>Ga0256834_1003006_pt1 | contig 10291 bp, 10 predicted proteins | sample 4281140metaG_FD_190536 | JGI IMG/M metagenome (GOLD analysis project Ga0256834, IMG submission 190536) | Hydrothermal vent microbial communities from East Pacific Rise, Pacific Ocean - 4281-140 | ecosystem: Environmental > Aquatic > Marine > Hydrothermal vents | place: Pacific Ocean: East... | reverse complement strand
TGTTTCATAGTCTAGTCTGAGTCTCTTTTTAAGGTGAAAATGCTGTCTTGCTAACTGCATATTTTACCTTATCTTTGTGGGTTCAGGCTTTTTTAGACTTTAGATTATTTTGACCGGACAGTAGTGATGGTTATACTATAAAAACTCGTCATAATTTTTTAGTAGATGTTCTGGAAAGAGGCGTTAAAGAAAAAAAGTGGGAGCTGTTTATCCCCAATCTACTACTCAATCAATTTAGAGATCAAACACCACACACCCCTAAAAACTTTATACCCCTCAAAGCTTTAAGCCTACTACGATATAAATTCATAAAATCTATTGAAGATCCAGAGTTTTATTCCCAAGGGGAAAAATATTGCGCCAAAGTACGTATTAAATCTAATAAGCCTAGAAAGGTTGATATATTACAACTACAAGCTGCTCAAATTATTTTTTCGGCTATCGTAAATGGTGCATTACTAAATAAAACATGGATCTGCTGTCTAGGTAAAGCCATTGAAGATAATCTTATATTTGATGAGAAGATCATGTGGTTAGAAATGAAATTAAAAGTTGGAGAAGGAGATTCAGCGCATACTATATATCACAGATGGTATCCAGACCCATTAACAACTCTTCTCATCTTGCGTTGGAAAAAGCACAAGCTTACATGGCCTAAAGAAACAAAAGAAAATTTATTGGATAGATATTATTCAAGTCTAGGAGTTAAGCCAAATGAAGAACCCACCCTCTCTCAGCTCATAACTGCTTCAACTACAAGAATTGGGTTGAGAATTCCCCAATACTTAGTTCATTATGCAAAAAGCAATAAGCTAGGACAGTCCTTACCCCCTATTACATGGAATAGACTGATAAAGGACTATGTCATAAAACCTAGTAAAACCAAATCTTCAACAAAAGAGACTGAGAACAAGAATAGAAGTTTACCCCTAAAAATTAATCAATTTAAAAAACCATCACAATATACTGACCAACACTCTAAATATAAAGAATTTAGAAGCATATTAAGTCAATATCATTACAAAAAAGCCCCTGATCTCGCTGTAATTAATAGACAAATTAATCTATTTTTAACTGAGAATAATAAGTTAAGTTCTATTCTCAGAGTTATTGCTATGTGGACATTAAAAATGATGACTAGTAATAGTATCACTGGTAATAAAAAGAAACCAAGCAGTATGCTTACATACTTATCAGCTATAGCACCACGTCTAATTTTATATACAGCTGATCTTGATATATTTAAACTCACACAAGATGAATGGGTAGATATTTATGACTTTGTCATTAAAAGTTTTCCTGTTCCAAAGCTTAACCAACAAGCTTATAAAGCTGGGCGATTAAAAGAATTTCAAAGGTTTCTAGAGCTGGAATTTGGTTTAGATGAAGTAGAAGTTGAAGATATAGCAGGGGTGACCACAAGAGTTGACACCAATATATTAACCCCTAAAGAGTTTACCCGTATATGTGATTATTTGGATAAAGGCATATCCCAAAGAGACCGATTATGTGAAATACAAAAACTACTTTTAATTCTCGGCTATCGATGTGGATTGCGACGTTTTGAAGCTGCAAAACTAACTCTAACTGACTTACAAGATGAGCAAGAGATTCAAGTAGGAAATACTCTTGACTCACCGCGTCCAGAGCTACTAATCTGTTACAATATTTATGGAAGAGTAAAAAATTTATCTTCTATAAGGCGAATCCCTTTATATTCACTTTTAACAACAAAAGAGTTATACGAATTCATTCAATGGAAAAGGAAGCGTCTGGCAGAAATATCAAAAAAGAAAGTTACTAATCAGTTGCTATTCTGCCTACCTGGGCAAGATTCTAAAATTCTAAAAGATAAGGGCAGCTTTTATCCTATACAGAAAGCAATGCGAAAAGTAAGCAGTGATCAAAGTCTTCGCTTCCATCACTTACGTCACAGCTTTGCTAACTTCATTCTTTTAAGGCTACTTGATGACGCATCGCATGAACTATTACCAAAAAACTGGAAGACTGATGACAAAGGCAACGAGCTTTTGCCCTTAATTAACAAATCAACTCACGGACATTTATTACTTATTAAAGATTCAGCACCAACTAGAAAGATGTTATATGCGGTAAGTCAATTATGCGGACATTTAGACCCACAAGAAACTATGAGTACATATTTACATACTCTTGATTGGGTTTTAGGCAAAGAATTGAGAAAAAAATAATACATGATGGTGAAAAACTAACACTCCCCATGCAAGCTAACCTTCTTGGCATAAAAGCTAGCAGTCTCTCCGTATATAGAAGACGCAAAAAACTAAAAGGAAACAACGGGCTATCAACACCTTTAAAGTTATTAGAAACAATAAGAATTGGTGATAAATACCCAAATAAAACTCTTTCAGGAATGACGCCTGCAAAAACCCATTAAAGGCTCACCTAGCCTGTCTAAAGAGCCTGAAGAACCAACAGTTTTTACTTTATACAATATTTTTCACCGACAATATCAAAAAGAAAAGTTGCATGAAACAGCTTATCGTTATGGATACTCAAATCATGAAACAAAACGATGGGTTGGATGTGCAAGAAAACTAGCTAGTATCATGACAAACCAAGGAAACCCTCTGCTAGTTAGAAACAAAAACATAATTTTGAGTGAAGGGCAGTTATTAAAAAATCCAAACCTACCTGGTTATTCACCAGCACCCCCATATATTCCTAAAGATATGAAAGATGCTGAACATATTTACAATAATTTATTGGCACTTCACAAGATAGAGCCAGCAATAGCCATTGATAGCCTTAGGCTATATATAAAAAGGACAACTTCCCGTAAAGCAATATTCATTCCTAAAAGTGATTCAGAGCTGGCTTTTTTTGTGCAATTTCTAAGAAAAATTGGCATAACAGAAAGAAGAATCAGAATTAAATTAAGACCAAGCTCTAGTAAAACTATAAAAGATCAAAAAACACATTGGAGTTTATTGTTAGCTCCAAAGCTTAAAAACTCTAAAGGAAAATTAAAGCTCTTCCCAAAACAAAATATTCAAATTGATAGCAAAAACGACTTTAGTAGTTCTAAGAATAAGAATGGTCATGTCACTCTATGGGTTGCCAAATCAGGTGCTACAGGTAAACCATTTAAATTCAAAAATCTTGACACTTGGCCCATGTACAGTCTGCGTGTAGCACTATATATGGGTATGGTGGTATTGGAAGTGTGTAGTAATTAGTCAGCTCTGAAAATGCAAACACTAATCTCGTGTATCAAAATCAGTTGTGGACCACACACATCGGTAAGAAATACTAGAAATTAATGGTGTGTTGTTAGAGTTCTTAAGAATTGGACAATAAAAGAAAAATATCACGGAGTAATTATACAACTTCACAGTCAAGATACCTTCCCACTAAATGTAGAGTATTTATTGATTAAATCGTTGAAAAAATGAGATGAAAATCAAAGTTTTCTTTAGACCCCTGCCTTTTGTTAGTTTGTACTGGGCAAGGTTTTTATCTAATGATATATGCCATAGTCGAATTTCTTTTCACCCTAAAAACATGTTTCGAATAGTCGAAACCCAGATTTTATTACAATCTCTAAATATGCACCACTAGCCTATCTAACATTAGTATTTCCATTTTTAAATATAGTTTTTAAACTCTTTTTTATCCATTATCTAAATAAAAGAAGAAATAAGAAATTGATTGTCCTTTAGGAGTATCAATTTTTAATTCGATTGTTCCATTATCTTGTTTTTCAATATCTTTATCTTTAAATAGCATTTGCACAGTATACCCACCAGCAGGATTGGTTAAGTCAGCGCGGTGCATACTAGTACTCGCTATTGAACCACCGCCAAATACTACATCTGCTTCATCTGAAGAAACTGATACCACAGTACCAAATGGAGGCACTTGATGATTACGAGCACCAAATATCTCTACAGTGTAAACAACCCCATTTTTGACAGTATTATTGGTTACTAAAGTCGAACCAACCCCTCCCTGCCAAAGTCTATAACGTTGAGCATTCTCAGCCATAACAATTTCTGCTGAAACAAAGATATTTTTAAGCCCATTATCTGACGCACATAACGTAGAATGCTTGCAACCCAAACCTGTATACTTTCCATCCCTTGCATCCCGAATACCGTTACCATTAAAATCGATGTATGGATCTAAACCTTCATCAAAGGTGTTATCAATTAGACCATCATTATCAATATCATAATTTTTACTATATTCTTCATAAGCTTCCCCACGATCAGAAAGTAAATCAAACTGATCGCCATCATCAAAAACACCATTACTATTGCTATCGATGAAAGACTCTTCCCCTATGACCATTGCGGTAACGGTAGATATACCGTCACTAAAATTTGTTGCTATATTTCTAGGGTAACGATTATCAAGAGTACCTAAATCTCTTGGGTCTGAGCTTGTCCACGTAACTGAACAACCCCCATTAGTAATTTGACAAGAAGGTTGGATTTGTCCTAATTCAGTAAAAAATGCAACAGTTGTACCATCAGGAACAGGGTTATTATAACGATCAGAGGCGAGTACTGAAACAATCACTACTTCACCATCATGATTCCAAGCAGATGGATTATGAACAGACAAAGACATAGATAAACTATTTTGATCTGCAATACCTGTAGAAATGACTAACTGCGACGATTCAGATGAAATTATGTCTCCATCTCGCTCTACAATCGCTCTCACCCGCACATTGGTATGAACACTCCCAGCTTGTAATATAGTACTTACAAAACCCTCATTATCAGTTCTCGATTCAAGAACTGATAGCTCAACACCACCAACATTAGTAGAAAGAACAAACTTAACATTAACATCTGCAATTGGGCCTCCCACATCGTTCTTAATTTGAAATTTAATTCTTGAAGTATGTTGTTGACCTGGCGCACTCATACCCTGCAAAGTAATTGTTTGAGGTTCGGCACTAATGAACTCTACCGAGCCAAGGTTAGCTGCCTGAATATCAATTGTAGACTTAAGTTTTTGCTTGCCATAACTAGCCGTTATTTCATCTTCACCCTCACAAGCTTTTGATGTATATGTCGTAGAAAAAACACCTGTACTGCTTGTAATAGGAGTATCTATCTCTGACAGGCCCTTCGCTATACATAATGAAGAAAAAATAACAGATTGAGATTCAGTAACCAAATCACCTTGTTTATCAAATAACTCAACAGTAATTCCTGTACTACCGCCAGCAGAAAGATTCTTCAAATTAATATTTAGATTTCTTAAAGAGTATTTAGATACGCCCTCACCTCCTCCTGTTGTAATAGTTGGATCACCACCACAAGAAACAAGGAAAATGGCGATGAAAAAAGGGGTAAAAACCTTCGAAAAACGTTTCGTAAAACGAATGAGAAATATATGAATCATTAGTTGCGACTCTCATGAAAAAAAATTTAGATAATGCGAATAAATATATCACATAAGCTACACAAAGTGATAGATACTGATAATTACTGAATAACACATCAATTGTAATGAAATAAAATTAATTCAAACTCGTGTAAAAATAACAACTGCTATAAAATAGAGCCTGTAAATAATTCTAAATAACATGAAAACTCGTAGCTATTTCTACTTACGGAGCATCTTTTCAGACGGGTTACTCTGTATTTCTTTCAATTTCCCAAATATTTTCTCAGTAATAACTTTAATATGTTTTAACTGACCTTTTGGAGTCGCAATAAATATAGTAATAGGATGACCTGAAGGCATGAGACCCATAATACTTTTAACTGAAAAATTTTTACCCTTTAATTTCAGCTCAAAAGTATCCTCATACGCCTGTATATCACCAAAACTAACAAACTGAAGATCAGACTTTGTAAGACTCTTCCTCATACCCGAACGTTGACGAATCGTATTTAATGCATCTAATGCAGTCACCTCAAAATTAAGAGGGTTAATATCAAGCCGATGATTCAGAATGATTTCCATACTAGCCTGAGGGTAAAATTTTTCTGGTGTCGTTAAAATAACAGCATAAGTACCATCTCGTGGCTCCACACTATAATCCCATTCAGGTCTGGCAGGCACATAAACAATCAGTTTGGCTTTTTCTATTTCAACAACAGAAAAAGGGCGCTTCGCCCTATCACTGTCCGCAAAAACACCACTACCTAAAAGAAAAAGTACTAAAGTAACAAGTAACTTACCAACAACATTTCTAACAACTGTACTAAACATATTATTTACTCTTCCACTTTGATGAAACAAACGCTTGGCTTCTCGATAAAGCGACAGCTCTTCCTCTGTAATAAGTTTGGCAGGTTTGCGTTTCCAGTGGTAATACGCTCCTGGACTAACCTGTAAAACCTCACATAAATCAACGATGGGGTAGTGCTCCGCCCACTTTGCAATGGCTTTGAATTTTACTTCATTTCCTTCGCAAAGTAGGCGCTTGCCTTTTTTAATATTTCTTTCTCTATTTTAAGTTTTTTGTTTTCTTTTCGTAATCGAATCAACTCCTCCCTTTCTTCTCCTGTCAGTCGTATACCCGATGACTCATTGGCAAGTCGTTTCTTCCAGTTGTAAATTTGATTGGGTCGAACACCTACGGCTGATGCAGCATCTGTAACGCTATAGCCTTGATCTGTCACAAGTGCTACTGTTTCTTCTTTGAATTGGGTTGTATAGGATTTATTCTTTCTCTTTGTTGATGTCATGTGAACCTCGATAAGTTGATTTAAGTATCTCTTATCAATGTGTGTAAATCTATCAACCTAGAACAAACAAATGAATCTTCATTTCTTGAATAAACACGGCTACCTTTTAAGATATCTTCTACATTTACCTTTCCATCAGGTGTCCAGATGGACGTACCTGCAGGGAAACTGGCGCAGTTAACGTTCTTTTTATACTAACAAAGCCTATTTTTCCTTACCACCTCCCCTGTTTTTCGATGTTTTATACGTTATTCTTGGCTTCTACGGCGTACAAAACGTCGAAAAACAAGGGGGGTGGCAATGGATTTTTGGCTTTTTTAGGTGCTTTTTGATTATCAATCGAGTCTGGCCCCTTGATATTCAAGAAACCATAGCTTCTAGCACATTATGTATTCGTTGCGCCTGCTCAATAAACATAGAGCTGTTTGCATTTAATTTACCACGAGTAGTGTGTATTATTATTCCTCCACATGGTAACTCCTCAAAGTCAATATCATCAGGTAGTGTATTATTTGATAGAAAAGAAGCGTTTATATATGTGAGCCAACCAATATTAAACTTATCAGAATAGTCACTCTTATGCTCAAATGAGCCCAATGAATTTTCTACCCATTTGGGTTGTTGATAAGCATCCCAAGCTTCAAAAGAATAAACAGACCCTTTAATAGGAAAATCCAGGAAATTAATAAAGAATTTAAACAAAGATAAAATATTATCATATTCATTAAAAGCGTTTTCGTCACCTAGTGGTAATTCAAGATCAATACTGCCCGTTTCATTTTTATCAAAACCACCAAAGCCACCAAACTGTATGCCTATCCCACCTTCATGAGCTTCTAACATACCCTTTTTATTATCACTTTGATAAAGAATGGGTATCCCCCACCCTCCGTTACGTAATGTTTTTACGGTTATTTTATTATCATCTGATAGATTCTTATATCTATTTGGATATATCTGAGAATCCTTTAGAGGATCACAATCAAAATCACTTAAAATATACTCTAATATAAACTCTTTTGTTGGAATGAAATCCTTGAAACAATAGTTTTCATCATCCAGCCATTCGGCATAAACTAAACGTGAAAAACGTTCATCAAATTCACAAATTTCTTTAAAAAACCTTTCAGCAAACAAAGCAAAATCCACAGGTAACATCACTTGGTCAATTTGACCAATTAGCTGTATTTTCTTCCTCATATCTCTATCAGACATTCAATTCTATCCACCCGTATTTGACGTAACTACAACCTCGATCTTATCTAGCCCGTGTTCTTTTAACGCTTTTTTCACTGCAATAGCCGCTTCAGGTGTTGCTATATGCCAGACAACTTTAGTACTTCCTGCTGCTTTAAGTTGATCTTGTGCCTCTTTAATAATACCACCTTTAGGTAGTGCTTTGGTTCCACCTTTACCATAAAGAAAGCCAGTAACAACTACATCAGGTGCACCATTAATTAATGGATTATTTTTCCCATAGTTTTTAGCATCTAACAAAACACCATGCTCAGCATCATAACCATCGAATTTAACACCCTTCACATCATATTCAACACCTCTTGGCGCACCTGTTATCTGCTCTTGATATTTATACGCAGGAGTATCGGGACGGTTAATTTTAGCCCAAGCACCAGAGCCTCCATCACTTTCACCTATCTTATAACCACTTGGGCTTTTCTTGGTTGGAATATTGCAGTTTATACCCGCATTATGCACCCAAGCACCAAGCCCACCAGCAAAGTAATTATGCGTATTACCCACCGTAAAGTTATAAACTCTTGTTGGTGTATCTATATAATCATTTTGATAGGCAACTACATCACCATCAATGGTGGCTATTGGGTCTTCCCATTCAATATCTTTAGCTTCTACCCAGCCTTTACCTTGCACCCAAAACGGATGTTCAGCAGTGGCTTCAATAATCCCTTTTTCTGTTTGGATGCGATGATAACCGTCTGCCGTTCTACCTAGTAGCCCTACAACTAACTGTGCTTTATTAACAAATGAATCTTCATTTCTTGAATAGACACGGCTACTTTTTAAGATATCCTCTACATTTACCTTTCCATCAGGTGTCCAGATGGGTGTACCTGCGGGGAAACTGGCACATTTAATGTTCTTTTTACACTAAATTGTCTATTCTTTCTTGCCACCTCCCCTATTTTTCGATGTTTTATACGTTATTCTTGGCTTCTACGGCGTACAAAACGTCGAAAAACAAGGGGGGTGGCAATAGAATTTTGACCTTTTCAGGTGTTTTTTGATTATCAATCGAGTCTGCCCCCTTGATATGAAAGCCAGTGTTTATCCTTTACTTCTAGACTTACTTGTCGAAAATTTTTCGATATAGCTCCAATCATTGCCTGCATGAGCATTACCTGAGCTAGCAACCAATCATTGATAGAAATATTCTTCATGAAAGTAAAAGCATCTTGTTTAACGTAATCAGAACATTACTTTATGGACCTCACACACCGAACATTAGTTGCAAGTGACTTTTTGAAGTAATAAACATTTTGATAAAGAAAACTAACACGCCAAGCATATTCTTCATTATTCTCACGAACTTTTGATGTCCAGTAATTATTTACCATGTCTGGGTTTCTGGTACTTTTAACCACTTTAAATTGAGCATATTTCCCCTTGCGAACCAATTCCCTTAACTCTAAAAGAGTTGGTAGTCGCCATTTTTCGTCATTCAGTAGCAAAGATCCACAGTATTCAATGGCGCCCTCCCAATCAAGGTCTTTAATAACCCCTTTATTATCACTGTAGTCATCTTGCCATTGCAAATGACTTTCATCGTCTGTAAACACACCTAGAGCATTAGACTTTTCGTCGCCAGCAATAGCTGTGGAACTTATTACCACACTTAAAAAACTTAATAATAGTAACCTCATTTTGAAATACTCCTCTAAATTAATACTAAAAATTTGGTGATTTATTTATACTACATGATGGCTCAATATTCTTAATAAATTCCACAGTAGCAGGAAATAAAATATCCTTCCAATTCTCATCAATTAATAACCTATTTCCCTTTTTTTTGCAAAAAAAAAGAGATTTACTTTGAATAAAACCAATATCTTTAGCTTCTACCCAGCCTTTACCTTGCACCAAAAATGGATGCTCAGCAGTTGCTTCAATAATCCCTTTTTCAGTCTGGATTCGATGGTAGCCATCTGCCGTCCTACCTAGTAGCCCTACTACTGACTGTGCTTTATTAACAAATGAATCTTCATTTCTTGAATAAACACACGGCTACCTTTTAAGATGTCCTCTATATTTACTTTGCTATCAGGTGCCCTAATTGGTGTACCTACAGGGGAAACTGGCGCTGTTAATGTTCTTTTACACTAAAAAGTCTGTTTTTCTTGCCACCTCCCCTATTTTTCGATGTTTTATACGTTATTTATGGCTTCTACAGCGTACAAAACGTCGAAAAATAAGGGGGGTGGCAATGAAATTCTGGCCTTTTAAGGTATTTTTGATTATCAATCGAGTCAGCCTCCTTGATATATTCTTTAGCTAAAATATTCTTCTAGAGCATATAAATAGTCTGATAATTTTAACAAAATCACCTCACCGTCCGCCAA
>Ga0256834_1003005_pt1 | contig 10293 bp, 11 predicted proteins | sample 4281140metaG_FD_190536 | JGI IMG/M metagenome (GOLD analysis project Ga0256834, IMG submission 190536) | Hydrothermal vent microbial communities from East Pacific Rise, Pacific Ocean - 4281-140 | ecosystem: Environmental > Aquatic > Marine > Hydrothermal vents | place: Pacific Ocean: East... | reverse complement strand
GGGCAATAAACATAGAAGGTGTTAATTGAATTTTAGTCATAATTATTTAGGGAAAACGTTGCCTGTTTTAAACGATGCTTCTGTTTTTGAACTGATTGCTCAAGATATTATTTTACCTCAAACCCAAGCGGATTTGTTGCTTGCCGTAAAAGAGACGTTATTACAAAAACGTTCCATAACCCTTAGAGCAGGTGGCACCTCTTTAGGTGGCCAAGCGATTGGCGAAGGGGTGATTATTGATGTCTCTAAACACCTCAATAATATACTCGATTATCGCCCCGCACAGCGAGAGATTGTGGTGGAACCGGGAGTGATTCAAGACGATTTAAATGCGTTTGTGGCACAGGATGGTTTACGCTTTGCGCCTGATACCTCCACCTCTAACCGTGCGATGATAGGTGGCATGATTGGCAACAATTCATGTGGCTCTTACTCGGTGTTATATGGCACAACGCGTGAGCATGTAAAGTCGGTTGATGTGATTTTATCCGATGGTTCAGAGGCGACGTTTTGTGACCTTTCAAAGGGTGAACTGAAGCAAAAGCTCACACTCACCACTTTAGAAGGCGAATTGTATCGTTTTGTGGTGAACTTACTCACCCAACAAAATAAAGAACAGGGGGGGGAGAAATTTTTAAACGCCTTTCCGCATGAATCCATTAAACGCCGTAATACCGGTTATGCGCTGGATGAATTGTTACGTCACCATCAACCATTTAACCCCTCTGGAAAACCCTTTAATTTAACCCCCTTAATTTGTGGCAGTGAAGGCACTTTAGCGGTGGTTAAGCGTGCTACTTTAAATTTAGTAAAAATACCTACTCACCGACTATTAATTTGTGCGCATTATCATTCGCTTGAAGCCGCTTTGGAGCAAGTCCCAGCTTTATTAAACTTTTCCCCCGCTGCCATTGAGTTGATTGATCAAATTACTTTGGACAGCACCCAAGACAACCGTCAGCAACAGGCCAACCGCTTTTGGATACAAGACTCACCTGCCGCGGTGCTGGTGATTGAGTTATTTGATGAAACGCAAGAGGCGCTCAATCAACGTGCCGAGACGATTACGCAGTGGTTGTTGTCACCCCAAATAAAATTCGTACAAGCCTATACCGCACCCGTGGTGTCTGGGAGCGATATGGCAAAAGTGTGGGCGATTCGTAAAGCGGGTTTAGGTTTGTTAATGGGCAAGGTCACACGCCAAAAAGCGGTAGCGGTGGTGGAAGATGCCGCTATTCCAGTAGATCGAGTCGCGGATTACTATCGTGATGTACGTGCCTTAATGGCCGAGTTAAAAGTAGGCTGTGTCTATTACGGTCATGCGTCGGTGGGCTTGATTCATGTTAGACCCGAGCTGGATTTAGCGACCGACAGAGGTCGTGAGTTGTTTCAGTTGATTGGTTCGCGCATCTCCACCTTAGTGAAACACTATCGCGGGGCTTTGTCGGGCGAACATGGCGATGGACGGATTCGTGCGCCTTTTTTGCCCGAGCAGTTTGGCGAGGAGGTGTACGCGCATTTGGTCGCTTTAAAGCGTACCTTTGATCCGCATAATTTATTCAATCCAGGGGTGATTATCGGCCACCGCCCAATTACTGAAAATTTACGTGCCAACCGAGTGTTGCAAACGCCGTTAAAAACAGGCTTTGATTGGCAAGCCGATATCAGTTTGCTGGATGCGGTTGAAAAATGCAACGGCGCGGGCGCGTGTCGAAAATCCGCAGGCGCAGGGGTGATGTGCCCCTCTTATCAAGCCACACGAGACGAAGCCTTTTCGACACGAGGCCGTAGCAACCTGTTACGAATCGCCTTGACTGAAAGTGATCCCATTAAGGCGTTGTCTCATCACGAATTGCAACAGGCGTTAGATCTGTGTTTGGGTTGTAAAGCCTGTCATACTGAATGCCCTGCCAGTGTCGACATGGCAAAACTTAAATCTGAAGTGTTGCATCAAACTCGTTCCACACAGCCTGTTTTAAAACGTTTGAGTGTGCAGCACTATGGAACACTTTTGGCTTTGGGCGCCAAGTGGCCTGCACTTTTTAATGGTGTGCAAAATTTAAATTTGTTTAAGCGATTAATGAATATAGATTCGCGCCGAACCTTGCCAAAAGTGCAGGGCGTGAATCTACCCAAATGGTGGCAAAAACAACAAAGTACGTTGCAAAATGCTTCGTTAAAAAAAATCCCCCCCCCCGTGGTTTGGATTGTGTGTGACCTGTTCAGTGTGCGATATTCACCTGAAGTGGCTCAAGCGACTTTGCGTTGTGTACAAAAATTGGGCGCAGAGGTTAAACCCATCTATTTAACCCACTCTCCGCGCACGCTGATCAGCCAAGGTTTGTTAACGGAAGCCAAAACCGAACTGTTAAACACATTGGTTCAATTGGATGCGGTGGCAGAGAGTGACTGGGTGGTGGGCATGGAGCCTTCGGAGTTATTGGTGTGGCGCGATGAGGCTAAATCGTTATTGGCACTGAATGGACTTAATGAGGTAAATTGTGCATGGTTAAAGCGTGCCAAGCCTGTTTTGTCGTTTGAAGAGTTACTGTTGGTTTTTGAACGACGCGGCTGGTTACCTGCTTTAAAAAATCTTCCCCTCCCCTATGGCAAGGTGTGGCTGCATGTGCACTGCCATCAAAAAGCGCTGGCCAATGCTGAGGATACTCAAAAGGCATTGCAGTTCATTCCGGGTTTAGAGGTAAAAATGATCGCTTCGGGCTGTTGCGGCATGTCAGGCGAGTTTGGTTATAAGTACTATGATCTCTCTAAAAAAATTGCCGAACAGGCATTGTTACCTGCAATGCAACAGATGGCTAAAAATGATCTACTGGTGGCAACGGGCACCAGTTGCCGCCAGCAAGTGAGTGATCTCGGAGGGGTAAAATCGTTACACATCGTTCAGGTGTTTGATTGGATTTTGTAGGTAAAAAAATCTGACAATGCCGCCTTTAATTGTGCAGGAACCTGATCGGAGTGTTGGAACGGTTCTTGGCACCAAACTGGGCTGGGCCAAGCGCTGTCTTCTTCGGTTCTGAAAATAATATGAATGTGTAAGTGTGGATTTTGATTGCCAAGTTTGGCCAGATTATAGTGTGGGCTAAATCCAGCTTGTTGCAGGGTGTGAATCAGTTGATAGATATTTGAGTACAGTTTTTCAATATAGCTCGCATCTGTCAAGGGTTGCTTGGGGATCACTAATAACCAAGGAATTTCGGTGGGCTCCACCATGAGTGAGTAGAGTGGGTGGTCGTAAAGGTAGGTGGCACCAAAGGTTTGTTCGAGTAATTCTGGCGTGTGCTCTGGTAAGATAATGTCCACGTGCTTCTCCTTCTTTTAATGTAACTACTCAGCTAGCCCCTGAAAAGGCCAACGCTGTGTTAAAAAATGATCATTTACAGGTTGTAAACTCACATTTTTCGCCTTGATTTGACCCTTTTCAGGCACCATCTGAGCAGTTACTTTTTAATTTAAAATTAATTATAGCAGGCTTTTTATGTCAGACATGAATCAACCCTTATCCAAGGTATCAAAACTGTTTTTAGCCTCTTCTTCGCCGAGAAGAAAAGAGCTATTGCAGCAGTTAGGCTTTACGTTTGAGGTGGTGAGCGCGCCCATTGAAGAGGTGGCGTTGCCCAATGAGTTGCCCAGCTCTTATGTGTTACGCATGGCGATTGAAAAGGCGCTCTCTGGCTTTAATAAGGTGGCTGGTAAAGCCATTTGGGTGGTGGGCAGTGATACCGCAGTGTTGCTAAATGGCAAGGTGTTTGGTAAGCCTAAGCATGAGGGGGATGCGTTTAGAATGCTGTCCACTCTTTCGGGTAAAACACACGAGGTATTGAGCGCGGTGGCGGTGGTCTATGACGGCGAAGTCTTCTCGGCGATGAGTCGTACTCAAGTACAATTTTCGGCATTGAGTGAGGCTGATATTCAAGCGTATATTGAAACGAACGAGCCGCTTGGAAAAGCGGGCGCTTATGCGATTCAGGGAGTGGGGGCGAAAATTATTGCCCATATTGAAGGCAGTTATTCAGGGGTGATGGGATTACCACTGTATGAGCTAAATCAACTGTTGATGGAAGCGGGCTATATTGAACCTTAATTCACATTTTTCTATCTGCGGATTAGGCTTGAACAACCCGCTTGATACAGGGGGGGGGACTTTTTTGAATCTATTTTTTTGCCATTAAAAACTCAAGCAGCGCTTTTTGTGCGTGCAAGCGATTTTCAGCTTCGTCCCAGACCACGCTGTCTTTGGCATCAATCACGTCTGCGGTCACTTCTTCACCACGGTGTGCAGGGAGACAGTGCATAAACAGAGCGTCTTGGTTGGCCTGTTGCATCACTTGTTGATTCACCTGGTAGTTGGCAAAGGCTTTCTCTCGCAGTTTTTGCTCCTCTTCTTGCCCCATGCTCGCCCAGACATCGGTAACGATTAAGTCAGAATTCTCAGCCGCATCTAATGTATTGCGAACAATTTCAACGCGGTCTTTGTGTGCATTGACTAAATTCATATTAGGATCATAGCCTTCAGGGCAGGCAATGCGTAAGTTAAAATCGTATTGTGCGGCGGCATTAATATAAGAGTGACACATGTTGTTGCCATCCCCCACCCAGGTCACGGTTTTGCCTTGAATGCTGCCTCGATGCTCTTGATAGGTTTGCATGTCGGCTAACAGCTGGCAGGGGTGAAAATCATCTGTTAACGCATTGATAATTGGCACCGAGGAGTGTTGTGCAAAGGTGGTCACAATCTCATGACCAAAGGTACGAATCATAATGCCATCGACCATGCTGGAAATAACACGCGCACTGTCTTCAATCGGTTCTCCACGCCCAAGTTGGGTATCGCGAGAGGAGAGAAACAGGGCATGACCACCTAATTGTGTCATGCCAGTTTCAAATGAGATACGTGTACGGGTTGAAGACTTTTCAAAAATCATCGCCAGCGTTTGATTTTTAAGGGGGTCAAAAATCTCGCCTGCTTTTTGCATGGCCTTAAGCTCAATGCCTCGGTGCATAATGGCATTGAGTTCTTCTGAGGTAAGATCTTGTAGGGTTAAAAAGTGTCTAACAGTCATAGTCTTATCTTTTTATTATGTAAATTCATTTTTATCCCCCCCCTTTCTTTTTTCATTTGGAGGAGGGGGGGGATAAAAATTATTTTAAAAAATGGTTAATGAGGTCGGTGAGTTTGGTAACGAGTTCATCCGTTTGTTCTGCGCTCATAACAAACGTGGGTAATAAACGAACCGTATCGCCCCGCGTTACATTGATTAGAAGCCCTTTTTCAAGAGCGGCAACAACCAGCTCTCCACAAGGGCGATCGAGTTGAATGCCAATCATGTATCCTTTACCCCGAACATCCAGCACGCCTGATTGATTGGCAAATGCTTCTTTGAATTGGCTAAGTAGGGCATCGCCTTTTTCAGCAACCGTGGGAATGTAGTGATTGGCTTCAAGGACGTTAATCACCGCCAAACCTGCTGCGCATGCTAAGGGGTTTCCTCCAAAGGTGGTACCGTGATTTCCGGGAACAAGTACCTCTGATGCATTTCCTTTGGTAAGGCAAGCCCCAATGGGCATGCCATTGCCAAGTGCTTTAGCAAGGGTAAGTACATCGGGAACGATGGACTCATGCTGGAATGCAAACCACTTTCCTGTACGTCCCATGCCTGTTTGAATTTCATCTAACATTAGCAACCAGTGATTGGCATCGCATATTTCTCTTAGCGCGGTTAAATAGCCCACTTGTGGAATATGAATCCCGCCTTCACCTTGTATTGGTTCTACTAAAATAGCGACGATGTTCGGGTTGTTTGAGAGTGCTTGAACGGCTTCAATGTCATCAAATGGCACACGAATAAACCCCTCAACCAGAGGCATAAAGCCTTCATGTACTTTTGGATTGCCAGTGGCAGAAAGTGTGGCCATGGTACGACCGTGAAAACTGTTTTCCATTACAATCACAGTAGGGTTGGCAATGTTGTGTTGATTTCCATACTTTTTAGCAATTTTTAAAGCGGTTTCATTCGCTTCAGCGCCCGAGTTGCAAAAGAAAACCCGTTCCATCTCGGATAATTTGATCAGTTGATCCGCAAGCTCGGTTTGATTGGGGATTTGATACAGGTTAGATGTGTGCATCAGCATTTTGCTTTGCTGGCAAATCGCATCTGAAATGGCGGGATGCGAATGCCCTAAACTACACACGGCAATACCACTTAAGGCATCTAAATAGGTTTTTCCGTTGGTATCTTGTAGCGTCGCACCGCGGCCTTTTTCAAAGGTAACGGGCAGTCTCGCGTAGGTATTCATTAAGTGCGCTGACATGTTATTTTATCCTTTTAAAAGTAGCTTTGAATAACGGTAAAAAACAAAAAAGCAACCATGTATAGAGTGACTTGAACCCTATGCGAAGTGGTTGCTTTTTATTGTTGGATCAGAAACCCAAAGAGGGGATTTTAACGCAATGATTTAAAATTTCAAGTAATTTCCCTTAGTAGACAGGGGTTGTTTTAAGCTGTTTTTTAATTTTAGGCATAAAAGAGGGGAGGAATAAAGTCGATAATGAGTTGTTGTTTAGGATAAAATATCGCCCTTAATTATTTTTTGAATCGAATTTTTTGGAGTGTTTTCAATGCAAACAATGGCGGATAGAGATGGTCTGATCTGGTTAGATGGTGAAATGGTTCCATGGCGTGATGCAAAAGTGCATGTCTTAACCCATACATTACATTATGGTATGGGCGTTTTTGAAGGTGTACGAGCCTATGAAGCAGAGCAGGGCACTTCTATTTTCCGTTTAGATACTCATACGGATCGCCTCTTCAATTCAGCTAAAATTATGAATATGGACATTCCGTTTGATAAAGAGACCATTAATGAAGCGCAAAGAGCGTCGGTTCAATTAAATAATTTAAAGTCGGCGTATTTACGCCCAATGGCTTTTTATGGCTCAGAAGGGATGGGGTTGCGTGCCGATAACTTGAAAGTCCACGTGATGGTTGCCGCTTGGGAGTGGGGCGCCTACATGGGGGAAGAAAATTTAACCCGTGGTATTAAAGTGGCCACCTCCTCTTATACTCGTCACCATGTCAATGTCACCATGACCAAAGCAAAATCGAACGGATCCTATATGAATTCGATGCTGGCACTTCAGGAAGCGATTAGCCATGGATGTGATGAAGCACTCTTGTTAGACACCGAAGGATTTGTTGCAGAAGGCTCAGGTGAAAATTTCTTTATGGTTCGTGACGGTGTGTTGTATACGCCAGAGTTAACCTCCGCTTTGGATGGTATTACCCGTAAAACCATTATGAAGTTGGCCAAAGACTTGGGGATTGAGGTGGTTGAAAAGCGCATTACGCGTGATGAAGTGTACATTGCCGATGAAGCCTTCTTTACGGGAACTGCTGCGGAAGTCACGCCAATTAGAGAGTTGGATAATCGCCCGATTGGCATAGGATCTCGTGGTCCCATTACGGAAAAGTTGCAAACACTGTATTTTGACATTGTTCATGGTCGTTCGCCTGAGTACATGAGCTGGTTAACCAAAGTATCTTAAGGAGTTTTAAAGATGAGTGAACATTCAACAAATTCAAAAACACATTATGAGGTTACCTATAAGGACTTACCGTTGCACTGCCCAACACGAGACATGAGTCTTTGGAACTCGCACCCTAGAGTATTTTTGCCGATTGAGTTAACGGGCAAGGCAAAATGTCCGTACTGTGGAGCAGAATATACGTTAACCGATTGGGATCCAAATCATTCGGGACATTAAAGCTTAGAGGGCATACCTCTCTTCAATTCTGTTTAAAAAAAGCCTCAGTTTTTGAGGCTTTTTTTGTATGTTTAAATCAGCTCTATCTCAACGTCTGTTTTAGGAATGGAGCAGCACGTTAAAATTTCCCCTTTACGAGAATCATAAGCTGGATTTTGAATCTCTTCAACCTTTCCTGAAATTAAACGCACGGTACAGGCACCGCAGTTTCCACCTCTGCAACTGTAAGGAATATCAAATCCATTCTCATCAAGTGTTTCGAGCATTGAAAATTGACCATCAAATTCGCACTCTCCTTGTCCAATCAGTGTGATTTTTGCCATCTTTTTGGTTTCCTAGTTTTTAAAAAATGATGCAGAGCATTTTAACAAGTAAACTTTACTTCGAATGCAGTAAAATGGCATAAATTTTTTTTATGACCGTGAAGAGGTCTCGTATTAGGAGTGCAGTAATAAAATGACTTGGAATGACTTTCAAACGAAATTTCAAAAGGTTCGTGATAATAAAGCCTTTGAACTGTTTGTAATTGGGGTGATTATTTTTTCATCGTTAATGATAGGTATTCAAACCTATGACTTGGATCCTTGGGTAGACGGAGGTATTCGCTTTTTAGATTATGCCGTTACCCTATTTTTTGTACTGGAAATTTCGATTCGAATGGCCGCTGAGGATCGCTTACGAGATTTTTTCAAAAAAGGTTGGAACGTTTTTGATTTTATTATTGTTGCGATCAGTCTTATTCCGTTAGACGATTCAGAGTACGCCATGATTGCTCGTATGTTGCGCCTGTTTAGGGTCATGCGTTTAATCTCATTTATTCCAGAATTACGCGTATTGGTCAGTGCATTAATCTCAGCGTTACCCCGCATGGGTTATGTCGCGCTGTTAATGTTTATCATCTTTTATCTTTATGCCGTTGTGGGGAACTTGTTGTATGCCAACTTAAACCCTGTTTTATGGGGAGATTTAGGGGTGTCGCTGTTAACGCTCTTCCGTGTCGCTACGTTTGAAGATTGGACCGATGTGATGTACGAAGCGATGACGCTCTATAGTTTGAGTTGGATCTACTTTATTACCTTTATTTTTTTCTCAGCTTTTGTTTTCTTAAACATGATGATTGGGATTGTGGTTGAGGTGTTGGACGAAGAGCATAAAAAAATGGATGCTGAAACCAATGCAGACAAAATAGCCAAAGAAAAAGAGGCAAAAGATGAGTATACCAAGCGCATGGAAGCTGAGATGGCTTCGCTACATCAAAAGCTGGATTTACTCTTGGCGCAGCAACAAGCCAGTAAATAGAGGAGTAAGTTCTTGGGCGTGGATAAAGTTACCAAACTAAGAGTTTAAATCCCTCTTCTTGCAGTTCCATTAATGCAGCGGCTCCAACTTCTGCGTATTCTGCAAAAGGTCGCATATCGGCATCCGTCCAATGAAGGGAGCTCATGGTGTTGCCACAAGCAATCCAGCGAACGTTATAGTCTTTTGCAAAACTGGCAATGCGTTCATAGGTAGAAGGTGCAACTGGGCGAGTTGGTTTCTTTGCCAGTATGTGCAGCCCCGGTCCAATCACAACAACGGCAATGTCAACATTATCGTCGTATTTGCGGATCATGGCCTGAATGGAATTTAAAATACTGAGCTGATAATCCGCGTCGGCTTTATTTAATATATAAACGGCTTTATGCTCTGCTGGGTCACCGGGAAAGCGATCACTTGCTTCGTTTTGTAATTCAGGCATTTTAGTTAAGGAGGTTGAAGCCGTATTTGCAACAGCGATTTGGCTAAAAAAGAGAGGTAATAAAATAAAGAACAGAATGGATTTATACATAATATAAGACTCTTTAAGTGGTAATTAGGGGTAGAGAAAATATTATATGCTAGGAGCTTGTCCAAAGTGTCTTTAATAAAGGGAGATGAAAATGCAATTACAATCGTTAATCGAAAGTGAAATTAAGAAGGGTTTTTCAGTTTTTCATTTGGTATTGGAGAATGAGAGTCATATGCACTCTAGAGGAGAGCCAGAGTCTCATTTTAAATTGGTGTTAGTGTCAAATGATTTTAAAGGCTTGGCAAAAGTAAAGCGTCATCAATCGGTTTATAAGGTGTTATCTGAGTTAATGCCGAAATTTCATGCGTTGGCGCTGCATCTTTATACAGAAGATGAATGGGAAGTTTTACATGAATTGCCGAGTTCACCTCTCTGTGGGGGTGGGCATTAACTACTATTTTGTGCATAACTCTGTGGATAAAGCAGGGGTAACTCATCAATAAATTCTATATGTCATAAAAACCTTAAAAAAAGGTGAGATAGGGGTTGCGTTGTAAGCTGTATTGGTTAGAATACGCCCCGTTCCGAAGCAAAGGCTTTTAAGCCAGAAGCTTCGAGGCCAAGAAATTATATAGACAGATCGAAATCGTGAAAAAGTTTTCAAGAAAACAATTGACACGAGATGCGTTTTAACTATATAATAGCTGGCTTACCGAGAGAGAAAGGCAGTATTGTTTAAACT
>Ga0256834_1003004_pt1 | contig 10293 bp, 9 predicted proteins | sample 4281140metaG_FD_190536 | JGI IMG/M metagenome (GOLD analysis project Ga0256834, IMG submission 190536) | Hydrothermal vent microbial communities from East Pacific Rise, Pacific Ocean - 4281-140 | ecosystem: Environmental > Aquatic > Marine > Hydrothermal vents | place: Pacific Ocean: East Pacific... | reverse complement strand
TACGCCACAAAATGATGTAACTTATCACTGCCCGCCACCTCTGGCAGCTCATCCATTGGCAACAACGATAAAAATGAGATGACAAACAGAATAAAGAGGGTTATCCAAATCCAATACGGCTCAACAATATGCCCATACGCCCCCTTAAAAAACAGATTCAAACGCATAAATAACTCCACCTATGCAAAGGTTCCAATCACAAAGAGAGTAGAATACCTGAAATAAAAAACAGTATGGTAAAATTGAAGGATGAATCAAGAATTACTGCAAAAAGCACTCGAGCAACTCCCCGAACACCTCAAACGTAACCTAACTAAAAATTTATGCGTCTGCAATGATGTGCCAAAACTCACCATCATTCATGCCATCCTAAACGGCGCACATACCCTACAAGCAATAAAAGCCCAAACCTACGCCAGTGAAGGCAACGAGTGTTGCAAGCAACAAATAGAACGGTTACTGGAATACCTTGTACCAGAAAAAACGTAAATTAAATAAAAGAGACGGTTTCATTTATACTCACGCATTTTTCACACATTCGATATCAGGCAAATTGTCCAACACCTCAGAATATGTTTGGTACATTTCTAACACCTCAATGACATCAGGAAGAGGCTCTGAGTAAATTTCAGGAAAATTGCACTCTTTTTCACCAACAACAGAAAACGCTAACCTTTCGTGTGGGGGCTGAAATTGAGCGTTAACACCCGCCTTGTTCCCACGGGCATCCATTCGATACCAACCATGCTCTTTCAAATAAACCGCGTTTAATCCATGCAAGCAATAAGGCGCACCGTTTTCAAAAACACTTAACCTCTGATAGCACAGTCCCGCAGGTATGTTATTAGCTCGAAGCAGTGCGGCGAGTAAATGGCTCTTAGCGTAGCAATAACCTGTGCCTTCACGTAATACATCCGATGCTTTGCAGGTAACTGGATTAAGCTTGTAGTCGGAACTGTGTTTAATGTTATCTCTTACCCACTCAAAGCAGCGCTTGGCAATCCCCGATTCATTTTGCTCACCTTTCGCTAATTTATTCGCCAGCTCTTTAACAGAAGGTGATTTCCAATCGATATATTTTGATGACTCTAAATATTTTTTCATGAAACTCACCGTAATTTTAAGCCTTTGCTAGGAGCTTGTTCGAGAAGTACTCGGCTATTTTTGAATAAAAATTTCAGTACGACGATTTTGCACTCGCCCGTCAAATGTTGCATTAGACACCATTGGTTGACTTGAACCATGTCCATAAACGCTTATTCTTTGAGCGGAAACCCCTGATTTAACAAGCCATTTTTTCGCATTCGACGCACGTTTGGCAGACAATTTTTGATTTGCATCCTCTGACCCTGATGTATCTGTATGCCCATGCAAACGAATCGTAATGTCAGGATAAGCGTTAGCAATTTGAGAAATGGCATCCATGATTGCGTTTTCTTTGGTACTCATCGTAGACTTATCGGCACGATAATGGAGTGTACCCGCTAGATAGGGTTTGCCTGAAACAAGCTTATCTTCACGCAAAAGGGGAACAATGTTCCCTTGCAAAACGCCTTCTGAAATATTTAACTCTGATGTTATTGATGCTGAAATACTCTCGCTTACAACTTCGTTAGCACCATTGTTAATATCATTGCCCGAAAGTGGTGTGCGGCTCTCTACAGCTCGATCCACTGCATTCAGCACAGCACCCTGCTCAACGCCCGTTATGCTTTTAACCGCAGAGCTCGCGGTATCGACCACATTATCAGCCGAATTTTTACCCCCCTCTGCGGCCAGTTCAGTCATACTTTCAGATTGTTCATTTAGACCGTCCAATGCATTTTCAGCAGTGTCCTTGGACTTATTTATTGCCTCATCTGCCGTAGGCAAACCTGTCTCTGTAGAATCATTTGAACAGTCTTTAATCACAAAAATTAAAAAAAGGATCATTAAAATCAATAAAATCCAAAATAGAATACTTTTTTGCTTTTGTTCATTGCTCATCATACATACCTCAAGTTTTTAGAATACTGTTGCCGTTTAACCGCATAAAAGGCTTATCTATAAGCATTTAATAATAACGTTAAACGCACAAAAACCAAAGGGTTTTTAAGTAAATACACACTCTTTATGGGTAAAATACCCGTGCATTTGTGTTTGGTATGTTATATTTTTCGGTCGAGTTACAATCTGTTTTTACCTTAAGGATTCTCTAAAAAAGCCTTAGGCGCAGAGTTTAAAAGTGCTTGAGTGTACTCATGCTTTGGCGCATTCATCACTTGCTCAACCGAGCCTTGTTCAACAATTTTTCCCTCTTTCATCACTGCAACGTGGTGTGCGATTGCGGGAATAATGGATAAATCGTGGGTGATGAATAAAAATGAGAGCTGATATGTTTGCTGTAGGTCTTCCAGTAAGTTCAAAACTTGCGCCCGCACGGTCACGTCTAATGCACTAGTAGGTTCGTCACAAATAATCAGCTCAGGCTCTACCGCTAAGGCTCTTGCAATTCCGATACGTTGGCGTTGTCCACCTGAGAACTCATGAGGGTAACGTTTTTTATGCTCAGGCAGTAAACCGACTTGCTCTAACAATTCTTCAATACGTTTGTCTTGATCTTCCTTCTTACCAGACCCCACTTGCAAGCTCACCATGCCTTCTCGAATGATTTCATCAATGGTCATACGAGGGTTCAGCGCAGAAAATGGGTCTTGAAAGATCACCTGTACTTTTTTACGAAACGGTTTCATCTGTTTTTCGGTTAAACGTGTCAAATCAATCGCTTGATTGGTTTCCACACTACCTACTTCAGGAGCATTTGAGAAATGAACCGAGCCAGAGGTACTATCAACCAGCTTTAAGATCGCTTGACCAATGGTGCTTTTGCCACTGCCCGATTCGCCCACTAATGCCAAGGTTTGCCCTTTTTTAATGGTTAAGGTCACCCCGTCCACGGCTTTTACATAGCCCACCGTTCGTTGAAAAATACCTTTTTTAATCGGAAAGTGTACTTTTAAATCGGTTAATTGCAACAGTGTATTGGTGTCCAGCTCAGGTTTAAAGGTGAGATTTGGAATGGCATCTTTCAATAGTTTTTGGGTATAAGGATGCTGGGGGTTGCTGAAAAACTCATGTTTTTCAGCTTGTTCGACAATGTCTCCCTGTTTCATCACCGCCACATGATCGGCCATCTCATTGACCACCGCCATATCGTGAGTAATAAATAAAATCGACAGCCCTCTTTTATCTCGAATTTCTTTTAAAAGTTTCAATACCTGCGCTTGAATGGTTACATCCAATGCCGTGGTCGGTTCATCAGCAATTAAGAGGTCGGGTTCACAGGCCAATGCCATGGCGATCATAATTCGCTGTTTTTGTCCCCCTGACAGTTGGTGAGGGTACCAGTCGTATCGCGTTTTGGCTTCAGGAATGCCTACCTCATCAAACAGTGAAATCACTTTACGTTTTGCGTTTGACCCACTGAGTTTTAAATGAATTCTAAGCACTTCGGCCACCTGCTCCCCCACCTTCATCACGGGGTTTAGTGAGGTCATAGGCTCTTGAAAAATCATTGCAATTTTTTTACCACGAACTTTTTGCATTTGAAATTCAGGCAGTTGAAACAGGTCTTGTTGGTCAAGCAGAATGGAACCCGAGGTGACTCTAAGTGCTTCGGGCAATAAACGCATAATGGCTAAGGAGGTGAGTGACTTGCCGCTGCCAGACTCTCCCACCAACGCAAAAATTTCCCCCCCCCCTATTGAGAAGCTTATATTATTGATTAAGGGTGTGTTATTCACCAAAACAGTTAAGTTTTGCACACTCAATACGGTGGATGCTTCTTGATCTATCAGTTCATTCATAACACTATTTTTCTTCATTGGGTCTCTTTTAGACGCGCTCATATTAATTGCTCGTATTAATTATTACGTCTTGGGTCTAATACAGTTTGCACTCGATCTGAAAATAAGTTGGCGGCTAAAACCAGCGTAAACATAAAGGCAAAGGCTGAAAACAGCGACCACCAAACCATTGGCTCTCGTGCCATCTCTAAACGTGCTTGGTTAATCATATTACCCCAGCTTGCGGTGGTTGGATCAACGCCCACACCCACGTAGGAAAGAACCGCTTCCGCCAGCACCAAACCACTAAAATCTAACACCAATGCAATCAATACTAAATGCATTAAATTGGGGGTGATGTGCTTTTGAATGATTCGAAAAGGCGATAATCCAAACGCTTTGGCGGCGGTTACGTACTCCACTTGGCTTATTTTTAAGGTTTCAGCACGTAGCAGACGGCATAAGCCTGTCCAACTGGTTAAGCCTAAGATAAAAATTAAGAAGAGCAAACGTAAATCAGCACGCTCTTCGGTGCTGCCAAACCAACCACTGTTGTTGCTAATAATGACTTGCATCATTAAGACGGCGGCGGCTATTAACAGTACGCCAGGAATCGAGTTTAACGTGGTGTAAAGGTATTGAATGACATCGTCCACCCAGCCTTTAAAATACCCTGCGCTAATGCCCAAAATTAAGGCCAAAGGCAACATCACTAAAGTGGTTAACAACCCAATTAACACGCCCGTTCGAATACTTTTTATCGCCTGATACAGAACGTCTTGCCCCACTTTATCCGTACCCAGTACATGATAAAAATGGCTCAAATAATAGAACCAACTGAATAAAAATACCAATAAAAATAGAGTGAGATAAGCCGCCCCCCAAGGCAGCTCGTCCTCGGGCTTAGGTTGATTTTCGTAATAATCAATATAGTTACCACGGGTTTGTAAAAATCCCCAACCCAAATGAATCGCAAAAATGATCGCAATAAAAACACAACTAAATAAAAACGGCACGGCTGTTTTAACCATCACGTCATCTAATATTGTTTTATCACCCGTTAAATGTTGCCCACCATATTGAAGTGAACGATACACTTGAGAGACCGCGCCCGACTCATCATAACTTAAAGAGGTGCTGTACTCATGCGTGGCAAACGGGGCAGAGTATGTGCGTTCCGTTTGCGTTCGTAAGTGCTGTAACAACACATCTAATACACTTAAAACACCTTGATCATGAACGGATATTTCAGAGGATTCACTGCTAACACTGGTACTTTTAGCCGTATATTGAAAATGCACTGAATCCAATAAGGCAAACAGAAGGTAAGTGCTTAAAATAATCGCCGCAGACATCGCAATGGGTGATTTTAAGATATTGAACCACTGTTTTCGAATTTGCTCTGAGCGCCGAATGGAACGAATCGCACCGATTAAGACCAGCACTAATGTCCAAACCAAGATGTCTGTCCATAACCATACAAAACTCATGATAATTTCACCCTTGGGTCAAAAAATGTATAGGAAATATCCGTCAAGATGAGTCCGATGATGTAAAGCACCGACCCTAAAAAGACCATCGCTTTCACAATACCAAAATCTTGTGCATGAATCGCATCAATGGTGTAGCTGCCCAATCCAGGGATGCCAAAAAAGGACTCCATAATCAAACTGCCCATAAACAGTGTGGGAATCACCACTACCACGCCAGTTAAAATCGGCAACATCCCATTGTGCAGTACATGACCAAATAACACTTTAATGTCCGACAACCCTTTGGCTTTTGCCGTTCGTACATAATCCTTACTCATCTCCTCTAAAAAGATACTGCGATACCAACGCATGCCCGCACCAATCCCTGCAAAGACCCCAATAAGAATAGGGAGAATTAAAAATTTAATCGCATCCCACCCTTCGGTGTAGCCTGAAATTGGTACCCAGTGCCAGACTTTACTAAACAATACCTGCCCTGCAATAATGTAAAACAGACCTGAAACGGACATAATCGCGACCGCCACCATCATGGTGATAGTATCCAGCCTTGAGCCTCGAAACAATACAATCAACAATGCCAAAGAAATATTGGTAACCAGCCCGATCACAAAGGTTGGCAAAGCCAACGCTAAACTAGGACCCATTCGCTCCTGTATGTCCGCTGAAATTTGTCGTCCAGAATCCGACTGCCCAAAATCAAAAAGAAACAATTTCAGTGACTCTTGCACAAACAAGGTCTCTTGTACTTTTCCAAACCCTGATGCCTCCCCATTAAAAAACAGTGGGTTGTCGTAGCCATTTTCAACCTTCCACGACTGAATCATCTCTGGTGTTGTTTGTTTCGCGCCAAGTTGTGCGCGCGCCATGTCTTCAGGCGTATTGACCATAAAAAAGAGTGCAAAGGTAATGACATTTACGCCAATTAAGATCGGAACAGCAAATAAAAGTCGTTTAAGAATGTAAGCAAACATAAATTTACCCCCCCCCCTTTGTCTTTGAAATAACCACCGCCGTTTGGCGTTGTCGATAAGCCTGCAACAATGGATAAATACTGAATAAGACCAATGCACCAACCACCATAAACGGCCAAATAACAGGTTGATTCCATAATGCTTGTTTTTCCACTCGATATTCAACCTCAATACGACGATATTTTATGGTGTTATTCGCCAAAGGGTTCGGCCAAACATTATGCAACCAACCATGGTATAAAGAGAGCGATTTTGGGTAGTACCCCCAAGCCCACGGGGCATCTGCTTGTAAAATGTTTAGCATTTTTTGAATAATTTTTAACCGTTCAGGCGTGTTTTCCATGGTTTTCATTTGTTGAAAAAGTTGATTAAATTCAGGATTATCGTAGTTGGCGCTATTAATACCTGACCCATTGGTATTAATCGTGGCATTTTCGCCATTGAGTAAAAATAAAAAATTCTCAGGGTCTGGGTAATCGGCATTCCAACCCCAAGAAAACATCTGAACCTTTGCCTTTCTAACTTTGCTCTGAAAGCGATTGTAATCCGTTGCACGAATCACCAGTTCAATGCCTAACAGCGCAAACTGCTTACGATACCAATTTAACATCGACTGACTATCTGGTCCCGTGGACGCAGTATCGTAATGCAAAGTTAACGGCTTACCATCTTTACCTATGCCATTGGGATAGCCTGCTTCCGCTAAAAGTTGCTTGGCTTGCTCTAGTGATTTTCGGTGCGCCCGCCCCTCTTTCCACTCATAAATCACAGGGTTAATCCCCGCCTCTCCCTCTATATAACCAAAAATTCCAGAGGGAATCGGGCTTTGCGCAGGCTCTCCACGACCGTTTAAGAAGATCGAAATATACTCTTCAAAATTAATGGCTATACTCAACGCTTGCCGTAATTTACGCTGTTTTTCAGAATAACCACCAATAACGGGATCTGCCATATTAAAGCCAAAATACATAATGGTAGGCTGGGTGATGTTTAAAAACTGAATGTTTTTCTCTTTTAACTCCGACGTTAAGTTCATGGCACCCGCACTGGAGACAGAGACCGCCTGATCAAAACTATCCGAACTCACACCCGACGCATCGTAATACCCCTGTAAAAATTTATTCCATAACGGAACACTCTCTTTTTCTAAAGAGAAAATGACCTCTTTAATAAACGGCAACGGCTTACCTGCATCCAGTAATAACTCTGGATCAGCATCCGTCGCCAAGCCCTCCGTTGGATAGCGTTCCAGACGATAATTGGGGTTTGCCAGCAATCTCATGCGTTTATTTGGATTATTTTCAACCAATTGATAAGGCCCCGTACCAATAGGTGAGGTGTCTAAGGTTAGGTTTTTTTCAACCAAACCTTGTTGCTTATAAAAGGCTTCGGCCTCCCAAGGAATGGGGGCAAAAAAGTTCATGGTTAACCAATATAAAAACTGTGGGTAAACCCCTTCAATTAAAATTTTATATTGATATTTATCAACAACCTGAACGCCACTTATGTCAAATAAATTTAAGTCTAAAAAATGATTTGATGCCCGCTTATTTTGATCTTTAAGTTCCGCATTATATTGTTCCGTCACCTGTTCTGAAAAGTCTTTTAACCCAACAATGTACTGAGCCATTGAATCCAAAACAGGCGAATGATTTTGCCTCAGCGCCATCCGTTTTAGCGCATACACATAATCTTCCGCATGAAGTTCTCTGGTCGCTTGTTTTTTAAAATCTGCAAGCGTCTTAATATCGTCTAACGTATCTTCGGTTAAATGGTGATAAAGAAATGCTTGGTTTTCATCCTTTACAAACGCTGGGTGTAAATGAAATTGTATGCCCTGTTTCAGCGTAAACAAATACTCTGTAAAAGCAACCACCGAACTGTCCGCATTTACCTCCTGATGATTTTCATCTAAATAACGTATATCAGGCATTTTTTCTAACGTTAGTGGCTCTAAAGTATAAGGACGTTTTAAATAGTGATATTGCAAAGGCGGCTCATACACTTGGCTTAAAATCGTCCACTCATTGGAGTTGTAAGAGACAACGGGATCTAAGTGTTTAGGTGACTGACTGAACGAGCTGAACAATGTCGATGACTCAACCTGCTCTGTCGTATATGGGCTGTTCCAATTATTAGCAACCGCATTTGTTGTGCTAACTAACGCTGTACAGACTAACGTTATGCAGACTAAACATAAAATCGTAAACGTTTTATAAAAAATATAACAAGTAAATAAAGAATAAAAGGGAGTTACCATAAACAAATGAGTTTTCCTGTTTAAAGAGACACACATTAACGGTTATAATGCTTGCAAATTAGAGCATATCATACGTTATTTTTAACGAAACTTAACACCTATTTTACAAGGCGCATACCTTAAACACTACGGAGAAAAGCATGGGATTTCTAGCAGGAAAAAAAGTCTTAATCATTGGCGTTGCCAACAATAAATCAATTGCCTACGGCATTGCCAAACAGATGAAAGCACAAGGCGCAGAGATTGCTCTCACCTATCAAAGTGAAAAGTTAAAAAGTCGCGTTGAAAAAGTGGCTGACGAACTTGGCTCTTCCATTGTGTTGCCATTAGATGTATCCAGCGACACTGAAATCAAAAACGTATTTTCAGAACTCGGTAAGACTTGGACTGATGGACTAGACGTACTGGTACACTCCGTTGCCTTTGCCCCGCGAGAAGAACTTGAAGGACGCATGATTGATGCTTCAACACGTGAAGGCTTTGCCATGGCACATGACATCAGTGCTTACAGCTTAACCGCCTGCACCCAAGCTGCGTATGAGATGTTAAAAGCCAAAAAAGGTTCAGTTCTAACACTCTCTTACCTAGGCGCAGAACGTGCCGTACCTAATTACAACGTAATGGGCGTTGCCAAAGCCTCTTTGGAAGCAACGGTACGCTACTTAGCGGCAGATTTAGGCCAAGACGGTATTCGTGTTAACGCAGTATCCGCAGGCCCTATTCGCACACTTGCGGCGGCTGGGATCAAAAACTTTAAAACCATGCTGAATAAAGCCGCTGAAGCCACGCCTTTGCGTCGCAATGTGACCATTGAAGAAGTGGGCAACACAGCCGCATTTCTTTGCTCTGACCTAGCATCAGGCATTACGGGTGAAATCACTTATGTCGATGGCGGCTATAACATTACCGCTTCAAGCTAAAACCCACTTTTAAACCTTTAAAAAATTAGAAGGAAGGCTATGTTTAAAATTGAATCCGTCGATCCCGTTTATTATCGTAAAAAAACACGCAATGCCACGCTTATCATTATGGCGGTATTTATTGTCATTGGCTTTGCGTTTGCCAGTCTTACCGTAAAATACTTAGGCGACTTTTCAAACAATAAACTGGTGCTTAACTTAATGGGAGCATTTGTTGGCCTTATGTTAACGGCTTACATTATTAAAACTTTTTTTGCTAACAAACCCTGGATGAAAGAGTCGATGTACGCTTGGCGTTTAAAACGTAGCCTTATGCACATCACCAATGTTTTAGATAAGGTGCAAAAAGCCGCAAAACAAAATGACCCACACGCTTTAAAAGTGATGCGATTTTATCACCTTGGCTTAGAGCACATGCATAAGCTAGAAGCCAATAGTTCGGCATCCATTGACATTATTTCGGAAAAAAAAGACATCGAAGAAAAAATGATTGAGCAAGGACTGGAACTCAATCAAACGGAGTTTGATCCATCATGGGTCAAGCGTTATAAGCGAGAAGAATAAGAAAGCTAAACAGCTCACTATAAAAAACTCGGCCGCAAGCGACCAAGTTTTTTTATCACCTTAAATTGCCCTTTTTCAGAAGCGAACAGGGAGGGGAGAAAATATTGTTAAACTACTTAAGTGACGAAGCGTATGCGGCAACCGCATTAATTTCAGCATCACTTAGGTTTTTAGCAATCGGCTGCATCATTCCAGACATAGGTCCAATTTGCTCACCTGCTTTATAACGCTGTAACTTATCTGCAATATCTGAAGAGGCTT
>Ga0256834_1003002_pt1 | contig 10296 bp, 9 predicted proteins | sample 4281140metaG_FD_190536 | JGI IMG/M metagenome (GOLD analysis project Ga0256834, IMG submission 190536) | Hydrothermal vent microbial communities from East Pacific Rise, Pacific Ocean - 4281-140 | ecosystem: Environmental > Aquatic > Marine > Hydrothermal vents | place: Pacific Ocean: East Pacific... | reverse complement strand
CTATCTCCAGGGTCTGCAGCCCCGTTGATGTGTTTCCCGTGTAGGCAAAGCTTCCCCCGACACCGCTTATGCTGTTGTAGTTCCATCCGCTTCCGGTCCACGCGTTGAAGTTGTCCGTTCCCATCCCGGAGCTCCCGCTCCACCAGAAGTAGATCTCGTAATCGGGGGCGTACCCGTTTCCAAAGCCTATGTTTCTTCCCCAGGAATCGCTTGATCCCGTGTAGCCGTTTCCACTCCCCGGATCAACGTCTATGGCGAAACCATACGCGACGTCCCAGCTTGCGGTGTTGTTGGTTTTGAGTGCGATGTAGAGGTAGTTGTCGTCCCACGAGACGTAGAGCTTATCCAGGTTGGCGCCGGCCTGCCCGTTGTCCTTTCCAACCGCTACCAGGTCCGAGGGCCCCCAGTCGCTTAGGTTGCCGTCTATTGTCTTGGGGGACGGGTATATCAGGGCCATGTTTGTGAAGGTGTCTGCGTCGCCCCATTCGCTTCCTATGTTGCTGTAGTCTATTGCCGGGTCCACGGGAAGGCTATCAACCGCACTCCCGCTACCACCGGTAACCCACGCCATAACGGCCATCTTCTCGGGTCTGCCGCCGAGGGCACTCCACGGTATCTTTATCTCGATCGTCTGAAGTCCGGTGGACGTGTTGCCCGTGTAGGAGAAGCTCCCTCCAACGCCGTTTATGCTGTTGTAGTTCCATCCGCTTCCGGTCCACGCGTTGAAGTTGTCCGTTCCCATCCCGGAGCTTCCACTCCACCAGAAGTAGATCTCGTAGTCAACCGCAAAGCCGTTCGAGAACCCTATGTTTCTTCCCCAGGAATCTTTCGATCCCGTGTAGCCGTTGCCGCTTCCGGGGTTTACGTCTATTCCTATACCGTAGGCGACGTCCCAGCTGGCTGTGTTGTTCGTCTTTATCGCGATGTAGAGGTAGTTGTCGTCCCACGAGACGTACAGTTTGTCCAGGTTAGCCCCTGCGAGCCCGTTGTCCCTTCCAACGGCCACTAAATCGGAACTTGTCCAGTCACTGAGGCTGCCATCTATGATCTTCTGCCCATAAGCGGCACCAACGAGCCTCGTGGCTGGAACGAGGCTTAACAAGACTAAAAATACGGTCAAAAATGCTATCCCCTTTCGCATTTTATTCACCCCAGGTGATACCTGTTCACCATTGATGATACTTGTGCATAAAATATTTATATACCTTTTCCAATATCACCCACAGTGATAACAACGTGGAGGGGAAGGAATGCTGAATTTTGTGTTTGGTATCCACAACCATCAACCTTTGGGGAACTTCGGATGGGTCTTTGAGAGCGCTTATGAGAGGTCGTATAACCCTTTCATGGAAACCCTTGAGATGTACCCCAACATGAAGGTCGCGGTTCATTACTCGGGTCCCCTTCTCGAGTGGATAGCGGAGAACAGGCCCGAACATATAGACCTTCTCCGCTCCCTCGTGGGAAAGGGACAGCTTGAGGTGGTCGTCGCCGGCTTTTACGAGCCGGTTCTAGCGGCCATCCCAAAGGAAGACAGGATAGAGCAGATAAACCTCTTGAAGAACTTTGCAAAGAAGCTGGGCTACGAGGCGAGGGGAGTGTGGCTAACCGAGAGGGTGTGGCAGCCAGAGCTCGTCAAAAGCCTCCGCGCTGCGGGGATAGATTACGTTATAGTCGATGATTACCACTTCATGAGTGCCGGCCTCGCCAAGGAGGAACTCTACTGGCCGTACTACACGGAGGATGGCGGCGAGGTGATATCTGTCTTTCCCATAGACGAAAAGCTCCGTTACCTCATCCCGTTCAGGCCCGTTGAGAAAACGGTTGAGTACCTACACTCCCTTGAGGACGGTGATGAGAGCAAGCTCGCCGTGTTCCATGACGACGGCGAAAAGTTCGGTGTCTGGCCAGGGACCTACGAGTGGGTTCACGAGAAGGGCTGGCTGAGGGAGTTCTTTGACAGAATATCAAGCGACGAGAGAATCAACTTGACTTTATACTCGGAGTACCTTGCCCGCTTTAGGCCGCGCGGTCTTGTCTATCTCCCGATAGCCTCGTACTTCGAGATGAGTGAATGGAGCCTTCCAGCGAAACAGGCAAAGCTCTTCGTGGAGTTCGTTGAGACACTTAAGGACGAAAACCAGTTCGAGAGGTACCGCGTCTTCGTCCGCGGCGGCATCTGGAAGAACTTCTTCTTCAAGTATCCGGAGAGCAACTACATGCACAAGAGGATGCTCATGGTGAGCAAGCTGGTGAGGGGGTATCCGGAGGCGAGGGATTTCATCTTCAGAGCCCAGTGCAACGATGCCTACTGGCACGGCGTCTTCGGCGGTGTCTACCTTCCCCACCTCCGCAGGGCCGTGTGGGAGAACATCATAAAGGCCAACTCCCGCGTTTCCACTGGAAGCTTCGTCAGGGACATCGACTTCGACGGGAGGGACGAGGTCTTCATCGAGAACGAGAACTTCTACGCCGTCTTCAAACCCGCTTATGGGGGAGCGCTCTTCGAACTCAGCTCAAGGGGAAGGGCGGTCAACTACAACGACGTCCTGGCCAGACGCTGGGAGCACTACCACGAAGTTCCCGAGGCCGCGACGCCGGAGGAGGGGGGCGGAGACGGAGTTGCCAGCATACACGAGCTTGGAAAACAGATCCCGGACGAGATACGGCGTGAGCTGGCCTACGATGATCACCTGAGGGCCATCCTCCAGGATCACTTCCTCGACCCCGAGACGACCCTCGACGAGTACCGTCTCAACAGGCACGCCGAACTCGGAGATTTTCTAACGGGTGCCTACGACTTCAGCATCTTCGATGGGGGGGTTGCCCTTGAGCGGGAGGGGCACGTCTCCGGTGTGCCGGCAAAGGTTGAAAAGACCTTCCACCTCACGGATGACGGCTTCGTCGTTGACTACTCTGTGAGGGGCGGGAGAAGGGCCCTCTTCGGCGTCGAGCTTAATCTCGCGGTTCACAGCGTCATGGAAACCCCGGAGGAGTTTGAGGCCGTGGACTTCGAAGTAAATGATCCCTACGGCATTGGAAAGGTTAGAATAGAGCTCGATAGGGGCGCGAGGGTGTGGAAGTACCCGGTAAAGACCCTCAGCCAGAGTGAGAGCGGATGGGACTTCGTCCAGCAGGGCGTCAGCTACACCGTCCTGTTTCCGGTTGAGGGCGAACTTCGCTTCAGGCTGAGGTTCAGGGAGCTCCGGTGAGCCCCTCCGTTCCGACGTTCCTTTCTTTTTCAGACCCTTATGAGAACGTCCTCAAGTTCCCTGTTCAGGGACTTCACTATATGGAACTCGGTCAGCTTCCCGGATTTTGACGTCCTGATGACCGTCGTCGCTATGTCCTCCAGAAGCTTGATAATGAACTCCTTACCCGGCGGGAGGATGTTTCTCTTCAACAGGTATATCCCGAGTCTGTTCGGTTTTCCAACGTAGCCGGCCAGCTGGTCCACTATCAGCTGAACACCACGTGGGGATATGTCCGATACAACGAAGAGCTTCTCCAGCCCCACCACAACTACCAGAATCTTCCGATTGGGGTCGCTTATTATCGGCGTCTGACCTCCTCCCCGCCCTAAAGGGTGGGGGTTCCGGCGAGGAACTCCCCTAACCCAACGGCAGGGAGGTTTGAGGGGTTCTCATCGGAGTAACTCTCAATGAGGGTTCTTTGAACCTCTCTGGCCGGGCCTTCGGCTAATTACCCCTCCCTTGGGCATAAAGCCCGTCCAAGTTCGGGGTTATCGGCACAACCTTCTTCAAAATGTTAAAAGCACCAACCAAGTCCGCATTGAAGATAAGCCCCGTTGCAGGACACTTAAACAAACCACGAACGAAGCGGGCCCCTTTGTGGGGCTTCCCGCAGACAGGGCAAGTTTTCGAAGTGAAAGCCTCATCAACCACATCGACCCGAATACCATACTCCTCGGCAACTTCTGTGAGGCGTTTAATCATGTAATTAAACCGCCACACGTGGGAAAGAATGAAGTTTTGCTTTTTACCCTTGTCAGAGTTCCGAGCTATTCCCTTTGGATAACCAACGACAATCTTGGAAACGCCCGAATCATAAAGCCTCCTCACGGTTTGCCTTACTGCCGCGTTAATGTAGTGCTTCGCCTGAAGTTTGGCCTTCTCATGCATTCTTTTAAGTTTCCTACTTGTTTTAGCTCCACTCTTATTGAGTTTGGACTGGTATTCAGCAATCCTCTTCCTCCAGTAAAAGTCAATGCTCTTTAACGGTCTTCCGTTCATGAGAAAGCTTTCCCCATTCTCCACATAAACAGCCATGAGGTTATTCACTCCCAAGTCAATTCCAGCGGAGAGATTTCCCTTTGGAGTTCTTGGGAGCTTAATCCACTTCTCGCCCTCAAGTTTTTCCTCGACTGTGAGGCTTAGATGAGCATACCATTTCCGCTTTTCCTCGTCATAAGTGATTTCTAACCGCCCTTGCTTGCCCTTTAAGTGTATTTTGCTCTTAAACTGGACTTCGAGGTGTTTAAACTTTCCAAGGCCTTTAAGGATTAGCTTGTTACCCTCGATTTTGTATTGGTCGTTCCGGAGGACGATTAAGGGTTTCCTCCTTCCGTCTTCCTTGAGATAGTTTGGCGGTTTTGGCTTAAGCCATGAGGGAAGTTCTCCATTTCGCTTTTTCCGAAGGAGTGAGAAGAATGAACGCCAGCTTTCAGCGTTCTTCCTCGCTATTTGTTGAACAGTTGCTGAACCGATTTCTCGCTTAAACTCTTCATAAACGGTTTTCTCTGTGCTGTTAAAGTCCACGATTTGCTCTTTGAAGAATTGTTGTCTCCTCAAGTAGTTTACCCTGTTCCAGACTTTGGTACTAGTATCGGCTAATTCGAAGAGGATTTTTGCTTGTTCTTTTGAGGGTTGGAGTTTAACCGTTATCGTTCGCTTCATAAGTCCTCTCTTTCGACTTTTTTAATCCAGAGTTTCATTGCTTCTGTTACCGCAACGCCTAAGGCTCCTCTAATCTTCCCGTATTTTTTTGCTACGAGTTCTCTGAACTTTTTCTCGACTTCATCATCAACTGACACGTTAATAACTCCCATTAACCAACACCAATCTACATTAGTATGGCCAAATTCATAAGCTTTTCGGTGAGATGCTTTCCTGTTCAAAGGCTGGTTGGGTGGTTTATTGCATCCCCACCCTAAAGGACGAGGCTTTCAAAAAGAAAATGTCAGGGTGTGGTACATCCCCATGCTCATATCTCCCTCTCCGATCCTTTCGAAAAGAACCGTCTCCCCGGGTCCGATCGATTCCCACATCTCCACAATGACTACGTCTCGAAGCCCCATTTTACCTCACCTTAAGTGAGTATCTTGACATGAAACTTTAAATCAGTTGCGCCGGTGAGGCCCGAGGCGTGAAAAGCGTCATGGTCCGTTATCCCCCGAACGCTTCGGACCTGAAATTTTCCTTCTAGGTGGGAACTTCGCCACGGCGTACAGGAGCAGTATGACCCAGGCGAGGAGCGAGTAGTGACGGAGCCTCGTGAATGGGTCCCTGAAGACCCCCACGACCGTTGAGTCCCCATCAACTTCCAGTAGTGTCAACCCGGTCCTGTCGTCTCTGATCGCCTTCACTGGACTCCCGTTCACCTTAACAGTCCAGTAGGGGAAGTACGCCTCGGAGACCCGAATCAGAAGGGGTCCGTTGGCCTTAATTTCGAACGAGTACCACCCCTCCCCCCTCTCAACACTTTCAACCTTCAGACGTTTCTCGTCAACGATAAATCCCCTCAGGATTTTGGTCTCGTATCCGGAACCGGTGTAGGCGAGATGGTAGAGGAAGTTCCCGCCAAGGACGTAGAGCCTTCCCCTCCCGATTTCCTTTACCCCTATGAGCGTCCACTTCCCCATCCTTACCAGGGGTGTGACGTTGCTGAAGACGGGTCCGTACCAGGGGGAGCTCCCGTACCTGAACGGGGCAAAGCTGGAGACGTTGTAGATGCGGGAACTCAGCTCGGAGGAGGTTATGGGTCTCGTGGTGGCGTTCACGCCGAAGAGCCTTTCCGGCGTTGATGGGGCCCAGATTAAAGTTCCCCCTCTCTCGATGAAGGCCAGCAGTTCCTCCGCGGTCTCGTTGTTGGGGTTCCCGGAGTAGATGATGGTCCCCACGCCTCCAAGGTTTTTGGGGAGTTCCTTAACGTAAGCGTAGTCGAGTGGAAGGTCGTAGAACTTTCCGACCATGAGGGTCGAAACCTGCTGGACGAAGCTCACGTTGGATTTGTAAACTTTGCATCCGCCTACAGCACGTTGATAAGTGTAACCGTGGGGCGCTGTATCTGTGCAACTTATGAAGAATCTCACCGCGTAAGCTTTTAGATATGGGGTCGCGTTCTTTCCAGTCTCTAGGAGGGACCACATCCGCCATTCTCCATCCCCGGCAGGGTTTCCCTCGTGGTACCAGCCATTCATTGTATCCTTTGAACTGAGAACGGGAAGGTAACTGTAATACGCAACCCCTATGGGAGGGTACATTAGGAACCTCCAGTTGTCCCCATGTTGTTCCTTGAGAACTCCTCCGATCTCCACCAAATTTTGAGGATACGGCCCGATATGCGGTATGATCACCGCTGTGGGGAGTGCTACGATAAGCATCAACGTAAGTCCAGCAATGGCTTTTAGTCTCGGCTTCATGCCCTCGAGTGAATCGGCTATGATCAGGGGGATTAAAACTGAAGTAACATCGATCCACCTGTAGGGCGGGATGAGTGATATAATGGGAAGGGAGTAGATCTCTCTAGTCGGGGAATATTGACCGAGTGAGAGGTAGGCACACGTCCCGATTAGTATAACTTTTTTTGGGTCCAATCTTTGCCTCCTGATTCCAATTGCTATTGCCATGGCAAGTAGTGCCACTATAAAGACCCCCGGAGGCCTTACGAACAGGCTTGGGGACACGCTGTACCCATGGAAGAGCCATTTATCTGTGTATATATCCCAGAAGTGCGTCCATCCCCTATCTATGAAGAAAGGAACGTACCAGAAGGCGGTGAGAAAAACCACAGCCCCCCCGACGCGGAGGGAGTTTCCAATCGCGTGAACGCTCTTCAGGTCGTTCCAGTGAAGAACCAGCGCTATCAGGATGAGGGGCACGAGTATCGAGTGGTGGGTTAGCGAGACGAACGAGATCATCAGGGCCGAGAGTACCAGGTATCTCTCCCTGTACTCAGTTAAGTACAGGACACCCAGGAGGAAGAGGGGGGCCAGGTTAATTGCGTTCGCCCGGGGGAAGTTCCCTTCCACGTAGGCGACCCCAAGGCGCCAGGGGAAGAGCAGAAAAACTACAGGAGCAACGTAGGATTCTTTCCCGAGTCTCCTGAGATAGGTGTGCAGGCCAAGGGCCCCCAGGAAAGACGTCAGCATGAGGACCGCTGCGTAGCCCTTCACATCGCTCCCGAAAAGCTTTCCAAGCAACCCCGCTATGATGTACGGGGCGGGTGGGTAGAAATGAAGGAACGGGAACCCTGCGTACCACTCCTCAATCCACGGTACCCACCCTTCGGTCATCAACTCGTGAACCTTAAAGAGGTGCCCAAGACCGTCCCCACCCAGGCTGGGCGGGTTTGGGGCCAGGAAAATGGGAAGGAACTCGACCACGGAGAGAATGAGAAGAATGGCCACGTAGTTCCGCCTCACGGACCATCCCCCATGAGATCTATGAGCTCGGCGATCCCCTGAACGTTGGCCGAGAAAATCCAGTTGGACCCGTCCCAGCCGAGCCAGAGGCCTTCCCCAGTCCTTCGTACCTCAAGCCTCCCTCCGGGGAGCTTCACGAACGCTTCCCCCCTCATCCCCCTCCCCGGGAGCGTTCCAACGAATAGGGCCCTTCCAAGGTAGTCGGTCAGGGACAGTACCCTCCGCATTATACCGACGGCCGCCTTGCTCTCGAACCATATGAAGACTTCACCTGTCCTGTAATCGTGTACAAGCCTGCACCTTCCCCCATCTACGCTGAACTCCGCCAAATATCGTTCCTGTCCATCAACGCCTCCACCCGTGAACTCCCTCGAGAACCTCCCGGGATGGGATGCACCGATTATTTTCATCCCCGCCATTTCAACCGGGGGATATTTATACCCCTCGATTAAAACCCTTGTGATGAGGCCATCCCTCAAGTTCCAGTCGGTGCTCTACCTGTACCTCCTGTTGCTCATGGGACTTTCAGTCCTCGTCCCCGTTACCTACCTCCTCGAGTTAGTCCTGGTGTTCCTCTTTTTCATGGTTTCATCGGGAATGATCTTCTACTCCCTCCTCATCCTCGCTACCCTGCGTGACTACCCCTTTTCACCGGCCGACGTTCCGACGGGGTTCTTCGAGCCGACCGTCTACGTCCTCGTACCTGCCCACAACGAGGAGGCGGTGATAGGGAGAACCGCCAGGGCGATCCTGAACCAGGACTACTCCAACCTGAAGCTGTTTCTCATCAACGATAACTCCACGGACGGAACCCTTGGGGTTATGCGGGCCTTTGAATCCACCCATCCCGACAGGGTCGTTGTGGTCAACGTTCCACGCCACAGGGGGAGGAGCAAGCCGGGTGCGCTGAACTACACCCTTGAACTCATAGAGAGCACCTTTAAACGGCCGGATTACGTTTTCATTCTCGATGCCGACTACCTGCTGTCGCCAAAGGCCGTAAGAACGCTCGTTGGGATAATGGAGAACGCACCAAACTACATCATAGGCGTTCAGGGTAACGTTAGACCCAGGAACTGGAGCAGGAACTTCATAACACGATTCATAACCCTTGAAAGGCTGGTCGGTTTCAACGTTGCAATTGAAGGGGACTTGAAACTCAACGAGAACGGCAAGTACGGTGGTACCGTGGCCCTGCTCAGGTTTTCCCACCTCCTCCGCCTCGGGAAGTTCAGGGAGGACTCCGTGACCGAGGACACGGAGCTGTGGGCAAGGGCCCTCATAGAAGGCTACCGCTTCCTCTACTACCACGGTGTAATCGGATGGGAGGAGGCGGTTGAGACGCTGAGGGACTACATAAAGCAGCGCTCCCGCTGGGCCCAGGGACACCTTCAGGTGATGCTCGACTACTACTGGCCGGTTCTCAGAAGCTGCTCCGGGGTCATGGAAGCCTTTGTGGAACACTTCTACATGATAAGCTACCTCGTCCCCGTTTTCTGGTTCCTCTCGGTCGTTCTCAACGGTTATCTCATTCTGTCCGGGGGCGTCCCCCTGACCCTCGCCAGGCCGAAACTCTTTTTGGTAGTCTCCGTACTAGCTTTCCTGGTCTTCTGGTTTTCAGTTGCCTACTCAAACTGGCTGGAAAAGCGCAGATTCGGTTTTGGTGTCCAATGGTGGTTCGTTCTTGCGTACCCAGCGTACTTCCTCGTCTTCGTGCTCGCCGGGGTTGTGTACACCATGAGGGGCCTCCTCCGGCTCCTGGTTGGGAAGCTCCACTGGGAGAAAACGAGGCGGTTCACTTGAATGGATCTTTGATGGAGAGCCTGTCCACTTGGCCGTTCAGGACCTCATCGTAGAGCAGTGAGGCGGTTTTCAGGTTCTCCACGAACCCCATGAGGACGTGCTCGAAGACCCCCTTCAGAATGAGCAGGATGGCCAGAACGGCGTAGTTCCCCTTCAGGACGTCCGCTATCACGAAGACGAGACCGGTCAGCACGTGAAGGATCGCGTACCCTCCCAGGGGTGGGGAGTATCTGCTGAAGAAGCGCCAGTACGATGTGAACTTCAGGTGTTTCAGCTCCTCTTCAAGCTCACTGTACATGAGCGTGGACGTCGTGAAAAACGCGACCGCCGTCAGGTAGACGAGGGCGGGGACTAGACTGCCCCTCCAGGTCATCATGGCTGTTATGATGAGCGAGAGCCCTGCTCCCGTCCACAGGAATGTCGTGTACGCTCTCATCGTGGTGAAGAACCTTTTCCTCAGTGGGGGAAAAGTTGTCGTTGGCTTCATCTCATCACCCTGAAATCTATCGGCTCCTCCCTGCGCCAGAACCTGCAGAACGAACATACCTCCCCGCTCGACGGCATCCCGCAGACCTCGCACTCCCTCAGCTCCGCTTCCTGGAGCTCGGCCTCGAAGAGAGCCTTCTTCCTCAGGTAGCCTTTGACGAAGTTGATCTTGGTGCCCGGCCTCTTCTCCTCCATCTCGTTGAGTACCCCCTTGTACTCTATGGTCGGTGCCCCAACCGCGTGGGGGCATTCCTCGATGTGGTACTCTATACCGTTGGCGAGAGCGTAAGCTACAACCTCCCTCTCGGTCAGCTCGTAGAGCGGCTTTATCTTCTTCACGAGCT
>Ga0256834_1003001_pt1 | contig 10296 bp, 11 predicted proteins | sample 4281140metaG_FD_190536 | JGI IMG/M metagenome (GOLD analysis project Ga0256834, IMG submission 190536) | Hydrothermal vent microbial communities from East Pacific Rise, Pacific Ocean - 4281-140 | ecosystem: Environmental > Aquatic > Marine > Hydrothermal vents | place: Pacific Ocean: East... | reverse complement strand
TGTTTTCCTAATGGAGAAGTGTTAAATTTTAGACTTATTTATTAAGTTTTTTTAATAATTTTGAATACTTTCTTAACCAAAGCATGTCTTTAAGGTAAGGAATGATTTTTGGGTATGGAACTTTAGCTATTTCATGGTTTTTTTTAGCTATTTGGTATATGATTTTCCAGTGTTTTCTAATGCTATTAATTGCACTAAAGTAGGTCGAATTTTTTGAGTCGTAAATATGTGTAGGTTCTGATATGATTCCGTTTATTTCTAATATTTTAAATTTTTTAATAGCAATCAATTCCTCAAAAGTATTATACTTTATATCTAAACGTCCATAAAACCAATTGTTAATCTGTTTAGATAAGTCATCCATCATTAGTTCTAATTCTTTAGTTATCAAATGATTTCCATTGATAAATTGCGTCCCTTTAGAATGATTTCCAATAACTGTCAATTTTACAATATCTCCTTTTTTTGGGATAGACTGCATTTTTTCTTTATGGATATTTTGAAGTAAATCATAATACAAATAAGCACGTTTATCAGTCAATATCAATTCAGATAAGGAAGATATTCCGTTTCCAGCAACGGTTAAAAATTTCTTTAAGGTAATGGATGTTATTTTTCCTTCGGTCTCATCTGGCATTCTATAGTAAAAGAGACCACATTCATTTTTATAGGTTATAAACTCTTGAATAATAACAGCTATCTTATTTTTATCTAAATAGTATTTTAATTCATTTTGTGTATCAATTTTTTTTACCAGATAGCCTCTAAATCCGATATCAGGTTTTGCTATTAAAGGGAATTTGATGTCATTTTTTTTAAGCTGAATTAGTATTTCTTTAAAATTTATTTTCTCAGTAACTAATATTGATTTAGGTTTGTGACGTTCTGGAATTAATTTTAAGGTTTCAAATTTAGATTCTGTACCATTACCTGAATATTTTATAGCTGGATTTACAATTAAATAAGAAACTAAATGTCTTGCTTTTATTGATGAGTAAATATAAAATGGGGCAAGCGGAACATAGAACATATACGTAGGCCAATGCTCCCATTGAAACAATTTAGTAAAGAATGATTTAATTTTAAACATCTTTGTTGTCCTTGTCAAATAAGGCTCTAGATACTTTTATTAGTCCGAAAGCTGTAATTGTAATGGCAATTATTCCTGAAAATAATCCGATGATTAATAGCATAAAATCACCATCCTTTTTTAAAGCTTTAAATCCGATAGTTATGACAATAGGTGCAATAAATAGTAACGGTAAGGCAATTGCCAAATGTTTAAAAGCATTGAATAATGTTGGTTTATTTTTTTTCAAGTGGATAATTGTTTATTGCATTTCTAACATTACCATATTTTTGTAGTAATTTTTTAGCTAAACTTTCATCAATAGCTAATGCTTCCATCACCATTTTCACACCTCTGTCTACTAATTTATTGTTAGAGAGTTGCATATCTACCATTTTATTACCTTTAATTTTACCCAATTGAATCATAGTCGTTGTACTAATCATGTTCAAAACTAACTTTTGAGCTGTACCTGCTTTCATACGAGAGCTTCCTGTAACAAATTCTGGACCCACAATAACTACAATTGGAAATTTTGCAGTTAAAGCTAAAGGACTTTTCTCATTACATGTAATACATCCAGTAATAATATTATTTTCGTTACATTTTTCTAGAGCAGCAATTACATAAGGCGTTGTTCCAGATGCTGCAATGCCTATCACAACATCTCTATTAGAAATTTGATATTCTTGTAAGTCTTTCCATCCTTGAGTAGTAGAGTCTTCTGCAAATTCTACGGCTTTTCTAATAGCAATATCACCACCAGCTATCAAGCCAATAACTAAGTCGTAAGAAACGCCAAAAGTAGGTGGGCATTCAGAAGCGTCTAGTACTCCTAATCTTCCGCTAGTACCAGCTCCTATATAAAATAATCTACCTCCATTTTTTAATTTCGGAACAATTTTATCTACTAAACTTTCAATTTGTGGAATAGATTTTTTGACTGCTAAAGGTACGGTTTGATCTTCAGTATTGATGTTAACTAGTAATTCATGTATATTCATCTTCTCAAGATGATTGTACTTAGAATCTTGTTCAGTTGTTTTGGTAAAATTCATAATTCAAAAATACGCTTTATTTTTATTTCTAATAATATAACTTAAAAGCCTTAAAAATGAGGCTTTATTTAGTTTATAGTTGACTTAAAATTTGATTAAAAATCTCATCAGGTCTCATCTCTTTTGAAATTATTGATGCATCAGGCATATAATAACCATCAATATTTATTGATTTACCTTGTATGTTATTTAAATGTTCAACAATAATATTTTCATTTGATTTCAATGCTTCAGCAACTTTACTAAAATGATTTTGAAGTTCAGTATTTGTATTTTGATTTACCAATTCTTCAGCCCAATATAATGTCAAATAAAACTGGCTACCTCTATTGTCAAGTTCATTTACTTTTCGAGAAGGTGACTTGCTAGTTTCTAATAATTTATCAGTGGCATTGTCTAATGTTTCTGCTAGAACAAGGGCTTTTGCATTGTTGTTGGTATTACCGTAATGTTCAAGTGATACGGCTAATGCTAAAAACTCACCTAGAGAGTCCCATCTTAAATGATTTTCTTTTAAAAACTGTTGTACATGCTTTGGGGCAGAACCTCCAGCACCAGTTTCAAATAAACCACCGCCATTCATTAATGGCACAATAGATAACATTTTTGCACTTGTGCCTACTTCTAGAATAGGGAATAAATCTGTTAAATAATCTCTTAATACATTTCCAGATACAGAAATGGTATCTTTTCCATTTTTAACTCGTTCTAAGGTAAATTGAGTTGCTTCACCAGGAGATAAAATTCTAATATCTAATCCAGTAGTATGATGTTCAGGTAAATATTTATTTACTTTTTTAATAATTTCGGCATCATGAGCTCTGTTTTTATCTAACCAAAATATAGTTGGTATTTGTGTTGCTTTAGCTCTATCAACTGCTAGTTTAATCCAATTTTGAATAGGAGCATCTTTTACTTGGCACATTCTCCAAATATCTCCCCGTTCAACTTGATGTTCTAGTAAAACACCACCATTGGTATCAATTACTTGAACTTTCCCATCACTTTCTATTTCAAAAGTTTTGTCATGAGAACCATATTCTTCAGCCTTTTGAGCCATTAAGCCTACATTAGGTACAGTACCCATAGTTGTAGGGTCGAATGCACCGTGTTTTTTACAAAAATCGATAGTAGTTTGGTAAATACTGGCATAAGAACTGTCTGGGATAATAGCCTTTGTATCTTGAAGATTACCTTCTGCATTCCATGTTTGCCCTGAAGTTCTAATCATTGCAGGCATAGAAGCATCAATAATAACATCACTTGGTACATGTAAGTTTGTGATACCTTTGTCTGAGTTTACCATTGCTAGTGCAGGACCATTTTGATAAGCAGCTTCAATATCAGTTTCAATTTCTTTACGTTTGTTTTCTGGGAGTTCTTGAATTTTAGAAAGCAAGTTACCAAATCCGTTATTTACATCCACTCCAATTTCATCTAAAATTTCAGCATGTTTTTCAAAAACAGTAGCAAAGAATATACGAACAGCATGTCCGAAAATTATAGGGTCTGATACTTTCATCATTGTGGCTTTCATATGTAATGAAAGCAAAATGTTTTTGTTTTTAGCGTCTTGAAATTGTTCTTTCAAAAATTGAAGTAATTCCTTTTTGCTGAGTACCGTACTGTCAATAATTTCTCCCATCAACAAAGCTAGATTATCTTTAAGGATTGTTTTATTTCCATTATTGTCAGTGTGTTGTATTTTAACAGTTGTAGCTTCTGATAGTGTTAAAGATTTTTCATTATGAAAAAAGTCTCCTTGTTTCATTGTAGCTACATGAGTTTTAGAATCGGCTGACCAAGCTCCCATTGAATGAGGATTTTTTTTTGCATAATTCTTCACTGCCTTTGGTGCACGTCTATCTGAATTGCCTTCACGTAATACAGGGTTTACTGCACTACCTTTTATTTTGTCATACCTAGATTTGATATTTTTTTCAGTATCATTATTAGGCTCATCAGGATAGTTAGGAATTCCAAACCCTTTCGCTTGTAATTCTTTAATTGCTGCTTTTAACTGAGGAATAGAAGCACTAATATTTGGTAATTTTATAATGTTAGCTTCTGGTTTCTTAACCAATTCACCTAGTTCTGCTAAAGTATTAGGTACTTTTTGATCTTTATTTAAAAAATCAGGAAAAACAGCTAGAATTCTTGTAGCTAATGAAATGTCTTTTGTTTCTATTAGAATACCTGCTGATTTGGTAAATGCTTTGACTATAGGAAGAAAAGAAGAAGTTGCTAATGCAGGGGCTTCATCTGTTATTGTGTAAATTATTGATGTTGATTTTGACATGTTTTATTTAATTATATGTACTAAAATATAAATTTATTTTTGTATTACAAAGTTACTAATAATGTAGGAATTATAAATGATAATTTGACAAACAAAAAGCACCTCAAAATTTAAGGTGCTTTTATAATTTATTCTTTATAATAATTTATCATTTAAGGATTGTGTGCTTAACACTGCTACTTTAGATAAGATTAAAGAACAAATATAACTAACGATAAAAACCGTTGTTATTTAGAACCTAAAACTTAATATTGAAATTTCAAAATAAAACAAAAAGGGAATAATGTTAATTTTGACTTTAGATTCGATGTATAAAACTACAATTATTAGTTTAGCAGTATAGAATTGTTAAACATCTTTTTTAACTGACTATTAACAATGGTTATTAACAATTGTTAATAGCTATTTTTTTGATGTTGTAATGTCTATGTTTCTATAATTATTATATTTCTGCCAAATTTATCATTAGTAAAAATTCCAATTCAAAATTTCATAAGGATTAGAATTCCAAAAATTAGTACGACTTCTTAGAAACTCATCACCATTATGTACTGATATTTTTGCAGTATAAGTACCTTCACGTACAGGACTAGAAATTTGGTATTTTACCTCACCCGAAACTGCAGAAAGACAGTTTCGACCTCTCCCAAGGAGAGGTGAATCGGAAACCTCGAGGCCTTCTTCCGCCGAAATGGCTACATGAAGACGTGACAGAGCTTAGAGGAATTCTTTTCGACTAAAATAAGAAGTTCTCGACACTAAATTTTCTTATAAAGTCTAAAATTTAATCCGAACAGGTTTAAACTACACAACTAGTTATTTATTCTTAGTATAGTACACTTCCAATTCATCCAAATAAAACTGTATTGTTTTATCATCTAACAATGAATATTGAAATGAATTTTTAGCCAAATCATATAAATCTTGTTTACTTAGGTTTAAAGCCTCTTGTATTTCTATGTAGTTTTGGTTTACTTGTCCGCCAAAATATGCAGGATCATCAGAGTTAATCGTTGTTTTTAATCCTAAATCCATCATTTTCTTTAACGGATGATTTTTTAAATCATGAACAACCTGCAACGCAGTATTAGAAAGTGGACAGACCGTTAAAGCAATGTCTCGTTTGATAATTTCTTGAATCAATTTATCATCCTGCAAGCAGTTATTTCCATGATCAATTCGTTTAATTTTTAAAAGGTCTAAAGCTTCCCAAATATATTCAGAAGACCCTTCTTCACCAGCATGTGCTAAAGGAATATAACCTTCTTTTATAGAAGCTTCAAATACTTTTTTGAATTTTGATGGCGGATTTCCTTTTTCAGAAGAGTCCAGTCCTACAGCAGCAATTAGATGTTTATAGGGTAGAGACTGTTCTAGTGTTTTGAATGCATCGGCTTCAGAGAGGTGACGTAAATAGCTCATAATTAATAATGAACTCACTCCCAATTCTTTTTTAGCAGCGGTACAAGCTTTTGAAATTCCGTTTATAACAGTTTTAAAAGCAATACCACGTTCTGTATGTGTTTGAGGGTCAAACATAATTTCTGTATGCCGTACATTTTGAACAGCACATTTTTCTAAATAGCTATAAGTCAAATCATAAAAATCTTGCTCAGTGATTAAAACTCCAGCTCCTTGATAATAAATATCTAAAAAATCTTGTAGACAATCAAATTGATACGCTTCTCTTATCTCTTCAATAGACTTGTATTTGATCTTGATATTATTACGTTGAGCAATTTTAAACATTAATTCTGGTTCAAAAGAACCTTCTATATGTAAGTGGAGTTCTGCTTTGGGTAAATTTTCTATAAAGTTCTTCATTCGTTGATAATTTTTGATATCAAAATTAAAACAAATTATCATTATACAACCAAAATGATGATATTTGTGAGCGAAAATCCATAATTGGAAATTTACAATTGAAAAAATAAACAAATCTAACGCTGAATATCAGTAATTTGCGAAATTTTATAGCTATGAAAAAAGTAATTTTAGTTGTATTAATTGGTATTGCACTAATTTTAACAATCAATACAGTTATGAGTCAATCTAATAAATTAAAAGTTGGAGATACAGCTCCAATTTTCACATTAAACAACCAAGATGGTAATGCTATAGCTATTGAGACTTTTCTAGGTAAAAAAGCTATGGTTATTTATTTTTACCCTAAAGATGATACGCCTGGCTGTACCAAAGAAGCTTGTAAATTTCGTGATGAGTTTGAAGCTTTTACAGATTTAGATGTTGAGGTTATTGGTATTAGTACTGATGATGTAGCTTCTCATCAAAAATTTGCAGAAAAGTATAAGTTGCCATTTACCTTATTGTCAGACCCTAAAAATGAAGTGAGAAAATTGTTTGGAGTTCCTAAGAGTATGCTAGGTTTAATTCCGGGAAGAGTAACCTATGTTATTGATAAAAGCGGAATTATTATTCATATTTTCAACAGTCAATTTGGAGCTGAAAAACACATAAATGAAGCATTAACAAAACTTAAAAAATAAAAAGTGAGTAAATTATATCCATTAAAATTTGAACCTATTTTAAAAGAAAAAATTTGGGGAGGGGAGAAACTACATAAGGTTTTACATAAAAAATCTACTAAAAAAAATATTGGTGAGAGTTGGGAGGTTTCTGATGTAGAAGGAGATGTTTCTATTGTTGTCAATGGCGATTTTAAAGGAAAATCCCTTCAAGACTTGATAAAAATATATAAAGCTGAGTTGGTAGGTGAAAGAGTTTATAGTCAATTTGAGGATAAATTTCCGCTATTGATAAAGTTTATAGATGCTAAAGAGGCTTTGAGTATTCAATTACACCCAAATGATGCTTTAGCTAAAGAACGTCATAATTCTTTCGGTAAAACCGAAATGTGGTATGTAATGCAAGCAGATAAAGAAGGGAACTTGATTGTTGGTTTTAAAAAGGATTCTAATAAAGAAGAATATTTAAAACATTTAGAGGCTAAAACATTACTAGGAATTCTTAATGTTGATGAGGTTGACGAAGGAGATGTCTATTTTATTTCTACAGGGAGAGTTCATGCCATTGGTGCTGGAGTACTGCTTGCAGAGATTCAACAAACTAGTGATATTACTTATAGAATTTATGACTGGGATCGACAAAGTTCAGATGGCACTTATAGAGATTTACATACAGAACAAGCTCTAGATGCGATAGATTATACCGCAAAAGAAGAATACAAAACAAAGTACAGTAAAAAATTAAATAAGGCGTCAAATGTAATTGATTGTCAGTATTTTACTACAAATTTTTTATCAATTAATGAAAGTATTTCTATTGATAATAGTAATAAAGATTCATTTATTATTTATATGTGTGTTAAAGGTGAAGTTTCAATTGTTTATGCCCAAGGGAAGGTAGAAAATATAAACAAAGGAGAAACCATTTTAATGCCAGCAAATTTCTCAAAATTTGAAATAAAAGCAATAGAGTATTCTGAACTTTTGGAGGTTTATATAAAATGAAAAAGGAGTATCAACATATAAAAGTTATAGCTTTTGATGCCGATGATACACTTTGGGTCAATGAAACTTATTTCAGAGATGCGGAGTTGAAATTTGCTAAATTGCTTTCTGGCTACGAGACAGCCAATAAAATAGATCAAGAATTATTTAAAAAGGAGATGAATAATCTTTATATATATGGTTATGGTGTAAAAGGGTTTATGCTTTCTATGGTAGAATCTGCTTTAGAACTGTCTAATTATAAATTGAACCCTAAAATAATTCAAGAGATATTGGCTATTGGTAAAGAAATGCTAGAAAAGCCAATAGAGTTACTTGATGGTGTAGAGCTTACCTTAAAAAAACTAAAAAAGAATTATAAGTTAGTTGTAGCAACCAAAGGTGATTTGTTAGATCAGGAGCGAAAATTAGAAAAATCAGGATTACTCAATTATTTTCATCATATTGAAGTGTTGAGTGATAAAAAGCCTGAAAACTATTTAAAACTATTGGCTCATTTAGATATTGAACCTTCAGCATTACTAATGATTGGAAATTCATTAAAATCAGACATACTTCCATTAATAGAAATAGGGGCAAGTGCTATTCATATTCCTTTTCATACTACTTGGATACATGAGATTGTTGAACATAATGGAGAGGGATATAAAACAGTAAGAGCATTAACAGATATTTTAAAGTTTTTATAGTGAAAGAGCTAGATATAGAAAATTGGAACAGAAAAGAGCATTTTAATTTTTTTAAACAATTTACAGATGCATATTTTGCTGTAACTGTAGAGGTAGAGGTGACAAAAATTCATGCTTATGCGAAACAATATGAGGTCTCATTTTTTGTGATGTATTTACATGCTTGTATGAAAGCAATAAATAGTGTAGAAAATTTACGCTATAGAATTAGAGATAACAAGGTTATTGTACATGATGTAATTCATGCTTCGGCAACTATCCTACGAGCAGATAAAACTTTTGGCTTCTCATTTATTCATTTTCATGAGGATTTTAAAGTTTTCAATATAAATTTTGAAGCTGAAAAAGAGCGAATTTTAAATACTACCAATTTGTTTCCTGTACAAGCTACAGATGATTGTATTTATTGTTCTACAATGCCTTGGCTGAATTTTTCGGGACATAAAGAGCCTTTGTTTGGTACGGTTAAAGAGTCTGTTCCTAAACTAGCCTTTGGAAAGTTTATTGAAAAAGAAAACAAATTAATGATGCCTATATCTATTGCAGTAAATCATGCTTTAGTAGATGGTTACCATGTCGGTCTCTTTGTAGATGCATTTCAAGATTTTTTAAATGATTTTTAATCGAAAAGAATTCCTCTAGGCTCTGTCACGCCTTGATGTAGCCATTTCGGCGGAAGAAGGCCTCTAGGTTTCCGATTCACCTCACCTTGGGAGAGTCAGGTAAAAGACAAAAGATCCTAAGACCTAAGCTTTTGCTCAGCTTGACTGGGTATGAAAGTAGCGAAATACCTCTATGGCTTTTTTGCCTTTTAGGTAGTTGATTTTAAGATTTTTTTTTATTTTTTTCTATCGATGTATTTGAAGAAAAACCCTTAAGTTTGCAAAAAATATAAATAGTGAAATTATGGCAAGTGTAAAAAACTTAAAGAAAGATATCAATTATGTTTTATCAGGGATTATAGAAGAATGCTATGTTTGGCAAATGTTACAAGAAGATACTAAAAAGTCAGATAAAGCAGAAAAAATTATTGATGAAGCAATTACCACATTTGATGAACTTATTGAAAAAGTGAATACAAAAAAGGTTGAAAATAAAAAAACACATTTCAAAGGTATAAATACTGAATTGCAGACTAAAAGTAAAGCATTATTAGCTAAAATAGAAAAATTATAATTCGTTAAATTTTTGTTATTTTTTTAAAACTTTAACATTTTTGTTGTAATATTTGTATATTTATAACGTTCTAATACAAGACACAATTAATCCTAATTAAATAGATGTCAAGAGCGATATTTGAGTACACAAAAACAGTATTAAAGAAAGTTAGTTTTAATGTAGATTTATTCTGTAAAGAATTGAAGAAAGCATTAGAAAAGCTACTTCCTTATGAGGTTGATGAATTGAAAATTTGGCTTGAAGAATTTACAGCCAATAGACCAGAGTTATATATTTCTTTAGAAATGGTAAAATTAAAATAAATAAAGGAGCTTTTTTAAGCTCCTTTATTTATTTTAACAGTTTTACTCAATGATTTTACCAATTATAAAATTATAATGTCGCATAGGCACATTCAGAAGTAAATAACCATTTGTATATCAGTAGAATAAGTTGTAAATTAGACAAAACAAACCCCGAAAAGGAGCCAAATCCTTAAAAATCGGGGTTTTTAATTATCTATGTATGTCTA
>Ga0256834_1003000_pt1 | contig 10296 bp, 8 predicted proteins | sample 4281140metaG_FD_190536 | JGI IMG/M metagenome (GOLD analysis project Ga0256834, IMG submission 190536) | Hydrothermal vent microbial communities from East Pacific Rise, Pacific Ocean - 4281-140 | ecosystem: Environmental > Aquatic > Marine > Hydrothermal vents | place: Pacific Ocean: East Pacific... | reverse complement strand
GGTGTTGTGCCCTCACAACACCCTGCAAATAAAGTAGATACTTTAGCGATAAAAGCAAAAATGAGCCCATAACTCAACATGATAATAATCAACTCTATAGGCACTGCCCAAAGCATCTCATAGTGGATGAGACTAAGTACAATCCACCAAAACCAAAAAAGTCCTGTAAATGCACCAGAAATGAACCATGTTTTTGTGTTTGACTCTAGGAGTAAATAGAGTGATAAGAGTCCTAAAAATGTGTTGAGCAAAGGGTATGAAAAGCCCCAGTGGTTGAGGTAGATGAAGGCTGAACTTAAAAGTGCAATACCCAAGCCTCTTGTTAGTTCCAAAGTGCTAAAATAATGTCTAATTTTATTCAAAAGGATTCCTCATGGAACAATCAGGTAGCGGTATAGCCCAATTTTTGCCACTTATTATATTATTTGCAATTTTTTATTTTTTAATCATTCGACCACAGCAAAAAGCAACAAAAGCTCATAAAGAGATGTTAGATGCTCTTGTAAAAGGTGATAAAATCATCACCACAGGTGGACTCATTGCTATTATAGTCAAAACTGAAGAAGATTTTATTAAAATTAAATTAAATGATGACACGATTGTAAAACTAGACCGTGCTTATGTTTCTAAAAAGGTTGAGTCTGGTGAAGACGCTTAATTTTAGAGTAATCCTGTTTGCTTTTGCACTTATCTTTGGTGTGGTTTTTTCTATACCATCGCTTACGCAGAGCGAACAAGGAAAGAAAATAACACTTGGGCTTGACCTCCAAGGGGGGCTTCATATGCTCCTTGGTATCAAGAGTGAGATTGCTATCGAGTCACGCATTAAGTCTATGGCAGCTTCTGTGAAGTACATCTTTGATGATGAAGAGATTATCTTTGATGAACTTCGTATGGTTGATGGCGAAAAGATCACCTTTGAACTACTCGATGGTGATGACGTAACAAAAGCAACTGAACTTCTCAAAAAAGGGCTTGAAGGTACGGCACTTAGTCAAAATGGTCTGAAGTTTTCACTTGAAATGACAGAAGCAGAGACAGAGCGTACAAAACAAAATGCCATTCAACAAGCAGTTGATACCATAAGAAACAGACTCAACGAGTTTGGTCTTGCAGAACCAACGGTAGCAAAACAAGGTGAAGATAAAATCCTTGTAGAAGTACCTGGTATCAAAACGCAAGAAGATGAACAACGTATACGTGAACTCATCGCTCGTGCGGCACACTTACAACTTATGGCTGTTGATGAAGACAGAAATGCACGTGTAGGCTCTATGAGTGCAGCAGAGGCTAAAAGTTATGGTGATGTGATACTTCAAGATGTAAACTCTCCAGAGAAGTACCTGCTGCGTGCCATTCCTGTTCTTGATGGTTCTATGCTTACAGATGCTAAAGTAGGGTTCGATGAAAACAACCAACCCGTCATTAACTTTACACTTAACGGACAAGGTGCCAAAATATTTGGTGACTTTACAGGTAAATATGTGGGTAAACGTATGGCAGTAGTACTTGATAATAAAGTCTACTCTGCACCAAATATTAATGAGCGTATCGGTGGTGGGCGTGTGCAGATTTCTGGTAGATTCCAGCTTTCTGAAGCACATGATCTTGCTATTGCACTTCGTTCAGGGGCTTTATTAGCACCCGTGTATGTCATGGAAAAACGTTCAGTTGGTCCTAGCCTTGGGGCAGACAGTATTCGTTCAAGCTCTATTGCTCTTATGTTAGGGTTTATTTTAGTGGTTATCTTTATGGTTATCTACTACGGTATGGCAGGTGTGGTTGCCAATGTGGCACTGATAGGAAACCTTTTCCTTATCTTAGCCATTATGTCACTCTTTGGAGCAACACTCACACTTCCAGGTATGGCAGGTATCGTACTTACGGTGGGTATGGCAGTTGATGCAAATGTTATCATCAATGAGCGTATCCGTGAACTACTTCATGCAGGCAAGTCTATAGGCAAGTCCATAGAAGATGGATACTCAAATGCCTTTACCGCTATTTGGGATGCCAACGTTACTACGCTTATCGCAGCGACAGTGCTTTATGCGTATGGAACAGGTGCCATCAAAGGGTTTGCCTTAACGATGAGCATCGGTATCTTGGCTTCTATGCTTACGGCTATCGTAGGGACACATGGTATTTACCAGTGGATACTTCCTAAGATAGATAAAAACAAACTAGGGTTCTGGTTTGGTATTAGAAAAGAGGGGAAATAGTATGGAAATTTTTAAATATAAAAAACCTCTTTCGCTGATGAGTAAGAGTAAACGTTTTGGTTTACTCTCAGTAGCAGTGCTTGTATTTGCTTTAGGGCTTATTTTCACAAAAGGGTTTAACTACGGTATAGACTTTGCTGGTGGAACACTCATACAAGTACAGTATGAAGGTAAAGCACCTATAGACAAAGTAAGAGACGCTATAGATACAGACAAGTCATATGAAGGGGCTACGGTTACTTTCTTTGGTGGAGAAGATGAGATAGTCATAAAGACTAAGATGTCATCTAAAAACCTAGGTGAAGATGTAGGTGATAGAGTACGTGCATTACTTAAAGAGACAGGTAAATTTGAAGTACGTAGAGTAGATATGGTAGGGGCTAAAGTAGGTTCTGAACTACGTGAGCAAGGTATCATGTCTATGTTACTTGCTATTCTTGGTATTCTTATTTATGTTTCATTTAGATTTGAGTGGCGTTTTGCGGTAGCTTCTGTACTGGCACTTGTGCATGATGTGACTATTGCTATGGGGATGATAGTTCTGTTTAATATCGAAGTAAATCTCGACATATTAGCAGCACTACTTACCATACTTGGGTACTCACTGAACGATACGATTATCGTATTTGACCGTATTCGTGAGGGGATTAGAACGATTAAAGACCCAGACTTGGGTGGGATTATCGATGAGTCTGTTTCACGTACACTTTCACGTACGACATTGACATCACTCACAACATTCTTTGTTGTCTTAACACTCTTTATGTTTGGTGGTGAGATTATTCATGGTTTCTCATTTACACTTCTTGTAGGTGTGATTGTTGGTACATATTCATCTATCTTTGTGGCATCTCCTATCTTGATGTGGCTTGGGTTCTCAGTTGGAGGCTTCAGAGAAAAAGAAGCTGCAAAACTCAAACGCGAGAAAGAGAAAGAGAAAATGCGTGCTATGTATGAAAATGGTACAATATAGTTTTAACTAAGGAGTTTGAATGAATTGGGGCAAAGTTTTTTATATGTTTTTTACGTTGATGTCACTTACGACATCGGCAGCGTTTTTATATGAACATTCAGTGGTAGCACTGTTTATCGCAGGTTCGGTCAATGTTATTTCTACTTTGATGAAGATAGGGGTACGTAACTTACTTTCTGCAGAACTGCTTGCAGGTTCACTTGTGGCAGACTTGCACTTAATCCCTGCATTTTTTGCTTTACAGTTTTCTGGCAACGAACCGCTTGCAGTGGGTCTTGTCATTGGGGCAGTGGTGGCTAACCTCTATACGATTGTCATCTCTATGATAGAGAGTACTAAAGAAAAAGCAGATTTTTAAGCACTAATACACGTTCGATACACAGACAAAATGGTACTTTACGATTATTATTTTTTTAGGGGTAACTAATGGTAAATGTACCAACACTTCATGGGACGACCCCAGAAGAAAAACGAAAAGAGATTAGAGCATATTTTCAAATGTGTTACAAACGCTATGAGTCTTTTTTTAATCTTGTTTCAAACGAAGCTGCTTATTATCAAAAAGCAGATGCACTTAGACATCCTATTATCTTCTACTACGGGCATACTGCCACCTTTTTTATCAATAAATTTAAACTGGCTAAAATCATCGACAAACGTGTTGACCCTCTTTTAGAGTCTATCTTCGCTGTGGGTGTCGATGAGATGTCATGGGATGACTTAAATGAGAAACATTATAACTGGCCTACCTTGGCTGAAACACAGGCGTATCGTGACCGTGTGTATGCCATAGTCAATGAGGTGATAGATACCTTACCCTTGGAACTCCCCATTACAGAAGCATCTCCTTGGTGGGTGATCATGATGGGCATAGAACATGAAAACATTCACCTTGAAACCTCTTCGGTGCTCATACGACAACTCCCTTTTGAGTATATACGAGAAGATAGTGCTTGGGAAGAGTGTACTACGTATGGTGATGCACCTTCAAATACATTTGTAGAGGTACCTGAGGGCTTAGTGCAACTTGGCAAAAACAAAGATGCACAACTCTTTGGCTGGGACAATGAGTATGGCACACATACCTCACACATTCCTTCTTTTAAAGCAGCCAAATATCTTACCTCAAATGCAGAGTTTTTAACCTTTGTAGAAGAGGGTGGATATGTGAATGATGACTACTGGTGCAGTGAGGGAAAAGCTTGGCGAGACTATAGTCAAGTTGTGTACCCCTTGTTTTGGATACATAGAGATGGAGAATACTTACTTCGCACTGTAAGCCGTGAGATAGTTTTACCTCTTTCTTGGCCTGTGGAAGTCAACCATCTTGAAGCAGCCGCATTTTGTAAGTGGAAAAGTGAAAAGTTAGGTGTAAACATTACCCTGCCTACAGAAGATGAGTATGTTCGCTTAAGAGATGAAAGTGGTGTTGCTTCGTATTTAGAGTGGACAAGTCAGGGTAAAAATGTTGCAAATATCAACTTAGAAATTTTTGCTTCACCTATGCCTGTAGATAGCTATAAACATGGTGAGTTTTATGATATCATTGGTAATGTTTGGCAGTGGTCACGTACACCGATGTATCCTTTTGATGGTTTTAAAGTACATCCGATGTATGATGATTTTACTGTACCTACTTTTGATGGAAAACATAACCTTATTAATGGTGGTTCATGGGTAAGTTGTGGTAACCTTGCAACACAAAAAAGCCGTTATGGGTTTAGAAGACATTTTTACCAACATGCAGGGTTTCGATATGTACAGAGTAACTATGAGGAGAAAGTAGTGACAGATTATTATACTAGTGATGACATTATTTCTCAGTATTGTCACTTTGGTTGGGGAGAAAATAGGCTAGGGGTTGAGAACTACCCTGCTAAATGTGCAAGTATTGCATTAGAAGTGATGAAAGACAAGCCTAGAAACAAAGCATTTGATATAGGCTGTGCCATAGGGCGAAGTAGCTTTGAACTTGCACGTGGCTTTGATGAAGTGATAGGGGTAGACTTTTCTGCTAGGTTTATACAAGAAACAGAAGTGTTGAAACAAAATGGTGTGCTACGTTACACTGTACCTACAGAGGGAGAATTGGAGAGCTTCCATGAAGTAAACCTTAAAAACTATAACCTTGAAGATGAACGTGAGAAGGTCGCATTTTGGCAAGCAGATGCTTGTAATCTTAAACCTATTTTTAAAGACTTTGATTTGATATTTGCAGGAAACCTCATAGATAGACTGTATGATCCTAAAAAGTTTTTAGACACACTAGCGGGTAGAATTAATGATGGGGGAATGCTTATACTTACATCACCTTACACATGGCAAGAAGAATCAACACCTAAAGAGAAATGGATAGGTGGCTACAAACGTGATGGTGAAAATGTCACCACATTGCAAGGGCTAGAAGAGATACTAGGTAATGACTTTAAGTTGCTAGATACTAAAGATGTGCCTTTTGTCATTCAAGAGACAGCACGTAAGCATCAGCATACGGTTGCTCAGATGAGTATTTGGGAAAAAAGGTAGTTATGAAAAAAGTAGAGATGTTCAAAGCCATAAACCGTCAAGGTACCTATACGACTAAATATGATGATGCCAAAAAGAAGTTTGGCACGGATGATTTACTTCCTTTATGGGTTGCCGATATGGATTTGGCTTCACCACTGTGTATACAAGAGACGTTAGCCAAACGTGCTGCTCATCCTCTGTATGGTTATACAGTTTACCCTCCAGCATATTATGATGCGATACAAAACTGGATGAAGAAACGCTTTGATTGGAGTATAGAAAAAGAGTGGATAGTGCCTTGTTATGGGGTAGTGCCTTCGCTTAATTTTGCTATAAATGCGTATAGTAATGAGAGTGATAGCATCATCGTACAAACACCTATTTATCCTCCTTTTGTATCTTCTGTGAAACACAAAAAACGAAAAGTACTTGACAATACACTAGTTTATGAAAATGGCAAATACCACATAGATTTTGAAGACTTTGAAAGCAAAGCCAAAGAAGCAAAACTTTTTTTACTCTGTTCTCCACATAATCCAACGGCACGTGCTTGGGATGAGGATGAGTTAGAAAAACTTATAGAAATATGTTTAACCCATGATGTGCTTATCATCGCAGATGAAATACATGCAGACATCGTGTATGAGAAAGTACATCACAGCATCGGTAGTTTTGAGAGTATGATGCACCATTGTGTCATACTTAATGCACCTTCTAAAACATTTAACATTGCAGGGCTTAACACCTCTTATGCGATTATCCCCAACACACATTTACGACATCAATATATTGTGGAGCAAGATAAGTCTGGCATTACCAATGGGAATCCTTTTGGTATAGAAGCGTTAATCTCTGCTTATGAAAATGGAGATGTATGGTTGGACAGTTTAAAAGAGCATTTAAAAGGCAATATAGAATATGTTAATGCTTTTTTAAAGGAACATAATGTAGCTATCAAAGCGATACCAACAGAAGCTACTTTTTTAGTTTGGTTGGATTGTTCTGGATTAGGATTAACACATGAAGAGCTAAAAGTATTTTTTTATAAAAAAGCAAAACTAGGGCTCAACGATGGGTTGAGTTTTGGCAAAGCAGGTGAAGGCTTTATGCGTCTTAATGTTGGTACGGGTAGAGATGTGCTCGAAGTAGCCATGCAGAGACTTATTAAAGCGGTGAAAGGTTAAGATGCGAAGCATACTCCTCTTTTTTGTTTTATCTGTAGGGCTCTTTGCCTTACCTCAGGCGATAAATGAACAGATACGTAAGTCAGGTATCTCTAAAAAAGACATCAGTATCTACATTAAAGAAGCAGGGGCCAGAGGTAAAGTTGTTGCTTCTTTAAATGCAGAAAAAACGAGAAGTCCAGCTTCTGTGATTAAGGTACTTACCACGTATGCTGCCGTACTTAAACTTGGATTTAACTATCGTTGGCAAACAAAGTTTTATACGACAGGACGATTGAAAAATGGCGTACTTCATGGAGACTTACTCATAAAAGGTTTTGGTGACCCTACACTAAATTCGAAAGATTTAACAAAAATAGTCTCTTACATTCGTGCAGAAGGCATACGTAAAGTGCAAGGTAACATTGTCATAGACAGAAGTTACTTTAAAGTGGGCAATAGAGACAGTTCAGGTTTTGATGAAAACCCATACAGTGCGTATAATGCTATGCCCGATGCCATGATGTTTAACGAACGTATAAGTACAGTGTGTGTTACACCTAACAAAAAGTCTGTAACAAAAAAACATGCAGATCATAGTTATACAGTAGTCAATAACTTACAATACGTCAATAAATCATGTCGAGGTAAATACTCATGGCCAAGAGTCAAGATAGATAAAAGCACCAGTACTCCTAAAGTAATATTTCATGGGAAGATTTCTAAACGTTGTGGAAAACGTAATATCTGTAAAGTATTGACCAAACCTTATAAGTCATTTTACTATGCACTTAAAGAAAAAATGAAAGAAGAGGGTATGAGTGTAAGTGGGCATATGAAGTTGCAGAAAATCCCTCAAAATGCTACAGAACTTTTTACCTACTATTCTGACTCGTTAGAAAAAATCATTTCGAAAACTGCTAAAAAAAGTAATAACTTGTATGCTAGACAGCTACTTTTGCTTCTAGGGGCTAAGACCTATGGTGCACCTGCAACGTTACAAAAAGGAAGAGATGCCATAGTGAAGATACTCTCGTCTAAAGGGGCACTGGGTACGGGAGTACTAAGACTTGACAATGGTTCAGGGCTTTCACGTGTAGCAAAGATGAATGCCAAACTTTTAGCAACCATGTATGACCATGCCTATGACAAATACGGACAACGTTGGATGAATACACTCTCCATAGCAGGGGTAGATGGTACGATAAAAAGACGTTTTAGAGGGACAGTGGTTCGTAATAGAGCGTGGATGAAAACAGGGACACTCAGACGGGTAAAAAACATAGGTGGATATGTTAAAAACAGAGCGGGTAAACGTTACACCGTAGTGATATTGGTAAACAGTACTAAAGCCAAGTACCGTGGAGCAAAATTACAAAATGAAATCATAAAATGGTTAGTCAATGGTGCAGCTAAACCTTCTGTTAGATCTAAAAGTAAGATGATTGTTGTACCTAAAGCAAAAAAAACCAAACATACAGCAGTTAAAAAAACTACGAAGAGTGTTAAAAAAAGGTCAGTTAAAAAAGCTACAAGTAAACAATACTATTATGTACAAATTGGTTCATTTAAGCTCAAACCATCAAAAAAATACTTGAGTAAGATAAGCAGATTAGGCTTACCCTACAAAGTTGAAAAAACAAATATTTATAAAGTACTCATTGGACCATATAAAAAAGAATCAACAGCACGAAAAGTTTTACTAAAAGTAAAACAGAAACTCAATAAAAGTGCGTTTATCAGTAAACAATAATTCTTTACCCCAACTACGTTATAATGCGTAAAAAATTAGGGCAGCTATGAACTTCGAAACATACCCTTTTGAGAAACTCAATACCTTACTGCAAGACATTACGCCAAGTAGTGACTTTGCAGCACTCTCTTTAACCATTGGTGAGCCACAGTTTGCTACGCCACAGTTTATTTTAGATGCTTTAAATGACAATGCAACCTTGCTAAACAAGTACCCGAAAACTTCAGGTGAAGCAGTATTACGTGAGGCGATGCTTTCTTACAATAAACAACGTTTTAATCTCACCTTAGATAACAGTCAAATCATCCCCACTTTTGGTACACGTGAAGTACTTTTTAACTTTCCACAGTTTTTACTGCATGATGTAAAAGACCCCGTGATGGTGTTTCCTAATCCTTTTTATCAGATATATGAAGGTGCAGCTAAAGCGTGTAGGGCTGAAGTGATTTATCTTAATCTCAATGCTTCAAATAACTTTCAACCTGAAGTAGATGAAGAAGCATTAAGTAGAGCAGATTTTGTGATACTTAACTCACCTAATAACCCAACATCGTCTGTACTGCTCATGGATGATTTGAAAAAGTGGGTAAATCTTGCACTTAAACATGACTTTGTACTGATGAATGATGAATGCTATGCAGATTTGTATCTAGATGAGCCTTTACCTTCTTTACTCAATGCAAGTATAGAAGTAGGGAATAGTGACTTTAAAAACATACTTGTCATCAATTCTGTGTCTAAACGTTCTTCTGCTCCTGGATTACGTTCAGGTTTCATAGCAGGTGATGCGAAGATACTTAAAGAGTACATGGTGTACCGTACCTATGTAGGCTGTGCTACACCACTGCCTTTACAGCATGCTTCAGCTGCTGCATGGGCTGACCAGAAACATGTAGCTGTATTTAGAGAGAAATATAAGAAGAACTTTGAAGTAGCCAAAGAAGTGCTGGGTGCAGATGCACCAAAAGCGACATTTTACATTTGGCTCAAAGTAGAAGATGAGATAGCATTTACTAAGAAACTTTACAAAGAGTATAATCTCAAAGTCATTCCTGGCTCATTTTTAGGACGCGAGGGTGAGGGACAAGGGTATGTAAGACTTGCACTTGTATATGAGGTAGACAAGACAAAAGAGTGTCTAAAAAGAGTAAAACAATGTTTGGAGAGTAAATAATGGAAACACCAGAAATACATGTTGAAGAACTAAAGAAAGATGAAGAGTTTTTAGCAAATATCAAACGTCTAGAAGTGGAATGTAAAGAAGAACAAAGCATCGCTAAGGGCTACCAGCTTTTAGATGCTCAGCTCATCATAGAAGCACCAGAAAATGAGATCAATGAGATATTTACTTTTATCGTAAACAACGCTTTTGATGCACTTGCAGAAAAACTTTCAACTGGGCAGACTTTTAGCATGAATCATGACGAAGAAAGAGCAGCGGCACGTGCCATTTATGAACATGCGATACAACGTTATAGTGAAAATGATAAAAAGGGTGCAAAAGAGATATTTCTCATTCTAAGTTATAGTATCGATAAGCCTTCTCTCAAAGACAGCATGTTACTCCACGCTGCAGTGGTGTTAGCAGGAAAAAGTTTTGATGAGTTTATAGAAACTTTGGTAGATGTAAGTGGTGTAGATGAGAATGACCCTTTGGCATTTTTTATACAGACATTT
>Ga0256834_1002999_pt1 | contig 10297 bp, 11 predicted proteins | sample 4281140metaG_FD_190536 | JGI IMG/M metagenome (GOLD analysis project Ga0256834, IMG submission 190536) | Hydrothermal vent microbial communities from East Pacific Rise, Pacific Ocean - 4281-140 | ecosystem: Environmental > Aquatic > Marine > Hydrothermal vents | place: Pacific Ocean: East... | reverse complement strand
CAATAAATGATTTGAATATCATAATAATTATAATGGAGAAAATTGCAAATGCCAAGAGTGGATTATTGTTAAAAAAATTATTGTTATTGTTGTTATCTTGGTTGTTATTGTTTTGATTAGCCATTGATGTTTTCCTTTTTATAGACTAGGGTTACCCATTCGTCTTTTAATATTCTATCTTGTAGTGTCAGGTCTTTAAAAGACTCTTTTACTAAGTCTTCTTTTTTATCTAAGATACCTGAAAGTATGAGGTATCCATCTTCTTTTGTTGCCGATTTTAATTCTTTTGCGATAAATCGTAATACATCTGCGATGATATTGGCGATGACTACGTCATAGGTATCTTCTGTTTTATCTATGGAACCTTCCCATAGTGTATCGTATTGTTCATCATTGAGTGCAAAGTTCTCTTTACAGCTCTCTACCGAGATAGGATCTGTGTCACAAAGTGCTACGCGTGCACCTAACTTTTTACATGCAAGTCCTAAGATGCCTGAACCACAGCCTACATCTATGACCGAGTCGGTCTCTTTCACATACTTAGAGATGGTATCAAGACATGAAAATGTCGTAGCATGATGTCCTGAACCGAAGGCAAGGGCAGGGTCTATTTTGATATTTATAAATCCCTCTTTCCCTTCATACCAAGAAGGGAAAATATAAAACTTTCCTACTTCTATGGGGTCGATGGAGTCTTTATAGGTTTGTATCCAGTCTTGATTCTCTTTTTCTTCTAGTGTGTACGCCATATGTATGTCGCCACCTAATGTACCAGACAAGGATACAAGTGCATCTTTAACGAAAGTTAAATCAGATTCACTTCGTACAACGATTTTACCCTCACCCAGCTCTACACCACTGCCTGCGATATTGGCAACAAAATCAGCGATGAATTCTACAAAGTCATCGTTAAGGGTGATGGTGAGTTCATAGTATTTATTTTGCATTGGCAACCTTGAATGCTTCTTCTAAATCAAGCGTTCCCTCATAAAATGCTTTTCCTACGATAGTCCCATCTATGCCAGCATCTATAAGTCCGTTAATATCTGTCATGTCTTTTAGCCCACCAGATGCAATAGTTTCAAGTCCTGATGCTTCTTGAATTTCTTTAGTAAATTCTAAATTTACGCCAGTCATCATACCATCACGACCAACATCCGTACAGATGATGGCTTGCACACCACAAGCTGCGAACTCTTTAGCCAAATCAGTTGCTTTCATATCTGAAGTCTCAGCCCAACCTTCAACAGCTACCATACCATCAATGGCATCAATACCCACAACGATAGGGTACTTTGCAGCCATATCTTTCACAAACTGTGCATCTTTTACGGCGATAGAACCTAAGATGAGTCTATCTATCCCTAAATCCAAGTACATTTTGATAGTCTCTTCATCACGGATACCACCACCAAGTTCTAGCTTGAGGTTACAGTTTTCACGGATTTTTTTAATCTGTTCTAAGTTCTCTGGCTTTCCTGCAAACGCACCATTAAGGTCTACGAGGTGTACCCACTCACTTCCAAGCTCTTCAAACTTTTTAGCCACTTGCCAAGGTTCATTAGAGTATATTTTAGCTGAGTCCATAAGCCCTTTACTAAGTCTTACGGCTTTTCCATCTTTAAGGTCGATTGCTGGTAGTATTGTCATTGTTTTGTATTCCTATAGTTTTGCAAAGTTTTTTATAATTTGAAGTCCATTTTCATGGCTTTTTTCTGGGTGAGGTTGAATGCCATAGATGTTTCCATTTTGTACAGCAGAGACAAACTCATAGCCGTAGTGAGTTTTTCCTATGGCATAAGCATCATCACATACAGCGTGGTATGAGTGTACAAAATAGAGATAAAAATCTTTTTTTAATTCTGAAAAAAGTACAGTCTCTTTTTGTACAAAGAGTTCGTTCCATCCCATGTGTGGCACTTTTTGTGGGTGGTCAAACTTACTTTCGTCAAATGCCACAACTTTACCAGGGATGAGTCCTAAGCCCTTGGTAGAGCCAAACTCTTCAGAACTTTCAAAAAGTAGCTGCATACCAAGGCAGATGCCTAGTAAAGGCTTGCCTGTCTTTGCATAAGCGATGACTGCTTCATCCATGCCATTGCTTTTTAAGTGTTCCATTGCATCACCAAATGCACCTACACCTGGGAGGATAAGTTTGTCATATTGGCTAAGTTTGTTTGGGTTGCTTTCAAGTCTGGCATCTACACCTACTTTGGCAAAAGCATTGATGACAGAGGCAAGATTCCCCATATTGTAATCGACGATTCCAATCACGTATCTGTTCCTTATAAGGGTTTATTATTAATGTGATTATAGCTAATTAAAGTAAAAACAGCTATTTGATTTAGTCTATTGTGGTAAAATATGCCAAACAATACTTCTGGAGTGTGTATGAAGATAGCCATTGTGAAGCTCTCTGCTATGGGTGATATCATCCATGCTATGGTAGCACTTCAGTATATAAAACAAGCCAACCCTACTTTGCAGATAGACTGGATAGTAGAAGAGGGCTTTGTTAAAGTCTTAGAGGGTAATCCTCACATAGATAACATACTCCCTGTCAATCTTAAAGCACTCAAAAAAGATAAAAAACAGCTCTTTAGTCAAATAGCGTTAGTCAAAAAGTATGCACAAAGTCAGTACGATATGGTCATCGATGCACAAGGGCTTCTAAAGTCAGCTGCTGTGGCAAAACTCTTGGGTAAAAACAGAGCAGGTTTTTCAAAGTCATCTATCCGTGAGGGTCTGGCTTCTTATGTGTATACGCATAAAGTAGACATCGCGTATGATGCAAACACCATAGATAGAAATGCCAAGGTGATGTCTGAGCCGTTGGGCGTACATATCACGCCCCAAATGATAGTAGACAAAGAGGCATTTTTATTTTACGAAGAAGATGAGGTTTTAGAGTACATAAACCCTGAGAAGAAAAATATTATATTGATTATTGGTTCTACGTGGGAGAGTCGTAACTACCCCAAGGAGAAATTTGCCAAAATAGCAGATGCTTTGGGTGAAAATGTGTTGATAGCATGGGGGAGTGCCAAAGAGAAAGAAGATGCCCAGTGGATTGCCTCTGAAAGTAAGTTTGTGACTGTCCTTCCAAAGATAAACCTCAATGCCCTTAAGACCATCATAGGAGCGTCAGATTTACTCATAGGAAATGATACGGGACCTACACATATGGCATGGGGCTTAAATGTAGCTTCTATTACACTCTTTGGACCTACACCCATCAATCGCGTCTATGAGACACCCATCAACAAAGTTATTAGCTCCAGTTCGAGTGTAAATCATTACAAGTTAGATAAAAATGATTTTTCTATAAGAGAGATAGCTATAGATGAGATTGTGCAGATGGCAAAAGGTTTACTGAATGCTTGATTATCTTTATGTAGGACTCTATAAATTTGTAAGTGTTTTACTTAAACTAGTACCAGATAGAGTGATACGAAAGTTGATGTACGGGTTGGCATATTTGGCGTATCATTTAAGTGCTAAGCATCAAAAAAGAATCGAAGACAACTTAATATTAGCCTATGGTGACAGCCTAAATCAAGCAGAAAGAAAAGAGATAGGTATTGAGGCATTTATGAATCTGTTAGATACCGTTTTTGGTATCGTACGGCGTGATGGAATCTCTAAAGAAAAAGTGATTGAAAATATTACATTTGAGGGTTCTGAAATTATAGAAAACTACCAAAAAGAGGGTAAAAACTTTATACTTATTACAGGGCATTATGGTAATTGGGAGTTGCTTTCACAAGCGATTGCTATTAGGTTTGATTTGACACTTGTGGGCGTAGGGCGTAAAATAGACAGTGACATGATGGATGAGGTGTTAAAGAGAAACAGAGAACAATTTAATGTAGAGATGGTTTATAAAAAAGGGGCATTAAAAGAGTCTATGCAGGCGATAAAGCAAGGTAAAACCTTAGGGATACTTACCGACCAAGCCATACGTAAAAACCAGTCTATAGATGTGACATTCTTTGGAGAAAAAGCGACGCATACGCCTCTAGCATCGATACTCTCTCGAAAATTTAATTTAGATTTGATTCCTGCGTACATTTCTACTGAAGATTATCAAAAATACAGAGTGAAGATATATGAACCTATCAAGAGTCAAAAAACAGATAATCAAGAGGAAGACTTAGCTATACTTACACAATTACAATCAGACATGATGGAACAGGTCATTAAAGAAAATCCAAAGCAGTGGTTTTGGATGCATAGACGATGGAAAGGTTTTGAGAATTAGATATGAAAAAAGAGACAATCATTCACGATAGTATTATACTTTTTTCTTTTAGAAGAAGTCAAAAAAAATTCTTTGAGCAGTTAATTGTTGTATGTCGAAAGTCAAAAAAAATAGAGATCATCTCATCTAAAAGTAGTTGGAAAATCTCCTTAAAATCTTTTCAAAGTTTACGTAACATCGATCAAACAAAAGCATGCGAATTTGCTATCAATGAATTTTATGCTAAAAACAGTTTTTTTATGCCACGATTTTTACTTCAAGGATATTTTAAAGTATTTGCGATACTTAATATCTTACGGTACTACACGGTGCTCGATAAGGGGTATAGTAAAATGTTAATATGGAATGGAGGAAAGTTTCGTCAACTTCTTGCATTAGACATAGCCAAACATTTAGGTATAAAAGTTTACTTTTTTGAAAATGGTTTGTTACCAAATACCATTGTATTTGATCATAAGGGTATAAACTATAATAACAGTGTACCGCGTAAAAAAAGCTTTTATGAAAAGAATCAAATAAAAGCTCATTTACCTAGTGAACTAGTACCAAGAGTAGGGAAAAATAGAGATATATTTAAAGGAAAAAAAGAGCCTCTACCTGAAATATATATTTTTGTACCTTTTCAAGTTGATGCCGATACTCAAATCATATCTCAGTCTCCATGGATTAGAAATATGAGAGCACTATATGACATAATAGAGAATATAGCCAAAAATAGTAAGTACCATTTTGTACTTAAAGAACATCCTTCTAGTGGGGTTGAATATCCAGATTTACACCAAAGAGCTAGTCTATCTACTCATATTAGTTTTCAAAATACTTATCCTACGCAACAGCTTATTGAAAAGAGTACCGCTGTGGTTACAATCAATTCAACTGTGGGGATAGAATCGTTACTCTTTCATAAAAAAGTGATTGTTTTAGGAAATGCATTTTATGATATAGAAGGTATTACTTATGGCGTAAAGAGTGAAGAGCAATTACATATAAAGTTAGAAGAGATTGAGAGCCTCTCTTTAGACATTGTATTGGTTGATAATTTTTTACACTATTTATATACAGAGTATCTTATTGCTAAAAATGATGATATGTACCTACAGTTTTGTAAAAAGTTATATGTTGATAGAAGTGTGCATGAGGTAGTACAATAATGTTTACAATAAATTATAATAAATATATAAATTATATGATAATTCTTTATGCTTTTGCTTTACCTTTATCAAGAGCAGGGATTGTTCTGTTAAGTGTATTACTATTGGTACCTTGGGCAATCAAGGCAGTTGTAACAAAACGAATTTTAGAGATATTTAAACTACCCGTAGTAAAAGCACTGCTTCTTTTTCTTTTTTTTAATGTGCTTTCACTTTTATGGAGTGAACATCTTTTATCAGCTTGGGATTATGTGTTGAAGTATTGGTATTTCTTACCTTTGGTTGTGATTGCTACATCACTTGAAAAAAGATATGTCTCTGTGGCACTCTCTGCATTTGTTTTGGGAATGTTTATCAGTGAGATACTCTCTTATGGGGTCTTTTTTGAAGTTTGGCAATTCAATAAAGCTACCATTGAAAACCCTACACCGTTTATGCACCATATTGAGTATAGTGTATTTTTGGCTTTTACTGCACTTTTGGTATTGAACCATATTTTTAATGCTACGCAGTTACGAACAAAAATACTGTATAGTGTTTTTTTTATTACAGTCAGTGGAAATTTGTTTTTAACTGCAGGAAGAACAGGTCAATTTGCTTTTATAGTAGGTTTATTTGTTTTAGCTTTGGTAAGTTTCAAAAACAAAATCAAAGCACTGGGGATTTCAATTATTTTAACAGGTGTTATTTTATTTGTAGCTTTTAGTATAAGTAATACATTTAAAGAACGGCTTATCATAGGTAGTGAAAATTTAGTAAACTTGGTTGAAAAAAGAGATTTTTGTACTTCATGGGGTGGAAGAGTAGGTGCATGGATTCTCTCTAAAGAGATTATCTTAAAAAGTCCAATCTTAGGTGAAGGTACAACAGATGCTATGAATGAGTTTCATACACTTATAGATAAAAAGTATCCTCAAATGAGGTGTATGCATGATAGTTTTATGCATGTTCATAATCAATATCTTCAAATTTTTGTACAATTGGGTGTGATTGGATTATTGCTTTTTATTTTTATGTTTTATACCATATTTACGTTAGAAATCAAGAAGAAAGAATATAGGAATATAAAATATATTTATTTGGCTGTATTGCTCTTTTCTATGATTCCAGAGGTGTTACTTCATCGACAGTTTAATATGGCACTTTTTGCATTTGTTATTGGTCTACTCGTGGCACAAAATAGGATAGAAAATGAAATATGAAGTAAATGAAAAAAAGTATAGTACCTTAATTAAAAATATTCATACACACTTTTCTCAGGCTGAAGAGACACTATGGGACAAGCGTAATAAAATAAATATACTACACCATGAGGGTGAAATTTTAACTGTCAAATCATTTAAAATACCACATTTTATTAATAAAATAGCCTATACTTTTTTTCGTAACTCAAAAGCATATAGATCGTATCACAATAGTCTTCGTATTTTAGATTTTGTACCTAAACCTATTGGGTATGTTGAGTTTTTTAGGTTTGGATTTTTACATGATAGTTACTTTATTTGTCAAAAATATGAATATGACTTTACGATTAGAGAACCATTGCTAGATAAAGATTTTCCAAATAAAGCGTTACTTCTTAAACAGTTTGCTAAATTTACACATACTTTGCATATAAATGGTATTGCACATTTAGATTATTCACCAGGTAATATATTGGTAAAAGAGATAAGTGAGAATCAATATGAATTTAAAATTGTAGATGTAAATCGTATGAAATTTAAAATTTATACAAAAAAAGAGTCTCTTGAAAGCTTTTCAAAGCTATGGGCGGTAGATGAGGATTTGAAAAGCATTATAGAAGCATATGCTAAACTTATTGATATGAATAAAGAAGAGGCTCTTAGCATCGTTCTTCAAGCATCACAAAAACATAAAAATAAAAAGAACTTCAAAAAAAGACTTAAAGGGAGAAAAGTTGTCGATTAAAAATATTTCTGTAGTGATTATTGCTAAAAATGCCTCTTCGACTATTAAAGATACTTTAGATGCACTAATATCTTTTGGCGAGGTTATTGTTTATCTTAATCATTCTACAGATAATACTCAACGTATTGCAAATAAGTATGGTAATGTTAAAATTGTTGAGGGTGATTTTATAGGATTTGGACCTACAAAAAATGTAGCGGCTACATATGCTAAAAATGAGTGGATACTTTCATTAGATAGTGACGAGATATTAAATCAAGAGCTTATTGATGAGATGAAAGAGATAGATTTTAAAATGACTCAAAAACTTTATAGGTTAAAACGAGATAATTATTTCTTAGGATATAAAACACAAGACTCTGATACTATCATACGGCTTTACCATAAAATATATACTCAATTTAATGATAATGCTGTACATGAAAAAGTGATTGTTCCTGATGATGCTGAAGTTGTAAATTTAAAGCATAGTTTTAAACATTTAAATATTACCGATATTAATCAAACATTGACAAAAATAATACAATATACCGATTTGAGTGTTGATGATCAAAAAACGTGTTACTTTAGTAAAGTGTTAGCAAAATCATTTTTTGCTTTTATTAAAGTCTATCTTTTAAAAGGTAATATTTTAAAAGGGTGGGTAGGATTTGCTTTGGCGGTAAATGCTGCTAACAGAAGGTACTATAAATATTTAAAACAATTTATTAGATGTAAAAAAATTTAGAATTTCCAATAGTTTAGGGCTTTTCGTAATTTATAATTTCTAAAGAAATTAAGAGGTTTATTTTTTACTGCTTTAAATGAACCTTCAAGCATCTTTTCTACACAGTCTAAAACCCGGGTACTTGATTTTCCATCTTGGTAAGGGTGATAAATATTTACTTCATTTGATATGATTTCTATATGCTCCCTAGGTGTATGTTCTAGTAGAGAAATAAGTTTTATTTCTAATTCTTCAAAAGTATGGGTATCTATAAGAGCTTTGTTTTTTTGAGGAGATTGAAATGTGACGACAGGTTTAATCTGAGTCATATATTCAAAGACAATAGATGAGATATCACAGAGCATAATATGTGACTTTTTAAAATACTCAATCGTCTCAACAGAAGAGACAAATGTTACTTTAGGAGAGTTGATAGATTGGTATTTAGATAGTATTGCTTGATTCATTTTTGGATGTAAAGTAATATACCAATGGTAATCATATTTTTTTATCATCTCTAAAATAAATGGGTAGAGTGTTTCTGCTTTTGTATATTTTGGTGAAAATGTTGAGGCAAAGAATATACTTTTTTGGGTTGTTTTATGGGTATCCTTTTTTTGAAAAAGAGGGTCAAGTTTACACCATCCTGTCTCTTGAACATGAAAATAACCATGTTTTTTAGAGAGGGCATTAAATATAGAAGTAGAACTATTGCCTTGTGTACAGTAGAGGTCAAACATACCTCGAATGATATAGTGATATATTTGACCTTTTTTTGTTCTTTTTTCACCAGGTAGACCATGAAAAACTTGTACTTTTAACCCAGGAATAAAAGAGGGAACCACATTGCCTGGGACAAAGACAGCATCGGGATGATAATTAAGTACCTCTTCTATGTTTTGGAGTACTTTTTCTTCAGGTAAAATATACTCTTTATGTATTTCATCTCCATACATAAACCATTGTACATCATCTCCTCTTTTCAAAATTTCATCTTGAAGTGGTCGAAGTACAGGGAAGCTGTAATCTTGTGAAATAAAAAAAAGATATTTTCGTGTTATCGGTTTAGGTATATATGCCATTTGTTTCACTTATTATTACATCAATAAAGTAGAATATCATAATTTAGGTTAGGGTATAATCGTATGATATAAAAATAGATACTTATCAGGATAAATATAACATGCAGATACCATTTCGTTGGGATAAATACTCAGACCAGCCTTATCCGCTTAAAGATAAAGTCTATAAAAAGAAGATGCGTAAAAAGTATTTGGGAGATTATATACCTCTTTTTTTAATAAATATGATAATGTTTCCATTAAGCATACTCCTCATACCATTTTATAAGGGTAAAGATATAGCTAAAAACGCTTTTTATGGCTTAGGGGTAGACCTAGACAAAGGTGAGATACAAAAAGAGCTTGTAGAAGAACTAGGGGTAAAATATCTGCTAGTACGTATGCCATTATGGGAGATGCAGAGGATTGATGCGTATGTTTCTTTTGCTAAAAGTTTTGGAGAAGATAAGCATATACTGCTTAATATATTGCAAGACAGAGAACATATTGACGATAGAGAACTTCTTAAAAAAGATATAGAGACTATATTTGAAAAGTTTGGCTCTTTTGTCAGCGAGTATCAGGTAGGTAACGCTATCAACCGTACCAAATGGGGGTTTTTCTCTATGGATGAATATCTCAAATGGTATGAAGTGATTCAAAAGATACGAGATGAGAAGTACCCCACACTTAAACTTATAGGTTCTTCTGTGATAGACTTTGAGTTTCACTATACCATTCGTACACTTTTTAATGCTTTTAAAGTCAAATATGACAAGTTCTCTTCTTTACTCTATGTAGATAGAAGAGGTAGCCCCTACAATAAACAAATGGAAATTTTTGATACTGCAAATAAGATAAATATGCTCTATGCACTCACAAAACTCTCTTCTAAAACAAGTGATGAGATTTATATTACCGAGGTAAATTGGCCTTTGTCCAACACTGCACCTTATGCCCCAACTTCAGAACGTGAATGTGTGAGCGAAGAGGAGTATATGGAGTATATGACAGCGTATCATGAGATAGCATGGAAGACAAAGAAAATCGAACGTATCTATTGGCATCAACTCATTGCATCAGGGTATGGTTTGGTAGACAATAGAGAAAATAGACTAAGAAAAACACCTGCTTTTGAAGCATATAAAAGGATGATACAATATGCAGATACTTAAAAAACTACTACACT
>Ga0256834_1002998_pt1 | contig 10297 bp, 13 predicted proteins | sample 4281140metaG_FD_190536 | JGI IMG/M metagenome (GOLD analysis project Ga0256834, IMG submission 190536) | Hydrothermal vent microbial communities from East Pacific Rise, Pacific Ocean - 4281-140 | ecosystem: Environmental > Aquatic > Marine > Hydrothermal vents | place: Pacific Ocean: East... | reverse complement strand
TGCTTCAGGCCTTAGCATTGAGCGGTTATTTGCCCAATCAAGCGAAATTGTCGCCAATGAATACTATGACCGTTTGGCGATCAACCGCACGCTCGATGGTATAGTCCAAACCCATCGTAGCATTGCGCTTGAAATTATGTCGGCAAAATCTACCGATGATCGAAATTGGCAAAGTTGGGCCAAACAAAATGCCCAAAGCGTGACGCGGGTTAACTCAACCATGGATGACTTGTTAAAAGGCTTAGAGTTTAACCTAGCCAAACTGGCTGTTGCTGCCAGTCAATTAAACGACCTAACCTCTTAAAACCAACAAAACTGGCGCAAATAAAAAGGCCGCTGCAATCCAATGCAGCGGCCTATTAATTTAATCGTTCACATACTACTCAATCACAACAGCGGTGCCAGAAGCTGTGACCATTAACATGCCACCTTTTGCCCCAAGCGTTTCATAGTCAATATCAACACCAATAACCGCGTTGCATCCAAGTTCAGCAGCGCGATCGGTTAACTCACCAACAGCATTTTCGCGTGCATCACGCAAGACTTTTTCATAGGCCCCTGCACGCCCGCCAACGACATCACGAATGGCAGCAAAAAAATCACGGAACACATTTGCCCCCATAATCGCTTCACCTGCCACTAAACCTTTGTAAGCAACAACGCGTTTGCCTTCGACAGTATTTGTAGTGGTAACCAGCATGATAAAAACCTTTAACCTGGAATTGCACCACCAGTTATAACCGTGACCGCACGGCGGTTTTGGTTCCAGCAATTTTCGGCATCACAAAGCGCAATTGGGCGCTCTTTACCATAAGCAATTGTTGATAGACGCGATGGGTTGACCCCTTGTGAAACAAGGAACTGACGAGCTGTTGTAGCCCGGCGCGCAGACAACGAAATATTATACTCACGCGTGCCACGCTCATCGGCATGACCTTCAACCTGAATAGTCACATTTGGATACTGACGTAGCCAAGCGGCTTGTTTACGCAACGTATCTGTTGCTTGTGGTGTCAATGTAGATTGATCGACGATAAAATGAATTCGATCACCGACATTGAGCGTGAAATCACGTTCCGTGCCAGGCTTTGCTTGTGCATTTGGATTGGCTACCTCAGGTTTTTTCCCCGTACAACCCGTCAGAGCAACAAGCCCCAAACAAACTGCAGCAACCTTTAGGTTTGCTAATTTACGCAACATTATCCAACTCCTTAATTCATCTTGCGCAGAATTCCTCCGCGCTGAATTTATTTAATATTTCAAAAACCTTAATAACAATAAATCAATTGTTATTAAATTAAGTTAACATTCTAAACGATATTTCTATTTCAAAAGCGGCGACCATGCTGGATCAGAAGCAAACCCGCGCGTTTTTATTTTACGCTCATTGTACCCCGTAATATCAACCGAATACAATTTTGGCCCACCACGTGCACCGCGACTTTCGCGAAAGAACATTAAAACACGGCCATTTGGTGCCCAAGTTGGGCCTTCATTATGATAACCCGACGTTAAAATCCGTTCGCCAGAGCCATCAGGGCGCATGACACCAATTGAGAACCCACCACGACTTTGCTTAGTAAAGGCAATCAAATCACCACGCGGTGACCATACGGGGGTTGAATATCTCCCCTTGCCAAAACTAATTCGCCGCGCGCCTGTTCCATTTGAGCTCATAACATAGATTTGCTGTTGGCCTTCGCGGTCAGATTCAAACACGATATTTTTTCCATCGGGCGAATAAGACGGTGCAGTATTGATGGCTTGCGTATTGGTTAATTGGCGCACGCCGCGGGTTTGTAAATCAAGGGAATAAATATTTGAATTGCCACCCTGCTGCAAACTCATAACCACTTTTCGTCCACGCGGACCAAACCGCGGTGAAAAGCTCATATTAGGAAACACACCAACGACTTCACGCTGACCAGTTTGCAAATTAAACAAATATACCCGTGGCTTACCGCCCGCATAAGACATGTAAGTAATTTCTTGAGACGTGGGTGAGAAGCGCGGCGTTAAAACCAAACTACGCCCATCGGTCAAGGCGCGGACATTAAACCCGTCTTGATCCATAATGGTCAGTTTTTTGACCCGTTTATTTTTTGGTCCGCTTTCAGCAATATATACAACACGGGTATCAAAATATCCATCTTCACCTGTCAATGATTTGTAAATTGCATCTGCAATCAAATGACCAATACGGCGCCAATTACGTTTGGTCGCAACAAACTGCAATCCCGTAATTTGCTTCTGGCCGTAAATATCCCACAAGCGAAACTCAGCCCGAATACGCCCATTGGGCTGCATCACCACACGGCCAGTCACAAGGGCTTGAGCTTGAATTATCCGCCAGTCAGAAAACCTTGGTTGTCGGCTAAAGTTGGTTATTTTTTCCACGTAAGAATTTTGTGGTAAGGGTTGAAATAATCCAGAGCTTTGCAGATCATTGCCAATAATGCCCGTAATATCATGGCTATATTTTTGCGCTGCACCACCGCCACCACCAATAAAGTTTGGTAGAGCAATTGGCAACGGTTTCACTCGCCCTTGTGTTACGTCAATTTCCAGCGCTTGAGCGGAAAATGATTGTCCAAAAACCATGAGTAAAAAAACAATAACAACTCGCCCAAAAGGCATGCCCACAATATTTCTCAAACTACTTCCCCCAAACTTTCTAATTCGTCGACAACATTAATCTAGGATCAAAATTCATTGCCGGATACTGCCAGTTTACAAATTTTTCTGCTGGCAACCCATCATAAGGCTGACACAGCAAAACCGCTTGTACCGCTGCCCGTGCAGCAACCCCAAACCCAGGGTTTGGGAGCGAATTTAACACGCGTGGAGCACCAACAACAGTACCATTTATATCCAACTCAAATTGTACTTTTACCCGCAAAAGCTCAGCGCCAAGAACCGCCGTTGGTGGTGACCAACATTTTTGCACCTTCTGGCGCAAATAATCAGCCTCACTACCCGTAAGTTTCAAATCTTTACCAATCAGATTGTCAATCTCACCCGTAGCAGGAGTACCTGTTTCATCAACCTCTTTTGGTCGCTGTTGCGGTTTTTCATCTATTTTATTGAGCAGCGCGCTCAACTTTTTCAAATCAAGTTTACGCTTCTTCTTTTTCTTCTTCTGCGCTTCTACAAACTTTTTAGGCACCTTAGGCTTTACACGTGGCACAGGAAGAGGGCTGGTTTCAGCTTCTGCTTTTTTTGGCTCAGGTTCTGGCTCTTTTTTAATGGGCTCAGGTTCTGGCTCTGGCAGCTTCTCAGCTTTTTTAATCAACTCTTTCATCGGATCAGGTTCGGGTTCTTTTGCAGGTTCTGGCTCAGGCTCAGGGGCCGGTTCAACTTCTGCTTTTTTTGGTTCCGGTGCTGGAGTTGGCTTTGGTTCGTCAACTTTTTCCACTTTTGGCGGTAATGGCTTTTGATCTTCAGGCAAAGGCTTAGCATCTTTTTTTGTCGCCACTTGTTGCGTTTTACCAGTAAATTCAACAATCTCTACGGGAATAGACTCTTGCACTTTTGGCGTAAGCTCGTTCGGTTGAGGCAAAACAATGACAGCCGCTAGCAAAATGCCAACGTGAATAATCACCGAAATTATCAAACCAAAACGCATTTAACGCCCTTACAATTCACGTGCAACTATTTTGCAGTTGGGTCGGTCACCAACCCAATTCGTTTGAAGCCAGCTCTGTTTAATGCACCCATTACCTGCATAACTTGCCCATATCCCACAGCTTTATCACCACGTACAAATATGCGCTCTTCAAAGCCATTTTTAGCAATAGCCTTTAATTTCGGCACGAGTGTGTCCAAATCAATCTCGGTTTCTTGCAAAAAAATCTTGCCATCAGACTGAACAAAAACATTGAGCGGTTCATTGTCACCCTGTAGTTCTTTGGCCTTGGTTTCAGGCAATTCAATCGGCACGCCAACAGTCGTCAACGGCGCTGCCACCATAAACATAATCAACAACACCAACATCACATCAACAAATGGCGTTACGTTAATTTCAGCCAAGGGCATGTGAGACGAAGACCGCCTACCGCGCCGTCTGCCTCCACCGCCGCCACCAACCGAAGCGCCCATAATCAGACCCTCTCATCAAGCTGGCGTGAAATGATAGATGAAAACTCATCGGCAAAATTCTCCAGCCGTGCCGCAATTTTTCCTGTATCAGAAGCAAATTTATTATAGAAAATAACCGCTGGAATAGCCGCAAGCAAGCCAAGTGCTGTAGCAAACAACGCTTCAGCCAAGCCGGGGGCCACGACAGCAAGGTTGGTACTTTTAGAAACTGCAATAGCGCGAAACGCGTTCATAATACCCCACACCGTGCCGAACAAACCAATAAACGGGGCAGATGAGCCAACTGTTGCCAAAAATAGAAGCCGTGATTCCAGCCGTGCCATTTCACGTTGCAGTTGAACGTCCATAACTTTTTCAATGCGTTTTTCCAAACCCTGAAAACCCGCTCGCATGGCACTGTCTTGCGAGCGTTTCCATTCGCGCATCGCTGCCATAAACAACGATGCCATCGCCTGATTATTTTTAGGCCCAAGCGTTAGATATAAATCATCAAGTGATTGGCCTGACCAAAACAATGTCTCAAACCGATCGCATGCTCTCTTGGCTTTACCAATGGTGGCATACTTTTCAAAAACAATCGCCCAACAGCCAATTGATGCGACCACCAATCCAGCCATCACAATTTTTACAACAATGTGCGCTTGTAAAAACAGATGAAACAAGCCCTGCCCGCCACCTTGCGCTGCTGCTTGTGCAACTTCTACTTCCATTTGCCCTTGGTCTCCAAAATGTTTGTTAAACACCAAAACTATTTGTCAAACATAAGGCAGCCACATCACAACGACGTGCGCCACCTTTTGGTATTTCATTCAACTACACACTGGTCAGTTTAAGGTTAATGATGTCTTACCATGCGATTCATTTTGGAGCGATTAACAACTATGACGCGCGTAAAACGTTAAAAGCTGCAATCATTTTTGGTGAAAAGCGCTTGGGCCGTCCACGACCATCTACCAAAGCGGCAGTTACATCGGCTTTAAATACACAAGTTTGCCCATGCCAAACAGATTGCCGCAACTCCATCCGTGCGCCTTTTGCCAAAACAAACCATGTTTTCACTTCCAGCAAATAATCAATCAAAGCAGGGCGTAAAAACTCGCAATTCATTTTACGAACCACGAACCCAGATTGCCCACCATCATCTTGGCTATCTAATTCATGATGATGAACGCCCAAAATCCTCAAGCAGTCCGAGCGCCCGCGTTCACAAAACTTGATGTAATTAGCATGGTACACAAAACCAGAGAAATCAGTGTCTTCATAGTAAACTCGCACGGGCAAAACATGATGATCGCCGCGTATTTCACCGGCAATTTGGGGCCACTCTTCACTCACTGGATTAGTCATCTCTTGGCTCACTAAAAAGTTCGGTTTGTCGGGTTTGTAATTCACTTGGTGTCATCAAGCCCAAATGCTTAAACGCATGCGGGGTTAAAATCCGCCCGCGCGGCGTGCGGTTCACAAAGCCCAATTGAATGAGATAAGGCTCAATAATTTCTTCAATCGCATCGCGTGCTTCTGATAAAGAGGCGGCAATAGTTTCAATCCCCACAGGCCCGCCACCAAAATTAACCGCGATACAATGTAAATATCGATGATCCAGACTATCAAGTCCACGCTTATCAACTTCTAAATTCCCAAGCGCCCCATCGGCAATTTGTTGGGTAATAGTTTCAACCCCTGCCACACTGGCAAAATCACGCACACGGCGCAGCAATCGCCCCGCAATACGCGGTGTTCCGCGCGCCCGCCGCGCTATTTCTCGCGCGCCGCCTTCATCAAGTGAAATACCAAGCACCCGCGATCCACGCGAGACAATGCTTAAAAGCTCTTCTTCGTTATAAAATTCAAGCCGCACAGGAATACCAAAACGATCACGCAATGGCGTGGTCAAAAGTCCCGTTCTCGTGGTTGCGCCAACCAAGGTAAACTGGGCCAAATCAATCCGCACAGAGCGCGCCGCTGGCCCTTCACCGATAATCAGATCAAGCTGAAAGTCTTCCATCGCAGGATACAAAACTTCTTCAACCGCAGGGTTAAGTCGATGAATTTCATCGATGAACAGCACATCGCGCTCTTCCAAATTGGTCAATAACGCGGCCAAATCACCCGCCTTGGCAATCACAGGGCCAGACGTAGCGCGAAAATTAACCCCCAATTCACGTGCCATAATTTGCGCTAACGTGGTTTTGCCCAAGCCGGGGGGCCCCGCAAACAACACATGGTCAAGCGCCTCGCCACGCCCTTTAGCGGCCTCAATAAAAACCTTCAAATTAGCCTTAGCGCGTTCTTGCCCAACAAATTCATCAAGCACTTGTGGGCGAAAATGTTGATCAAATTCATCCGCTGGCTTTTGCGCCCCATCAATCAAACGATCAGCATCTAACGGGTCAGACATAAGTTACGGCCCCGCCAATTCTTTTAGCGCCAACCGAATAAGCACTTCGGTTTTGGTATCTTCGCCAGATTTGGCCATTGCCGCAGCAACGCCTGCACCTGCTTGGGTTTGCCCATACCCCAGATTAACCAAGGCCGAAACCGCATCACTTGCCGCTGTTGGCGTTGGTGCATCAAGAGCTGCCGCTAAACCAGCCAAACCCGGCTCCACTTGCCCAAAGGCTGGGGCTTTATCTTTGAGTTCGGTGATAATGCGTTGCGCCACTTTAGGACCAACGCCCGGCGCGCGCGTCACCATCGCCTTATCACCAACCGCAATGGCATTGGCCAATTCAGAGGCTGAAATAGTTGAAAAAATCGCCAACGCAACTTTAGTACCAACACCTTGCACCGTTTTAAGCAAGCGAAACCAATCGCGTTCATTGGCCGATGTAAAACCAACCAACGTAATCGCGTCTTGCGTAACCAGCGTTTCGATAAAAACTTCACCCGCCTCACCAACCGCTGGCAAAGCATCTAATGTACGGGCCGAACAATTAACATGATAGCCAACACCGCCGACATCGATAATCATCCATCCATCGCCGTAACTATCAATAACGCCTTTAAGTTTGCCGATCATGGTTTCATTCGTTTTCTGCTCTGCCACAAAAATATAGAAAATTATGGCTTGAACCTAATATTCTAACCGTGAACATGTCAAGAACATTTACTTGAGCTTTGTTCCTAACTGCGCTGCCAGTGCCGCTGATTTTCTATGTTGCCCATGGCAAATAGCAATGGCCAGAGCATCGGCACTATCAGCACTATCAGCATCAGCTTTTGGCAGCAAAATTTTAATCATCGCACCAATTTGCTCTTTGCCCGCATGACCAGAACCCACAACAGTTTTCTTGACCATATTAGGGGCATATTCACCCACTAAAAGCCCCGCTTGTGCTGGCACCAACATCGCAATACCGCGCGCTTGGCCAAGTTTAAGTGTTGCCTTAGCATCTTTATTGACAAAGGTTTCTTCAACCGCGGCTTCATCAGGCGACCATTCACGCACCACAGCGGTTAAGCCTTCGTGTAAATGAATGAGCCGCTGCGCCAATGTTTCTTTTGGGTTGGTGCGAATAGTGCCATCCGCAATATAACAAAGCTGCGAACCACATACCGTAATAATGCCCCAGCCCATATTGCGCAAACCTGGGTCAATGCCCAAAATTCTTACAACTTCACTTGAGCCTTGCCTAAGCACCATCCTATTCAGCCATCAGTTTGGCCATAACCTCTTCACTAACCTCAAAGTTAGAATAGACATTTTGAACATCATCATCATCTTCCAAAATATCAATCAACTTCAATAGCAACGCTGCTTTGTCTTCATCAAGCTCGGTGACAATAGATGGTTTCCAATTAAGCTTTACACTTGCCGCTTCACCCAAATCTTTTTCAAGTGCTTGCGAAACGGTATGAATATCAGGAAATGCACAAGTGATGACATGACCATCTTCATCGCTGACCACATCTTCAGCACCAGCTTCCAGTGCCACCATCATCACGCTGTCTTCATCGCCCGCATCAAGGCCATAAGTAATTTCACCCACATGATCGAACATAAACCCAACTGAGCCTGTTTCACCAAGATTACCGCCATATTTTGAAAAAGTCGCGCGCACATTGCTTGCAGTACGGTTACGATTATCGGTGAGTGTTTCAACAATAACAGCAACACCGCCTGGGCCATATCCCTCATAGCGCACTTCTTCATAATCATCGCCTTCACCCGCCACAGATTTGTTGATGGCGCGTTGAATATTTTCTTTGGGCATTGAAAGTTGCTTGGCATTATTCACTGCCAAACGAAGCCGGGGATTAGCATCCACATCAGGCAACCCCATTTTTGCAGCAACCGTGATCTCTTTTGATAATTTAGAAAACATTTTCGAGCGCACTTTGTCTTGGCGCCCCTTGCGGTGCATGATGTTTTTAAACTTGGAATGGCCTGCCATGGTCGAGCTCTCTTCGTTCTAATATTAATTTGATCTGTTAATATCACAATTCGTCTCAAAATCCATATACCTACTTAGATAAATTTTAACTCGCATTGATACAAATTATTAACCAGACATTAACACCCAAAGCCGCAATGTAAAAAATCGACTTTTCATAAATAAATTGACGAGCGAACAGAAAAGTAAATTGAGGCGGCACCATGACAAAACAACTTGAACTTGCCCAAAACTTGGCTCAAGAACTAGCCCACGCAACATCTGGCATGGTCGGTACAACTTGCGGCGGCGCACTGAACGCTTTACGCGCATTGGCCGATGACAAATCATCCACCAATGCGATAGCTCGCATGCACCGCATGACCGCTTTTGCCCGTCGCGCTCAAGATGATTTACACGATGGAGAGCAAAGCTTTCAACAAAGCCAAGTAGAAGATGCCAACCGCCAATGGGCCAATGCTTTAGTTCTCATGGATGCGCTTAGTGTCGATGCCGCAAACATCTTAGATAATGTTGCTGTCACCACAGCCGCTGACCTTCAAAAATCTGGCAAAACAGGTTGAAGACGACCACCCATACGAATGGGTGCAATTTCAACCGCTAACCCCGTTTTATCATCGGTGATAATCGCGATGCCACACATCGTTGCCTCGTCTAATGCTGGCGTAAAACGCCCTGTTGGGACTTTGCTCAAGAACCGATTAAGCGGTTCTTCTTTATCCATTCCAATCACTGAATCATAAGATGCCGTCATCCCTGCGTCGGTTTGATAAGCCGTACCGCCCGGTAAAATTTGATGATCGGCCGTTGGAATATGGGTATGTGTGCCAACAACTAAGCTCGCGCGCCCATCAACAAAATGCCCCATCGCCATTTTTTCAGACGTAGCTTCGGCGTGCATATCAATAATAATTGCATCACACGCAACCCCAAGTGGGCAAGCAGCCAATTCTCGTTCAACCGCAACGAACGGATCATCAAGCGGGTTCATCATCACTTGACCCATGACGTTCATCACTAAAACCTGTTGGCCATTTTCTGTGGTAAAAACCCCTGCCCCTTTGCCTGGCGTGCCAGGGGGATAATTTGCAGGGCGCAGTAATCCATCAACCCGTTCAATAAACACCAACGCCTCACGTTGATCGAACGCATGATTGCCCAAGGTGACAACATCAGCGCCCGCATCAATAAATTCGTCAAAAATCTTCTCGGTAATGCCAAAACCGCCCGCAGCGTTTTCACCGTTTACCACTACTAAGTCTGGCTGAAAGGTGTCTTTCAAAACAGGCAACTGAGATGAGATCGCCCTTCGACCTGCTTTACCAATAACATCACCAATAAAAATCAAACGCATTTAATCATCCACATTTACTTTGCCCCACTTATTGGGCCGCACTTGATTGGGCCTTTTTCTGTCAAAATCCAATCCAGCTTTTCATCATGGGGCTGCGTTGGAACTTTGTCCACTTCTTGGCCACTATACCCAACCCCAACAACAATGATGGACTTTTGTTTTCTAAGTTTTTCAATCGAGCGATCATAAAACCCACCGCCATAGCCAAGGCGATACCCCGTTTTATCAAATGCCAGCAAAGGCACAAGCAAAACATCTGGTTCTAACACAGGCGCGGTCTCAAGTGGTTCCAAAATACCCCACGGGCCCGCTTTGGTCTCATCACCCACAAACCACTGGCGAAACTCAAGTGGGCGAGCGTTACCAACGACAACGGGTAAGCAAGTCTTCCAACCCGATTGAGCAGAATTTTCAAGCAACTCAATCACGCTAATTTCACTAAGATAAGGAT
>Ga0256834_1002997_pt1 | contig 10300 bp, 5 predicted proteins | sample 4281140metaG_FD_190536 | JGI IMG/M metagenome (GOLD analysis project Ga0256834, IMG submission 190536) | Hydrothermal vent microbial communities from East Pacific Rise, Pacific Ocean - 4281-140 | ecosystem: Environmental > Aquatic > Marine > Hydrothermal vents | place: Pacific Ocean: East Pacific... | reverse complement strand
AAGTTTCTCGGGAAGATTGTTCTGGCTCTGGTACTTTTTGATTTCCTGCTGGAAATTGCCGAAATCCTGGTCGGTCTTTATCCGGGGGTACCGGCAGAAAGTCACCCGCTGCAGGTTATGCTGTTTGGTTCCCACTGGTATGTCTTCTGGGTTATCCATTTCGGTCTCGGGGTTCTTCTACCGGCAATTATACTCTTTTCCACTGCCGTGCCAGAAGGGAAGCCTGGCAAATCCGTTGCAGGTCCCATTGCCTTTGCGTGTCTCCTGGTGGCAGTCACCTTTATGGCCGTTCGTCTCAATATCGTTATACCCGGTCAGATCAATCCGGAGATTTCCGGCCTTGAATATGCCTTTAGCGGTCCCGGTCTCAAATTCACCTACATGCCCACTGTTATGGAGTGGCTGGTGTCTTTATGGGTGGCCTCCCTGGGGGTTCTTTTCTTTCTTTTAGGTGAAAAGCTGCTCCCAATCGTTGATCCGGAAAATAGAGAGGTGGCATAATGGATGCTCATGTCAAAGTACAACAGAAAAAAACAATGAAAAACAGTGATATTGAAGTTGATGGTGTGCAGGTGGCTCTAAATCGGCGCACATTTATAAAAAGTACCGCCTTTTTTGGCGGCATACTGGCGGCCAGCCAGATACCGGGGATGGATCTGTTTTCGGGTTCCACTGCCGAGGCCGCAATGAGTCTGACAGGCAATGCCTATCCTTTTGATAAGGCGGAAAATGTTATCTACAGTTGCTGTCTGCAGTGTCACACGGCCTGTACAATAAAAGTGAAGCTGCTTGATGGAGTGATGGTAAAAGTGGATGGGAATCCGTTCAGCCCCATGAATATGCATCCGCATCTCTCCTATGATACCGATCCACAGGAGGCGGTTCGGTTTGATGGTCGTCTCTGTCCCAAGGGGCAGGCCGGTATACAGACACTGTATGATCCCTATCGGATTCGCAAGGTGTTGAAGAGAAAACCGGGAACAGGGCGGGGTGAGAATAAATGGGTAAGCATCGATTTTGATAAGGCCGTAGAGGAGATCGTCAACGGTGGTAACCTCTTTGGAGAGGGCAAGGTGGATGGACTTAAGGATATCCTTGCTGTTCGTGATCCAGCCTTGATGAAATCCCTGAAATCAGATGCTGCGAAGGTGGCATCAAACGAAATGACGGCTGCGCAGTTTCAGGTACTGCATAAAGATCATCTCGATAAGCTGATAGATCCGGAATTTCCTGATCTGGGTCCGAAAAACAATCAGTTTGTCTTTTTGGGTGGTCGCATCGAGCACGGCCGCAAAGAATTTGCCAAACGATGGATTAAAGACAGCCTGGGCTCCACCAACTGGTTTGAGCATACCACGGTTTGTGAACAGTCCCATCACATTGCCTATAAAAAATTCACCAGTACCTATAAGGGAAGCAAGTATCATCCCGGTCTGAAAGAGGTTTTCGAGCACTATAAAAATGGTCCGGATCATTTCAAACCCGATGTGCCAAATGCCGAATTTATAATATTTTTTGGTACCAGTCCCTTTGAGGCAAACTTCGGACCAACTAACTGGTCCTCCTATCTGACCAACGCCCAGGCACGAAACGGCATGAAATTCGCGGTGGTTGATCCACGTCTGAGCCATTCCGCTGCCAAGGCCAACTACTGGCTGCCGGTTAAACCCGGCGGTGATGCTGCCCTTGCCTACGGAATGATACGCTGGGCCCTGGATAACAAGGCCTATAATGAGAGCTATCTGCGGGCGGCTAATCGCAGCGCAGCCAATGCCAACGGTGATACGACCTGGTGTGACGCGACCCATCTGGTCCTGGTTGATAAAGACGGTATGACGGGCTTGAAGATGCTTCGCAGTGATGATGCCGGAATTGACAAGAATCACAGTTTACTGGTCAGCGTTAAGGGTGAGCTTGTTCCCTTTGATCCCTATAAAAAAGGCGATGAGCCTCTGACCGGTGACCTGTTTGCCGAAGGTGAAATCAATGGTCTTCGTTTCAAGAGCGCCTTTGCTCTGCTTCGCGATCTGGCAATGGAACGTACTGTTGAGCAATGGGCCCAAGAGAGCGGTATCCCGGTCAGGCAGCTGATTCAGGTCACCAGGGAATTCACCAGCCATGGTCGCAGGGCAGTGGCTGATATGTATCGTGGTCCGGTGCAGCATACAAACGGTTATCATAACGGTCGTGCTATTCTTGTTCTCAACCTGCTTGTGGGGAATGGTGACTGGAAGGGTGGTTTAATGAAAGGTGGTGGCCACTGGCATGAAGATGGCAGTAAAAAAGGCCAGCCCTTTCCGCTCTCAAAACTTCATCCGGATAAAATCGGACATTTCGGTGTTCCACTGAGTCGGGAAAAAATGCATTATGAGGACTGCAGTCTGTTTTTTAAACATGGATACCCTGCAAAAAGGACCTGGTACCCCTATACAGGAAATGTTTACCAGGAGGTTATTCCCAGTGCCGCCGACGGGTATCCTTACCCGATAAAGGCACTGTATCTGCACAAGGGAACGCCGGGATTTTCTGTACCAGGCGCGAATTCCACCCTTGATATACTTCGTGATCCCAAAAAAATCCCCTTACTTTTCGCCGATGATATTGTCATTGGCGAAACCACCATGTACTGCGATTATATCTTTCCGGACTCTGCAATATGGGAGCGCTGGGGTACTCCACATCTGAGCCCTGCCGTTGCCACAGCAGGGAGCAAATTGCGGCAGCCGGCGGTTGAATCACTGGTGGAGACCTGTACGGTTTTCGGCCGTAAACAGCATATCTCCATGGAATCTCTGATGCTGGCTGTTGCCGAACGCCTAAAGGCGCCCGGTTATGGCAAGAATGGATTCGGGCCAGGGCTTGACTTCAGCAGCAGGGAGGATTTCTTCCTGAAGATGGCGGCCAATATGGCCTATGGTGACAAGGGTGGTAAAGATAAGGTTCAGCTGGCCGGCAGAGATGAGCTGAGGCTCTTTGTCAATGCGCGTCGTCATCTGAGTAAGGCGGTCTTTGACGAAGCACGGTGGAAAAAGGCCGTTGGTGGTGATGAGGACCTCTGGCGACGGACGGTTACCGTACTGAACCGCGGCGGGCGTTTTGAAGATGCCGGCAAGGCATATACGGGAGAGAAGGTTGCTCATCAATGGAAGGGCCAGTTTCATATCTTTGCAGAGGATGTTTCTCTCGGAAAGCAGTGTATGACTGGCGAACATCTTCCGGGAATGCCTGTTTATCAGGCGATACAGGATGCTGCAGGCAGAAAAATCACCATTAATAAAAAGTACCCCTTTCAGCTGTTCACCTATAAGCTGATCCTGGGAGGACAGTCAAGGACAATCGGTGATTACTGGACCATGGTTGCGGAGAAGGGTGAGAATTATGTTCTTATGAACCCTGTGGATGCCGGTCGACTGGGAATGAAAACCGGTGATTTCATTCGTCTTGTCGGTCCAGATAATAAAAAAGGTACAATCCCGTTGACTGCAACACGCACCAAAGATGTAGCCGGTCGTCTTCGCGTCACCGAAGGGATACGCCCCGGTACTGTTGCTGCGAGCTGGAGTTTTGGGCACTGGGCCTATGGCAGCCGTGATGTGATTGTTGACGGATCGGTGATAAAGGGGGATGAGCGCAGGGGAACCGGTATCTGTCCGAACCCTGTTATGCAGGTCGATCCGGCGGTGAAAAACATGTGCTTGTCAGATCCCATCGGCGGCTCCTGTTCTTTCTATGATTCCTGGGTGGATGTAATTAAAGCTTGAAGGGAAGACGCTTATGAAAAAGCTGATCTGCATACTGGTGGCCCTGGTGTTGTTTGCAGCCTGTAATGATGACCGGGAGGTCGACAATGTCTCCCGGTCTCCTCAGCCTGCTGCGGCAGTGTCCACCAGTGGAAAAGTGCAAAATGCGGGCACTGCTCTGGACAGCCAACAGGCGATGCAGGAGGCGAAGCAGGATTTCTCCAGATCCCGGTTTGATAAAGCAACTTCAGTATTACGGCGGGCTTTGGAGAGAGATGCTGATAACGATCAGCTTTGGGAGCTCTATGATCGTGCCCTGCTGGCCAGGACCGGAGACGATTATCTTGAGTCAGTGCCGAAAAACCGTTATCGGATCAATATGAAAACCTTTCTGCAGGATGAACCCTTATGGCCCGGCAAATATGTTCTCCTTGATGTCAGAGAACCGGATGAATTTGACAAGGGGCATATTTCGGGCTCGATCAATGTTCCCTTCCGCAAGGTACTGAGCAATCTTTCCTTGCTTCCCGGTCCTGAAGACAAGGTGACGCTGCTGGTCATCTGTAATACCCAGCACAGAGCCAATCATGTCATTGTTGTACTTCGGGAGATTGGCTACAGCAACGCTTATACACTGCGTGGCGGCTACAGTAACTACGTCAGCTGGAAGAAAAAACTGCAGGGAGGAAACAGAGGTGTTAAGCTGAAAAAGAGTGAAGCCAGGGATAACAAAGGGCAGAAAGGCAAAGATCTGCAAAATAATGACAGTCCGGAGAATCAGCCTGAGGAAGATTTCAGCTGCTAAGCGGTACGTGTCCGGAAAGTGTTGAATATATCCTGAATCCGTGAACGCTGTTTGGGGGGAATGATCCGGGAACATAAGCACCTGATTGTATTGAAACGGAAGAACCACGTCAGGTTCTGGCAGATTTTGTTCTGTTCTCCTGCCTCTTTTTTTCTTTACCCGCATGTGGTGGCCTTTCTTAAAGTTGAGAGTATCCGTATGGATGAACAGGGAAAACAATTATGTATGCAGTTTGTTTATATAAGTTTCCCGGCAGGTTGTGGTGGAACGGTTACGAGAAGATAAGGGGTCTTCTATTGGTATGGGGACCTGTTTGATAAATTTTAATAAAGGAGTAGAAAATGAAGAAAAAAGTGTTGTGTAGCGCTGTGGCTCTGGGGATTGGCCTGAGTTTCGGCCTGGCTTCCACTGGTGTGGCCGGGACTGTGACCGTGGATGAGGATATTCTCAAGGCCATGCAGGAGCAGCTGGCTCAGCAGGCACAGGCCATTGCGGACCTGCAGGCCAGGCTGGGAAAAGTACCGGAAGCAGCTAAAACAGCGGAACATGTTGCAGTGGTCTCTCATCCGGCCAATGATGCCAAGGTGCAGGTCTCTCTGTATGGTCAGGTAAACAAAGGTGTCATGTATGCCGATGATGGTAATAAAAACAAAACCTTTTTTGTGGACAATGATGCCTCTTCCACCCGCTTTGGAATCAAGGCTGTTGTGAAACCCGGTGGTGCCTGGAATGCTGGATCACTCATGGAGATGGAGTATCAGACTAATCCATCCAACAAGGTTTCCATGGATGATGAATCTCTCAATGAAGATCTGCATGTCCGTAAATTCAGTGTTTTTCTTGCGGAAAATTCACTGGGCCGTTTGACAATCGGTCAGGATTCGGCAGCAACAGACGGTATTGCAGAGATTGATCTTTCCGGCACCTCTCTGGCTGGTTATGCGGATGGAACTGTTATTGGTGGTGGCCTGTCTTTTTATGACAGAACGACGGCGGATTACAGTGACAGCACCGTGGGCAGTGTCTTCAAGGATCTTGATGGCGGCCGGTATGATCTTGTTCGTTACGACACGCCGAAATTTTACGGTTTTTCATTTGCAGGCAGCCTTGGTGAAGAGAACAAGAATGAAATTGCTCTGCGCTACAACCAGAAATTTGATATGCTTCATCTGGTTGGTGGAATTGGTTATGCCACTGAAGGTAGCGCCTCCAGCAGTGACGACCGCTGGTCGGGTTCCATTTCCGCCCTGCTTGACAATGGCCTCAACTTCACTTTAGCCGGTGGTGTACGAACTGAAAATGATGCCAACCGGGATGATCCATCCTATTGGTACGGCAAAATCGGTTACCAGCTCCATCTGTTCAGTGTCGGTAAGACCGCGTTCTCCGTTGATTACGGAAGCTATCAGGACTTTGTCAATAATAATGATGATGGCACCCTGTTCGGAACACAGCTTGTCCAGTATATTGATCCGCTTTCCAGCCAGTTCTATCTCGGCTATCGCCAGATGCAGCTGGATCGTGACCTGACAGATATGGACGACATCTATTCGGTTGTAAGTGGAGTGCGGGTGAAGTTCTAATTCAGGGCTTTGTATTATTTCCTGAATCCGGTTAAATGAGCTGAGCTTCATCTTCATTGAACGCCGAAGGAGTCAGGAAGTATGTCTGATCTGGGCAAAGAGGCGATGGTGCTTCTTTGCCCATTTTTTTTGTGGAGGGAGTTTTATGAAACAGTTTCTTTTGCTTCTCGTGCTCATCTTGATGAGCGGTGTTTTCTTTTCAGGGTGTGCCCGTAAGGACTCTCTGTCAGATGCTGTTCCGGATAAGCAGGATGACACCGTAATTCCGGACAATTACAGTGGATATGGTTATCATCCAGACACCGAAGTTCCTGAAGGAAAGGGCATTCTCAGTGAGGAGGGTGGTGAATTTATAATCTTTCGCAAATGACTTCTTGTAAAAAGCATTGTCAAAGGGTGCTTTGCTGGGCGATATTCCACCCATGAAAACACCCTTTTCCCCTTTTTGCGGACAAGCCGCCACGTGGTTCAGCCCCGTGTGTCCAGATATGAACAATTGTCTGATACACCTTGTCGAGACTGCTGATTAAATATCTGCTGATAAGTAGTTCATCCGTTGGTTGATGAAGGTCTGGGCCCGGATCAGAATTTCTTTTGCAACCTCCATGGATGGCTCCACTGCCTGCAAAAGGAAAAAGTGTAAGCAACAGCGTTTGACCTGGTCCGCTAAAAGCCGGTATCTTTCAATTTCCGTTACGTATTCCGAATGGTATCAGACGGATTTCTGTAATGCTGCCTGACCTTCACGATCCATTGTTGCTTCCGGTTCCGGGGGGATCGTTGTTGCCTGCGGGTCGGGGTCTCCGTCAAGCCCGTAGGCAAACATGGGTACATAGATAAGGGTCAAGAGAGTGCCGACAATCAATCCGCCAACGGCCACATCGGCCAGAGGGGAGAGCCGTTCCAGGCCAACCGCCTGTTCCAGGGCAATGGGAATCATTCCGGCAATGGTACCAAAGGCGGTCATCATAACTGGACGGAAACGAACGCGGACAGATTCCATGGCAGACTCAAAAGCTGATTCTTTCTTTCGGTAATGCTGATAGAAATCGATCAGTAAAATGGAGTTTTTGATTATGATTCCAAAGAGAAGTAAGATGCCGACCATGGACGGCATGCAGCTTGGTTTCCCAAACAGCAGCATACCCCAGGAGGCTCCTATCATTGAGAGTGGCAGAACAATAATCATGACCAGTGACATTCGAACAGAACGGTAGATGGCGATAAGAGCCATGACCAGAATAATGATCCCGGTACCGATGGCCTTCATCATTCGACTGAAGGAGTCATTGAGTTGCGCAATATCTCCCTGCTGACTGATCATAATCCCTTTGCTGTCAATATGTTCAAGCAAGCTGTTTGCGTCCGCTGTAATATGGGTTACCGGGCGTAGGCTGCGGTAGCCGCTGATATCAAGACTGTAGAGCATTTTGTCCCGTTCGAGCTTGGCGGCGGTCAGACGCTGATGGATATCGGCAATGGCTTCCAGGGGAATGGTTCCAGTACTGGTCTGGATGGGGAGCAAGCGCAGGCTCTGGAGATTTGTGTTGAATTCTCCCTTAAGATAAAGCCTCACGGGCTGGGTGTTCATGGTGGCAAAATTTCCGAGAAGGGAAACCACCTGTCCTTTAATGGGAATCTGGCTGGCAATGGCATAGGGTGTTAATCCGTAGCTGAGTGCCTTGTTGGTATCGATGACAATTTCTGCTTCATTGAAATCTCGATCCCAGGAAAGGGATACGCTGGTTAATCCCTTTATTCCGGTCAGTGCTTCGGCAATTTCATGTCCCTTTTTCGGTAAATCCTGGTAGTCAGGTGCCATGAGCCGTACGTCAAGGGGTGCCTTTATCGAAGATACGGCTGTGGCACCAAAATCATACACATCAACGGTCTTTACACCGGTCAGGCTGTTGAGCTGATCACGGATTTCATCTTCTATCTGCCAGAGTGTTTTTTTACGTTCAAAACGGTTCACGCAGTTAACTGTCAGAGTAGCCTCTGCAGGAAGGTTCCCGCTACCAAGGGAGAGCACTCCCGCCTCACCTCCAAATGCAACCGAACTCATCTGCACTTCATCCTGACTGTGCAGCCAGGCAAGAAACGGCGCGATCCGCTGTTCAGCACTTTCCACCGTGTCATTTGCCGAAAAGGCTATATGGGCCTTGATGATTCCGGTATCCATGGGTGGCATGACGTCTTTCCCTATGATCGGCATGACATTTTTTAAACTGAGCACCAGAATAAGCAGTACGCCTATGGTCAGCCCTGCTTTTCTTGCTGCGGAAAAACGGCCATTGGAGAAATGGAGCACGGATTCGTAGGGACCAACCAGTCGGCCCACGCTGTTTTCATAGACATATTCAAAAAAATACTCCACCCTGGTTTTATTCATTCCTTTGCGATAGAGGTAAACGGAAAGTTTAGGAATAAAAGTGATGGAAATAAAGTAGGAGACCAGGAGGGCAATGATCAGTGTTTCGATCAAAGGACGGAATATATGCTGTGGGAAATCGCCGACAAACATCAGGGGAAACATGATGGCTATGGTGGCAACTGTTCCTGCAAAAATGGGCGCGATGACTTCTTTTGTGCCCTGTTCAATGGCGGTTGTAAGGTCTTCGTGTAATTCTCCCAGGTGCCGCTCAATATTTTCAAGAACCACTACAGCATCATCCACCAGCATACCGAGTGCCAGGATGATTGCTGTGTAGACCACGATATTCAATTCTCCACCAAGAAGATAGATAACGGCCATGGTTGAAAAAAAGACCAGGGGAATGGAGAGACCTGCAGCGGTGATGGCCCGGAAATTTCCGAGGAAGAAAAGGAGAACCAGAAGGGTGTAGATAATGGCATCACGCAGGGCTTCCAGCATATTTGTGTTTGCAGTTTCAATCAGGTCGCGCTGGGTATTGGATATTTCAAAGTTGATGTTGGGATATTGAGCTTTCAGTGTTTCGATCTCGGCACGGGCGGTATCGCTAACCGATAAAACTGATCCACCGGGTGATCGTTGAATGGCAAGAGCAATTGCCCCCTTGCCGTTGCCGAGATAGCCGGAGAAACGTTTCTGGGTGGACCAGTTGATATCCGCCACATCGCCAAGCCGTAAATTTGGAGAGATTCGCAGTCTTGATAATGCCTCAACCGTTGTCTGTTCACCGTAATAGGTCAGCGTAAAAAAGCCGTTGCTGCCCTTGACAAATCCTATCGGGATGTCCCGGTTGGCGGCCATAATTGTTTTGGCAAGGGTCTCTACGGTAAGCCCGTAACGTTGCAGGCGAAGGGGGTCAATGGCAATGGTTAATGCGCTTTGGTACCCACCGAATACTTCCACGTTGCCGATGCCGGGATTGGCTAGCAGTGCGGGTTTAATAAAGGAGTCAGCGATTTTTCGGATATCTCCCAGGCTTAGAAAGTCACTCTTCGGACTTAAGGCAAGCACTTCAACGGGCAGGGTAAATGAGCCTGCTGTATAAATTGCCGGATTGGCTGTTGAGGGAAGATTGACCCGGGCAATGGACAGGGCATTGGCCACATCTACCGCGGCAGCATTGAGCCCCTTGGTGTATTCAAATTCCGCTTTGACAATGGAAAAGTTGGCCACATTGACCGAGCTGATTTCACGTACCTCACTCAAGCGGGCGATTTCGTTCTCAATGGGTTTGGAAACCGTACTTGCGGCAACCTCTGCGGTTGATCCTGGTACCTGCGTTATGACAATGACCTGAGGGCGATCCGAATCAGGGAACAGGTTCTTGGGCATATTGATAAGTCCCATTATGCCGACAACAAAGAGCAGGGCAATGATGGAGAAGAGCAGGTGGGGTCGTTTATAAAAGAAAGTAAACATTTTGCATTCCAAAGGACGAATTAGCGGAGAGAAGAAATCTGTTTGCTGACTGTCAGCCCTGCACTGTTATTGCTACTCCAGCGAGAAGTTTAAGGAGAATGTCAGGTTTGGCGACGATGACTTTGTCAGCTGTCAGGCCTTCAACCACGACACCTTCGGTACCGGAGGCAATGATCTGCACTGCAATCGGACGGGACGTCCCGCCGTTTGGCACAAAACAGAAGCTCCTGCCGTCTTTTTGCAACAGTGCTGACTGGGGAATCATTGTGCCGTTTCCATGATAAATGACCAGGCGAACCGGGAGACGTTCTCCGGAATT
>Ga0256834_1002996_pt1 | contig 10302 bp, 4 predicted proteins | sample 4281140metaG_FD_190536 | JGI IMG/M metagenome (GOLD analysis project Ga0256834, IMG submission 190536) | Hydrothermal vent microbial communities from East Pacific Rise, Pacific Ocean - 4281-140 | ecosystem: Environmental > Aquatic > Marine > Hydrothermal vents | place: Pacific Ocean: East Pacific... | reverse complement strand
TTATAATGAAGAAGGCAAGACTCTGGCAACTAGTAAAATACTTACGCATACAGGAGCTGATAACAATCTTGAATTTAACGATATAAGCTTCTAGCTTAGCACTACAACAGAAGGAAAATAATGAAAAACAGACAAGCCAAACACTACATGATACTAAAACCGCTACTTTTTATACTACTTCTTTCAAATTATCTTGTTGCAGATACTATACCTCTGCAACAAGGTTGGAACTTAGTAGGAACAAATTCACAAATGTCACTTCAAGAGATAAAAGATCAACTAGGTGATGAAAATCTTTTAGTCGTACAAGGTGGCGGTAAAACTTACAATAAAAATAACCCATCGCATTTAAACAACTTTACAGGTTTTGAATCAGGAAATGGATACTGGATAAAAGTTGATAATGATAACTCTTTAGAATTTACTCCTTTTCAAACCAGCAATACTATTCAACTTCAATCGGGATGGAATCTCATAGATCCACATGTGTTATCACTAGAAGAGTTAAAAACACAAGTTGGAGATGAAAATCTTATAGTCGTACAGGGAGGAGGCAAAACTTACAATAAAAATAACCCATCACATTTAAACAGTTTTACAGGTTTTGAAGAACCTTACGGATATTGGGTTAAAATACAAAGTGATGTAACTGTTTCATCAGGCACAATAAACACACCACCAGAAGCAACAGCTCAAAGCGTAACTTTAGATGAAGATACAAATACAACAATCACACTAGCAGGAGAGGATGTAGATGGAAATACTTTAACATATCACATAGTAACCGCACCAACCAATGGAACATATGTTGGTACAACTTACACTCCAAATGAAAATTACAATGGAAGTGACAGTTTTACCTTTAAAGCAAATGACACAATGGTTGACTCTGAAACTGTAACAGTAAGCATCACAGTAACTCCAGTAAATGATGTACCAATTGCAACAGCTCAAAGTATAACTTTAGATGAAGATACAAACACAACTATTATATTAGCAGGAACTGATATAGATGAAAATACTTTAACATATACTGTAGTAGATGCACCAACCAATGGAACTTATGTTGGTGCAACTTATACTCCAAATGAAAACTACAATGGAAGTGACAGCTTTACTTTTAAAGCAAATGACACAATGGTTGACTCTGAAACTGTAACAGTAACTATCACGGTAACTCCAGTAAATGACGCACCAATTGCAATAGCTCAAAGCATAACTTTAGATGAAGATACAAACACAACTATTATATTAGCAGGAACTGATATAGATGAAAATACTTTAACATATACCGTAGTGGATGCACCAACCAATGGAACTTATGTTGGTACAACTTACACTCCAAATGCAAACTATGATGGAAGTGACAGCTTTACTTTTAAAGCAAATGATGATACAGCTGATTCTGAAACTGTAACAGTAAGCATCACAGTCAATCCAGTAAATGATGCCCCAACAGTAGAAGCAGGAGCAAGTATAACTATTACTCAAGGAAGCAGCTACACCCCATCACCGATTTTTAGTGATAGTGATGGAACTGTAGTAAATACCGTATGGAAAGAAGGTGATAGCGTATTGAGCTTTCCAAAAACAGATTTTAGTACTGGAGTGCATACACTTACAATAACAGTAACAGACAATGAAGGTGCTTCATCTTCAGACACACTAACACTCACAGTAACTGCTCCATTTAAAATAAAAGTAAAAACAGATAACCATGGAATATCTACTAACTTACAATTTAAGATACCTACTATAGGTGATGGTTACGACTATAATGTAGATTGTGATAGCGATGGAACTTATGAAGCTACAGGAGTTGAAGGTAACTATATTTGCAACTATGACAATGCTGGAGAATATACTATCAGTATATCAGGAACTTTCCCACAAATTTATTTTAAAGATTTTACAAATACAGCTGATAATAACAAACTACTCTCTATAGAACAATGGGGAACAGGAGCATGGCGTTCTATGGAAGGTGCATTTTATGCGTGTGCAAATATGACACTTAATGCTATAGACATACCAAATCTTACACTAGTAACTGATATGAGCCGTATGTTTACAATGGCTCAAAACTTTAACCAAGATATTGGTGATTGGAATGTTAGTACGGTAACAAATATGAGTGGTATGTTTCATAATACTACAGCCTTTAATCAAGATATTGGAAGCTGGGATGTAGGGGCAGTGACAAATATGAAAAGTATGTTTGCATATACTCAAACTTTTAACCAGGATATTGGCAATTGGGATGTAAGCTCAGTAACTAACATGCAACAAATGTTTCAACTTTCTCAAGCTTTCAATCAAGATATTAGTAATTGGGATGTAAGCTCAGTAACTAATTTAAGTATTATGTTTAATAATGCTCAAGCCTTCGATCAAGATATTGGCAGCTGGGATGTAAGCTCAGCAACTACTATGTCTGTCATGTTTGCTGGAATAACACTCTCAACAGACAATTATGATAGCTTACTCAATGGTTGGAGTCAGTTAGAGTTACAGCAAAATGTCAATTTTAATGGAGGTAACAGCAAATACAGCCCAGATGCTGAAATCGCAAGAGAAAGTATCATCGATACATTTGGTTGGAATATCACTGATGGCGGATCAACTGAAATTCAAGATGCTTATGCCAATTGGTTACCTGCAAAAAATTCCTCTGTCCAAGATGCTTTCAAAATTATTGATTCCAATACAATGAAAGCACTCATAGAACCTGGTGGACAAATAGATGAAGATGATAACTCTAATACTGTTGTTTTTATTTTTGGAAAAATCAATGGTGTTGATACAGGACTGGGCATAAATCAAAACTATGCTGGTGGAGTAAAAATGGTAATTCGTATTTATAATAGTGATGGTGACATCTTAGCAACTAGTGAAGAACTTAGCTATATAGATGCGGTTAACGATATTGAATTTAATGATATAAATTTTTGATATAACAATATAAGGAAAAAATGATGAAAAAACTATTAATTTTTGCACTACTCTTTTCAAACTATCTTTTTGCAGATACTCTAAATCTGCAAAAAGGCTGGAATCTAGTGGGGACAACTTCACAAATGTCACTTCAAGAGATAAAAACACAAGTAGGGGATGAAAATCTTTTAATTATACATGGAAACAATAAAACTTACAAAAACACTTCTCAGGAATTTTTAAATGATTTTGAAGGATTTGATGAAGGCAAAGGATACTGGATAAAAGTTGATCAAAACAGCTCTTTAGAATTTAACCCTGCGCAAACTATAAATACAATCAAACTCCAAACGGGATGGAACCTCATTGATCCGCCTAAAGAGTTATCTCTTGCAGAGATAAAAGAACAGGTAGGAGATGAAAATCTTTTAATTATACATGGGAACAATAAAACTTACAAAAACACTTCTCAGGAATTTTTAAATGATTTTGAAGGATTTGAAGAGCCATATGGGTATTGGGTTAAGGTGCAAAGTGATAGTGAATTAAGCTTTACAGATGGTATGACATATTTATTACTTTCAAGTGGTCGTGATGATAATAGTGATGGGATAATAGATGAAAATCCTGGTAAAACTCAATATGTCTATGACTCTAATGGTACTTTATTAACAAAGTATTATCAAAGTGATGTTGAAAATATTCACAACTATACCTATGATACAAATGGGAATCTTTTGATAGAGAATATTTGGACAAAGGCTTATGGTGAACTTTATGTAGCATACCAAATCATTACTTACACTCATGACATTGACGGCAATATATTGACAAAGAGTGTCAGCTGGAGCGAGGAATGGAGTGGTAGGACAAATCAACTTTACACTTACACATATGATACAAATGGTAATATGCTGACAGAAAATGGAGACTACCAAAGTGACGGCATAGTAGATTATATTTATACTTACACTTATGATACAAATGGTAATAAATTGACAGAAAATGGAGACTATCAAAATGACGGTGTAGTAGATAGAATTTATACTTACAATTATGACATAAATGGAAATCTATTAACAAAAAGTTTTGACTATGATGCTGATGGCACAATAGATGATATTATCACCTACACTTATGACATAAATGGAAATTTATTAACGGATGGTACTTTCATCTACAATTGGATAGAGATTACTGAGCTTAGCAGAGTTCCAACAGCAACACCACAAACTATCAACCTAGATGAAGATACAAATACAACTATTATTCTGACAGAAGATACTACTCTTAACTTCAATTTAATAACAGAAACGACAAACGGAACACTAGACGAGGATGCTTTAAACATACTATATACACCGGATGCAAACTATAATGGAAGTGACAGTTTTATTTTCATAGTACATAATGGAACTTTTAATTCAAATATCGCAATCGTGAATATAAATGTGGCTCCTGTAAATGATGCTCCAATATCTTCACCACAAACTGTAAGATTGGTTAAAGATGCAAACACGACAATTGTACTTAGAGGAAGTGATGTAGAAGATAATCCACTAAACTACATAATTGTCACAGAGCCAACAAATGGAATACTAAGCGGAACTGCTCCAAATCTGACTTATGTACCAGATGCAAACTATGATGGAAATGATAGTTTTACTTTTAAAGTTAATGATGGTATTGCAGATTCTGCTGTTGCTGTAGTAAGTTTGACAAATAGTGTGTATAATGCAAGAATGCTAACAAATAGTGTTGACTATAATGGCGATAGTGAAATAGATTATATTTACACCTATACCTACGATGATATAAATGGTAATATATTGACAGAAAGTTATGACAATAACGCTGATGGCACTGCAGATTATATTTATACCTACACCTATGATGATAATGATAATATACTGACAAAGAGTTATAGTAGAGGCAATACAGTACAACAAATTGACATATATACCTACGACAATAATGGAAATTTATTAACAGAGAGCTACGATTACGATAACGACGGTATAGCAGAACGAGTTTTCACATATATATATGATATAAACGACAATAAACTGACAGAGAGCTACGATTACGATGGCGACGGTACAGCAGAACAGGTTTACACCTACACCTATACCTATGACACAAATCATAATATGCTAACAAAAAGTTATGATTATGATAACGATGGCATAGTAAATAGTATTTACACCTACACCTACGATGATACAAATGGAAATATGCTGACAAAAAGTTATGACTATAACGCTGACGGCTTAACAAATAGTATTACAACCTACACTTATGACAATAAGGCTAATAAATTAACAGAAGATTTAGATAACAATGCTGATGGTGTAATAGATTACAATAGGTACAGTGCCACCTATGACACCAAAGGCAATATACTGACAAAAAGTTATTACAAAGGTAGAGTTGGTGGTGGTGAAAATTATATAAGTGAAACCTACACCTACGATATACACAATAATGTATTGACAAAAGGTTATGACCAAGAGCCTGACGGAATAATAGATAGTACTATTACATACATATACACCTACGATATGTATGGTAATATATTGACAAAAAGCGAGGATAAATATTCTGACGGCTCAACAGACAGAATGAACACTTACACTTGGGAAATAAAATAAAAGATTTATATTAGGAGTACATGTAAACAAAATACTGTTGTTTACATGTGATAAACTCCACCTCTATAAATACCAATTTTTCTAAAAACTTTGCTACAATTTCCTATCTCATCCACGCCGTTTTGGAAAATCTCTATTTTTAGATACCTTAAAAAACATCTTTGAGGGAGAGAAATTTATTTAGTAAAAGGTAAAAATAGTGGCAAACAACTATGGTACAACCCCATGGGGAGCGTATTTTTTAGATGCAATCAATAAAGAGTATTATTATGACGCTAGAATTGGTAGAGGAAAAACTTATGCCAATACGGGTAAAGTTTTAACTGTTGATATTCAAGGTAGCAGAGTCGATGCAAAGGTGCAAGGCAGTTATGGATACCCTTATAAAATTGCCCTTAAATTTGACCATTTTACAGCAGATGAGATAGAAAAAATCTACACTATTATTGAAAAAGATTCTCTCTCTTTTGCTTGTGTAATCAATGGAGAACTTCCCCAAACTCTTTTAGAACAACTCAAAAGAGGAGGTATTTCACTTTTTCCTTCCAATTGGCAAAAGCTAGAAAGGTCATGCAGCTGTCCTGATTGGGGTGATCCGTGTAAACATATGGCAGGAGTCTATTTTATACTTACTTCTGTTATCGATAAAAATCCATTTTTGCTTTTTGAACTTCGTGGTGTGGATTTGACTGCACACTACAAAATCAAACAAGAGTTAATCGTTCCACATCCATTTCAAATCTCATATTTAGAAGATGTTGTAGAGATTAAGGCTGAGAAATCATGTGAAATTGTAAATTATGAACCTTTTAAAGATTTTATACTATCAAAACTAAAATCAGAGCCTGTTTTTATGAGACAAGATTTCAAAAAACTCTTAGATGATTTTTACAAATATGCCAAAAGAAATCTTGGACTTCATATCTACCCAAACAAAAGTGAAAAAACAGAATCTTTACAAAGGATTTTAAGTCAAAGCGATATAAAATTTGAGCTTTTGGAAAACTTTTATGGTTCAGAATTTATCATCACCAATTCTCTCTTTAAGCAAGAGCAGACAAAAGAGTTATTTAAAGATTTGCCTCATTCCATCAAAGATAATATTCTTAAAATTGCACCAATAACTCTTATGAACTTATTTTTAGCTTTTGATGATGAGACAAAAGGAAATAGTCAGTATCGATATCTATTTTATCTTTTTAGAGTGGCTTATCTACTCATAGAATCTAGTGGGTTTATACCTAATATCATTGATGAGAAAGAGCAATTTTTCGGTATATTTAAACCTCTTAGTTCACCTCTTAGCATCCAAAAACAATTTCTATCTCTTGATAAAATAACACCAGCAATTGCACAAGATAAAAAGTCAAAAAAGATATTTGATGCATCCACAACCAATGAAATAATTTTATCTTCGCTCATGAGTGAATATGTATTATTAATCAATTTTCCACTAAAAAAAGGCAGAAGCAATAAATTTGATTTGAGCTTATTTGAAGCACTTTTTCACAATATACCATTTAAGACAAAAAAGTTTGAGACTATGGAGTTTGCAAAATCTATAGATAGATATTTTGCTATTTTTGGTCTTCTTAATAGTGATTTGAAATTTAAGCTTTTAATTGAACCCAAAAAGAGTGCATATAGCTTATCAATAACAGTAAACGACAAATATCTCCATCAAGCTCAAGAGAGTGAGCAAAAACTTCAAATACTCATGGTTCTTACGAAATTTAGTGAAGAGATTTATGAAATAAAAACACTAATCAAAGAACAATATATCATACTCTCGAAAGAGAGATTAGAGGAGTTTATACTCTTTAAAAAAGATTTTATTTTAGATCTTGGTATCGATATCATCCTTCCAAAAGAGCTTAAAAATTTACTTAAACCAAAACTACAAATCAAAGCAAAATCCAGCTCTAAAAGTTTTCAATCTTTTTTATCTCTTGATAAACTACTTGAGTATGATTATGAAATTGCTATTGGAGATACTACTATCTCTCAAAGAGAGTTTGAAAAACTTCTCAAAGAGGGGCGAGAGCTTATAAAATTTAGAGATAATTTTGTCATCTTAAATGCAAAAGAGGTGCAAAATATCTTTAAAAATATAGAAAAAAACCAAACACTAAGTCGATTTGAACTTTTGCAGATGAACTTTAATGATGAGATAGAGTTAGATGAGTATCTACAATCTTATCTGCGAGAACTTTTCTCTTTCAAAGAGTTTAATCAGCCTCAAATCAATGCAGATTTAAGAGCATATCAATCTCGTGGTTTTAACTGGGCCATCAACAACCTGCTTAATGGTTTTGGAGTTATTTTTGCAGATGATATGGGACTTGGAAAGACCATACAGGCAATTACCGTTTTAAAATACCTCAAAGAAAATGACTACTTAAATGCTCCAGCACTCGTTGTTGTTCCTACAACTCTTTTAAACAATTGGGAAAAAGAGATAGAAAAATTTGCTCCCTCACTTACATTTACACAATACTATGGAGCAAAAAGAGAGTTCAAAAAAGCCGATATGATATTTACTACCTATCATACTTTGGGAAGAGATTTAGAAAAACTTAAAAAGCATAAATTTGATGCTATTATCATAGATGAGGCACAAAAGATTAAAAACCCACAAACACAAATTGCAAAAGCGACAAAAGCTATCAAAGCAAAATACAAAATAGCCCTTAGCGGAACACCTGTTGAGAACAATCTAAGCGAACTTTGGAGTATTTTCGATTTTGCTTTACCAAAGTATCTTAAAACTCTTAAAGTATTTCAAAAAGAGTACGCCAAAGAGATAGAAATCAACAAAGATAAAATAAAAGCAGAAAAATTAAAAAATATCACAGCACCGTTTATGCTAAGAAGAGTCAAAACAGATAAATCTATCATCAAAGATCTTCCTGAAAAAATCATCACAGACTCCTTTATCACTATGGAAAAATCTCAAGCAATCCTCTATAAAAGTATGGTAGATGAGACTTTAAAAACTATCGATTCAACTGATGCTAGTGAAAGATCTGGGTTGATATTTAAACTCATTACATCACTTAAACAGATTTGCAATCATCCAAGAAATTTTGATAAAAAGTCTAATCTTGATGCAGAGCTATCAGGCAAAACAAAATATCTTTTAGAGCTTCTTGATACCATCTTGCAAAGAGATGAAAAAACACTCATTTTTACCCAATATACACAAATGGGAGATATATTGGAAAAAATCATAGAGGAAAAACTCTACACAACTCCTCTCTATCTAAAAGGTAGCCAAAGTAAAAATACAAGAGATAAAATTATAGAATCTTTCCAAAATAACCCAAACTATAAAATCTTCATACTCTCACTAAAAGCTGGAGGAACAGGGCTAAACCTTACACAGGCAAATAATGTTATACATTTTGATCTATGGTTTAATCCCGCAGTTGAAAACCAAGCAACCGACAGAGCTTTTAGAATAGGACAGCATAAAAATGTAAATGTCTTTAGATTTATCACCCAAAACTCCTTTGAAGAGAAAATAGACAAAATGATCAAATCAAAAATGGCACTTCAAGAGTTAAGTGTCAGCCAAAAAGAGAGCTGGATTGGGAAAATGAGTGATGAAGAATTGGGAAAGTTATTTGGATGAGCAAGTATTGAGCAGTTTTACCAATCTCAAAGCTTTCGTCCTATGTGAAAACTGCTCTTTTACACTCAAATCAAGCTCACCCAAAGTCTCTTTAAATCCTTCTGGGATAAACATAGGATCATACCCAAAACCACCCTCACCTCTTGCTTTATCGATTACCTCGCCATGCATCCAACCGTGTACGGTAAATATTCCTTTATCGCTTACTATCGCTATAGCTGCTGTATAAAATGCTGATGTTTTTTTGATATTTTCCTCTTTTAATGCATCTATCAATTTGTATAAATTATCTTTATCACTTGCCCCAACTCCTGCATATCTTGCACTATAAACTCCTGGAATATTTCCAAGAGCTGGAACTGTGATGCCACTATCATCTGCTAAAACTACAAAATCTTCCAATTTATCTTTGAGCAAATCATAGATAGTTTTGGCTTTTATGATAGCATTTGCTTGATAGGTATCTCCATCCTCTACAATCTCTAACGACTCCAATATATCGGAGTATGCCAATACTTCACTATCTTCAAAATAGGACTTTATCTCTTTGATTTTTCCTTTGTTGCCACTTGCTAAAATTATCTTCATATCGAACCTTAATCAATTTAGGACTATAATTGTCCACTTTTAATAAACAATAGTATAACAAATAAGGGGTTTAGGAATGATAAAAACAGTAATGCCACTTAGTATGATAGTGGCTCTTCGATTTTTTGGGCTTTTTATTGTGCTTCCTGTGCTTTCTGCATATGCACTTACACTTGATGGAGCAAATGCATTTTTAGTTGGGATTGTAGTTGGAGGTTATGCACTTACACAAACGATTTTTCAGGTACCTTTTGGGCTTTTGAGTGATAAGATAGGGAGAAAGAAAACGCTTCTTTTTGGTCTTCTTATATTTATCTTAGGCTCTATCATTGCTGCTATGAGTAATGATATTTACTGGCTTATGTTTGGTCGATTTTTACAAGGTGCTGGGGCTATTGGGTCTGTTGTAGTTGCTATGATTAGTGATTTGGTCAAAGAGGAGTCAAGAGCTCATGCTATGGCTGTTATGGGTGGGACTATCGCTTTAAGTTTTGC
>Ga0256834_1002995_pt1 | contig 10302 bp, 10 predicted proteins | sample 4281140metaG_FD_190536 | JGI IMG/M metagenome (GOLD analysis project Ga0256834, IMG submission 190536) | Hydrothermal vent microbial communities from East Pacific Rise, Pacific Ocean - 4281-140 | ecosystem: Environmental > Aquatic > Marine > Hydrothermal vents | place: Pacific Ocean: East... | reverse complement strand
AGTACGTCGCAGACACGTTCGGCTACATAGGCACGATGTACAACGACCAGATGATGTTTGACGATGCTGCGAAGTACTACGACATGGCCAAGCAGATGTACGGAGAGTTAGAGAAGAAGATGGCAGAGAATGTGGACGCTAAGAACGCTGAGTGATTCGATTTTCTTTCTGATTCATTTTTGATTTATGTTGCGTTGTTTTAGCCTGTTGGCTGATGTGGTGTGGTGGGTGCTGGTGCTGCTGGCTGGTTGATATCATTAACTGGCCGTATATTGGGTGACACAAATAAAATTAAATTAGATAGGTAAAACCAACAACAAAACCTAAAATCGTAAAAGAACCATGAAAACGACCAACACGATGTTCCTCGCCATCGCGAGGGCGAGAAAGGACGCCAAGGCTTTATCCCACGCCCTTGGATGCGAGACCCTGAGTCTTGGCGGAATCAGGAGTGAAGGGGACATAGATCCCGAAATTTTTGAGAAAATTGGCGACAGAATCCCAGTCTTCTTCTCCGGCAGGGAGGATGAGAAAATAGGCGAGGCTTTTCTCGAGGAAGCTCTCAGAGTAACGCCCCTCGCACGTCACGTGAAGGTAAGAAAGAAAGCCGTCAGAAACGCCAGGATGGAGGAGCTGAGGGAGAGCTTTGAACTCGAAAAGGCAAAGCTCAGGCTGTACTTCGACTTTGACAGCGTATTTCTGTTCTCCCGGAAAAACGGACTTGGAATAGAGCTCAACCCTGACTACGACGCCTACTTTATCCTCTCCGAAAAGTTTGCTGAAAACATGAACGAAGTTTTTGGAATTGACGTTCGCAGCGGGAACCTGATAGTCAGAAAGCTGATGAACGAGGAGTGGATATACTCCCCGGAGCTGAAGGCGGTCGTGAGCAAGAAAATAGGCGAGAAATGCAGAACTCTGCGGGAAACGAATGCGAGGGCTGTTGAGGTTGACTTGAAAAGGATGGCCAAAAGGAATGAGAACGTTCTGAGGGCTCTGGAGAGGGTTTCAATCTCTTTTCTCAGATCCAACGCATCGGGGAGGGTGGCCGTGCCCTTTAGCGGAGGAAAGGACAGTCTGGCATCTCTCCTGCTCGCAAAAAAGGCTTTTGGTGACGTAAGCGCAATATACGTCAGAACGAACTACGAGCTCCCCTTCACCGAGGATTACGTCGAGGACGTTTGCGAGAAGCTGGGGGTTGAACTGATCAGAGCTGAGGTTGAATTCGACATCTCTGTTGGCATGCCGACGGTAGAGGACAGGTGGTGCACGAGGGAGAAGATGGAGGCTCTTTCGAGAGCCGCCAGAAACTTTGACTGCCTCGTTGCGGGGGACAGGGATGCGGAGAGCAGGGTGAGGAGGGAGAGGCCGGAAATCGTGTGGAGGGTGTCGAAGGAGCTGTTTCCGCTGAAGTACTGGAGCGGATGCCACGTCCAGCTCTACTCCATTCTGGAGGGGGTGGATTTGCATCCCCTGTATTACGAGGGGTTTTACAGGCTCGGCTGCTCGATCTGCCCCTCTATGAGCGAGTGGGAGAGGATTTTGCTCGGGAGGGTTTTGACGGTCTAAGTTGACTTCTAAGTTATTAATATAGAAAATTTGGTATAGAGATATAAAGAAAAAAAGGAAGAAAAATAAATCATTTAAGCACGTAAGCGGTGTTTCCATGGATGACGAAGAACGAGTTTCCGTCCTGGATTATCCTTTCTCCCGTATCCATTGCTATTTCGTAGAGGTCGTCCATGCTTTTCACATCAACGACGTTTCCGGAGAATTCCCTCACACTGCCCCTGCTGATAACGTCCCTGTATTTTTTCAGGGGGTCTCTTCTGATTTTCCTAGCAATTCTGTCAGAGAGAACAGCTGCAGCTAAACCACCGGTGGAAATAAGGAAAGCGGCAAGTGGTGGCCCGAAATCCATCAATGTGGGCTTGACACTCACTTTTTTCACGACACTGACGCCCAGGCTGCTGTTCTCGCTCCTTTCAGTCTCAACAATGTACGTGTTCGGATCAATTTTAATCGGAATTTCAAACTTCTTTACGCCCTTTATCTCTTTTCCGGCGTGCAGTATGCAGTAACTGACGGTATTGACTATTTTTGCTCCCGTTTTTCCCTTGTAGCCGAGCTCTTTCTCTATGCTCACGATTCTGTCCTGCAGATCTGCCACGTCTATCGACATGGTGTTTTTGCACTTTTCTTTGCCTGAACAGAGTCTGGTTGAATAGATTTTGCTCCATATCACGCTGTCCCCGTACTTTGAGTAGTAGAGAACTTCCGTCAGCACGCTGACGTTTTTGGCCGTTCCGTTCCCTGCATCTATCTCGGCTGAGAACGTGAAGTTGAAGACAGGGGATGCAGTCGTTATGTATAACGGCAGGTTTTCCAGTTTTTCCCCTTTCTCCCACACGGGATTGTCCTCTGTGACGAGAGAGTAGCCCGAAAAATGCATTTTCAGGACAGCTACCGTTTCTGTTGAGCTCACACTCTTTACCCTTGGTGTCAGAGAATTGTGAAGCTGGTATGCGGAGACAGCAGATGCAACTATGAGCGCCACTATCAACATATATTTTAAGATTTTAAATTTATTTTTACCATTTTTTCTATCACCTTTACCTTCCTCACTCCTTCTATCACTACCTCTTCTATCATTCACATTTTTCACCTCTTTTATAATGAATTGTTTATAACTTCATCATCTAACTCTGCTCTTCCTCTCGGCAAACCATACGGGATGCAGCAGGAGCGTGAGAAACACAGCAACTGCCAGCGGAACGAGGTAGGAGAGAACAGGCGAAACTTTACCGGCGGAAACGGTCCAGAAGACCGGTATAATTTCAGAAATACCTTCTTTTCCCACGATGTAGCCTGTAGTTGTGTTTGCAATTCTGATGCATTTCACGTTCAGCAGAGAGGCGAGCTGCGGGGAGGCCAGAGCGTAGGAGATGGCTGTGAACGCTGAGAGAACGAAGAGGAACCTTTCCGCTGAAAACGTCCTTCTCACTCTCTTTTTCGGTTTCCTTCTACCCTTTTTCGCATCCTGAACTTCGGACGCGATTATGTAGAGTGACGGAACGAGAACTGTGATCACGTAGGATTCGAAGTTGTTCCTGTGTATCGCATCGACCACGTAACCTGCGAGTGGCACCAGAGCCACGGGTTTTCCTATAACGTCCTTTGCCGTAACGTTGAAATCGTCCTCCACCCTGTTGTTGTCGCCCTTTGTGATTATTCTGTCCCCTTCAAACCCCACTATCCTGTGAGTTACCACTGTATCTTTCTTCAGGTGGACTCTGAAGGTTATCACATCCCCCTTCCTGAGCTCTGAGTGGCCATTGTAAACGATCACTATGTCTCCCGGATTCATGTACGGCTGCATGCTCCCGCTCAGCACGATCATTGGAGTGATGGAGAGAGCGACAAACAGGATGATTCCAGCTGCCGGTATGAGCAGGAGCTTTTTCATGTTTTTATCTGGTATAATTACTTTATAATAAATTTTGAACTTAAAATACAGGCTTCTGACCCTTACCACCGGTTCGTACTGCCGGTTCTTACCGGGAATACATATTGCCTGTACTGACTCCGTGTAGCACATAATTGTAATGATAGTGTAAAAAAATGATGATATTTAATCAGGAAACTTTATATTTGGGTCTAATAGAAAGACGGTTGAGGTGAAACACTTTGCCTAAAGAGGTCATCAGCTTTCGCGATTCTTATGAGGAGAGGAGTAGAAGGTGTAAAATCGAAATAGTTCTCGAGATACTCGAAATAACGAAGTCCGGTGCTAACAAGACCAGAATAATATACGGGGCCAACCTGAACTTCAGGAAGGCAACGTCCCTTCTCGATGAAATCGTGAAACTCGGTTTGCTTACGGTTGAAAGGGTGAACGGGAGAGTCGTTTACAGAACGACTGAAAAGGGCCTGAACCTGCTTAAAATCGGATACGAGCTGCTCTCCCACTTCGAGTAAGCAGTTATTTTTTCTTCTGCTGTCTTCCTGTTCCGTTCAATCTTTGTGTATTATTGCTCCATAGCACCGCTCCTTAACGCAGTTCTGCACTCCGAAACCCCACCGGACTCCTCTATTTAGGCACTCTACCTTTAATCCATATTTTAGAGCTATATTTTATTTTCTCGCTATTTTATATAATTTTGATTCCAACTCAGGATTGGAGGTGCAAGAGATGAAAAAACTACCCGTTAGTTTGCTTGTTCTGGGACTGGTAGCGGCAGTTCTCGGAGCGGGTACGTTCGCGTACTTCTCCGATGTCGAGACGTCTCAGAACAACGTGTTTGCTGCAGGAACTGTGGATATTGAGGTTACGGATTCGAGTGGATCTTTCAATGCATACAACATCGCGCTCACAGCCCTTCCGGGCGAGACTTACTGGTACAACACGACAGTTTACAACAACGGAACGAGCACGGTTGACGTTTACCTCAAACTCGACAACCTCGTTGACAGTGGAGGGTTGACGACAGAGCCGGAGCTCGCGGCAAATCCTGCCAATGATATAAACGACCTGAGCAACAAGACTTACGTTCAGGTTAACGTTGACGGAACGGACAAGCTTGCGGCTGGAACAACTCTGAACTCTCAGGCTGGAAGCTGGTTATACCTTGGAAGCCTGAGTTCGGGAGCGACGATGCACGTCAACATGAGCCTGCACATAGACAGCGCAACCGGAAACGCGTATCAGGGTGACAAGAGCACGTTTGACGTGACGTTCAAGGCGTTCCAGACGAACGACCCGAACGCTCCGTACTGATCCTAATTTTTTTATTTTTGGTGGTGAACGGCAATGAAGAAATCCAGTTTACTGCTGATCTTGGCAACTCTCGCAGTTCTCTCGGGAGGAACCTACGCTTACTTCTCTGACGTCGAAAAGAGCAACGCAACTGTCCAGGCAGGAGTTCTCGACATAGTCCTCACCGACGGAATTGCAAGCTCCAACTCTGCATGGGAGATCTACAACTGGCTGCCCGGGTATCCGGGGGAGATAGGTGAGCTGAGGGTCTGGAACGTTGGAAACGTGAAGGGCAGCAGCCTGAACTTCGACTTCACAATGAACGAACTTGAGGATAACGATGGCAACGTCACGAATGGCCTTGTTAACGGGCCGGAATCTGACACCGCCCCCACAACAGCGGCGGGAATGAGCAAGTACCTGTACATTCAGTCTCTCTCGCTGACCTGGTTCGTGAACGATGTGCAGCAGCTGCAGCAGAACCTCGTTTACAACGGAAACGTCACAGCTACTGGAGCGAGCTACGGACTCAGCGACCTGAACGGAAACGGATACTTTGACTTGGATGACCTGAAGAACTGCGGAATACACAACGTTAATCCACCGGCACTGGATCCAAATCATGCCTACTACAGTCCACCTGACAGCTACCTGCAGATGAACATGAACGTCGAGTTCCACACTTCAGCCGGCAACGACTACCAGGGTGACATAACAGTAATGAACGTGACCGTAACAGTAAACCAGTGATTCCCTAATTTTTTGGAAAGATGAAAGCTCTGTACGCCCTGGCCCTGCTGGGGGTTGTGGTGGCATCATCCCTTACAGCCGGGGTTAGAGTTTACACCGTCAGCGGTAACAGCATGTATCCTGCGATGAGAGATGGTGATTGTGTAGTGGTGGCCCCTGTTTCTTTCAGGCATCCGGAGTTGGGAGATATCGTTGTTTACGATCGTGGAGATCTTGTGGCTCACAGGGTGATTGCGAGAGGTGACGGCTATCTGGTGACGAAGGGTGATAACCTGAGCGAGGTGGATGGAAAGGTTGGATACGATAGGCTTAGAGGAGTAATTCTGCTGACCCTGCCCGGTGGCAGGTTTGCATCGGCAGTTCTTCAGGCGTTCTGCGTATCGTCTCTGCTGCTCGGGATTTATGCTGTCGTAAGAATACTGCTGTATGGCTTGAAGGTTGAATAAATTAAGGATGGATGTGGAAATCGTGAAGGCTGTGAAAACGTCCGGAAAGGCCGGAAAGGTCGCGATAGTTCTGCTCATTTCAGCCGTCCTTCTCGCCCTTCATGCAGGCATACTGAAATCTGATAAACTGACGGGCTTTACTGGAGCTTGCTTTTCGGACTCGAAAACGGCGAAGCTGAGTTTTCAGGCTGTCGGTGCGAGGAGTGACTACATCCACGCCTGCCGGTGCAGAAACAAGGTGTGCATAAAGAACGTCGCGGACTTTAACATAGTGGTTGTGACGTCAAACTGCGGGATTTCGAACCACGTGCTCTACCCCGGGGAGAGGCTTTGCGTGCATCAGAACACGACTGTCACCTTCGTGTTCGAAGACTCGTCAAAACTCACGATTTGAATGAATTCCGAACCAATTTATACACCCTGTTCAGACAGCGAAGTTGATGGGAATACACAGGGCTCTGATAGCATTCGCGATCCTGATGGTCGTCAGCTTGTACCCGTGCAGCGGAGCAGTTGTTCACGGCGTCGTTTACAACTGGGAGGACCTGAAACCCCTCCCGAAGGCGGTGATAGTCGTCAACACGACTCCGGAGCAGAAATACGTGACTCCGGACGGGCACTACTCGTTTAACCTCCCGCCAGGACACTACGTGATAAGGGCGTACTACTACCGGAACGGCAGAGTTGTGCTGTACGCTGAGGACAACGTCACGATAAAGAGCAGCAACGGCAGCTACATAGTTGATCTTATACTCTTCCCTCCCCTCAACTTCAACTTCTCTCAGCCCAACATCGAGTTTCCCGCCCCCGCTGCCCAGAGCAGCGGGTCGAACAACCTCTACGCCTACGTTGCTGCTGGCATTCTGGCTGTTGCAGCTGTTGCTGTGGCGTTTTACCTGATCAGGAAAAGAAGGGGAGATGAGAGAGCTGAGAGGGTTGGAGTTAGTAATGCCGGTAAAACAGGGAGTAATGCTGGTGGTATGGATGCCAAGAGTGCTGGTGTCATGAGTGCAAGCGCTGGAGAGAGCGAAGGAATGGAGGTTCAGGAGAGTCAGGAAGAGGCAAGAAACGTCTTAGCTGCTCTGCCGGACGATTTGAGAGAGACGCTCGAAATAATAGTGGAAGCAGGAGGGAGGATAACGCAGAAGGAGCTGAGGACAAAGCTCAGATACTCCGAGGCTAAAGTGAGTCTGATTCTGACGGATCTCGAGAGAAGGGGCTACATAGAAAAGGTCAGGAAGGGCAGGGGAAACGTTGTATTTCTCAGGGATGAATACAGGAAGTTTTTCGGGCTTGAGTGATTTTGGATTGACGGTGATTGGTTGGTGGTAGGTGGTAAAAGCGTCTTAATTTCCGTACATCCGTCATCGCTGACCAGAAGTTTGGTTGTTTGCCTGAATAATATAATGTTTATATTATTGACATAGATTATTCCGGAACTAAATTAATCAAATTAATCCAAAACTTAAAAAATCACAAAACGAGCTCAAACCCTCTCGCCTCAGCCTCCCCAATAACCTCCTCCTCGTCCATCGTCAGAACTTCCCCATCCCTCATCAGCACCCTGCCATCCACGATCAGATCTCTCACTTCGAAACCGCAGGAGGAGTAAACTATGCTGTAAACGGGGTTGTAGAGGGGAGTGTAGCTAACACCCTTCCTCAGTATGGCTATGTCGGCTGGAAAGCCCTCCTCTATTCTCCCTCCTTTTATCCCGTAGGCGGAGTATCCGTTCTCCGTCGCCATTCTCAGAAACTCGTCACTTGCGATGGAATCAACCCCGCTCTTCACCTTCTGCAGGAGTGCTGCGATCTTCATCTCGCCCAGCATGCTCAGGCTGTTGTTGCTTGCAGCCCCATCTGTCCCCATGCAGACGTTAACTCCCGCCTTGACCAGATCGGCCACCCTCGCTATTCCCGACCCGAGCTTCAGGTTGCTTGCGGGACAGTGTGCAACGCTAACCCCCCTTTTCTTCAGGATTTCAATCTCCTCATCACTCAACCAAACGCCGTGGGCGATGACAGTCCTGATGCTGAAGAGTCCGAGGCTGTCGAGGTATTCAACGGGCCTCATTCCCGTCTTCTCCACGACTCTTTTCACTTCATCCTCCGTCTCAGCCACGTGGATGTGTATGGGAAGGCTGTGCTCCCTCGCCATCTCCACACTTTCCTTGAGCAGCTCCTCCGAGCACGTGTAGGGGGAGTGGGGGTCTATGCTCAGTTCTATTCTATCGCTCTTCTCTTTCCACTCCTCCACGAACTTCTTCGCCTCTCTGAGCTCCTTCCTCCTCTTCTCCTCATCTTCCATGTCGATCATTCCGTAACCGAGGACAGCCCTGATTCCGCTCTCCTCAACCGCCCTCGCAACGGCGTCCATGTGGAAGTACTGGTCTGAAAAGCAGCCGCAGCCCGTTTTGATCATTTCGAGAATGGCTAACTTTGCTCCGGCGTAAACGTCGTCCTCGCTCATCCTGCCCTCGATTTTCCAGACCTCTCTCAGCCAGTCCATGAGGGGCATGTCCTCGACAACGCACCTGAGCAGGGTCATGGCGGAGTGAGTGTGAGCGTTGAAGAAGGAGGGGATAACGAGACAACCGCTCGCGTCTATCACCTCTGCAGAATCGCAGGTGATGTTTCTCCGGATTTCTCTTATTTTTCCGTCCTCTATCAGGATGTCCGCCTCTACGAACGTTCCCAGATAGCAGAGCCCGCCCCTGATGCACAGCATGTCGGGAGTTGAAGCACTATTGTTTTTATTTCCTTGCTTTTCCATCTTTTAGGTTTCTTGCTCTCTTTCCACGTATTTCTGATCTATAGTGTATGCGTAATTTACAGTAATACAGTAATACTGTTTCATAGTCTATCTTAACGTTGCATATCTGTGCGCTCGCTACATAATCAAAAAAGTTAAATACCCAGAATTAATGCACTCGGTACAATGAATAAAAAACAGAGTAGTAGATTGGTTACATTCTCTGCGATATTGCTATTGATTTTACTAGTTTTACCTGTTTCGGCATATACTGTACGTAGTGCTACGTTTAACGAATTTAGACACCCTGATGCAGTAGCTGTGCTGTCAGTATTGTCTTGGGTAAAATCGTCTTGGGTAGAATCAAAAATGATTAAAGTAGAATCTAAAGTGTTGGGTGTTATTGAGCATTTTAAATCAGATCTACAAAAGATTAAATTTAGATTACCAAGATTCTTATCATATGTACATAGCAGTGTGGGGTCTTTACCGAAAGTGTCGATAACCGTGATTCCTAACAGTGGTTCTATTATTTATCCAAAACAGATTATCATGGTGTTTTTAAATGTGTCTAACTTGCGACAGGGGAATGTAAAATTAAATATCTTAGCAAAAGATGGTACTATAGGGAGTATTGTTTACAACGGTAAGACTGTATTGGTTAATAAATCTAGGTATACTGTTTTAGTCCAACGTTCTGGAACTAGTATGATTATACTTAAATTAACCAAAATGCACAAATCAAAGATTTATTTAGAATTTGCAATTAGCTATAACGGTTTCACTATTGGAAAATATAATTATATTTACAAATACGTAAATCAGTACTTCCATGGCGAAAATTTATGTGAATATTTATTAAATGTTCAGAGATGTAGATATAATATAGTTAAAAATTTTAGTTCGCTAATGGCTATGTATGTGCGAAAATCTAATTCTAATTCTGCTAGTCCAAAGGAGTATTATCATCTTGTTAACCAAATTCGCAAGGAATTGAGCGGGTATGTTAAATTATATAACAATATATGTAGTTTGGAAATATCTATCAGTTCAGGTAATACATTGAAATCTGCTAAAAAGTTGTATAAAGTTATTAGTCTGGAGTATAAACTTGTTGAATCAATTAATAAATCTTTGTATTATTGGTTGTTTAATAAGATATACCGCGAAGCGTGCTCCGATCGTACTATAGGTAATGTTAAAATGTATGTAATTGGTCGGACCAATCATCTTTTATCTGATATAGCTCGCGAGAAACGCTTAATTGGAAATTATGAATTTAATAAATTGCAATTAATTTATTGTGACGAAGCAAATAAGGAGAATAATTTGTTAACTTGGATAAATGATTCAATGAGTGGTGGAAATACATCTATTGAAAAACTCTTAGAGTGTTATAGGGAGTATATACAGTTAGATTACCAGACACTGATTTCGCTGGAATCAATGGTAAGCTCACCACCAAAGATAACTCTCACCTTACGCAGAACGGGTTCAAACACTTTCAGTGTTCACGTGACTACAACAAAACCGATCAGGAGTGTGGTTCTGTCCGTGTATGCAACTGGAGCAACTGTACATCCAAATACTGTGACAGTG
>Ga0256834_1002994_pt1 | contig 10304 bp, 8 predicted proteins | sample 4281140metaG_FD_190536 | JGI IMG/M metagenome (GOLD analysis project Ga0256834, IMG submission 190536) | Hydrothermal vent microbial communities from East Pacific Rise, Pacific Ocean - 4281-140 | ecosystem: Environmental > Aquatic > Marine > Hydrothermal vents | place: Pacific Ocean: East Pacific... | reverse complement strand
TGGAGTTCGTGAAAGAGAGGGAGACGGTGGTCGATGCCGGGGAACTGGAGGTGTGAGTGATGTTCCTCTACACCAAAAACTTCGACGAGCAGAAGGCGAAGGCGATGGAGGGCCTCAGGCAGGCCTTGGCGGAGGGCAAGGTTGACGAGGACATAATTGCCCTGCTTGAGAAAATCAACGCGCTTGAGAACTACTTCACAACGAGCTCTTGCTCGGGCAGGATTTCGGTCATGGAGATGCCCCACTTCGGCGACAAGGTCAATTCCGTCTGGCTCGGCAAGTGGCACAGGGAAGTTACCGTTGAGGAGGTCCTTGAGGCGGTTGGGAGGCACTCGGCCGGTCAGCTCTGGTTTCTTGTCCGGAGTCCTATCCTTCACGTCGGCGCGAGAACGCTTGATGATGCCGTTAAGTTGCTCAACCTCGCCATAGGGCTGGGCTTCAAGTACAGCAACATCAAGAGCGTGAGCCATAAGAAGCTCCTCGTCGAGATTCGCTCGACCGAGAGAATGGACGTCCCGCTCGGCGCGGACGGCGAGTTGTGGGTGAGCGAGGACTACATCAGGAGAATTGTGGGCATAGCGAACGACCAGCTGAGAAGGTTTAAGGGGAAGCTGAAGAGGCTGGAGGAAGAGGTTGGAAAGCTATAACGACGCCTTGCTCTTAATGGGAGTGCATCCATATAAACGTCTTCAGCAGGGTATGGGCGATGATGAGGATGATGGGCAGTACGAGAAGAATTCCGAGTTTCCTCTTCTTTGGATAGATTAGCATTCCCAGAAGGCAGTAAAGTGCCTCTGAACCTGAAAGCAGCAGGGCGTACCGATACCCGATGGGGTCTTTGCGGTAGAAGTTCAGAATCGGGCGTATCACATCAACGCGGACATCAGAGTATTTCGCAACCAAACCCACCGCGACCAGAAATGAAAGCGAGATGAGGGAACCAATGAGAATTTCCCTGGAACCCGGGGAGGGGTCTTTTCCAACGAAACGCGCGTAGATAAAGATGGAGAAGTCTATAAACAGCACTCCCACTGCCAGGAACAGGGGGAGACAAAGCATAACACACATAACAGCGAGATTGATGACGTAAACAGCGCCCTTCTCAAATCCCCTATTCATAACAGCCGTGCCGAGGAGACCCCACAGTAGAATTACGAAAGCGACATCATTTGTCAAATCCCGTATAACCCTAATGTCCGTCTCGTCAATAACCCGGGGAAGCTCCCTGAATCCAAATTTGGAATTGCGTTCCTTTTCAAGACGCCTTTTGAGTATGAAGAGGGCTATCGCGAGCGCGATGAAGAAGGAGACGACTGCCGCTATCAGCCCGGAGATTGTAATGGTCATCTTCTGGGAAGGAACACGCGGACGAAAATAAAACAGTCCCCACAGGGCCATCCAAATCATTAAAGGGACCAGCACAGCTTCCAACATCAGCTTCCGTCCGGGTTTCATATTAGACACCTCCGGCAGAGTTTAAAGGTTGAAGATGCTCCAAACAACGAAGAGCATGGCCACTGCAAGTGAAAGCAGAACAAGCGTGAGGATTCTCCTCCCAACTCTGCACGAGAGATAAACTCCCAGAAAACCAAACAGTGTGTTTAAGATTGAGAGAATCAAAAACCCCTCGGCGTTCCTAACCACGGCATTGAACATTCTTAGAACGTCTTCAGGGTAGTTCTTGGTTAAAACGTAAGAGGAAACAGCCCAGATAACAGGAATTGCGAGAGTCGAGGCAAGGGACGTTTTACCGATGAACTCAAAGGCATCCCCTGCTCTTTTACTCTTGAGAAAGTACAACGGGAGAGCTACAATCCAAACTACCATTGTGACAAAGACTGGATACATCACCACCATAAGAAAAGCCAGGCCAACGAACGCCAGTATGGCAAGGAAAACATCGTGAAACCCCAAGAGAGACGTACTGAAAATTCCCCAGAGAATGAGGTGATGGGCTATGCATTCCTGAACGTCGTACTTCAGGTAGCCTGAATCCCACGGTTCCTTCCAGTGCTCCTCAAGAATCTCGTCAATTCTCTTGATGTCACTTTTCTTATATCCATGCTTCTCTAAAATGCGGGCGAGGAAGAAGACCATTGAAGCCACCATGAGGACAAAAAGAATGAGCGTACTAAGAACCCATTCACGGGTTATGACGCCGAGTTTCACCCAGGCGAAGCCAAACAGCATCGAGAAGAGCACTACAGGAAAAACGAATATCTGGAGAATAATTTTCCACCTCCTCATTAAGACCACCAAGGGAGCCTGACACCGGAACTATAGTAAGTGCAGTTGGATTAAAAATTTTTCTCATATATTAGTAAGCAAAATCAAACAAACCCAAGTTGATGGGAACACCAGATATGCGAGAAGAGTTCTCGCGGAACCAAAAAGTGTTCAGGAATTAAAGGGGAGAAGAATCAAAGCCTTCAGTCGAGGTCGCTACTGAAGTCTTCACTTCCACCCTTGCCGCCTTCCTTCTCCTTCTCGAGCTTGCTGGCGGCGATGACGTCGTCGATGCGGAGTATCATTATGGCGGCTTCGCTGGCGCTCTTGATGGCCTGCTTGGTAACCCTGAGGGGAGCGATGACTCCCTTCTCCATCATGTCGGCCGGCTCGCCCTCGAAGACATCGACACCGATGCTCGGACCCTTCTCCTTGTGGGCGGCGATGACCTTGACGAGGGTCTCGACCGGGTCGAGTCCGGCGTTCTCGGCGAGGGTCCTCGGTATAACCTTGAGGGCCTCAGCGAAGGCCTCGATGGCGAGCTGCTCCTTGCCGCCGACCTCCTTGGCGTACTCGTCGAGCTTGATGGCGAGCTCGATTTCAGGAGCACCTCCGGCCGGGAGTATCTTGCCGTCCTCGACGATGTCCTTGACGACCTTGACGGCGTCCTCAAGGGCTCTCTCGACTTCATCAACCACGTGCTCGGTTCCACCGCGGATGAGTATGGTTACCGCCTTCGGGTTCTTGCAGCCTTCAACGAATATCATGTTCTCGCCGGCGACCTTCCTCTGCTCGACGAGCTCGGCCTCACCGAGGTCCTCTGGGGTCAGGTCGCGGATGTTGGTGACTATCTTGGCACCGGTTGCTTTCGCGAGCTTCTCCATGTCACTCTTCTTGACCCTCCTGACGGCCATTATGCCATACTTAGCCAGGTAGTGCTGGGCCAGGTCGTCGATGCCCTTCTGAACGAAGACAACGTTCGCTCCGACCTCCTTAATCTTGTCGACCATCTCCTTGAGCATGCGCTCCTCCTGCTCAAGGAAGGCCTGGAGCTGCTCCGGACTGGTAATCCTTATCTCGGCGTCGGTCTCGGTCTCCTTAACTTCCAGAGCGTCGTTGATGAGCGCAATCTTGGCGTTCTCAACCCTCTTCGGCATGCCGGGGTGAACGACCTCCTTGTCGATGACGACACCCTTGATGAGCTTGGTCTCGCGAACGCTCGCACCCTCCTTCTTCTCGAACTTGATGTTGTCGAGGTCGACCTTGTACTTGTCGCCGACCTTCTCGGCGACCTGCCTGACGGCCTCAACGGCAATCTCGGCGAGGTACTCGCGCTCCTCCTCGGCGGCCTTACCGGTTATGGCAGTAACGGCGGCCTTCTTGAGGGTCTCGACGTCGTCCGGGCTGACCTCCTTGGCGATGTTCTCAAGAATCTCCTGGGCCTTTTCGGCGGCGAGGGCGTAGCCCTTGATGATTATGCTTGGGTGGATGTTCTGGTCGAGGAGCTCTTCAGCCTTCTTGAGGAGCTCACCTGCTATAACAACGGCGGTGGTGGTTCCATCGCCGGCCTCCTTGTCCTGAGTCTTAGCCACCTCAACCATCATCTTGGCAGCAGGGTGCTGGATGTCCATCTCGTCAAGTATGGTGGCACCGTCGTTGGTGATGACGATGTCTCCGAGGCTGTCAACCAGCATCTTGTCCATTCCCTTCGGTCCAAGAGTGGTTCTAATGGTCTCGGCGACGATTCTGGCGGCGAGGATGTTCAGCCTCTGGGCGTCCCTTCCAACGTACCTCTGAGTCCCCTCAGGCAGAATAACAACCGGCTGTCCGCTCATACTCATTTTGACATTCCTCCAAACGTTTTGCCTTTTTGCGGAATCACTTCGTCAGCGCTCTATATAAACTTTTGGTTCAAAAATATCAAACTATGACCAAAATTTTGGTCAATTGATAGAAAAATTCGATAGAGGTCATAGAAAGGGCTAAAACTTGAAGTGAGAGGCTGAGTATGGTGGTCGAATGAGGCTAATCGCACAGGGGGCTGAGGCGAAAATCTACGAGGGAACCTTTGAGGAGGTCTTCGGCGTTCCTCTCCTCAAGGAAAGGGTCATAGTGAAGCACAGGGTTCCCAAGAGGTACAGGATTCGGGAGATAGACGTGAAGCTCAGAAAGGAGCGGACCGTCAGGGAAGCCCGAATTCTCCACAGGGCGAAGGAGTTCGGCGTGAACTGCCCGTACGTCTACGAGGTTAACCTGCGCGACATGGTGATAGTCATGGAGTTCATCGAGGGAAAGCGGCTTAAGGAGCACCTCGAAGAAGTTCCGATGGAAGAGAGGCTGAGCCTCTGCCGGGAAGTCGGGAGGCAGATAGGGAAGTTGCACAGGGCGGGCATCGTTCACGGCGACTTAACGACGAGTAACATGATTCTCAGGGAAGGACGGGTTCACCTGATAGACTTTGGCTTGGCGGACTTCGATTCGACCCTCGAGGCAAGGGGCGTTGATTTGCACCTCCTCAAGAGGGCAATGGAGAGCACTCACTACACCTGGTTCGAGGAGGGCTTTAAGGCCGTTCTCGAGGGCTACGCAGAGGTTCTCGGTGAGAAGGCGAGGAAGGAAATCGAGGAGAAGATAGAAGAGATAGAGAGCAGGGGAAGGTACAGGGAGCGGAGCTGGCTCAAAGCTTGAACTTGTTTACCGCGTTCATGAGCTCCTTAACGACCTCCTTGAAGTCTGAAAGTGTGGCCCTGACCTCCTGAAGGGCTGAGGTCTGCTCCTCTGCGGCGGCGCTGACCTGCTCCGCGGCCGCAGTGGTTTCCTGAGCGCTTGCGGCAAGGTTCTCGAGGAAGCGGAGTCCCTCGTCCACCTTCTCTCCCTCTTCAAGTATCTTCTCCTTGAGCTCCGCCGTTTTACGCTCCATTTCCTCCATAAGCTCGGCAATCTGGGTGAGATACGAGACGCTCTCCTTAAGGGCTTCCGTTGAGGATGAGACTGTTTCAACGCTCTTCTCGGTGACGTTAACGCTTTCCTCTATTTTGGCCATTATCTGTTCGACTATGTTTCTTATGTTGTCTGCGGCTTTTTTGCTTTCTTCTGCGAGTTTCCTGATTTCCTCGGCAACAACCGCAAAACCCTTACCAGCTTCCCCAGCACGAGCAGCCTCAATAGCAGCATTCAAAGCAAGAAGATTAGTCTGCTCCGCAATACCAGTAATAACATTGGTGATGTTCGTTATGTGCTTGCTCATCTCCGCAACTCCCCTGACGGTCTCCTCTATCATGGCCATCATGCTCCGGATTTCCTCAATCTGCTCCACTGCTTTCTCTCCCCTCTCCCCTCCTTCCCTCGCCAGCGCCGCCATATCCTTCATCGTGTGCTCAAAGTCCTCCATGGCGGCCATAGTTTCTTTTGCGACCTCGTCAATGTAGCGCATGTTCTCGGTCATCTGGTTTATGTTCTCCTGCTCGCGCTGGGCTTCAATGCTCACCTGGTTGATTGCCTCGGCCACCTGCTGAATTGCCTCACTTATCTGGTCAATGTTCTCCTTAATCACGTCGGTCCTTTCCTCGATGACGTCTGCGGCGTCTTTGATTGCTTGAACCATGCTACGGAGGTTTCTCCTCATCTTTTCCAGTGCCTCCCGGATGTCCCTCAGATGGCCGTTGAGCTGGGTGTCCACAGCGCTGAGGTCGCCCTCGGCAATCCTCTCGATGATTCTCTTTACGACCTCTATCTGCTCCTCGATTTCCCTCCTGTACTGCTCCACCTCTTGGGGAATTCTCTGGGGTTCCCTCGCGGATAGGGCTATGTAGGCTCCAACGGCGGTTCCCGCGATACCCCCCGCAAGCCCCGCCACGGGGCCGGCTAAATAAGCTGGAACGATTGTTGAAACGAACGCTATAACGGGTGAGAGTACCGAAACACCCCTGCCGTCCATAGGCACCCCTCCCTCACCTGTACGCTTTAAAAATACTTAAAGCTTTCTAATCAAAAAGAGTAATAACATAACGTCAAAAAAATGTAGTAACTACCTACACAGAGACCTACACACTGTCCTTAAATGCCCCGAGTATGCGCTCGTATATCCTCCTCTCCGCACCCCGGGACTTTTTAGCGAGCCTTTCAACTATCAGCTCAGGCGTGCTTCTCCCGAGCTTTCCGAAAACGGGCTGCCTGTCAACGATTAAATTGAGGTTCTCGTCGAGACCCTTTGCCTCTATTCCATCAACCCTCGCAAAGGGAAGCTCCCTTTTCAGGTCCTCCCCGAGGTGGGACACTATGACGACGTAGAACCCCTCTTCGTGGGCAACCTTGAGAAGTTCACCGATAATCTTAACGGCCGCTCCGGGTTCGGTTATAGCCTCGAATTCGTCTATCAGGAGCAGCTTCCTGCCGGGCTTCCTCAATGCCCTAACGAAGGAACGGAGGGCCGTCTCAAACGCCCCGGCTCCGTAGACGCTCCGCTTCCTCTTGAAGAGGAAAATCTCCTCCAGCGGCTCGAGCCAGGCCCTCTCGGCTGGAACCGGAAAGCCCATGTGGAACAGGATTCCCACCTGTGCTATCAGCTCGAGCAGGCTCGTCTTCCCACCGCTGTTGGCACCGGTCAGTATGACGACCCTCTCATTCCCCACGTTTTCCGATGTTGGGACGCTGAAGTCCTCCGGTTTTCTTCCAACAACGTAGCTGACCGGCTGAGGGTTTTCAATGAAGAGATGCCTTCCCCTGAGGAAAGCGAAGCCGCCCTCCCAGGGTTCGGGGAACGTGAATCCCTCCGCGAAATCCTTAACGGCCTGGAGGAAGTCAAGCTCTTCCGCTTTCCTAAGCTCTTCCCTCAGCCTCGGTATGAGGTGATGAACCCTTTCAAGGATTTCGCGGGCTTTGATGTATCTCTCAACCGCAAGCTCCCTTTCGAGGACATTCCTAAGCTCTTCAATTCTCTCCGGGGAAACGCTGACTGGGTAAAGTTCTTCCCTCGAGAACAGCTCGACGTCAACCCCGAACTTTTCCGAAAGCTCCTCTTCCGCCCGGGCTATCAGGTTCAGGATTTCCTCCTCAACGCTTCCGAAGTGCCTGAATATTGCCTCGTAGTTTCCGGCCCTCAGCTGGGACAGGAAATCGAGAAGCTCCCTTCCGCTGAGCGTCAGGCTGAAGCTCTCAAGCTTTCTGGATATCTCCTCGTTCAGGGCGCGCTCCTTTTCAAGAACAATCTCGTCCAGGGAATCGAGGAGGGAAGCTCTCTTCACGACACCCTCAAACTCCGATAGTGCCGAGAGGAGTTCCCCTGCAACGCTTTTACTCCCCGTGATTTCCCCGATTCGTCCAAGCGCCTCGAGTGTCTCCCTGGCCTCCCAGAGGGGAAGAACGTAAAGCTCCGGGGCGACGTCAGCCGGTGAAAGCTCAACGTCTATCCTATATCCAACCGTGCTGAGAACGAGGGGATACTCCCTTGCCTCCTCGGGATTTGTGGTGACGTAGCAGAGGCCGAGAGCCTCGGCCTTCTCAATTTCTCCCTCGTCCACGAGCAGAACCCTGTCCGAGAGGAACTCCCTGCGGAACTTTATCGGCCTGATTTTCTCAAGCTCCTCCTTAATGCCCGATGAAATCCTGGGCAGGGCCTCCTTCAGGTATTCCTGCCTTCTGAGTATTTCTTCCGGACTGGAAGTGGGATAAAAGCTCTCAAGGTAGGCCTCGCTACCCCTGAGGACGAGCCTCGACTTAATCTCCCCGATTATCGCCCGGTATATGGCCCTTGCCTCGGCGTTCAGCCTCAGCCTCATGCTCCCACGTCAGATGGGTTTTAGACCTTAATCCTCTTCCAGACCGTTCCCTGCGGTGTGTCCTCCAGCTGGATTCCGAGCTTTCTCAGCTCTTCTCTGATTCTGTCGGCCAAATCAAAGCGCCTTTCCTTCCTGAGCTGGGCGCGGACTTCAACGAGCAGGTTTATGAGTTCCTCCTCGTTCCCGGCCCTCTGCTCCTTGAAGTAGTCCTCGAACAGGCCGAAGACCTCGCCAACGTCTCTGAAGAACTCCCACGCCTTCCTGAGAATGCTCTCCTTCGGCTTTTCCACCTCGGTGAGGTATCTATTGATAGCGTTGCTGACCTCGAAGACCGCCTTCAAAGCCTCGGCCGTGTTGAAGTCGTCGTCCATGGCCTCGTAGAACTTCCTCCTGGCATCTCTTATGGCCTCGTAGGCCCTGAACTCAGGCTCGTCCCAGCGGAACGCTATCTCAGCCCGCTCCATCGCCACGCGGATGTTTTCGAGAGTGTTGTAGAGCCTCTCAAGGTTGTTCTTGGCGTGCTCTATACCTTCTTCGCTGTAGTCAAGGGGCGAGCGGTAGTGCCTCTGGAGGACGAAGAGCCTTATAACCTCCGGGTCGTAGCGCTTGAGGAGTTCTCTAACGGTTACGAAGTTGCCGAGACTCTTGCTCATCTTCTCGCCGTTCAGCATCAGGAAGCCGGTGTGCATCCAGTAGTGAACCCACTCGTGGCCGAAGCAGGCCTCGCTCTGGGCTATCTCGTTCTCGTGGTGCGGGAAGATGAGGTCGTTTCCTCCGCCGTGGATGTCGAAGCTCTCGCCGAGGTATTTGCTGCTCATCGTGGAGCACTCTATGTGCCAGCCGGGCCTTCCCTCCCCCCAGGGGCTCTTCCACTTTGGCTCGCCAGGTTTAGCTTTCTTCCAGAGGGCGAAGTCCTCGGGGTTCCTCTTGCCTTCACCGGGCTCGACGCGCGCGCCCTTCACGAGGTCCTCGAGCTTTATCTTGCTCAGCTTTCCGTAATCTTTGAACTTCCTGACCTCGAAGTAAACGCCGTCGCTACCTTCGTAGGCGTAGCCCTTTTCCTGGAGCTTCTTCACGAAGTTGATTATGTCCTCCATGTGCTCGGTGACGCGGGGATAAACGTCGGCCGGCTTGACCTTCAAAGCTTTCATGTCCTCGAGGAAAATCCTCAGAAATTTCTCCGCGAGCTCCTTCGGGTCTTCCCCTGTCTCATTGGCGCGCTTGATGATTTTGTCGTCTATGTCCGTGAAGTTCATGACCATTAGAACGGTGTAGCCCCTGTGCTCGAGGTAGCGCCTGATGACGTCGAAGGCAATGTAAGTCCTCGCGTGGCCGAGATGGGGGTAATCGTAAACCGTTGGGCCGCAGACGTACATTCTAACCTCGCCTTCGCGGAGCGGTTTGAACTCCTCCTTCTGCCTCGTGAGGGTGTTGTATATCCTAATCGCCATTCCCACCACCGGGGCCTTTTGGGAGGGCCTTTTTATTAGCTTATCGTTGCGGGAAAGCTTAAAAACCAACTCCACAACTCCGGTTAGAGCCTGAAAAAGGGGGTTGTAAAGATGGTCAAGGTTGAGAAGGGAGACGTCATAAAGCTCCGCTACACCGGAAGGATTAAGGAAACCGGCGAGATTTTCGACACTACCGATGAGGAGATAGCCAAGCAGGCTGGTATTTACAAGGAAAACGGCGTTTATGGCCCCGTTCCGATAGCGGTTGGAGCAGGCCACGTCCTTCAGGGTCTCGACGAAGCCCTTGAGGGCCTTGAGGTCGGCAAGAAGTACGAGATTGAGATTCCGCCCGAGAAGGGCTTTGGAAAGCGCGACAGGAAGCTCATCAAGACCTTCACCCTCGGCCAGTTCAGGAGGCAGGGCATAATCCCGTTCCCGGGAATGCCGGTCGAGATTGAGACCGAGGGCGGAAGGAAGCTCAAGGGAAGGGTTCTCACCGTCAGCGGAGGTCGCGTCAGGGTCGACTTCAACCACCCCTACGCCGGCAAGCACCTTATCTATGAGGTCGAGATAGTCGAGAAGGTCGAGGACCCGATAGAGAAGGTCAAGGGCATGATTGAGCTCCGCCTCCCGAGGGTCGACGCCAACAAGGTCATCATCGAGGTTGGAGAGAAGGACGTCGTAGTTGACTTCACCCCGGTTCTCGACGAGGTTGACAGAGGAACCCTTGCCCTCGGCGAGATACTCCTTGAGAGCGACCTCAAGTTCTTAGGTTATGAGGAGATAACCTTCAAGCCGAACGTCGAGGAGCTTCTCAAGCCTCCGGAGGAAGCCGCCGGGGAGAACGTTG
>Ga0256834_1002993_pt1 | contig 10304 bp, 6 predicted proteins | sample 4281140metaG_FD_190536 | JGI IMG/M metagenome (GOLD analysis project Ga0256834, IMG submission 190536) | Hydrothermal vent microbial communities from East Pacific Rise, Pacific Ocean - 4281-140 | ecosystem: Environmental > Aquatic > Marine > Hydrothermal vents | place: Pacific Ocean: East Pacific... | reverse complement strand
TTTTTCCCTGCAATAATAGACGCTCTACTGGACAATACTCTGCTGGAGTTGATTGAGAATCTGAGGGAAGAGTCTTTCCCTCCCGTGACCTCAAGAACGGGTTCGTCACCAGTTGCCCATAACAGAAACTGACTGTTGGTCCGTATTTCCCCCGTTTTGGGGTCAACAATCTGCCATTTTTTATTATCATAAACCTGCAGCAGACTACTCAGTCTTTTCCCGCTCCCATCTTTGTCAAGAAACAGTCCTTTCACCTTTTTGGCATGAACCCCTGCCCTGACAAGCAGACCACGCATGAGATTCAATACCCCGCCATACTCTTCTTTTTTCTGCAGCAGGAGCTGAACACTCTGTTTTTCCGCAGCAGCAATCATGGAAATAAGGTTCCGGGAAATTGTCAGCGGATCGCTGTTCCCTGTTCCCCGAATCTGTTTCACAATAAGATTTGCCGCCTCTTCCGCCGCCCCGGAGAAAAGAATCCGATCAGCATCTGTTTCAGGTGCAGGAGGCGGCTCCATCACAGAAGCAGCTCCCCGGTGATAAGCAGAGACCCGATAATAGATGGTCTGCTCTCCTTCAGCTTTGTCCTTTCTCCAGACCGCCTCTGCTGCGCCACTGGTCGATTTCTCCCAGTTGAACAGATATTTTTCTCCAACGGTCTCCTGGTCAAGCACCACAATATTCCCCGTATTGTCAGCGCCATTCAGGACCACTTCCACCGGTCCGCCTTCTGCCTGAAAAGAGATCTTTGCCTCAACGGTCCACACGTTCACCTTGTTCTCCGGAAAAAAAGGAAACCCGAGAACCTGATTCTTGTAAATGGCGGCTCCAAGCCCAATTACAATGAGAACACAGATAATCAGCCGAAGCTGTGTCTTAGTTTGCATCTTTTTTCTCTCCCTGACTCAGAGGATGGACCATGTACTCGCCACTGACATCAACCACAGCCCTGCGGTTGAGAAAATTCCTTCCCACCAGGGCAGGATATTCATAATCACTGCGATCAACGAGGGTAAACTCGCATCTCTGTCTGATTTCACCGATTGCCACATCAAGTTTGACCACCGGGCGTTCACTGGCAAGGGCTCCATGGCGTTTTATCTTTACTATCCGCTCCAGAGGACGCTCCAGCAAAACAAGTTTTCCGGACGAATCGGCCACCTGAAACCGCAGCCAGCGTTTTCCGTCACGCTCATAAGGCTGTATTCCGACTGCACTGAGAGATGAGGTTTTGGCACCGGTATCGATCCGTGCGGCAAACTGCAGTTTTTCCCCAACCAGGGTAAGTGTCTCAACAGCACCAATGACAGGCAGGCCACGCTGCTGTTTCGCAGCAAGACAGGAAACAGGGAGCAGGCTGCAGGCGAGCAGGGCAAACAACACAATTTTTTTCATTCTTTTACTCCTTTTCAGCTGCTTTTATATCAACATCAACAAGGAAATCATTCTTCAGCCAGTTGCGGCCAATGAGCAGTTTATACTGCATCCGTGAGCGATCCCGAAGATTCACCAGTACTTTTTTCTGAACATGTTTCCAGCCAAGAAGCATCTCGATGACATATCTCTTTTCTTCACCCTGACTGTTTTTCACAGTGCTGACTTTGGAGATACGCGCCGTTACTTCCCGGGATTTTCCTTCCCGGTTTTCAGTTGTGAATGTGATTGTTTTCCCAACATTCTCTTCCGGAACAGCTGCGGCATCATTGATCTTCATATCAACTGCATGGATGGATGTAACACGGGCACCGGTATCAATTCTGGCAAGATACGGAAATGAGACACCTGCCACTTTTATCCAGGCGGTTTCCCCGATAATATTTTTTCCTCCGGCCCGGACAGTCTGTCCAGCCAGACAGAAGAACAATAAACAGATCACAGCAACACTTACTCTTTTCATAACACGCTTCCCTCTTAAATATCTTCAGCAATGGCTGTTTCGTCATACCGATGGCAGCAGCCACTCCCAGGAATTTTTCCCATATACAAAATCCATCATACTTTATAACGCCCCTTTTGGTCAAATTTTCCTTGAATAATCCGAAGAGTAAGTAACATACTGGGCGATAATCGTTCTGAGCTGATGAAACAGGAGTCAGACAAAAACAGGAGGCGGCAATAAGGCCGTGTGATGAGAGATGAGAAAGACACACAGGAAGGCAGACCGAAAAGCCGCCAAACGCAAAACAGCCACTCTGACCTTACGGTTGGAGTGGCTGTAATAATTGAATGGTACACCAGACAGGATTCGAACCTGTGACCCCCTGATTCGTAGTCAGGTACTCTATCCAGCTGAGCTACTGGTGCACGTGAGCCATTATATACCCTAGTTCAATTTTTTCCTCAAGACTGTTTTGTGCCTTTATTCTCTTTTTCCTGCTTGTGACAGATAATTTCATGATCCGCCGGTTTCAGAGCGGGATCAGCGACAATCACAATGGAAATTTTGTTGCGACTTTCCATCTCGCTGATCTCATGACGCTTGTTGTTAAGCAGGTACTGCGCAACGTCCAGTGGAAAATGGCACTCCACCCGGACAACCTCTTTGCGACTGGCTCCGGTCTGGATACGACGGAGATAAAAGAGCGCCAGTGTCTCCACGGAGCGGACAATTCCCCGGCCCTTGCAATGCTCGCAGACACGGTAGTTACTGGTCTCTATGGGAGCACCAAGCTTCTGTCGTGAGATCTGCATAAGCCCGAACTTTGAAATGCGGCTGATATCCACCTTGGCGCGATCACGCTTCATGGCGCTTTTCACCTGGCGCTCAACTTCACGGATATTTCTGTTGATCCGCATGTCAATGAAATCGACAACAATCAGGCCGCCGAGATCGCGAAGCCGCAACTGACGGGCAAGTTCTGTGGCTGCTTCCATATTGGCCTTGAAGATGGACTCTTCAAAGTTCTTCCCCTTGCCCGTTGAGCCTGAGTTGACATCAATGGCAACAAGGGCCTCAGTGGGATCAATCACAATGGATCCACCGGAGGGCAGCTGCACCTGGGGCTGATAGATCGATTCGATCTGATCTTCCACATTAAACTGGTTGAAGATGGGCCTTGAACCCTTATGAAGACGCGCCTTGGCTCCTCGCTGTTTTGTCGGCAGAAGATCAAGAAAATCCTTCACCTTTTCAAGGGCAGCCAAATCATCGACAAGAATCTCTTTGATTTCAGGGTCAAAATGTTCACGCAGAAAACGCAGCACACAATCATGATCCTGATAGACCCTGCCCACACCTTCAAGGCTCTGGCCTTTTTTCTTGATTTCCCGCCACAGCTTGGACAGAAAACGAACATCCTTGGTGAGGGCTGTTTTGGTTACATCCATGCTGGCTGTGCGGACAATCCAGCCGACGCCCTCGGGAATATTGAGGGAATCCATGATCTCACGCAGCTGTGTACGCTTTTCTTCGCCACTGATCTTCCGTGAGATACCCGATGAATCGGAACCTGGCATCAGCACAACACCGCGTCCGGGAATGGAAAGATAGGTGGTCATATTGGCACCCTTGTTTCCCACTTCCTCTTTGACCACCTGAACCAGCAGCTCTGTGCCGCGTTCAAGGACCTCGTGAATCTTCAGTTTCTTCCACTGATGCTGCTGGATATAACGCTTATTCTCCTCACTGATCTCCTGCTTGTAATATTCAGGGTGGATCTCGTTAAAGGGGAGAAAACCGTTCTTATCTGTACCGTAATCCACAAAAGCCGCCTGGAGATTACTCTCTATGGCAACGATTCTGGCTTTGTAAATATTATTTTTTGTCTGCTTGGAGGAAACCGTGGAGACGTGTATTGACTCAAGACGCCCATCGGCAAGAAGTGCCAGACGGCACTCTTCAGGTTCTTCAGCATTGATAAGAAGTTTTAAAACAGGAGCTTTTTCTTTGGAAACACGTTTTTCGCTCTTCTCTTTTTTCTTCTCATCCTGCTCTTTCTTCTTTTCTCTGGGCTGCTTCTCTTTACTCTGCGTTTTGGTTTTCTGCTTGGACCTGCCGCGTGGCCGGGATGGCTTCTTCCGGGGGGCGCTTTCCTCCACCTTCTCAGAACTGTCCCCGCCTGCTGCGACCTCTGCCTGCTCTTCTCCGGTACCATCCGGGGCGGTCTCAGCGGATACTGCGCTCTGCTCCGGAGCCTCGGACTCTGTCTCCTCCTGAGCTTTTTTGCCGGCCTTAGCCTTTGCAGTGGTTTTTTTCTTAGGCGCTGCTTTTTTCTTAGCTGCAGTGCTGCTTTTTTTCGCCGCTGGTTTCTTTCGGGGTTTTGCGGTTTTTTTCTTCTCCGACGCTGCCGCCTTCTCTTCGGCAGGAGTCTCTTCCACCGCATTTTTTGCCGTACTGTTCCACCAGGCACCGGTTGATGCCTTCACTGGTTTCTCACGCATAGTCTTTTTTCCAGACTCTGCTTTCTTATCTGTCATGTTTTTCCTTTCACAGGAACAGACCATGTCTGTTCCGTAATTTTTCTGACGACTCACGAAGGTGAGTGCCACATTTTTTTTGAACTGAAGAGCGATCGCACATACACGTATCTCTCTTCAGTCCCATATTTTATCATCACTCTGCCCAGGCCTTTCTTTATGAGAACCTTCTCCCATCCAGGCCATAGAGGTACCGTGTTTTCTTACCGGTCCCGCAGAATGTCTGACACTGTCTTTTGATAACGACCGGGCTGCTTGTGTATCAGCTCAGCCAGTCAACACTCAAATTTTTCCGGGATACTCCCGGGTTGCTCATTGTCTCCCCGACACCGAAATATCCGGCACCGAAAGACAATATAATTTTATCATCAAACCATCTCATCTCCTGCTGACCGCAGAAAACAGAATGAAACGGCAAAGGCTTCTACCCTGAATCCACTTTAGCGATTTATCAACAAGGGGGGAAAATCAGCTGCTGAACTGCAGAGAAAAAGCTGGTTTAACTGCATTTATGAATGGTTCCAAAGGAGGGCTTCCAATAAAACGGCAAGAAAAATGCTGTTCTTATTCCCGGAAACACACTACAATACAACGGGAAAGTAAAACAATTTCTCTTTATAATCAAGGCAAATATGTGATTTTAAACTTGACACCAACCGTCCAGCCTCGTACATTTCGGTGGTTGTTCGAATTATCCTTTGTCAATGAGGGTTACAGGGATTTTATCCCTGTGGCTAAAATGATCATTTCCAGGAAGCCCGGACAAACATTTTCTCAGCAAAAACCATTTCGTGGACCCCTCGTGTCCCCACATGGAAACACATGAACTTTCAAGGAGTTATCTGTGACTAAGCTCTTTTCCCGCCGTCCTTACCTGCAACTATCTCTCTGCCTGGGCTCAATGCTGAGCCTGGCTGTCCAGCCCGGAGTACTCCAGGCAGACACAATACAAACCGATGAATGGCAGATTGAAGCTGATAAAGTACTGCGTTTTGAAAACCCCAGAAGTGTCATTGCCGAAGGGAATGTGGTTCTTACCAAATTAAAGGTACTGCCCCCCAAACAGAGTGGCAAAACCGTCAAGACATCCAACTGGGCAGTATTACTGGAGGAAACCCCCGAAGCACAGACAGAGGAGGTCGTCACCCAGGAAACCCCGGTTGACCTTGAGCCGCGCTACAAAAAAGAAATCACCATCAAGGCAGACTGGATTGCCTATGATGTTGAAGAAAACAGCATCAAGGCAAAGGGAAACGTCTCCATCAGCAATGATACTGACAGCCTGACGGCAGAAGAAGGCGTCCTGAACCTGGATACCGAGACCGGATCATTCAAGGAAGCCGTCATACTGCGGGATACCATGGATCTCCATCTGGAAGGGCAGACCATTAAGAAAACCGGGGTGAACACCTACGTTATTGAAGACGGCTGGGTTGTCACCTGTAAGGTGGACAAGGATGTAAGTCCTCCATGGAGTTTTGCCGCCAGTGAAACCAAGGTCACCCAGGGTGAATATGCGGTGATGAAACACGCAACCTTCCGGATCAAAGATGTCCCGGTATTATATACCCCGTGGCTCATGGTTCCCGTTGGCAATAAACGCCAGACCGGAATGCTCTTTCCTGAAATCTCCAGCTCGGACAGAAATGGTTTCGGCATCAATCTGCCACTGTTCATCAACCTCTCAGACTCATCAGACCTCACCCTCTATCCTGAGTATTATGCCAAACGCGGATTTATGCCAGGCATCGAATACCGCTACGTTCTCGGGGCACAGCAGAAGGCCTCCATCATGGGAAATTATCTCTACGATGAACTCTCAGACCCCTCTGAAACAAGCTACTGGGAAGACACGGGATACACCCACACCAACCAGGACCGATACTGGGTACGCGGTAAACTCGACCATGACTTTGACAACGACATTTCAACCCGTGTGGATCTTGATATCGTTTCCGACCGTGACTATCTCACGGAATTCAATGCCGGGATAACCGGATTTCAGGAATCAAACGACTCATTCCGGGAAGTCTTTGGCCGTGGTTTCCAGAATAAAACCAACGACCAGCGTGACAACTCATTCAAAGTTCTCAAAAGCTGGGACGGAATGGCTCTGGAAGGTGTATTTCTTGGCATCAACGATGTGAGACAGGACAAGACAAGCCCCACTCCGCTCTGGAAACTCCCCAGCCTTGATTTCACCGGCAGCAAGCCCATCGGAGACACCACCCTCACCATGGACTGGGATACTGGATATGTCAACTACTACAGAGAAGAGGGCGTGGGTGGACACCGATTCGATATCTATCCACGTCTCAGTGCCCCTCTGCCCCTTGGGCCCTACATTGAATCCCGTGCCGAAGCAGGAGTGCGTGATACATTCTACAGCGTTCAAACCTACGGTGACGGAGAATGGGACCAGGGTGACAGCCCCAACCGTATCCTTGCCGATTTCCACACAGAGATGGGAACCACCCTGCTGCGTAATTTTTCACTGGACATGGGAGAAACCGCAGGGTTCAGCCACAGCCTCAGACCCTACGTTGAATATGACTATCTTTCCGACACCAATCAGGACGACCTTCCCATCTTTGATTCCATTGACCGTATAAGCGATGTCAACTCCATCTCATACGGTATTGACAACTTTTTTGACATCTTCGGTGCCAAGAGCAGTACGCGCGAATATGGTTATTTCAAAATCAGACAGAGTTATGACCTCCGCAGTGAATACTCTGACAATCCTTTCTCCGCGGTAAACATAAAACTGCGCTGGAACCCTGTTAAAAGTGCCAGAATCATCTACAAAACAGATATTGACGTGTATGGAGAAGGCTTTATTCGCCACTCCCTCGAATCTTCCTACTATAACAGCCGTGGAGATTCCATCAGTCTCGACTACCGGTATGACAAGCTCGACGATACCGACCAGATCAATGCCGACATCAAGGCACGTCTCTTTGACACCATTTTCGCATCCTACGCCATTGAGCACTCCCTGTCCCAGTCTGAGATCATCGAACAGAACATCTCTCTCATGTACCAGCCTGCATGCTGGTCTGTGGAGCTTTCATCCCGCTACACGCCAGGTGACCACACCATCATGATACTCTTTAATCTGGCCAACATAGGGAACCCGCTGGGACTGAAGCTGTAACAGCCTTATGGACTTTGATATTTTTAACGGGGATGCAGACGGTATTGTTGCACTGCACCAGTACCGCCTGCACCACCCCAATCCCGGTGCAACACTGATAACCGGGGTAAAACGCGATATCAAACTTCTCAGCACCATCCAGGATCAGCACAACTGTACCATTACAGTCTTTGATATCTCACTCGATTCCAACCGGGATGCAGTGGAAGCCCTTCTCAATCAGGGAAACGACATCACCTACATCGACCATCATTTTGCAGGCGATATTCCTGACAGGAAAAGGCTTACAACACATATAGACCCTTCTCCTGCAGTATGCACTTCCCTCATAGTGGACAGGCTCCTTCAGGGGAAATACCGCAGCTGGGCGATTGCAGCGGCATTTGGTGACAACCTCCACGACTCTGCCCGGGAAGCTGCAGCTGCAATCTCGCTGAACGAAGAGCAGACCGGACAGCTCCGCGAGCTTGGAGAACTGTTAAACTATAACGGCTACGGGGCACACATCAGTGATCTTCACTTTGCTCCTGACGCCCTGTATCAGGCCCTGCACCCCTATGAGGACCCGTTTTCCTTCCTAACGGATTCTCCTGACCTGGAAACCCTGCGTCAGGGTTATAGAGAAGATATGGAACGTGCCATGGAGCAAAAGGTCATGGACCCTGACAGACACAACCGGGTATACTTCTTTCCCAACGCCCCCTGGTCCAGAAGGGTGGCCGGAGTATTCTCCAATCTTCGGGCCAGAGAAAAAACAGACGCTGCCCATGCACTCATTATTGAAAATGATGATGCCACCTTGCGCATCAGTGTCCGGGCACCACTGGACAACAGAAAAGATGCCGACACTCTCTGTCTTGCCTTTCCCACCGGTGGTGGAAGGGCTGCAGCAGCAGGTATAAACATGCTGCCTCCGGGGATGCTTGATACCTTCCTGGATCAATTTCATTCAACCTATCCGGCCTGACTTTCTCCTCAGCTGAAATGAAAAATCTCCTTGTCAGAATTTTTATTTTACTACTCTTGTCAGCTGCATTTCCAAATACCCTCACTGCCGGGGAGAAAATTCCTGCCGCAGACCTTGTTCGTGACGGGCAGAAGATTGACCTCCAACAGGAAAAATATACCCTGCTCTTCCAGGAGCTCCAGGAGCACGGATTCACACCACAGGAACTCACAACTCTGTTCAGAGGAGTCACCATAAAACGGAAGGTGCTCCTTCTCATGGATAAGCAGTGGGAGGCAAAGCCCTACTACCTGTACCGCTCACGTTTCCTCACCCGCTCTGTCATCAAAAAAGCCAGAAAAAAACTGAAAAAGTATAGAAGGATCCTTGATCGTATCGAACGGTCAATCGGTGTCGACCGGGAAATTGTCATCGCCATCTGGGGCATTGAATCACGCTTTGGCAAGAACAGCGGAAGCTTTAATGTGTTCCAGACCTTAAACACCCTCTTTGATGCCTACCCCCGCCGTTCCGACTTTTTCAGACAGCAACTCATTGAATTTCTCATCCTCTGCAAAGAGAACAACTACAACCCGAAAACCATCAAAGGATCCTATGCAGGGGCCTTTGGCCAGACCCAGTTTATCCCCTCAAGCTTCCGTTCCTATGCCGTGAGTTTTGACGGAAACAGGCAGTGTGACGTCTTTAACTCCATCGAAGACATACTCGCATCCATCGCCAACTACCTGCACCACTTCCACTGGTATCTCGATGCACCAATCTATGCCGACATCGGCTCCAGGCTCAAAGGAGAGGCAGTGAGAAAAGCCCATAGCCTCGGCAGAAAAGGGCTGGTGGATTACCTGATCGTGCAGAAGGAACAGAAGATCTCCCTTCCGATCCCTCCGGAAAGACGACCACTCACCATCATAGGCCTTCAAGAAAAACCCGGAAAAAGAGGCGGCATCCGGTACATTGCCGGCTACCCCAATTTCCAGGCCATCACGGAATGGAATCACTCAAACCGCTACGCCATGGCAGTCAGTGAACTTGCCGAGGCCATCAGGTAAGCCGAAATGAAAAGCCCTCAAAGACAATTAGACCTCTGGACACCCATTCTTCTGGTTCTTTTTCTGCTGCTGAGCAGCTGTACATCTCCGACCCTGACCAGAATTCCCTCAGATCAATCACCCGATTTCACCGATGACATACAGAACGAGCGTCTCCTCACTGCTGCAGTACGCCACCTTCACTACTTAAACAGCCTCCCGGACAACAGCTCCTTCACCTTTGCCGGTGACACATATCCTGTGATCTGGTTACAGGAATCGATGAACACCTTCATTGACATCCTGAAACAGGACCCGACTCCTGAAGAACTCGCCAGAATAATCAGTGAAAATTTCACTGTCTACCAGGCTGCGGGGCGTGCTGATTTCCCTGAAGGGGAGATGCTGATCACCGGCTACTACGAACCCTTTCTTAAGGGCAGCCTGGTTAAAGAAGCCCCTTTTTTGTATCCCCTTTACTCCCCCCCGGACTCCCTGGTTCAGCTAAAAGATCCGAAGAGCGGAGCAGCACTCTTTAAAAGAAAAGATGAAGAAGGAAATCTGGTCCCCTACTGGACCCGCAGAGAGATCATTCACAATAATGTCGCAGCCGGCAATGAACTGGTCTATCTGGACAACCCGGTTGATGCCTTTATTCTCCACGTCCAGGGCTCCGGAAAAATCCAACTCCGGGACGGTACAGTACGCTCCATCCACTACGCGGCATCAAACGGAC
>Ga0256834_1002992_pt1 | contig 10307 bp, 8 predicted proteins | sample 4281140metaG_FD_190536 | JGI IMG/M metagenome (GOLD analysis project Ga0256834, IMG submission 190536) | Hydrothermal vent microbial communities from East Pacific Rise, Pacific Ocean - 4281-140 | ecosystem: Environmental > Aquatic > Marine > Hydrothermal vents | place: Pacific Ocean: East Pacific... | reverse complement strand
GAAAACCCATGTTGGAAACGGTTGAATGATGGTGGAACAACAACAGCGATTTGCTCACGTGTTTTATCCAAAACTGCTTGTATTTGCTCAGCAGAGTTTATGCTTGAATCTCTATAAATACGAATATCAAAAATAGAGAATTCTAACTGGCGCACCATGCCCATTGCTGTTTGAAAGTGTCTTGCCGCCTGCATTTTATCAAATAGTTCATCTGGGATTTTTTCACCCGTCTCATAATGAGCCGCAAACATATCAAGGGCTTCACGTTGCCAACACCAGTTTTCCATAAATTGGCTAGGTAATTCAACCGCATCCCACTCCACACCGCTAATGCCTGAAATATCCAAATATTCCACTTTTGTCATCATGTGATGCAAGCCGTGTCCAAACTCATGAAATAGCGTGATTACTTCATCATGTGTAAATAGTGCAGGTTTTCCACCTGCGGGTGGTGCTGAATTACAGGTCATAAAGGCTACGGGTGTTTGTAGCTCATTGCCCATTTTAAAACGGCTACAAAAGTCAGCCATCCATGCTCCGCCACGCTTATGCTGACGTGCATATAAATCTAAATAAAAACGTGCTTTTAGGTTATTGCTCTCATCAAATATTTCGAAGAAACGAACATCATCATGCCAGCTTTTAACCGATGTATTTTGTTTAATCCTAACTTTATAAAGTTTCTCAACCAATTCAAACAAGCCATTTAGAACCTTATCAACAGGGAAGTATGGTTTTAAATCTTCATCACTGATTGCATAACGCTCTTGCTTTAATTTTTCGCTAGCATATCCAATATCCCATGCTTGCAAGCCTGTCATGCCAAGCTCTTTTGCGGAAAATTCACTGAGTTCTTCAAATTCTTTTTTAGCAAAAGGTAATGATTTTTCAGCCAACTCATCGAGAAAGCTTAATACCTGCTCAGGTGAATCGGCCATTTTTGTATCGAGAGATAAATTAGCATAACTATCAAAGCCGAGTAATGCCGCCTTCTCTTGACGCAACTGTAAAATATTTCCCATATTTTTGCTGTTGTCTAACTCGGCATTGTCACCCTGATCAGATGCGCGTGTGCTGTAAGCACGGTAAACCTCTTCACGCAGTTCACGATCATCAGCATACGTCATCACTGCATAATAGGAAGGAAAATCGAGCGTCAGCAACCAACCAGAAAGCTCACGTTGCTTAGCGGCTTCTTCTGCTTGTTCTATTGCTGTTTCCGGCAAGCCAGCTAATGCAGAGATGTCGTCTATTTCTTTAGTCCAGGCATTATTAGCATCTAGGACATTATCAGAATACTTTGATGTGAGCGTTGCTAGCTCGGTGCTAATTTCAGCAAAGCGCTTTTTCTTTTCATCTGACAAATCAACACCCGACAGACGAAAACCTTTAAGCGTATTTTCTAAACTCTTTTGTTGTGCACCATCTAATCCGAGTGCATCTTGATTATCTTGAATTTGCTGTAACGCTAGGAAAAGTTCTTTGTTTTGTCCCATCTCCGTACTGTATTCCGAAAGCTTAGGCAAACAAGCTGTATAAGCATCACGCAACTCTGGTGTATTTACTACACCATTCATGTGGCTAATAGGCGACCACATACGCTCCATTTCGTTGTCACAAATCTCTAAAGGTAAAATTAAATTTTCCCAACTATATTCTGTATTATCAGCAAGCAACTGTTTAGTTAGCGCACGACCTTTTTTTAATAGCTCATCAAGCGCAGGCTCGATGTGTTCTGGCTTAATAGCTTGATAGTTGGCAAGGTCTTTTATATCGAGTAATGGTGATTTCATTTTTAGTTTTTATCTTTGTCTAAGAGTTTTGGGAATCTAAAGAATAGGTACGTTTAAGCATCTTTCAATGTCAGCTTAGCATTTTCTATGCTCAACACCATTTCACCTGCTAAAACATGCGCAAAGGTATCATTCACAATTTCACCACGCCAATCATCTGATAATTTGGTTTCGCCTGCTTGAATCATGCTGGCAACTTGTTTTCTACCCGCTATAGCCGCAGGCGTAATACCTTGTTTTTTAGCTTCGAGTTGAATCACAAGCATCAATAAATCAATAACGCCATTTTGTGTTGGGGTTGGCTTTTTACTACGGGGTAGCTCTGGCCATTCTGCCTCTGGTGTTTCCTGACCTTTCTTTAATAGATCTAGCCATATTTGATGATATTTTTTTGTGCGGTCAGCGTTGATGCCACGTATCTGAGCAATCTCTTGTGAGCTTTTAGGGTTTTGGCGTGCTAAATCAATAAGAATATCGTCACCAATTATCCATTTGCGCGGTAAATCCTTTTTCTCTGCTAGATTTTCTCTCCATGATGCCAGCTCTCTCAGTATCGCTAACTGTGGACGTTTTAATACCTGATTACCTCTAATCTTTTTCCATCGTTGGTCTGCATTGATTGCATAGGTCTCTGGATCACTTGCCTTTGCAAAATCTTTGTCTAGCCACTCTAAGCGATTTTGTGATTCTAGTTTCTCTAACATCATTGGGTAAATCTGTGAAAGGTAACGAACATCATCAATCGCATATTTTAACTGTGCTTCTTTTAGTGGACGACGCGACCAATCTGTTCGTACCTGTGATTTATCAATAGCTACACCTAACATTTGCTCAACTAATCTTGCATACGCCATAGTATCACCCAAACCTAGCACTGCAGCTGCAACTTGTGTATCAAAAATTGGGGTCGGTGTTTCTCCTGATAATTGCAAGAGAATTTCCATATCTTGGTGTGCGGCGTGTAACACGATAGTAATATCAGGATCATTTAAAACTTTCGTCAATGATGACAAGTCGTCAATACTCAAAGGATCTACACAGGCACGATGCCCTTCAGCTTCTATTTGGATTAGACAGAGCTTGGCGTAGTAGGTTTTTTCGCGAAGAAACTCAGTATCAAGTGCCACCCACTTTGCAGCACTAATTTTATCCATAAAAGCTTCTAATTTTTCGGTAGTTTCTATAACTTCAAACACAACTGCTCCAGATAGGATTTTTAATAAGAAGAAGGATAAAGCACTGCCTCATAATAAGAAAGGAATAAGAAAACAGCCACATAATATGACCTTTATAAGTATTTAATAATATTATGGTATTTTTCTGTTTGTTGACTTGTATAAGCTTTGAGCGCACTCTTGATTGATTCTTCCAACCGCTAGGAAGAGTATGGTCGCATTATGGAGGATGCTCCCCCAGAACCGACACCCGAAAGGCCTTCTCTTTGAGTAGGCCTTTCTTTTTTATATCGCCTTGACTAGCCTTTAAAACCTACTACGCTTAAAGCATAGAAATTATTTCTATAATAATAACCAATTATTATGAGAGGGCATTATGCTTAGCTTTACACAACTTAATGAACAAAATAATAAAATCAAAGAGCTTTCTAGTGTTCTAAATTATCTAATTGAAAACAAAGAAATGTGTGATAAAGAAGTCACTTGTGATCTATTCCTCAAGTATGCTGAAGAAGTGACAAATCATTTGTATTTAGAAGAAAAGGAAGTTTATCGCCACTTACTTAATCACGATGATTTAAAAATAAGAAACACAGTGAATGACTTTTTTTCTGGCTCTATCGAAATTAAACGTGTATTTAACGAATACTTAGGGTACTGGTGTAAGAATAAAAAACTGCGAGTTACCAAACATAAACAATTTGTAGAAGACACACATGATATGTTCGGTCTTGTCTTAAATAGAGTGGATGCGGAAACTAATATACTCTACCCCATAATTAGAGAGGTTCTGGGAGATAAAATAGCAGCTTAAAGCTTAATAACTGATTTTTCTAACATAAATCATCGAAAAATAGGGGGGGTGGTATGCTTACTACACCTTCATTTCCTTATTTTTGTCAAATTAACCATTAATTAAAGAGAAGAGTTTCCATAGAATCATACAAATGATGGTTTTATCCATTTTTTTACTTAATATTGATAATCACGAAACGCACCAATCAAAACACCTTGTATTTCTACTTGTTCAGCAGGATAAAACATCGATTCCATCTGACAATTAGCGGGTCGTAGCTCAACAACGCCCGTTTCTTTAGGGTGGTAATATTTTAATGTTGCTTCGTATCTATCAACTAAAGCAACAATGATGTTTCCTTCTCGGGCATAGCTTTGCTTCTGGATAACGACATAATCTTCATCCCAAATTCCTGCTTCTATCATTGAATCGCCTGCAATTTTTAAAATATAACGATTAGGCCCATAGAAAAGTTCTGCCATATTAATATTTTGCTGATCGGGAATTGCCTCTATTGGGCAGCCTGCAGCAATGCGCCCCATGTAAGGCAAGCTACTCCCTTCTTCTTCAAAAGGTTCTGTTAACTGGTAAGCAGATTTACCTTCGGCTTCTTGCAAGTAATTATTATTTATTAAAGTACGAATATGCTTATGGATGGTACTACGCCCTATCCCAAGTGCTTGGCCCACTTCTTCTAAAGTTGGCAAATATCCCATCTCTTGTGCTAATTCTTGAATGGTTCGTAAAACTAATGCTTGTTTTGATGTTAGCATTATCGTTCTCTCTTTGTTGTCTGTAGACTGCTTTATAGCGAACAAAAAAGAAACTTTCAAGTTTTAAATTAATTAATACCTAGAAATAGTAAATATGGGGAAGTCATATAAGCTATTAAAAAAAACGATGATAATGGATTGAAGATATCGCTCTTAAAAATACGTACCTAGCTATATTATTGAAAACAAAGAAATTATATTAAATTATACGCGCATAAAATATGGCTATATGCATTGCATATATTTGAGAATTAGACTGGTGGTAGTGAAAATAATCAATCTACCCTTAACATTTTCATCAATTTGTAATAGTATTATTTACACGGGTGTCGTCTAGGATATTCGAGGAGTAAACGGGAAAATCCCTTGAGCCTAATTTTATTTTACAGGGATTTGACAAGGTTTTGTGAGCATGACTGCTACGGTGGTAAGCCTAATAAGCTTTTGAGAGTCCCGTCTTGAACCTGTTTGGTTCAAGGTCGATGTTTACTTCACGATAATCTTGGTAGGCACCCTTTTTTATTGCGTGTATTTCCATACACAAGAGCTTCACATCTTTAAAAGTCGCAAGCTTTAGGTATTTTTTGTACGCTTGCCTTAGGGTCTACTTTTTTTGTCCAGTTAAATACTGGTGCATTACTACCAAATGGTTCGTCATAATTAATCCAAAATACTTCTTTTGGCTTTTTTTGGGCCGTATGCTTAGCGTCATACCCTAAAAAACGTACATATTCTGTATGCCTGCGTGCCTGGTCTATATCGTCAAAAGAACCTAATGATATGGCATTTTTATAAGGCCCTGTTTCTATTATTTTATAATTTGTAATATCGTGCTTACTCATGTTTTCCACTACCTTTTCAGCTTCACTGCGCGAGGTAAAGGCTTGTAAATAAACTAGGTAATTAAGGGTTTGCATGGTTTTTTGTTTACGTATTTCTGTTGCCAAGCCAAAATCATTAATACTTTTTGCAACAAGTCGAGCCGTCTTTGAGCTACCATAAGGGCCAAGTGTATAACAACTACTTGCTGTTTTAGAGCCTTTACTTTGATATACGTAGCTGTCCTTAGAGGGTATTAATATCAGCGCAGGTACTCCTTGCTGTGTTCTTGGTGGCAAAACATAATCGGTATTGCCAATGGTATAGGCCCAAATAAAATAAAGTATATTAAAAAGAACGAGAGTAATTATCAAAATTCGTATCATTTTATTTTATTACCTCCCTTCTTCTGAAATAATTTTTAAACCATGCATAATTAAATTTTCATAATGGATAAATTCTGTAGGCAAGTGAGGTAATAGTTTTTCTGCTGAGCCACCACAGATTAACGTCCTAACAATAGTTTTATCCTTAGCATTTTGTGATGCCCTTAATTGAATTTCTTCTTCCATTTTTACACAAATATTTCCAATAGCCCCAGCAAGCCCGTACAAACTTCCACTTGCAATTGCTTGTTTTGTATTGGTTGAAAGAATATTTGGTTCATATGTGTAATAGCTTTCATTAAACGAAGCCAGCTGTTCTGTTTTTTCTAACAAACTTTGGCTACATAACTCTAAACCTGGCAAAATTAACCCACCAAGATGTTGCCCCTTGCTATCAATCGCATCAATTGTTGTTGCTGTTCCAGAATCTATCACTATAGATGCTTTATTTATACCTAAATAATAAGCTGCAACCATTGCTACTAGCCGATCCGTTCCTAATTTATGGGGTTCAGTATAAGCATTTTTCACACCTACAAGCTTGGCACTTGACTCTGCATTAATAAATTTAAGGTTTGCTTGGTGTGTGTATTTCTTAGTTGCTTCAATATAGTCATCACCCAGTACAGAAACCATGATAACTTCGTCTACTTCTGAAGTTTTAAGTTGCTCTTCAAGGATACCAAAATATGCCTCAATCGATGAACGCTTTTCATACTGGTAGCTTTGCATTTTAGACAATTGCCCGCCATCCGATAAAGACCACTTTATACCTGAGTTTCCTGCATCAACTAGTAGTTTTTTCACTCACTATTTCCATTCTTAGTTAGTTTAATTTCCACCGATGAATAAGCGTTTATCTCACCTGATGATTTTAACACCCTCAAACGACCAAACTTATCTATACCAATTGCTTTGCCTGAAATTTTTTCATTTTGATAATTAAAATTTACTTGCCTACCTTGTAAAACATCCCATATTTTCCAAGTTTCAACAAATGAATCAAAATCTAAATTGTTAAAGTTATTAAGTTTTTTCTGTAAATGGCTTATCAATTGTATATAAATAGTTTCTTTGGTTATAACCACTTCGTTTAAAGAATTATTCTCATCAGTGATGCCCATTGCTTCGTCTATGCTAGTGGCAGCTTGGCCTATTTTCTCTTCAGCTTGTGTTGACAAAAAAACATTGAGCCCAATTCCAATCACTACTTTTCCTGATTGGTCAGCTGTTTCAAGCAATATTCCCCCTAATTTTTTTTGCTCCCAAAAAATATCATTTGGCCACTTTATACCATGCCTTCTTAAGCCAAGTTCTGCTAAAGCGTCGGCAACTGCAATACCTGTTACAAGCCCTAATAAAGACCAATTTTCAGTCATTTCAGCAAAACACCAACATAAAGAAAAATATATATTCCCTCGAGGTGATTCCCAAGTATTACCCCGCCGCCCTCTCCCTATCGTTTGCTCTTCACTTATACAAATATCACCACACTTTCCATATTTTAAAAGCCAACTACTTGTTGAATCCAAAGAGTCAAAATAATGAATAGCTCTACAACCTGTAGCCTTCTTTATTTTTTCAATATCTAAAGGTTTAAAGCTTGTTAACATAATGGGGTAAGTTGTCCTTGGTAACGTATTTTACAGCAATAATAGCACCTACTATTGCTATTACTGCAGAAGCTAAAAGTGTCCATGTTGATCCCATTGTATCCCAGGTATAGCCACTCAATAAATTACCCAATGCACCCCCTAATCCAAAACTAATACCTGCATAAAGTGCCTGTCCTCGTGCATGAAACCGCCCCGGAAACAATTGATGTATCAAATTAATTGCAGTCGCATGAAAAAGACCAAAGCTCGCAGCGTGTAGTAATTGGGTAAAAAGTAGTACAGAGAAATTATCAACCCACAACGCTAAAATAACCCAACGAACTGATGTTAACAAAAGTGCAAGTGCAAATAACCGATATACACCAAAACGATAAAATAGATGGTGCATCACTATAAAAAGAACAACTTCTGCCAATACACCTAGTGCCCACATCAATCCTATCGTATTACGAGAGTAACCATGATCTTCAAGATAAATACTAAAGAAAGTATAATAAGCACCATGACTCAAAGATTGAAGCGCACAAGCTAATAACAGAGCTATTACAATCGGTTGCTTTAGTACTTTAAATATTTTACTGCTTTTATTTTTAATACCTTTCTCTATTTTATCTTTTACTAAAAGGCTACTCAGTCCATTAGCAATTAATAAACTAAGTATTAAAAGCGGTAATAATGCTATTCCACCCTCATCAATAATCAATGGCAATGCAGCAACTGTAATAATAAAACCAATAGAACCCCAAAGTCTTATATGGCTATAACGTGAATGACTTTCAGATAGGTAATCCAAAGTAAGTGCTTCAAACAGTGGTAAGCTAGCATTCCAAAAAAAACCAAATACTGTCATCACTATCACAAACCACCAATAACTTTGATAGGTAAGTACACCAGCAAAAGCGGCAACCGTAAATAACAATGATATTTGAATAATAATTAAACGCTTTTGAAGGTAATCAGACAACCAGCCCAATAAATAAGGCGCGAGTATTTTACTAGCCATAACTATGGCCATCAACTGACCAATTTCTACCGCTGTAAAGTTTAACGACTTAAGATAAAGTGGCCAGTAGGGAACAAAAACACCTAAAGCCGCAAAGAAAAAGAAGTAAAATAGTGATAAACGCTGATATAGATAACGCTGAGGGAATGACTGCAAAGTTGGCATTTCTTCTTATTTTTATCCTTAAAACTGCTATTCAATAGTACTTGTAGCTCTTTCTTTTTTAAAGTTGTCGGCCCACCAAAGCCTCGCACGCAAACCCCAACTACTTGTCAAACCAACTTCTGTAAATCGAATATTACCGTTACCATCAATAATATAGCTAGTAGGAACACCTTTCACTCCAAATAACTCCGCCAAACGACTATCTTGATCTACTATTGTTGGCCAATTTTCTATTGATTGTTGTTTCATGTGTTTAACAACATCAGTCTTCTCACCTGATTGGTAAGCAACCGTTAAAACAGGCCAGTCTTTTTGAATCTCCGTTATGCTACTTTCTTCAAATTTACAAAACGGACACCAACTTGCCCAAAAATACAATAGCAAAGGCTTTCCATTATAGTCTTCTAAGTTTACGGTTTTGCCATCCAGCATCACACTTTGAAAACTTGGCGCAACACCTGTCACCAGCTCTTTTTGTTGCCACGCTCTTATTCCAAAAACTATCGCTACAATAACAACTATTTCAATAAATAGTCGAAACCAATTACGTTTCTTTTTAGGTTTAGAAGAGGATATTGTTTTTTGCGAATTCATAATTGTCTACTAACATAATGGATGTGAATATAGCTTATCACACACGAAAAAGCCGCGACAGTATCACGGCTTTTTCGTCAGAGAATAATCCTCCAAATTTATGGAATTTAGTCAGTGATAATAACAGTAGTCTGCCCAGAAATACTATGCCCATGATTATCATGTACGCCATACCAAAAAACATCAGTACCAACATAGTTAGGGTTAGGCGTATAACGTATTTTCTTGCCTACTTTAACAATCGTTCCATTAGCTGCACCAGAGATCTGGTCTAATACTAATGTATCTCCATCTATATCATAATCATTAGCTAATACATCAACTAAGATAGAAACCCCTTTTGATGTAGTAACCGTCTCATCATTAATATTTGGATAGTTATTGTTTCCATCGTTAGGATCAGTTACCCCAATTGAAAGTCCAGCTACATCTTGACCACCATTCCCATCAGAAATATTATAATAAAATCCAAAACTTCCAACCGTTCCATCTGAAATAAATCGTATTTTACCATTCTCAATCGTAGCTGTTCCACCTCGACTCGTTCCAGCATTAATAATCGAAACTATTTCTAAACTGTCATTTTCTGGATCTATATCATTTGCTAATACATCAATAAGAATGGACTTATTTATTGATGTTAAAATAGCATCTTCAACAGCATCTGGCCCGAGATTGACCTTTACTTTCTTACTAACACTTACGGTAACGGATGCTTGAGCTGTTTGACCATGAGCATCTTTAACAACGTAAGAGAAAATATCAGTACCAGAGAAGCCATCATTTGGTAGATAACTAAGCTTACCATTAACAACCTCAACGTAACTATTATTAGATGCATTAACACCTGTGATCATTAGCTCACTATCATCGTTAACAAGTACATCTATAGTGATACCAACACCTTCCTTAGTACTTGCAGTATCATTTTTAACGTTAATTGGATCGGCTCCACAACCGGTATTACAGCCCCCATTGCCTTTCACATCAACTTTAATAGTAGCGGTTGCAGTGTGACCATTACCGTCAGAAATAGTATAGCTAAAGGTATCTATACCTGTTCCACATGAATTGACTGGTGTATAAACAACCGTGTTACCTTTAACTACAGCAGTACCTAAACTCGGGTCACTTAAACTTATGATGCTTAGTGGATCGTTGTCTGCATCAGAGTCATTATCAAGTAC
>Ga0256834_1002991_pt1 | contig 10308 bp, 8 predicted proteins | sample 4281140metaG_FD_190536 | JGI IMG/M metagenome (GOLD analysis project Ga0256834, IMG submission 190536) | Hydrothermal vent microbial communities from East Pacific Rise, Pacific Ocean - 4281-140 | ecosystem: Environmental > Aquatic > Marine > Hydrothermal vents | place: Pacific Ocean: East Pacific... | reverse complement strand
GTAATCTGCGCATTAACTTCTTGGTTATTGATAATAATTTCAGTAGCACCACTCATAGCGCAACCTCTTCAACAGGACTGATAGCACCGCTTATGACACGATATATATCGCCACCCACTGTTGTCATTTCAACCTCATAACGCCCGCCTTTTTTCACCTGATCCGTTATAGTTGGACTAGCTGAAAAACTCAGTTTTCCATTAACCCCATCAATCACTATGCCGCCATTGCTGGTAGAAAGATCAAGCATAAGAGTGCCATCAAGACTGCGTGCTAACAAAGTCGCTTGGTAGCCTGTGATATCGATAGGGCTTGATCCGCCCCAAATAATATGAAAATTCATCGTTTTGCCGCGAAAAACATATATATTGATATCTTCACCTGCTTGATTAAGCGATACGCCTGAAGTTGTTCCTGACATTATTCTCTCCTAAAAAATTTAAGATGTTGGGACATTACAAAGCATGTAATGAATGGCAAATCGCACCTTGCCACCAGTAAAATTATCACCATTGGCAGTTATGCGAACTGATGTATCAGCATAAAAAGCACTCGGCCCAGTAACACCAGAATTGCTACTGCCCAGTGCAATACTAAGCGAGCCACCATATTTAGCTATTTCTCCGGCAATGCCGCAATCATAAGAAGTAGCGCCCGTAATCGCCAATGTGGTGCGCGTCGAAACGGCAAAAACTATGGCGCGATCAGGTATAACAATTGTGCTATCCATAAACGCCCCTGAAAGGATCAATTCCTCTTCTGCAAGCTCAAATCGAGTGCTGGCCCCATTTGCACCAGAATTAAGGGTTGCAGATGCACTGCCAAAACCACTTCCAGAATAAACCGTCCAATTAGTGCCATCATAAACATAGAGCTGGTTTTCATCGCTAACCCACACCAGCCAGCCCTCTTGTGGTTGATAAAATATCCAAACATTGTCCTGGAAAGCAGCAATTTGCCCTTCCTTACCGACCCAAGCACCAGATGCACCACTAGCAGGAATATAACGATCTCCATTTAGTGGCGAGCTCGGTGGAACGGTTAAATCCATGTCAGCAACAACAATTTGCACCAAGGCATCAAGCGCCCTTACTGCTTCATTGTGAGTTATGTGTTTTTGCGCCTGTGCTGCCATAATATATGGCAATTCTAAATTGGGTGTAATATCCATGTTTCTGCTTTTTACAATTTATAACATTTATCAAAGCAAATTATAGGCAGGTGACAATGGGGGTGGATAAATTTCTCATTTAGATTTTAATTTACTAGCTTTCCTAAAGGAAATATCGGCTGGTATTTTATGATGTCTTAATGCGAACTATACATTTCTCATTTTGTTGTATATAGAGTTTTGGTGTCAATATATCTAGGCGACAAGATTAGTATAATCTTCAAGAGCAATCCAACACAATTTATTAAGAGCTTCAAATAAATGAAACAAATCCTACAATCTCTAAAAGATGGCACTACAAATCTGGAAGATATTCCAGCTCCTAAAGTTGGACAGGGTCAGCTCTTGATCCAAACCACTAAAACTCTTGTTTCAGCAGGAACAGAGCGGATGCTGGTTGAATTTGGAAAGGCTGGTTGGGTAGCAAAAGCCCGTCAACAGCCTGATAAAGTTAAGATGGTTTTAGAAAAAGCCAGAACAGACGGGGTAGCCACCACATTTGATGCGGTAAAAAGTAAGCTGGATCAACCCTTAGCACTTGGATATTGCAATGTTGGTAGAGTTGTTCAAGTAGGACACAAGGTTGAAGAATTTATTATTGGAGATAGGGTTGTTAGCAATGGGAAACACGCCGAACTTGTCAGCGTTCCCAAAAATTTGTGTGCCAAAATTCCTGACAATGTAAGTGATGAGGCCGCAAGTTTTACCGTGCTTGGGGCAATCGGATTGCAAGGAATTCGTCTCGCTAACCCAACACTTGGCGAATGTATAGTTGTCACTGGGCTCGGATTAATCGGACTTTTAACTGTTCAGATGTTGCTAGCACAAGGTTGTCGGGTATTAGGGATTGATTATGACGAGAAGCGCCTAGCGCTGGCAAAACAATTTGGTGCCGAAATAGTGAACCCAAAAAAAGGCGAAGATATTTTGGCGGCAGCGGCGACATTTTCACGCGGCAAAGGCATAGATGCAGTCATCATAACCGCCTCAAGCAAGAGTAATGAGCCAGTTTCCCAAGCAGCTAACATGTGTCGCCAACGTGGGCGTATCATTTTGGTAGGCGTAGTTGGTCTTGAACTTAGCCGTGCTGATTTTTATGAAAAAGAGTTAACTTTTCAGGTTAGCTGCTCTTATGGACCAGGTCGATATGACTCAGCCTATGAGGAAGGCGGACAGGACTATCCAATCGGCTTTGTTCGCTGGACTGAACAACGAAATTTTGAGGCTGTGCTAGATTTAATGGCTTCTGGTGCTATCAATGTTGAAGCGCTCATTTCAAACCGATTTCCACTTGAGCAAGCCAAAGAAGCCTTTGACCTTCTGACAGCAAATGAACCTTCACTTGGCATTCTTTTGCAATATCAAACAGATATACCAATTGAGGAACTGACCAGTAAAAACATTTGGCTAGCCTCTCCACCACCACCAGATAAGGCTTGCGTAGCATTTTTGGGAGCAGGTAATTATGCTGGGCGAGTGTTGATACCTGCCTTTAAGGCAGCAGGTGCTAATTTACATAGTGTCGTTAGTAATGGTGGCGTAAGTGCTACTCACTTTGGCAAAAAGTTCGGTTTTTCCAAGGCTAGCACCGATAATGAATCTGTATTGGCTGACAGTTCAATTGATACAATTATTATCGCAACACAGCACAATGCCCATGCCCAACAAGTGCTTGCCGCTTTGCGTGCTGGCAAGCATGTTTTTTGTGAAAAGCCACTTTGCCTGACATTAGATGAGCTTGCGCAAATTGAGAAGGAGGCAAAGGGGCGACCTGAACAGCATTTAATGGTTGGCTTTAATCGTCGTTTTGCCCCTCATAGCGTAAAAATAAAAGCTCTTTTGGAAACCGTCAAACAACCCAAGAGCTTCATCATGAGCGTTAATGCTGGTGCTATTCCTGAGGATCACTGGACGCAAGACAAACAAATTGGCGGCGGTCGTATCATTGGCGAAGCCTGCCATTTCATCGACCTGCTAAGATATCTGGCTGCAAGCCCTATTAAGTCCTTTCAAACTATAAAGATGGACAGTTCTACAAAAGATACGCTTAGCATACAGCTTGCTTTTGAAGACGGCTCAATTGGTACCATTCACTATTTTGCCAATGGTTCTAAAAGCTTCCCAAAAGAGCGCTTAGAAGTATTTTGTGCTGGTCGTGTGCTGCAACTTGATAATTTCCGAACTTTGCAGGCCTGGGGTTGGAAAGGTTTTTCAAAAATGAAACTGATGCGTCAGGATAAAGGGCAAAAACAATGTGCTAGTGCCTTTGTGCAGGCTATTGTGAACGGCAAAACAACTCCAATTCCACTAGCTGAAATTTTTGAAGTTAGCAATACAGTAATCAAAATCGCACAATAAAACCATATTGTTATTAGTCATCTAAGCAATCAATCACCAAATGCCCTTTGTATCAATAATTGGCTTATCGATTGGTCTTACATTCTTGAATTCTTCGTGATCAACTAACAGCAAGTGGATATCAGCATTTTCCAATGCAAATTGTGTTGTAACCAGTTGCGTTGAGCCGCCAAGCTCAGGTAGCGTTTTAATATTTGGTTCAACAGCCAATATTGCTCCAAAATGTTTTTCAGCTAGAGTTCGAACAATCTCAAGCGCAGGGCTTTCGCGCAAGTCGTCAATATTTGGCTTAAACGTCAATCCATAACAAGCAAGAGTAACATCTTTGGCATTCTTATTTGGGTTTGCCATAAGAAACTCACCAATTGCTGCTTGAACCTTTTTAATCACCCAATTAGGTTTTTCGTCATTAACTTCTCGTGCTGTTCGAATAAGACGAGCAAGTTCTGGTGTACTCGAAACAATGAACCATGGATCTACCGCAATGCAATGCCCGCCAACCCCAGGTCCTGGCTGCAATATATTCACTCTTGGGTGCAAGTTTGACAGGGCAATCAACTCCCAAACATCAATTTCAAGCCTATCACAAATTATTGAAAGTTCATTAGCAAAAGCAATATTTACATCACGAAAGCTGTTTTCTGTCAGTTTCGCCATTTCCGCCGTTCGTGCATTGGTTGCTATACAATTGCCAAACACAAATGTTTTATAAAGCTCTATCGCCATATCTGAACAAACAGATGTCATGCCACCGATCACACGATCATTTGAGACCAATTCGCGCATAATACGACCAGGTAGCACACGTTCAGGACAGTGTGCTATGCGAATATCTGAAGCCTCTCCATGAGATTGCGGAAAACTGAGATCTTTACGCGCTTTGGCCAACCATGTTGCTAATTTTTCAGTTGCACCAACTGGAGAAGTCGATTCAAGAATTACAATATTTCCTACCTCAAGAACTGGTGCAATAGCGTTTGCGGCTGCCTCAATATATCTTAAATCTGGCTGATGATTGTCACCTGTAAATGGCGTTGGCACAGCTATTAAAAATGCTTGTGCAGGTTGCGGCACTGTAGTTGCCTTCAAATAACCACCGCTCACAGCTGCCTTAACCACCATATCCAGATCAGGCTCAACAATATGAATTTCACCTTTGTTGATTATATCAACAGTATCTGGATTCACATCAACACCGACAACCCTGATTTTACGCGCTGCAAACATCGCAGCCGTTGGCAAACCAATGTAACCAAGGCCGATTACACAAATTTTTTCAAATTTGATTTCCATTAAATTTTATCCTCCAGTGCATCAAGAATTCTGGCGCTTGCTTTTCCATCTCCATAAGGGTTATGGGACGTGCTCATATTCTGATAAGCCGTTTTATTTGTCATCAATATATCTACCTGTTTTGTTATTTCATCTACGTCTGTTCCTACCAGTTTTACAGTTCCAGCCTCAATGGCTTCGGGGCGTTCAGATGTTTCCCGCATAACCAGAACGGGCTTACCCAAAGAAGGCGCTTCCTCCTGAATACCACCAGAATCTGTGAGCACTATGTGAGCCTGATTCATAAGATATACAAACGGCAGATAATCCAGAGGATCAATAAGGTGAATATTTTCTAAACCTGATAACAGGCGGTTAACTGGCTCTTGAACGAGCGGGTTTAAGTGAACGGGATAGACAATTTGTGCATCAGAATGAGTTTTTGAGATTTTTCTTAAAGATTGGCAAATACGTTCAAACCCACCCCCAAAACTTTCTCGCCTGTGTCCAGTAACCAAAATTAGTGGTCGCGAAGGACTGCAAAAGCTAAATTGTGCGGCAAGGCTTTGCTTTATATCTTGATTGGCTTCAATCTGATTAAGCACCATTAACAGCGCATCAATAACCGTATTGCCAGTAATTATTATTGCGTCATCTTTAATATTTTCAAGCAATAGATTGGATTTTGCTGTTTTTGTAGGGGCAAAATGAAGGCTTGCTAAAGCACTCGTTAATTTTCGATTGCCCTCTTCAGGCCAGGGTGAATAAATATTCCCCGTTCGAAGACCAGCTTCAACATGCCCTACTGGAATTTGTGCATAATAGGCTGCCAATGTCGCTGCCAGAGTTGTTGATGTGTCACCATGCACCAACACAATATCTGGTTTACATTCCTCCATTACAGTTTGTAATCCAGTTAATATTTTTGACGTGATAAGTTGTAGAGATTGGCCTGGACTCATAATATTTAAGTCAAAATCTGGAACTAATTCAAAAAGATCCAGCACCTGATCTAACATTTGGCGGTGTTGAGCTGTTACACAAAACTTTGAATTAAAACGATCATCAACAGCTAACGCCTTAAGCAAAGGAGCCATTTTTATTGCCTCAGGGCGTGTGCCAAAAACCAAAAGAATATTCTTTTTCATAAATACTTATCCTTTGTAAAACTTATAATAATAACTTTTTAATTGAAAAATATGTGCAATTGACTAATATCTAAAAGAATTTACATTATAATTCAATTTTTTAATCCTATTAAAAGTGGTTGCTAAATTATGGTTCGTATGACGGTCATTGACCAATATTTCCAGACCCTGCGCCACTTACGCCCTATCCAAATATGGGGTCGAATTCGACTTAAGTTTACAAATCCAAAACCAGATATTTCACCAACGCCACCTAGGCGACCTGTCTTTGGAAACTTCCAACCTTCTGCCAGACGCACCCCCAGTATTATTGCGCCACGCCAATTCAACTTCCTCAATAAAATTGAAGATATCGACAAGATAGGTTGGGATAATCCCAACATCGGCAAGCTCTGGCGCTACAACCAACATTATTTTGATGATCTAAATGCCCTAAAAGCGACAAAAAGAAAAAAATGGCATCAATCAATCTTGCAAGATTGGATAAAACATAACCCACCTGCTCTTGGTTCTGGTTGGGAGCCATATCCAACATCATTACGCATCGTAAATTGGATAAAATACTCACTTAGCGGCAATAGCCTAACTGAGCCATGCCAGCAGAGTCTGGCTATACAAGCTCGCTGGCTTAGAGAGCACTTGGAGTGGCATCTGCTTGGCAATCATTTGTTTGCTAACGCAAAAGCTCTAATCTTTGCAGGTCTGTGGTTTGAGGGGGAAGAGGCTCAGAAATGGCTGGAAATTGGCTTTCATATCCTTGCCAGAGAAGTGCCCGAACAGATATTGCCAGATGGCGGGCAATTTGAATTAAGTCCAATGTATCACGCACTTGCACTTGAAGATATGTTGGATATCATTAATGTTTCACGCTGTTATTCAGAAATCTTAAGTGCTGAACAGCAAAAACAAATGGCAGATTGGGAAAGCCGCATTCCTGATATGTTAAATTGGCTTAACACCATGTCTCATCCAGATGGAAAAATTGCATTTTTTAATGATGCGGCTTTTGCCATTGCGCCAGAAAATTCAGAACTTAAAACATATGCAAAACGACTTGGCATTCTTGACTTGACACCCCCTCCTCCTGTTGCCCTACTTCCTGATGGTGGCTATGCACGGCTTTCAACGTCAAACGCAGTGCTAATTGCTGATATGGCTCGTATCGGGCCTGATTATTTACCAGGACACGCCCATGCTGACACGCTAAGTTTTGAACTTTCTATTCATGGACAACGAGTTTTCGTTAATTCTGGAACGTCAGAATATGGGATTAGTGACGAACGATTAAGGCAACGTGGAACGTCAGCTCATAATAGTGTGGTTATTGCAGGTCGCAATTCATCAGAAGTATGGAGTGGATTTAGAGTTGCAAGGCGAGCATATCCACTCCATGCTAAGGCTTATGCTCAAGGTGAATATCTAATCGCAAAAGCAGAGCATGATGGTTATCGTTTTTTGTCTGGCAAACCATTACATAAGCGAAAATGGATGCTTTCATCTTCTTGCCTAACAATCACCGACACAATAACAAATATAAATCATACTGCAAAAGCATATTATCATTTCCACCCAGAAGTAACTCTTAAACAACTCTCTGATAATTCTGGCAAGATTATACTCTCAAATGGGAAAGAAATATTATGGATAACAACAGGCGCTCCTGTGCAAATAATAACTTCAACCTGGCACCCTGAATTTGGTGTCATTATCCCCAATACTTGTCTAATTCTTCCACTTCGTGATAAAGGCGCAACTATTAAGCTAACTTGGAATTGAGCCACATGCATATCTTATTTCTAAGCGATAATTTCCCCCCAGAGGTAAACGCCCCAGCAAGTCGCACGCTTGAACATTGTCGTGAATGGGTAAAAGCTGGGCATAAAGTAACCGTAATTACTTGTGCGCCAAATTTCCCAAAAGGCAAGCTGTTTGATGGATATAAAAATAAACTATGGCAAAGCGAGGAAATGTCAGGCATTCGCATAATCCGAGTTTGGACTTATATCACCAGCAATGAGGGATTCGCCAAAAGAATACTCGACTATATCAGCTTTATGATAGCAGCTACGATTGCATCACTTTTTGTCCGCCGGGTGGATATTATTGTGGGAACTTCCCCGCAGTTTTTCACCGCCTGCGCTGCGTGGGCGGTTTCAATTCTGAAATGGCGGCCATGGATTTTTGAACTGCGTGACATTTGGCCAGAATCCATTCGAGTAGTCAATGCAATGGAAAACTCTCGCTTGCTCAACATGATGGAAAAATTGGAACTGTTCCTTTACAAAAGAGCCAATGCAATAATTTCTGTAACACATTCATTCAAGCGCAATCTGATTGAGCGTGGTATTGATGGCAGTAAAATTCATGTAATTACCAACGGAGTGGACTTAGAGCGCTTCACCCCGATGAAAAAAGACATTAGCCTTGTAAAGAAATTAGATCTTGAGGGAAAATTTGTTGCTGGATATGTAGGAACGCATGGATTAGCACATGGGCTAGACACTTTAATTAACGCAGCACAAATTTTAGCAAATGATCCGCAAGCTAAAGATTTTCGCATCTTAATGCTGGGTGATGGAGCAAATAGGCATTCCCTAAAGAACATGGCTTTTGAACTAGGTCTTACAAATATTATCTTCATTGATAGCGTTCCAAAAGAAGCCGTTGCGCACTATTGGTCACTTCTTGATGTTTCAATCATTCATCTTATAAAAAGCAAACTCTTCACTTCTGTTATTCCATCAAAACTGTTTGAATGCATGGCAATGGGCATTCCAGTATTACATGGTGTGAAAGGAGAATCAGCAGATATTGTAAAATCCAACGAAATAGGATTAACTTTTGAACCTCAAGATGCAACTGCGTTGGTTGCAGGGCTAAAACTATTAAAACAAGACGAAACACTTAAAAAACGTCTAGGGAAAAATGGAATTTTAGCGGCAAGAAAATTTGATAGACTTGCTCTTGCTAAAGATATGCTAATTATCCTTCAAACTGTTGCAGATCAATAATCATACCTGATGTGACATTTTACTTTTTGCGTGCAAGTGGTAATTTTATAAAAAAATATACCTAGAAGTTCATAGGAGAGATATCATTTCCTTTAGTCTACCCAGATAGGGTTTGACCAAGCACGCTTGCCTGCGCGATCAATTATCGTGATGCGAATCCATGGCGAATTGGCTAGGCGATCCAGTGAAAGTCGTCCACTTGTCATTGCCTTGCCGTGCAGGGTTGCCATTGAAGTGCCTTTACCCTGAACGATAATGGTTACAGCCGACGAACAATCAACTTCAACACCATCACTACTAAGGCGGATATCTTTAATTTCTGGTCCAGTGCTGGAATAGAAGTCGCCGTCTTTTAGCGCTTTGAGCAGAGCCTCTGGTGAATTCTTTTCTGCTTTAACCATGACCCAACCACCAAAATGATCTGGCGTGTTGAAATGAGCATCATCGGTTGCGATTAATAACAGATGGCGGCCAGCATTTAATAGATGCTCTAATGTTAGAAAACCTTCACCACGATCATTATCTATGACGCAGCCATGATTGTAAATTTCTACTGCGTGGGCGGCTGTTAGAGTTAGGGCATCAGCCTCGCTCATACCAGACCAATGCGGGTGGGCAATGGCGACAAATGCTCCTGCATCACGCGCTCGCTGAGCAATATTTGCACCACTTTCAGAGCCTTTAATTGGATGAAAATTTGGAGCATTGGGGGGGGTAAAATCTGCTGGCAACCCTATTGCCAAAATATGCCATAAATGAGAATTACCCATTGAACCTGTGTGCAGCTCAGCACCAGCAATGGTGGTGAAATTATCATTGTGAAAAGCACTCGCATCAGTGATTGGATAGTCAAACAACCCCACAAAATGATCGCTCAAACAAATAAAATCATAACCCTCTGCCTGATATCTGCCACAAACTTCCTCAGGACTTAAAATTCCGTCCGAGCCTGTTGAGTGGGTGTGTAAGTTACCTCGATAGAATTTGCCTTTGGCGGTGAAAAAACTTGTGGGCATAGTATTATCTTCGTATTATTTAATGATTGCTTATAAAATTTGACTAAGGAATTTTTGGGTTCGTTCATGTTCAGGATTGTCAAAAAACGCCTCAGGATTGTTGCGTTCTACAATGTCGCCTTCGTCCATAAAAATCACTTCATCAGCAATGGTTTTGGCAAAGCCCATTTCATGAGTAACAACAATCATCGTCATGCCTGTTTCAGCAAGATCGACCATAACATCTAACACCTCTTTAATCATTTCAGGATCTAGCGCAGAGGTTGGCTCATCAAACAGCATAATCTTTGGATTCATGCAAAGCGATCTAGCGATAGCCACTCTTTGTTGCT
>Ga0256834_1002990_pt1 | contig 10309 bp, 10 predicted proteins | sample 4281140metaG_FD_190536 | JGI IMG/M metagenome (GOLD analysis project Ga0256834, IMG submission 190536) | Hydrothermal vent microbial communities from East Pacific Rise, Pacific Ocean - 4281-140 | ecosystem: Environmental > Aquatic > Marine > Hydrothermal vents | place: Pacific Ocean: East... | reverse complement strand
TTCTTTAAGGTAGTGAAACATAGCAATTTCTCCAAAAAACGGACCAAAAATATTAAAGACCGGTATAAAGTTAAATAGTGCCGTTACAAAGCTGATAATCCAGATAGCAACGGTGTGCTCTTTAAGCTTTTCGGGCGTTACTGTGTCAAACAGTACGGACGCGGCATCGTACTGAAAGGTATCTTTAATGAGCCACATCCACAATACAATGAGTACTATAAAGTTGAGTACGGGAATAAACAGAATCGGGAATGCCACAATAGAGATAACGGCGAAAAGAATACTGTCTTTGACGGTATAGCCGATAGAGCGGAAGGTATGGTCTCTGAGGTGTTCATCATCAGGAAAGCATCGCTCTTCAATAGAAGTGAGCAGCGGCTTACTAAAAAGACTCACAACAAATACCATACTCACGACAATCGCACTGTAAATAAAGTAAAACCCGAGTAAATACCCAATAGTGCTCTCTACCGTTTCAAACGGAAGCCATGTTAAGAGTTGTAAAAACTCTTGATAGATATAATCCCCTTTAAAAAACCAGACAACTGCCCAAAAAAGAGCACTTCCCATAGCTGTTAACACCGAAAAGGCGGTATATTTGTCTTGAGAGATATGACGCAGCATCAGGTTGCCGAAAAAGGCAAAAATGAGTGCAAATGTCAGCAATACCAGCTGAAGCCATAAAAATGATGAGAGCATCCACGCACCGTTGGAACGTACCATTGAAAAGGGTACCCACTCCAAAACGTGCGCGCCGAGTGAGACAATACTATCCCAAAAAATGACTCCGATGCCAATCCATACTGCTGTTACGATAAGACCGCTTATGAGTGCCAATCTCATCGTATGCCATGTTAAAATCTCTTTGATTGCAAAAACGAGTGCATGTGCAATTTCTTTCATGTTCTCTCCTTTATGTCTGTTTTAAAACGACCCGTTTGGTGATGAGTCGCAACGTAATTTCAAGTAAAAATGCTACTACAAATCCTCCGGCAATAAAGTAACCCACATGAGGAATATGTTTACTGGTATATGAGAGTGCCAATACAATGGCAATACCGATAGTAAGAATTGCCAATATCACTAAGGTCTTTGATGCACCGCTCTGTTTAATCTTTAGTAGATGCCCAATATGCACCAGTGCATGAATAAAGAGTATGGAGATTGAACCGATAGCGGCAATCTCGGTTAAATTGAAAAAGAGGACAAAGGCAATGAGTATGACGGTACTTACAATAAGCCCCTCACTGCTGTGCCAGACATTTCTCTCATACACTTTAGGCAGTTCACCGTTTTTTGCCATGGTATAGGTGACGTTGGTAACGGCGTAAAGGTTGGCATTAATAGAAGAGGCTGTAGAGATCAGTGCCGCAATAGCCATAATCGTAAAGCCGACCTCACCAAAGGCCGGTTTAGCGGCTTCTGCAAGTGCATAGTCTTGCGCTTTAATAATTTCAGGCAGTGTCAAATTTCCAAAGACGGCAAAGGTTACAGCCACATAAAGCAGCATGACAAAGCCAATGGCAATGACCATGGCTTTTAGCATGGTCGCTTGTGGATTGTCCATATCTTCTGCCGTATTGGTAATAACGCGAAAGCCCTCATAGGCAAAAAAGGTGAGGGCGATGGAAGAGAAAACATTCATAATCGGTGGGGCATCTTTAATGCTCAGTAGTTCAGGCTGAATGTAAAATGATACCACAACCGTAAAGACTACAATAATGGTGAGCTTAATGATGACAATAATATTTTCACTTCGTGCAATTAATGAGCTTCCTGCGAGATTAATGAGGGCAAAGAGCAGTAATACTCCTACGGCATAACCGTTGGCGTACAGTGGTGTATGCATTCCCGTCATGGCGGCTAAATAGGTACCGAATGTTTTAGCAACCATCGCAATAGCCACCATGGCAGAGAGGTAGAACAGTACGGCAATGGAACCTGAAAATACTCCCTCGCCATAACACTGTACCAAATACTCTACGATACCGCCGCGACTGGGGTAAATACTAGAGAGTTTTGCCAGAGAATAGCCGCTAAGCAGGGCAATAACACCACCCATTAAAAAGGAGATCCAGACCAGATTGCCGGCAATGGCTCCTGCTTCTCCAAGCAGTACAAAAATACCGGCACCGACCATTGAGCCGATACCTAAAAATACAGCGCTCCATAGACCGAATGCTTTATGATCCTGCTTCATATGTCCACCTCATTAGATAACATTGTAACAAAATAGTACATCAATAATAATTTTATTTGTGTTAGCTAAGTAACAGAATGAGATTGTGTAATTGATTTATAATGGAATGTGTTGAAACAAAAATGTAGAACTAACGACCAAAACAGATGAAGGAGAAGCGTATGTTACATGTTACATTAAACGAAAAAGAGTCACTGGCTATTTTAGAACCTCAGGGTGCATTGAGCAAAGAGGACTTTGTGCGTGCCGCTGAGGTGATTGACCCTTTTATTGAAAAAGGTGGAACATTACAAGGCATTATTATTTATGTTCAGGATTTTCCCGGATGGGACTCGTTTAAAGCCTTGCTCAAACATTTTGAGTTTATTAAAGAGCACCACAAAAAAGTTGCCCATGTCGCTTTTGTAACAGACTCTTTTATAGGAGAAGTTGCTGAACATATTGGAAGTCATTTTGTTAATGCAGAGGTAAAGAACTTCTCTTTTGATGCACTTAACGAGGCAAAGCAGTGGATTAAGGGTGATAGTTAAAGTGTAAGTCAACGTAGAGGTAAGGAGCGGGTATGTTCTATAAAACACGTATCAAGTCGCAAATAGCGTCTATTGCAGATGATAGTCCTGATATGAATCATCAAGTTATGGATTTACTGCAACGGATCTATGACGAGGCGATGACGAAGACACGAAAAACAGGAGAGTCTATTGAGAGCATTACGTATGAGGTTTTAGAAGGTATCGAGGAGGGGTTACTATCGAAAAAACTTGATATTGACGAGATACTAAACGGGGTTGCTGATGTGATGGTAGATCTTATTTATGATCATGCCCAAGAGAATATTCGCAAAAGTCAAATTAAAAAAGAGCTTGCCCAGGAGCATTTTAAAGAGGCTATTGAAAAAGAGAAAGCGCACCTTTTAAGCTCTATGGAGACTTTTCAACTCTATGCACACGAGAAAGATCTACCTCATTTTGAAAAAAATTTACATCTCATTGAAACAAAGGTCTCTCAAAAAATAGAGGAAATTCATCATACTTTTAAGCATGAGATCAATGCAGACGCATCAAATTCATAAAATGATGCTAAGATAGTCGTGATAATATAATTATGGTGTATAAGGATGAGTAATGATTGAAGATTCTGAATTACGACAACAAGCGTTTGATGTACTGCATGATTTGAGCCTGTTTCACCGCCTTGAAGCAGAGGTATTGCACGCTATGCTTGCAGAGTGTACGCCCGTAGAGTGGAATAAAGCCGATACCATCGACTATAGAACAGGAACGCAGCATTGCTATATCATTATTTCAGGACGTTTGAAAGTAACGCAGGTCGATCCCAATACCGGACGTAGTATTGCACTGTTTTTATTGCAAGCGGGTGATATATACGATCTGTTTTCGTTACTTGATGAAAAAGAACACATCTCTTTTCCTATTGCACTTGACCCCATTACTACACTACGTATTCCGGTAAAACGTATGCGTGAATGGATGTGTGAATATCCCACATTTAATGCGATGTTTTTACCCTACTTAGGTGAAAAGATGCGGGAGTTGGAATCGTTTAGTGAGTCGATTATTTTTCACGATACGCTAACAAGAATTTCAAACCTCATTTTAAAGCATGTCTTACCCAAAGAAGCGATGGAAGAAGGGCACTGCTATCCGGTGCGTCTGATTAACAACCTCTCTCATGAGTCGATCTCGGAACTCATAGGCTCCGTACGCTCCGTGGTAAGTACCCAGATGCACAAATTGAAAGAAGAAGAGATCATTATTAGTAAACGCGGCCATCTTGCCGTCAAAAATCTTGAAAAGCTCATGAAAAAAAGTGATCTTTTTACGAGTTAGTATAAAAAAGGAACACATATGAAAGTCAATACAATAGTTTCTACTCTTACAGCAACACTCCTGTTGAGTGTGGCTGCACTCCATGCAGAACCGGGAAATTTCGGTGTCAACGGTGCGAATGCATGGAGCTCTGTAGAACAAAAACGGATTCAACATACCGATGCATTTGGCGATACCTACTATACCTACAGCGCTGAAAAACCCAAAAAGTTTGTAGAGCATGAGGTACATCAACACAAACAACAAGTCAATGTATCACCACAGGAGGTGGTAAATGCCTATAAGAAGGCACTTCGTGCGGTAATATTACTGCATGAGAACAATACTACAGCGGCCATAAAGACATTACAACAGGTCACTACACAGTTACAAACGGCACTGAAAAAGGAACCTACACTCCATCAGGTTCTTGTATCCCAAGAGATTACTGTGGCGCAGTATGTAGCAGATTCCGCGCAGATTCAACAGTCCATAAGCTTGGCAGAACGACTTCTCAAGGAGCATAGTGTACAGAGTGCACGAGAGATCGTACTACGCTTGCAAGATGCCTTGATAGTAGATAACGCCTCTATTGTGGTGCCTCACTTTGCCGACAATGTACAGAAGGCTTTAGTTATCTTGGAAAAAGGGGCATTGCTGGAGAAAGATGAACGTGATGCCGCCTTATTACTGCTTAATATGGCGCTTAACGATGTCGTCTATGAGCGTGTCATTGTACCGATTCCATTGTTAAAAGCACAACATTTTGTCGTCGAAGCATCAACACTCGATGTGTCTAAAAAGGATACCCTTAATGCCTATTTAGATGGGGCACAAGAGGAGCTTAAACGAGCCGTACTGTTGGGGTATATTAAAGAAAACAGTAGTGAGTATAAGACCTTAAAAGGCGAAATAGAGACGATTCAAAAAACACTCAAGGGGAACAAGGCAAAGAGCCCGACACTGTATGATCGCATTAAGAGAACTTTTGAAAAATTGCTCAATGAGACACGGCATAAAATCATTCAAAGCAGTGCTGAAGCCAACGTCAATAGATATGAACGACACGAAGATAGCGAGGCATTTCAGAAGAGAAAAGTATTTAGTAATGAAGCCGTTGACGATGCGCATAAAACGCTAAAAACAACACCATAAGGAGCTTGTTATGTGGCACAATCAATTAATAGAAATGAATACCGAGTTAGCCCAGAAATTTAAAAAATATACGTTTATCGTCGGCATTGTCTTTTCCCTATTGGGCATTGCAGCTCTGATATATCCGTTTTTTATGGCATTAGTGAGTGCGGCTTTTGTAGCGTGGTTTATGATCTTTGCCGGTTTTGTGGCAGGGTACTACACTTTTGTAAGTTACTCCAAAGAGTGGATTGGATGGCTTAAATCATTTATTTTAGTCGGTACGGGTCTGTTTATGCTGTTTAATCCGCTTGGCGGTATTCAGGTGCTGGGGCTGTTGCTGGTAATCTATCTTCTTTTAGATGCGTTTGCCAACTTTACGCTGGCGAGTTTAAATAAGACATCAACACGGTGGTTGTGGATATTTAACGCGCTAATCTCCATTGTACTAGCTGTTATCTTTTTGAGTACATGGGGTTCTGTTGCGGCAGAGTCATGGCTTATAGGAGTGTATGTAGGTATTAGCCTGCTTGTTGACGGTATTGTACTGGTAATGAGTAGCAGCCGCATACCAAGCAGATAAAAATACATGTAAAAAGGTTTCTCATGCAAGGCAGAGATAAAATAGGTGCTTTAGAGGCGTTTAGTATAGGGGTCGGCGGTATGGTCGGCGGCGGTATTTTTGCCGTCTTGGGTCTGACCATTACACTCTCTCACGGTGGTGCTCCCATAGCCTTTGCAATTGCCGGTTTTATTGCTTTAGTGACGGTCTATTCGTATGTGAAACTTTCGGTGCGCTACCCCAGTGAGGGAGGTACCATTAAATTTATTGTGGAGGGCTTTGGTAACGGTATCTTTGCCGTGTTAATCAATAACTTGTTACTCATTAGCTATGTCATCATGCTCTCTTTGTATGCGTACGCATTTGGCAGTTACGGTGCGGCACTCTTAGGATTGGACAATGTGGCATGGGTCCAAAATGTCTTGGCAGCGGGTGTTATTGCCTTTTTTGCCATGATTAATTTAATGGGCTCTTCTACAACGGGTAAAACCGAAGATGTGATGGTATTTATTAAGCTGGCTATCTTAATACTCTTTATCGGGGCGGGTTTTATGACCCTAGATACCTCACGGCTCGAACCGGTAACATGGACATCAACAACATCACTGTTAACGGGCGGTTTAATCATTTTTCTTGCCTATGAAGGGTTTGAACTCATTGCCAATACGGCACAAGATATCAAAGAGCCCGAAAAGAATCTACCGCGTGCCTACTACGGTGCGGTAATCTTTGTGATTGTTCTGTATATGGCGGTTGCTGCGGTAGCGGTGGGTAATGTCAGTTTAAGTGAGGCGGAGCAGGCCAAAGATTATGTCCTTGCGGTTGCGGCTAAACCGTTTTTCGGACATGCCGGATTTATTATTATTGCCATTGCCGCGCTACTCTCAACCGCATCGGCTATTAATGCGACGCTCTATGGCGGCGGTCGGGTAGGGTATCTTATTGCCAAACTGGGTGATCTGCCCGATAGTTTTGAAAAGCGGATTAAAAACGGCTATGAAGGGGTGGTGATTATTGCACTGTTGAGTATTATTTTTGCTATTTCATTTAATCTGGAAAATATCTCCGTTGCCGGCAGCCTTGGATTTTTAATTATCTTTTCCTTGGTGAACCTAGCCCATTTTAGACTCTATAAGCAGACCGGCGGCAACCGATGGATTGCCGGCTTTGGTTTTCTGCTCTGTTTGGGTGCGACACTTGTCTTAATTGGTTACAATCTCATTCATAAACCCGAAGCTTTGATGAGCAGCTCTTTAGTGCTGGGTATGGTGGCGCTGTTTTCGTACCTCTACTATAAGATCGAAAAACGCCATAGTATTTTAAATGCAGACAACGAGTAAATTTACATGTAAATTTATAAAGCGAGTGAAATGCCTACCGGACAGTGATCTGATCCAGTAATATCATCTAATATGAAAGCATCTTCAAGGTATTCGCACAGATCTTCGGAGATAAAAAAGTAGTCAATTCTCCAACCGACATTGTTCGCACGTGCCGCGCTACGGTAGCTCCACCAGCTGTAGCGCTGTATGACATCACCGTGAACGTAGCGAAAGGTATCGACGTACCCATTCGCAATGAGCGTGTCAATCCATGCGCGCTCTACAGGAAGAAATCCTGAGGTGCCGGCATTGGCTTTGGGGTGTGCCAGATCAATCTCGGTATGCGCCGTATTGACATCACCGCAGATAATAATAGATTTTCCCTCTTCACGCAGTGCATTGCAGTGTGCTAAAAAGTCATCATAAAATTGCAGCTTATAGGCGAGACGGTCGGCATCTTTTTGTCCATTGGGAAAATAGACACCCAACAGCACAATATCGCCGTAGTGCTGCTCTATAATGCGCCCTTCACGGGCAGTATCTATATGCTCACAGGTAGAGACACTATCGGGCTCTATGTTAGAGTAGATCATGGTGCCCGAATACCCTTTTTTTTCGGCACTGTTAATGGTGGTATAGGGCATCTCATGCGTAAAGAGTGCCGTAGGCACTTGGTCGCTCAGGGCTTTGATCTCTTGCAGACAGATGATGTCAGGCTCATGCGCATCAACCCACTGCATCGCGTTCTTATTGGCAATGGCGCGTATTCCATTAACATTCCAAGAGATAATCGTCATAAAAGTTCCTAAAAAGAGGTGAGTTTACTGTTGGTACGTGGGTGCAGCACGCAAACTCTCTAGTAAAGAGAGGCGTGCGTTAGTATGAATTAGACGAAGGTAACGTCGGAGACGTGGTGTTTTAGACCCAGTTCATCGACGGTACATCCTAGTGCGAGACCTAACATCTGTTGCATGTGTAGCACCGGCATCTTAACATCACGACCGACCGCATGAGAGGCATGATCATACTGCGTATCGAGTTTGAGGTGACAGAGTGGACACGGTGTTACCATCCAGTCGGCATTTTGATCTAAGGCACCCATGAGTGCTTTTCCGGTCAGACGTGCGGCTGTCGTCGGTGATTGTAGCTCGGCATGAAAACCGCAACATTTATTTTTCTCATCATAGTCGACATTCTCACCGCCACAGGCAATAATGAGATCATCAAGTGAGGTTGGGTTGTAAGGGTTGTCACCCCCGGCGAGTTCTGAAGGGCGGATATTATGACAGCCGTAAAACGGTGCAATATTAAATTGGCTCAACGGTTTAACTACCATCTCTTTAATTTTATCTAAACCGAAATCATCAATAATAGCATAGAGAAAGTGCGTAATTTCAGACTCTCCCTTGTACTCCAACCCGACTTCTGCCAACTTCTCGTTAACCCGTGCTTTAAGCTCAGCATTGGTGTCGAGTCGATGTTTGGTCATAGCGGTATTGAGCTGGCAGGTATTACAGATAGTGACCATCGTCAGACCACGAGACTCGGCATAGCAGATATTACGCGCATTTAATACTAACGATAAAAAGTCATCATAATCTTGCAGGTGTGACGCACCGCAGCATGAGGCTTCACTCAGTTCAATGAGTTCAATTCCCAATTTGTCGGCAACCGCATACGTTGACATGAGTTGCTCGGGCGTACTCTCTTTAGCTGTACATCCTGTAAACAGTGCATATTTTAATTTTTCCACGTCAACGCTCCTAAAATTTTACTGTCGAAGAGATTTTTACAAGCTTTTTAATCTCATCGAGTTTATCTGATTGCGGCATATTCCACGGCAGAACAATTTTGCCTTTTTTGTACATCTTAATGGCAACAGGAACATGTTTGAGTACACCGAAATTACCCTCAGAGTAGCGTACCAACTCTCCTTCATCAAGCAGACCGTGCTTTTTAATGGAGTGAGCAAAACCGACGGCATGGCGTACGGCAACATTGTTAGGCGCACGTCCGTACTCAAAGGCTTGATTGTGCAGTTTGGTGATTTTTTCAATCGGGTTGATCTCTTTAGGACATACCTCGGCACACTCAAAACATTTCACACAATCCCAAACACCCGCACCCGGTTGGTTGACAATGTCAAGACGGTCCAGTGTTCCTTCATCACGTACATCGGCATTAAAGCGATACGCCGCCGCAAATGCAGCCGGACCAAAGAACTCATCATTCTCTTCAAGGGCAGGGCAGGAGTAGTGGCACAGACCACACTGAATACATAAGTCCGCTTCAAGCAGCTCTTCTGCTTGTTGGGGAGTGACTAAAGACTCCTGTGTCGGATGCTCGTCAATCTCACCGACGAGGTAAGGTGTTACGGCATCATGTTTTTCCCAGAAATCTGCTTTGTCGACAATCATATCTTTAACAGCGCGTTTAATGCTGACCGGATCAATAGTCAGTTCGGTTCCAAAGGTTTCAATAATATCGTTCATACGCTCTTTACAGGCAAGAACTCCTTTACCGTTTACTTTGATGGCACAAGCGCCGCAGATACCGTGACGACAGCTTCTACGATAACTGAAACTTCCGTCAAATTCCCATTTAATACGATTTAAAATATCAAGAACCACCTCTTCAGATGTCACTTCCATCTGATACTCTTTATAGGTTGGAAGATAATCGGTTTCAGTGTTAAATCGGAACACTTTAAAAGTAATTGTTTGTGTTGTAATACTCGTCATTGAGTGCTCCTTTAGTATGTTCTTTCTTTAAGTTCATGTTTGCCCAGTGTGACATCCATGTAATCGAGTGTAATATTGCCGTTTTCATCCATATATGCCATGGTATGTTTAAGGAAATTTTCATCATCTCGGGTGTTGTAATCTTCACGGAAGTGTGCACCGCGACTCTCTTTTCGTGCTAAGGCACTCTCAACAATAAAGAGTGAGAAGTCAAGCATATGTCCCAGTTCAATAGCTTCTTGCAGATCGGTATTGAAAATTTTAGACTTATCATCAATGCGGCAGTTTTCATGAAAACGTCGGCGCAGCTCTTTGAGAATATCAACTTGTTGGGCCAAGGTCTCTTCGGTTCTAAAGACACCGGCATTGTCGGTCATGCTCTGTTGCAGCTCTTCACGAAGACCCGGTACCGTTTCCATACCGTTGCGATTGAGTGTTACGTTAACTTCATCAATCATTCTAGCGGCATCGTCTTCAGTAGCTTTACGCAGTTCAATGCCTTCATTAAGATCATTAATCAT
>Ga0256834_1002989_pt1 | contig 10311 bp, 6 predicted proteins | sample 4281140metaG_FD_190536 | JGI IMG/M metagenome (GOLD analysis project Ga0256834, IMG submission 190536) | Hydrothermal vent microbial communities from East Pacific Rise, Pacific Ocean - 4281-140 | ecosystem: Environmental > Aquatic > Marine > Hydrothermal vents | place: Pacific Ocean: East Pacific... | reverse complement strand
AGGCTCCCTTTTTTACTACTAACTAAAAAAATCAAAAACTCACCACTTAAAAAGATATTAAGTAATGAATAAGTACTGTAAAAGTAGTATGAATTTTTGATTAAATTAATGACATTTATCATTCTAGTCGTAAAAAATTTATAATTCTCAGACTATGCTTTTTCTCTAAAAATATTTAAAATTTCCTTTTTAGTAAAAAAAGCACTTGTGCTAAAAGTTTTACTTATCAAGTTGTTCTGTTTAATTTTAAGCATTTTTTTACCTTTAATTTTTTTAAATTCAAACTTTATAATAGTATCATTGTTTGTTTTAACTATCACCTGATGATCATTTATGGCATCAAAACCGTCAACAATAATATTATAAATAGTATTTTTATTAGGGAAATGGAATGACCTATTATTAAAGTTTTCTGAATTTAAATCTGAATAAACAACTAAAAATTGATTATTAGATTTTAAAAGTTTTATTGAATAATTTCCATTTTTAACACTTCCTATTTCTTGTCCAAAACTAAACAAAGAAGAAAGTAAAATAAAACTAAAAATTAGAATTCGTATCATATTCAATGCTTTAAAATATGGGGTCTGGGGAAATTTACTCAAAGGGTAAAAAAAGACTTACGTTACTGTAAGTCTTTTTCTTTTGCTCCCCCTCTTGGACTCGAACCAAGGACCCTCTGATTAACAGTCAGATGCTCTAACCAACTGAGCTAAGGAGGAATTTATTCTCTTTTGCGAGTGCAAATATACAAGGTTTTAAACTTTTTGCAAGATTTTTATGAAAAAAAAGCATTCTTTTTTGTGATTTTTTTTTAGATTTAGCTAACTCACTAAGTACGAAACTTTAAAAACCTCCAGTAAGAAACGTTTTTTATTGTTAAGTTTTCAATATTTACTTTAAAAAAGCATTAAAAAAACTACATTTTTAACAAAATTCATCAATTCGTATTAAAAACATAATATCTATAATAAAGCTTTTAATTAAAATGGTGGTTCTCGTAAAAATTGTATTTTAGCCGCAACTAAATAAATCACAGACATCTAATAAAAACATGGATAAGTTTTCATTCTTAAATACCGTACATACTGGATATATTTCCGATTTATATGATACGTATTTAGTTAATCCCGACACCTTAGAACCCAGTTGGAAAAGTTTTTTTCAAGGCTATGATTTTGCCAATGAAAAATATTCATTAACCGATGAAGAAACTAACTTTAAGGTTCCTGAAAATGTATTAAAGGAATTTAAGGTTCTCGACTTAATTAACGGGTATAGAACAAGAGGACACTTATTTACCAAAACAAATCCGGTTCGTGAACGACGTAAATACGAACCAACACTTTCAATTGAAAATTTCGGGTTATCTAAATCTGATCTAGATACCATTTTTGATGCTGGTGAAATTGTTGGTACAGGAAAAACTTCTTTGCGCAATATTATAAAACATTTAGAAACAATTTATTGTGATTCTATTGGTGTTGAATATATGTATATTAGAAATCCTGAAGAAATTAAATGGTTTCAGAAACAACTAAACAAAAACTCTAATCACCCTAACTATTCTGCTGACTCTAAGAAATATATTTTAAAAAAGTTAACACAAGCTGTAACATTTGAAAGTTTTTTACAAACAAAATACGTTGGTCAAAAGCGTTTTTCCTTAGAAGGAGGAGAAACTTTAATCCCTGCCATAAGTGCTGTTATTAGAAATGCTGCTGAAATTTATGATGCAAATGAATTTGTATTGGGAATGGCTCATAGAGGCCGTTTAAATACACTCGCCAATATTTTTAGAAAACCAATACGTGATATTTTTAGTGAATTTGAAGGCAAAGATTTTGAAGAGAAAGATTTTGATGGTGATGTAAAATACCACTTAGGTTTAACAACAACTAAAACATTAAAAAATAATAAGGAATTGAAGATGAACTTAGTTCCAAACCCTTCTCATTTAGAGACTGTTGCTGCAGTAGCTGAAGGTATATCGCGAGCTAAGATAGACAAAATGTACAATGGAGACAATTCAAAATTACTTCCAATAATTGTACATGGAGATGCCGCAATAGCAGGGCAGGGACTAGTTTATGAAGTTACACAAATGAGTAAATTAAATGGATATTCTACTGGTGGTACCATTCATATTGTAATTAACAATCAAATTGGTTTTACTACCAATTATCTAGATGCTCGTTCAAGTACCTATTGTACAGATGTAGCTAAAGTAACCTTATCTCCTGTACTACACGTAAACGCTGATGATGTTGAAGCGGTTGTTCATGCAATAGAAATGGCATTAGATTTTAGAATGAAATTTAAGCGCGATATTTTTATTGACTTATTAGGTTATAGAAAATATGGCCATAATGAAGGTGATGAACCTCGTTTTACGCAACCAAACTTATATAAAGCAATTTCAAAACATTCTAACCCAAGAGATATTTACGCTCAAAGGTTAATCGTAGAGGGTGTTATTGATACTGCTTATTTAAACAATTCCATTGCTGAATTCAAAAACTTATTAGAACAAGAATATCAACATTCTAAAAAAGTTAAAACTTCAAAAGTTCGTGAATTTATGCAAGATACTTGGAAAGGTTTTGTTCGAAGAGATTTAAGTTCAATGTTAATTTCAGAAGACACAACCTATCCTAAATCAAAATTAAAAGACATTGCTAAAATTGTATCTACAATTCCCGAAGGTGTTAAATTTTTACGAAAAGCCGAACGAATTTTACGCGATAGAAATAAAATGGTTTTTGAAACCGATAAAATTGACTGGGGAATGGGAGAAACTTTAGCTTACGGAAGTTTGCTTAAAGAAGGGTTTGATGTTCGCATTTCTGGTCAAGATGTTGAACGTGGTACATTCAGCCATCGTCACGCCATATTGCGAGATGAAATTTCTGAAGAACGTATCAACTTATTAAATAAATTAGATAATAAGCAAGGAAAAATGAGTATTTACAATTCCTTATTATCTGAATACGGCGTACTTGGCTTTGATTATGGATATGCAATGGCAAATCCAAATTCACTAACCATTTGGGAAGCTCAATTTGGCGATTTTAGCAATGGTGCTCAAATTATTTTTGATCAGTATTTATCAGTTGCTGAAGATAAGTGGAAACTACAAAACGGTATTGTGGTATTACTTCCACACGGTTATGAAGGGCAAGGCTCAGAACATTCATCGGCTCGTATGGAACGATTTTTACAGTTATGCGCTATTGATAACATGATTATAGCTGATTGTACCACACCTGCTAATTTTTATCATCTGTTACGCCGTCAAATGAAACGTGATTACAGAAAACCTTTAATTGTATTTACACCTAAAAGTTTGTTGCGTCATCCATTGGCCGTGTCTTCTCTAAGTGAATTTTCGGAAGGAAATTTTCAAGAAATAATTGACGATACAATTGAAGCCAAAAATATCACCAAGTTGGTGTTTTGTACTGGGAAATTTTATTACGACTTATTGGCAGAACGCAACAAATTAAACCGAAATGATGTAGCTTTGGTAAGGATTGAACAATTATTTCCGTTACATTTAGATAAATTACAACAAATAATAGATAAATATACAAATGTAAAAAATTATGTTTGGGCGCAAGAAGAACCTGAAAATATGGGTGCTTGGAGTTTTATGTTACAACGTTTTAGGTTAGTACATCTTGAAGTAGCTTCGCAACCGTTTTATGCAGTACCTGCAGCTGGTTCATCAGCAAGGTTTAAAAGAAGACACCAACGTGTTATTGATAAAGTATTTAAAAACTAACTAATAAAAATTCGTCTGATAAAGACAAAAAATTAATAAGATGATTTTAGAAATGAAAGTTCCCTCACCGGGAGAATCTATTACAGAAGTAGAAATAGCAGCCTGGCTTGTTGAAGATGGAGATTATGTAGAAAAAGATCAACCAATTGCTGAAGTTGATTCAGACAAGGCAACATTAGAATTGCCTGCTGAAGAAAGTGGTATTATTACTTTAAAAGCAGAAGAAGGTGATGCTGTTGAGGTTGGAGCAGTCGTATGTTTAATTGATTTAGATGGTAAAAAACCTGAAGGGTTAGCAGCAAAAGAATCTAAAACTGAAGCTCCTAAGGTTATTGAAAAACAAGTTGAAACTAAAACTACTTACGCTAGTGGAACCGCTTCCCCTGCTGCTAAAAAAATTCTTGATGAAAAAGGCATAACTCCTTCAGAAGTTAAAGGAACTGGAAGAGATGGAAGAATAACAAAAGACGATGCGGTGAATGCCACACCTAGTATGGGTGTTCCTACTGGTGGATCTCGTAATTCTGAACGTAAAAAAATGTCAATGCTTCGCAGAAAAGTTGCACAACGTTTGGTTGCTGTAAAAAATGAAACAGCTATGCTTACTACTTTTAATGAAGTAGATATGAAACCTATTTTTGATTTACGTAAAGAATTCAAAGAAAGTTTTAAAGAAAAACACGGTGTAGGTTTAGGGTTTATGAGCTTCTTTACTTTGGCTGTTGTTAGGGCTTTAAAATTATATCCTGATGTGAATTCAATGATTGATGGAGACTATAAAATTATGCATGATTTTCAAGACATTTCAATTGCTGTATCTGGGCCAAAAGGGTTAATGGTTCCTGTAATTAGAAATGCTGAAAACTTAACATTTAGAGGTGTAGAAAGTGAGGTTAAACGTCTAGCTTTAAGAGCACGTGACGGACAAATTACCGTTGACGAAATGACTGGAGGTACTTTTACCATTACAAATGGAGGTGTATTTGGTTCTATGCTATCAACTCCAATTATAAACCCTCCTCAAAGTGGTATATTAGGAATGCACAATATTGTTGAACGACCTATAGCCGTTAACGGAGAAGTGATTATTAGACCTATTATGTTTGTCGCTCTTTCTTATGACCACAGAGTTATTGATGGAAGAGAATCTGTTGGATTTTTGGTTGCTGTAAAAGAAGCCTTAGAAAATCCTATTGAAATATTAATGGATAACAACCCTAAAAAAGCGTTAGAATTATAATTATAACAACACGAAATAACAAAAAACTCAAGCTACTTGTAGGTTGGGTTTTTTTATTATCTCTATTTAAAATTTATAATATAACCTTTTTAAAAATAATCTATGTTTTTTATAATCAATTATTGCCTTTCCTTTTTCTAATATATCTGCGCCTATAATGCCATCAACTGGTTTTGCTTTATGCTCTGTTAAAGCATTATTTACGTGTGCTAAATCTAGTAATACAATTGTAAAATTATAAAAATCCCATTTTTTTATTTTTAGATTATTTCTATTAGAAACTTTAGTATCCATCCCGGTAGCACCTGCTCCAGCAGCTTTTGTTTCAGAATCTTCGACTTGCAATTTGAATTTTTCAGCCAGTTTAATATCAACACATGAATTTGATGCTCCTGTGTCTAAAATAAATCTTCCTTTAACACCGTTTAGTGTTGCTTTTAATTCAAAATGATTTGTGTTTATTTTCTTTAGTGCTATTTTAATATAGCCCTTTCTTAAAAGAATTTTAGTTAAATTCATGCATCAATTATTTTTGCCAAATCTACCATTTTTTAACAGAAAATAACTTCCTATTAAAATGAATCCCAACAATAAAATCCATAAATAATTATAACCACTATCATTTTTGGAAGTTGTTTCTCCAATATACACAAAGCTCGCCCAATAGTAAGGTGATTTTTTACTTGAAGAAATAGTTTTATCTTTTAAATATAATAATTTTGAATTGTGTAACGCAGTAGCTTTATTACCAGTTTTTTGATAGCTTTTATAAAATACCGACATTATCTTTTCAGTAGATTTATCGTTCACTTTCCACAATGAAACTAATAGGTTTTTTACACCTGCATAAGAAAATCCTCGGGCTAAACTCATAACTCCTTCTCCTTTTCTTATTGTCCCAATCCCTGTTTCACAAGCACTTAAAACTAATAAGTCGGTTTGTAAATTATAGCCATATATTTCAGGTAAATACATTGTTTCATCATAAAATTCAATTGCTGGTGGTGTGTAAAAATCACCGGCTGTTGCATGTGTTGATAAGTGTATAATTGAATACGTATCACGCTGTTGATTAAACCTGTTTTTTGAAGCGTTTTTTCCTAATAAAAATTCCCCTTTTTGCACTTTTTCAATACTTTCCGCTTCTTGTAATGTATAATTTAATGTTAACAACCCTCGATGATTATTTTCAAATACTGGAAAATACCCAATAAACTCTTTTTTAGCTGGCTGAGCCAAATTATTTTTAAAAGTTAAAATTGAAGCTGAATAAGCATAACTAATTACCGTTTTATGAAGCAAATATGGTAATTTTTTAAAGTTTGTAATAGCTGATTCTTTAGTAATCAGAGCATCAAACGGAATAAATGAAAATACCCCGTCTGGTATTATAATGGTATGCTCGTTTAATTCAATATTAAATAGTTTTTTATATAGCTGATAACTTAATGAGGTATATTTTCTTATATTATTTTGTAAAATAACGCCTCTATCATCAGCAAAAAAAGTTAAAAATTCTGAAATTTCAGATTCAAAGGCTGCCGTTTTAGTTATTTTATGAAGTTTAATTTGACTGTTTTTGGATATATAAAAAATATAAACACTGTATTTTCCGTCAAAAAATTCAATCAATGATTTATTGTTTAATAATAACTCTTCTTGTATTTTTTTTACTGAGATTAAACTATCACTTTGTATGTTTAAATTAGGGTATTTTAACTGTATTTGTTGCTTTAATAACTGAAGTTCATTTGAAATTTCATTTCTATCTTCAGTTAATTTAGCTATTAAATTTACAACTGCTTTACTCCCTTTTAATTCTTCAATTATAATACTTTTGTTAAGTTGTGCTTTTTTGTAGAGCAACTCTTCTTCCTTACTAAATAAACTATCTTTTTTTAAAGATGATTTAAAAAAAGTTGCTTTTTTTGCTTCAAATAAGATAACTGATTTTGATTGTTCTGCGTATTGAAACGCCCTTTCTATCCAACTAGAATTATTAGTTTGTTTAAATAACTCATAACATAAATCTATACTGCTTTCACTTCTATTTCTATTTTCCTGCTGTTGTATTAATTTTGCATTTTGATTTAAGTATGATGCTCTTAATTGTGCTTCAACCTTAAAAGCCAAATCAAAACTTTTAAGCGCATCTCTGTAATTATTTATCTGAATAAATACGCTTGCTCTTCCATCTAAGGCGTCTTTCAATGTATTTTCAGGGTAAAAATAAGTAGTTAAAGGATTTTCAAATATTGTTGTAGGTGTATATTTTGGAAGTAATGTTTGTAATGATTTTTGATAAGAATTTAATGATTTTTTGAACTGATTTTGCTTCTGGTAAACTTCAGCTATTTGATTGTATATTTTGGCAACTTCTCTATCGTTTTTGCCAAATACCCTTTTGGCAACAACCAAGGCCTTTTCAAATTCAACCAATGACAACTTAAATTCTTGCTTCTTTTTGTAATAACCTCCTAAAGTAATTGAGTTTTTTACTGATATAGAACTGTTGTGTTTAACAATGAGTTGATTTGATAATTGAATGTTTTTTTTTGCTTTTTGAAGTTTTTCTAAAAACAAAAAATTAATAGCCAAATCTGAATAAATTCTAGATTTAATTTCCTTTTCATCTGCCAACTTTAATGCGAAATTTAAATAATTTATTGCCTCCTTATAATTTCCTCTCGTTCTAAAAACCGTTGATAAATTTGAATACCCAGCAATTATTTGTTTTTTATCATTTTCTTTTTGAGCTTTTTCAATTGAAACTTTTAAAATATCCTCAGCTCTATCTAAATCACCTAATCTTGTGTAATTATTAGCGAGAGGTTTTAAACAAAATTCAATAATATTATAATTTGTAATTTGATTATTTTTATAAATATCATAGGCCTTCTCATAGTGATTTATTGATAAATCAATAAACCCATATTGCTTTAAATGATATCCATAATTAACCTGCAAATAAAGTAATGCTGTATACTCGCTTTTGGTTGTTGGATTTCTCCATAAACTTGATAGTGTTTTTCTGAAAATTGATAATTTTTCTACTGATGGTTTTTCTGAAAATTTATCTAAATGGACATATATGTATTCAGAGAAATTATTTTGTTGCTTCAGGGAGTCTGCAAAATTTTCAAAATTAACATCTCCTTTTTGAGCAATACTAACTATTGGAAGAATTAAATAAAAAATTACACACCATTTTTTAAACATAGCTTTATTTTATATTTTCCAAATTGCATAAAAATGAAGTTGAGTATTCGGTTCATTAAAATTATAGATATAACGAAAGCCTAAACTTGGCCCAATACGTGATGCCCCAATAGTAATATCTCCAAAAACACCATACTTAATATCACTAAATGAAGATGTTTTTGTTGTTGTACTTGTCTCAGATAAAACATCTATTGGATCTCCAACAATATCTTTATAATAAGTAAAATATTTAGAGTTTACAGTGTTATTAACTTTGCTAGATAAATCAATTGAAATTTGAGGACCAACACCTAAACCTATAATACCATTTAAGTTATAACGAAATGAAATTGGCACAATATCAATATTTAATTTTGTGATTTCAGAATTTACATCATCAAATCGTATGGCACTATCAACAGTAACACCATCAATAACATCAATGGAACCAAGAGGTTCACTTATACTCTTAAAATCTGCAAATTCATGAGTACCAATCATAAACTCAGCTTGTAAATATTTCTTATACGATTTATAGGGTGAAATAGTAGCTCCAACAAAATAACTTTTAGATTTTTTTAATGAAGGAAAACTATTATAACCTGATTTTATCCCTATTGATATTCCCGGAGAAAAACGTGATGTTGAAGTATTTGTAACTATGGGGTCATTTTTATCAAAAATTATTTCAGTTTTACTTTTGGATTTTTGCTTGTGAAATTTTTTTCCAAATTTTAAAGAATATTTTACAAATCCTTTCGTAGAATCTTTATCATAAACTCCTTTTTGAGCTGTTCCTGGTAAGTATATATTTTTAAATTGAAATGATATTTGATCTTTGGACATAATGGTATCTAAACAACTGTAGTTAACTTCCTCATCTGGACAAATTGGACATTTAGGATACATATCTAATACTTTTAATGTTGATTTATCTAGCATTTCAGGAATATCAACATTTAATTTTATCAATCTGGCAGGCCCTTCTCCATTATTTTGAAAACGAACTTTATATTTTAATCTTTTAAAACGAACCAATCTATAATTTAATCGAGTATCATAAACAGCCATTTTGTTTGGGTCATGTGAAGTTACAATTTCCATTTCCTTAGTTAATACTTTATGAGTGTCATTCCCTCGTTCAGGAATGTAAATACTTCTAATAGAAATTACTGCACTCGTGTCTTTCAACATTTCAGGTGTTGTTTTAAAACTAAAAAACATGTTGCGTTCTTCATTTTTTTCTATATTGTCTACATCATAAATTTTAAAATCTTGATAATAGGCTTTCGCTTCTTCCAACGTAAGTGGAAGATTTTGTTTAAGGGTGTCACTTACTATTAATTTTTCATCAATAAAACTTGAAACCCCTGTTGTTCTTAAAAATTCATCTTTAGAAATCTTTTTACTATTGTCTACAATTATTTCATTTGATATTTCTTTTTCATTGTGATACAACCTAACATCAACGAGTTCAAAATTTTTGGCTTTGTATTTTTTTTCATTATAAAACAAATATACTTTCCCGTTAGTAGCATATTCTTTTGTGTTTCCATAACTTAAAACTAATTGTATTTCTTCCTCAGGCACAGGATCTCTATTAATTTGTAATCTGAAACCATTATGAGCGGTAAATAAATAATGATTTTCATTTTCAGAAACATTAAAACTTTCTGAATTAATTACAACTTCTTTCGGCCTAGTTGCTGGTGGTTTCCCATCATCATAATTATTAGTAACTGAGAGGCTTGTTTTATATTTTCCTTTATTTTTATAAGTGTGAATTGGCTGCTTTTTAAAACTGTAATTTCCATCTCCAAACTCCCAATAGTATGTGTAAAAAGCTTTTGGAGCTCCTGCAATTTGGTTTAATTGTGGTGTTTCTGTATTGAAAGAAACTTTATTCCCATTAACTGAATAAACAATTGTAGCATTCCTAACAAGTGTATCATTTTCAATAGTTTGAGCCAAAAAAAGCTGACTAAAACCTAACGTGAAAATAAAAATAAGTTGTTTTAACATAACATTGGTATTTTAACAAATATAGAAAAAGCATTCTATATTATTTTTTTTATATATCTGTGGT
>Ga0256834_1002988_pt1 | contig 10314 bp, 10 predicted proteins | sample 4281140metaG_FD_190536 | JGI IMG/M metagenome (GOLD analysis project Ga0256834, IMG submission 190536) | Hydrothermal vent microbial communities from East Pacific Rise, Pacific Ocean - 4281-140 | ecosystem: Environmental > Aquatic > Marine > Hydrothermal vents | place: Pacific Ocean: East... | reverse complement strand
CACTGACCTCTTTATCCAGTCCTTTGGAGGAAAGATGCATCTTTTCAAGATCTTTCTCTTCTACCATACAGATAGTGCATTTTCTGTTTTTTCTAATATTGGCAAGCGTATCTTTTGGCGTACCGTCTGCTTTGTGCCCGACAGATATCAGTACAGACGCAGGATCAGAGGAGAGACCGATAAAATACGAAAATGGTGCGATATTAACAACACCGTCATCTACCGTCACTACCCAGGCTATCGGTCTTGGAATGATCGTCTGTGCCATCAGTTTATAGGTTTCATTTATTGCTTTATCTTTTGTCAGATCAAATATCATTTTTAATTCTCCATGGTTTTTCAGGTTTCTGTTTTGGCTGTATCGTTTGTTTTTTAGCACTGGAGTTTTTTATCCATGACTGAAGTACATTCAAATCATCTTGAGTCAATCTGCTTTTAAATGCAGGCATCATCACATGAAAACCTTCCCATTTGCCATGACTCCCATTTTGAATCGTATCTATGATCTCTTTCGTATCTCTTTTGGAAATCATTTTAAAAGAAGGACCTGCCCCGGCTTTTTCAAAAGCATGACAGTTGAAGCAACCATTTTTTCTTGCTAGCTGCTCTCCTTTTGGCAAAGCATCAAAGACTGCTTTTTTCTGCATCTGTTTCAAATATTCCTGCTGATCATAAAAATCATATATATATGAGGCGATCGCTTTAAGTTCGTCTTTACTCACATTGCCCTTTTGCGAAGGCATGACACCATAGGTCTTCAAACTCTCTTTGTCACAATAAGACTTTTCTTGACTCGGATTAATGACATAGTCCTCTACAAAAGGTATGAATTTACTGAACTTTTCATCATACATAGTGATCTTCATAAAATCTTTCAAATGAAATACCACAGTCATCATAGGCGGTGCTTTTTCATCTTCATACGTACTTGGAGGCATTTTCAAATTGTGACACAGGGCACATTTCTCTTTAAGAAGTTTTCCTCCATCATACTGTACTTTATTGCTACCTTCTTCACATCCTGTCAATACCAAAAATATCAGGAGCATATAAATATAACGCATGCTTTTCCTTTTTAAAATAGTTTTTTTACTTTATCCCACACACTCACTTCTTCTATCTCTTCTTCAGGTTCTTCTTGCCCTTCAGTATAGTACGTTTCAGGAAGAGTATTTTCTGCGGTACCGTCTACATTGACAACCACAAGTTCAGGATGTATCAACTCTCTAAGTTTCTTCTGCACTACCATTTTTGTGGTCATCAGACTCATGGCACATCCATGACAGGCTCCCGTCAGCTCTATATAGATCTTACCGTTATCTGTACCTAGAAGCTTGATGGCTCCACCATGAGAAGCAACATATTCATTTACTGTAGGAAGATGATGTTTTACCGCTGCATAGATATCTTCATCTGAAAAATTCATTTTATAATCCTTTATTATTAATATTATAATCTATACAAATATACAACTCTTTTCCTTAATTAGGACTAAAGGTATCTTATTAAAGCTTTTTCAATCGTGTAGAAATAAAAAATCCAACGATCAAGAGGAATATACTTAAGAGATAAATCAGACTGTAGCTACCTATCGTTTGCAGTAATACACCTCCCAATACAGGGAAAAAAAGCCCTATAGAACTAATGTTAGTCTGTAATGCAGTATAGATCGGCCGTTTCTCTTCCGGCGCAATTTCAATGACCAGGTTCATTCCTGCAATACTGAATCCATCCAGTGCAATACCAAAGAGGAAGAAAACAACAGCATAGAGATACACCCCCTCTGCGAACAATGCAAAAAACAAGGCAGCGACCATAAAGAGAAAACTGAGAGAAAGCATTTTTTCATATTCGTCGATCTTTCTCCATAAGAAGGTACTCCCGACAATACTTCCAAGCATCTGTATCGTAATAAATCCACCCAACATCCAACCAGTCAACGTAAATGTATTGTTGGCATTCAAAATGACAAAAGGCATAGAAAGATAATAACTGAAACTGAGGAAGATTGTCAAGATCTGCAGTTGCAGCCTTTTGTCCTGCTTGAGTAAAGCTGTTGCATTGTGTATGAAGGTTTTAAAATGTTTCTCTTTCACCAAAACATTCTCTTTGGAAGGTTCCTCAATGGTTGAGAATACAGTAAACCCAATGACCATAAACACAGAGCTGACCATAAACAGATAAGCGTAGTTCAAAGGTGCTTCATAATGATTAAGTACATACCCCGCAACACCTCCGCTGATAATGGATGCTATGGAACCGGCCACCTGCCGATTTGCCATGGTCTTGCCACGATAGGTTTTGGAAAAAAGTTTTGCCTGAAGCTCTTTAAAGTAGATCGCTCCGAATCCTGCAGAAAAAGAGAAGAAAAAAAGCCCCAATCCTATTAAAAAGAGTGTCAAAGGTTTATTGCTGTCTCCAATAAAAAAAATACTCAAGCCAATGGAGAACCAGGAGATCCAGCGAAAGAAAAAGACTTTCCGTATATAAGGGAGTACTTTTTTGTATGCCTGCGCATGAAAGGCGGCATAGAGTTGAATCATGATCGCCCCGCCACGCAGAAGAGAAGCAAAAATACCGACGATCACCACATTCTCACTGAAATGATGCACCATCAAAGGCAAGATAGTAGAGGGCTCGGCAATAGTGATCGCCAATGCCAGGAAAAAAGCGTGCACAACATTTTTATAGTTGTTTTTGGGATTATCTATTTTAAACATGCATTTTATACTTTCTTCCCACTTTTAAAAAGCGCTTTAAGACATTTTTTTTGAAAAGAGACCATAGGAACATTTTGACGATATGTTTCATAGGCATCGCCAAATTTACCTTTAACCTCCATCTCTTCAAAAACAATGACCATAATAAGAATAAAAAGCATTTCCAAAGGAGCAATGCGTGTAATAAAAGTAGGACTTCCAAGCAATAGTGCCCAACCTATCGGTAACAGTGTTAGACCAAATAGCATAGGGTGACGCATACAACTAAAGATCCCCGTAGTGACAAGCCGATTCGTTTCCATACGGGGGATATCCCCGACCCGTCCTTTGGTCAACTCTCTGCCTCCGTTCGCAGCGGCACGGAAAGCCAGCGTTAGTACCACTATGCCAACAAGGGCTGAGACAATATGGAACAAACCATTGGCGAAAAGTGGTGCATGCCAGTCTTTAGAGATAGAATAGACCGCTCCACCTATGAGCATTACAAACCACAGAAATAGCCGGATAACAACAGAAACAGAAGTATGCAGTTTCATTACTGTTTCACATAGGTTACAAAGCGATCATCACCCTTGGATTGACAATAGACCGTATAGCCTGATTTTTCGAACGCTTCAATAAGTGGTTCAGGACGAAAATCTGAAATAATGCCAAGGATATCTCCTTTTTTAAACTGCTTCAAGACCTTGCTCGCCTCTGCCAGCGGATTTTTCTCACGATCAAGTATCTCATCGGCTTTCAAAATTGCTTTGGGCTCCGCAAACGTCCATGACGGTCGTTCTAAAACCGTCACAACTTCTTTCTTCCCCTGAACAGACACGGGATCTTGTCCCACAGCAATTCTAAGCTGATTAAGTAGATCCATCGGATCCATACCACCGACAACAGCAGCCTGTTTAACCCCTGCGATCTTAGCCAGGGTACGTCTGAGAACAGGGTTATTGAGTTTTTCGAATTTTGGATTGATCTCTATCAGAATATCTTGCATGCCATTATAATCATTCAATAAATCTGCTATTTTAGTTTCAAGGGTGATCTCTTTCATTTTTTGGCTCCCTCATCGTCGAGAAATGATTCAATATGTGAAGCACTTACCTCTTCGGCATCATACTTGATCACGATCAGTTCTTCTGTCTCATTGACATAAAAATCGGTCACTCCGTCAAGTGTCTTGAGCCCCTGAAGTTTTGTTTTATCATACATATCAAAATCCAAAAAGAGATTGGCTCTCAATCCCGGGTTCCGCATTCCCAAGATCCAAAGCATCCAGAAAACAGAAAGTATCACAACAAAGACCGTAACCCCCTGTGCACTGTAATGCCCATAGATCCATCCACCGATGGCACCACCGAGAAAGACTCCGACATAGGCAAAGGTGTTTGCCACACCGAGAGCCGCACCCTTCTGGTGTACTTTTGCAAATTTGGCTACAAAACTTTGTAACAGAGGTTCAAACATATTGAAGCCGATAAAAAAGAAGGTTGCACCTACGGCGAACCACATAAAACTGTTTGAAAATCCCATCAAAAGGAAAGAAGTAACGATAAACCCTATGGAAGCAAGAAATACCTCTTTACCTTTACCATATTTTTCTCCCAATATAGCTGCAGGCGCCATAGCCAAAATACCAAAGAACACTGCCGGAAGATAGACTTTCCAATAGTCCATCGTAGTCATATCGAACTTCTCTTTCATCACAAGGGGTATGATGAAAAAAGCGATCGCCATCGTTCCACTGTGAAAAAGGAAAGTAATATACATACGTACCAGATCTTTGTCTTTGAAAACATGCTTGATCTTCGCTTCTTCCTCACTATAGTGATGGACGATCTTCGGAGGTTCCGGTACCGCCGTAAAGAGAATGACCAAAGCACTGAGGGACAAGATGGCCGTCAGCCAGAAGAGTGAGGAGACACTGAAATATCCTGCCATGATCGGACCGATGATCATTGCTGCGGCAAAACTCATGGCGATGGTCATGCCCATCACTGCCATGGCATGGGCTCTCTGATCTTCTCGGACATGATCGGCTATCATCGCGGTGACCACCGAACCGATCGCTCCTGAACCCTGAAGGAAACGTCCGAGCAAAAGGATATAAATATTATCCGCAAGTGCTGCGACAACCGAACCGGCTGCAAAAAGAAGCAAGCCAAACAAAATCGTCTTTTTGCGTCCTATCTTGTCACTCATCACACCAAAGGGTATCTGCAAAACCGCTTGGGTCAGTGCATATCCACCCAGTGCCACCCCTGCGAGGAAAGCATTCCCTCCGGGAAGGTCTTTTGCATACTGGGAAAGTACCGATAACACAATAAAAAGCCCAAAAAACCTAAGGGCAACGATCAGACTTAGGGGTAATACTTTTCTTACGATCTCTTTCATTTTAATGTTTTCCTCTCATTTTTGCAGATATTGTAATTTTCATACACTTGATCCTTTTTTATTTTGAACATATGAGAGGAATATAGCACTTTTAGGTAACTCTGTCAATATAACCTTAGGTTTTTATAATTATAATCTAAATTTATCAAAAGGCGCGATCATGTCAGAGTATATTTTATAGAGAATTTTCTCATCTACCGTGCAACTCTGAAATCATTTAAGGGTATGCTACTTGCCAGCAAGTGTGATACTTTTAGGCAAACATATTTTTATACATACTCTCTGCCCAACTGTAAGCCACTTTAGCCTCTCCCAAACCATTGGTTTTCCAAGCTTCATCGGTTAGATTATTTTTAAAATCCATCCCGCCTTTTTTTGTATACCTATATTCAGTATAGAGAGATATTTCTCTTTCAGGTTTCGTAGACAGTAGAGAAAAACACGTGGTCACCGGTGATTTCCATACAGGGTCTTTGCCATGTATCTCATCTGCGATCATTTGTGCCACATTAACCCCTTCAGAGAAAGCTGTATTCCCTGATTTTGAAAAGCCCATAGGTCTGGCATCTCCGCAAACATAGATATTATTTATACCTTTGACTTTATAGGTATACTGATCTATATCTGCTTCTATTCTGTTAAAGGGTGTTTTTTTTGTCATATGAAGCTTCTCTAAAATAGACGGGGCTTTCACATTGGGGTAAAAACTGGCATCTTCAAAAGTGATCTCATCAAAATCAGTTTTAACCATCTTCTTGTCAAGATCAAATTCCAATATTTCAGCTGAAGGCATATAGACGATCCTGTCTTTATACAATTCTTCAAAAGCAGAAGAGAAACCTTTGTCCTTAATACGTATATGGTTACTCTCATCCATAATAATTACTTTTCCGTCTATACCATTGTGTTTAAAATAATCTGCAATCAGACAGGCTCTTTCATACGGTGCAGCAAGACAACGATAATTTCCCTTAGGCACGGTAAGAATAAAATTGCCGCCTTTGAAGTTCTTGATCTTCTCTTTGAGTGTGATATGTTCAGAACCGGGAATGAATGCGGCAGGATATTCATTTCTAAGTCTCTGCTCCAGTGTCTTATCATCTTTTGCCCAGTTAAAATAATCATACTCTATGCCCACTGCAAAAACAAGATGATCATAAGCTATCTCTCCCTCACTTGTGATGAGGATATCTCGTTTTTTATCGACATCTATAGCCGTTGCATTCAGAAAAGTATAGTTATTGTTTTCTGCTGCATCTATATAACTATGCGTTAAAAACTCCAAGTCTACCAAACCAACAAGCCATTCGTTACTCATGGGACAAGAGACAAAATGATCTCTTTTCTCTACAAGCACGACTTCACTCTGAGGAGCAAAAACCTTAACATGTTTGGCAAGTGCCAAGCCTGCCCAGCCACCACCTACGACAACTACTTTTGGATTTTTCTTATTGTTTACAGAAGATTTATCTTTGACTTTATCATGCATTACACTATTGGTTGCACCATATCCTGATGTTATTGTTGTAAGCAAAGCTAAAGAGGCCACTTTTAATACTTCTCTTCTTTTCATCAATAACTGCTTACCATAACAGCTTGTAGAAGCTCTGATATTGTTACACTCTTTTTCATATTGATTCCTCTAGTTAAAATGAAAACAATACTACCTCTAGTTAACTATAATTTACCTTATAATTATTATTATAAATGATTATTCTATAGAAAAGTTTTGACTCGTCTAGCTACTTTTAAACACCTTGAGTCGTATCAAAAACCCTAATGTGCAGTCTGTCAGAATAGCGGAAATTATGTTTCATACAGAACTCAAAAACAGCTTTATCATTTTTCCAGATGGTATCTCTGCTTTCACCTACCGGCATACAAAAAACTTCAAGCTCAGGCAGAAGTGTCCTGATCTCAGATATCTCTTCAAACGCACTTGTATCTATCAATGTTTTATCGATCGTGAACTTTAGAAAAGTCTCTTTGGAGTGAGACTGCAAATTCTTAAGTGCCTGGGGAACAATACGTTTGGATACAGGCTCACCAGAATTTGCCAATTTCAGAGAAAGGGCAAAGATACACTCTCTATAGGCCGGATAAAGATCAAAATCGATCTCTACGGTACCATTGGTCTCAAAGGTAATTTGAATCCCCTCTTCTATCAGCCAGGAAACCACCTCATAAAAAGTTGGATCCGCATGATACATCAAAGGTTCACCACCCGTAATAACCATATTTGGTTTATATCCTATATATATGAACTCTTCTGAGAGTTGTTTGATAAGAGAGGCACTCTCATCCACTTTTATCCAGGACTTTGCATAGCTTCTGTCTACTGCAAAGTAGGTATCACAGCCATAACGTACTTCACCTTCGACTTCATACTCTGCACCAAATCCGGGACAGGAGAGATTACAGCCGCCGGTACGAAGGAAATAAGAAGGTACACCGGCATACTTTCCCTCCCCCTGTATGGAAAAGAACTGTTCAGTTAGATAAAACATAAACGATTACCTGCTCATTATCCACTATTTAACCACCTGTTTCATAGAATGCTCGGGTCGAGATATCTTCTTCATTGGGGTTGTCTTCACTCCAGCGATTCTCTTTTGGTTTATCTTTCAGTACTTTTGCAAGTACGTCCGCTGCACCCTGGACATCCCCCGCTTTCACAGACTTTGCAATACTCATTGCTTCATCAAAATAGAGACAGGGAATAAGATTGCCTTCAGCCGTGAGTCTTATACGGTTACAGTTCTCACAGAAGTCATGTTTATGCGGATCGATAAGACCAAACTGGTAGCCATCATCAAGCTCATAATTAAAAGAAGGACTTGCACCTTCACGTCCAAGGGCATGTATCGTATGCCGTTCTTTTACTTTCGCCAATATCTCTCTGCCATGCATACCCTTAAGTTCAACATTTGCATGACGATTTTCCATATATTCAATAAAACGTACTTTAATATTGCGCTCTTTACAGTAGTCCATAATGTCAAGTATCTCATCATCGTTGATACCTTTGAGCGGTACCATGTTGATCTTGACGCCCAGTCCTACTTCAAGTGCTTTATCTATCCCTTTAAGAACCGGTCCAAGAACATCTTTCTGAGCTATCTTATGTGCCACTTCAGGCTTTAGGGAATCAAGAGATATATTCAAACGTTTCAAACCGGCATCTTTGAGTCTTTGTGCCGTTTGAGGTAACAAGTAAGCATTCGTGGTCAGAGCGAGATCAATATCGGGTTTGTAATCATGGATCATCTTGATAAATGTATCAAGATCTTCTCTCAGAAGCGGTTCTCCACCCGTAATACGGATCTTGTTCACACCTTCATCCATTGCCACTTTCATAAATAAAAAAAGCTCTTCAAAGCTTAAAAGATTCTCTTTAGGTACCCAGGAAAAAGGTTTTTCCGGCATACAGTACTGACATCTGAAATTACAGCGTTCTGTAACAGATACTCTTAAATAATTGACAGTTCTACCGTGTCCGTCTATTAGCATAATATTATTCCATGTTTAATTTTGCTAAGGGTATCGAAATGTAGATAAAAGGGGGATGATTTATATCAATATTGTAGAGACAAGGCAGAGCCTTGTCTAAGTATGGAGTTAAAACTCCATCAGGTCAAATTAATGGTGACCTTTCCACATAGACTTCTTCCATAGGAATGCCAAGCCTGTAAAGATAATGAAGAAAAGGATTACTTTCCAACCAAGCTCTTCTCTTGCCGGTTTAGAAGGATCACCTGTCTCTTCAAGATAAGCAAAGACTTTCTCCATACCTTCTTTATTGACTCCGGTTCTCGGCATTGCAGTACCTGCAAGTTGAGATTGAGGATCTTCAATAAATGTATGTAGGAAATGTTCCGATCTTGCTCTGATTATAATAGAAAGATCTGGTGGAAGCTTACCAAGGTAATTAGCCAAAGATGCTTCTTCTTCTGCCACTTTTTGCTGATATTTCATTGCATCGATATCTTTACCTGTTGCAATATTTGACTTCGTTTTAGGAATATCTCCCAGTTGAGTCAATTTACCGTAACGGTTTGCGTGACATCTGCTACAAGCTTCAACATACGCTTCTTTAGGTGTAACTTCTCCTGCCTTTTTAGCTTGAAGATAAGCAACAACATTGGCGATGTCCTGTGGCTCAGATACCATCGTTTTCACTGATCCCATTGGGTGTGTCATTGTGTCTGCATATTTATGGTCAACGTTAGTTGCCATCGCAGGATCTTTAATGACTGCAATCAGGAAGTTTTTATCATAAATTGCACCTGCATGCTCTAAGCTAGGTGGTATAACCCCACCCATATTTACAGCACCTTCCATGTGACAACCTGCACACATAGCATATGTAGCTTCACCTGCTACAGGATCACCTTTAAGTGCTGCGATCTTTTGAACATCAGCCCAAAATTGTTTTTTCGTCTCTTTTTTATCTTCAGCACACTCTTTAATGTCGGCTGCACCATCATAAACTAAGTTAGCCCCCTCAACATGCTTATGCATTTGCGAATGCGCAAATGGCTCAACACCCCAATACAATATTAGAGTAAAGACTACTACGATTCCAAATATTTTTAATTCTTTCATTCTCTACTCCTTATAGTTTTTTTTCTCTAGATGTGATGATCGGTAGCGCTATCCACAATGCCATAAAGGTCAATGCTGCAACCAATCCAACCGTACTCCAAATACCTTCAGGTGGCAATTTACCCATGAATGTCAAGATAATCATGTCGATCAGCATCGCCCAGAACCAGTACTTGAACAATCCACGTCTGCTTGCCGGAGCAACATTAGGGCTTCTATCAAGGAATGGAAGTGCAAAGAAGATCACCTGTGCTATAGCAAATGCAATCAAACCAACATTGGTTGAGAATGGTCTAAGGATCTCATATGACCACAAGAAATACCACTCAGGGTAAATATGTGCTGGTGTCTTAAGTCCATTTGCCGGGTCAAAGTTTACCGGATCCATTGCAAATTCAAAGTGGTAGAATACCAAATAGAAGAATAAAATAAAATATACACCCATAACCAACACATCTTTACTTAAGAAGACTGGAGAGAACGGAATCACTTTAGACTCTTTTACTTTTCCTGCTTTATAAAGCTCTGCTGCTTCAGCAAAGTCAAACTCTTCACCATCCTGGTTGTTAACATGCGGGATTCTCAATGAACCAAAGTGAAGTAC
>Ga0256834_1002987_pt1 | contig 10315 bp, 7 predicted proteins | sample 4281140metaG_FD_190536 | JGI IMG/M metagenome (GOLD analysis project Ga0256834, IMG submission 190536) | Hydrothermal vent microbial communities from East Pacific Rise, Pacific Ocean - 4281-140 | ecosystem: Environmental > Aquatic > Marine > Hydrothermal vents | place: Pacific Ocean: East Pacific... | reverse complement strand
CAACTATCCCCGAGGCAAGCCATAAGGGGTATTTCGTTGGTTTCATACCCAGTCAAGCTGGGCACAAACTTTGACCTTAGGGTCAAAAACCGAAATTTGGTGTTTTACCTCACCCGAAACTGTAAAAAAGACAGCTTCGACCTCTCCCAAGGAGAGGTGAATCAGAAACCTCCAGGCCTTCTTCCGCCGAAATGGCTGCATGAAGGCGTGACAGAGCCTAGAGGGATTCTTTTCAATTAAAGCACAAAAAAAGCTCCATGTTTCCATGAAGCTTTGTCTTTTGGGTGGAAGACCGGATTCCCCGAAAGTTATTTTCTATACAATTCCATTATTTGAAAATATACTTCGGGATAAACTTCTCATCCTATACAAATCAAAAAAGTATCTCCTACAAAAAAAGCTCCATGTTTCCATGAAGCTTTGTCTTTTGGGTGGAAGACCGGATTCGAACCGGCGACCCTCGGTACCACAAACCGATGCTCTAACCAACTGAGCTACAACCACCATTTTAATTTTTTCTACTTTTAAAGTAGTGAAGTTGCTTGTCCCGATAATGAAATAATTCGGAAAACTACAACCACTTTTTAACTAAGAAAACCATAACTGGTCAACTAAGCGGCTGCAAATATAATCTATTTACATATGTTGGCAAATAAAAAATTAAAATTATTGTATTAAATATATTGTATCATTTACTTTTGCGATATAATACAAAAATTCAAATGAATAAAAGCACCCATTTTATATACAATTTATTAATAAAAGCTGGAATAACTGAAACTAGTGCTCAATATTTAAACATGATTGCTCTTTTAGTAATTGTGTTACTTATTATTTATATAATAGATTATATTGCAAGAAGAGTTTTAATAAGAGTTTCTTCAATAATTGCAGGGAAATCTAAAACCAATTTTGATGATATCTTAATTACGAATAAAGTACCCAGAAACATCGCACATATTATCCCTCTATCTATTGCATTAAACTTTCTTCCTATCATTTTTTCAGATTTTCTCTATTTAGAGAATATCGCAAAAAAAATAATTCAAGTCTTTGGTATTATTTTAATATTATGGATCGTAAGAAGTGTTTTGAATACCCTAAAAGATTTTTTTAAAACTTTACCACGCCTAAAAGACAAACCCATTGATAGTTATATTCAAGTCTTTATGATTTTTGCTTGGGTGGCTGGTTTTATGTTTTTCTTTGCAATAATAACGGGTATTTCTATCTGGAAATTTATCACGACACTAGGTGCTGCTTCTGCAGTTATTATTTTGGTGTTCAGAGATACTATAATGGGTTTTGTTGCAAGTATTCAAGTCTCAGTTAACGATATGGTACGCATTGGCGATTGGATTACTTTTGAGAAATATGGTGCAGATGGTGATGTTACTGAAATCACTTTAGCAACCGTAAAAGTCCAAAATTTTGATAATACCATTACTACTATTCCTACTTATGCCTTAATATCAGATTCTTTTAAAAATTGGAGAGGTATGACAAATTCTGATGGACGTAGAATTAAAAGAGCTATGAATATTAAAATGGATAGTATTAAATTTCTAACTGATAATGAAATCATCAAACTAAAAGGTATTCAATTGATTTCTGAATATTTAGAAATGCGGCAAGAAAAAATTAAAAGTTATAATTCTAAAAATACCATTGATAAAAAACTACTCTTAAACGGAAGGAATTTAACCAATATTGGTGTCTTTAGAAAATATGCTGAAGAATACATAAACAATCATTCTGCGATTAATAAAGACATGATGATTATGGTACGTCAACTAGCACCTACCACACAAGGATTGCCTATAGAAATTTATGCTTTTAGTGCTGATAAACGTTGGGAAAATTACGAATATGTTATGGCTGATATTTTCGATCATTTATTGGCTGCCGTACGCTATTTTGATTTAGAAATCTTTGAGTTACCAAACAATTCAAGCTTTAAAAGTTAAAACTGTATTTTTTTATATTGATCATCGTTTATGACCTGAATTGTACTGAAGACATCTATCAACAGTCACCTAGTTAGTACAAATATCTCCTACTAGTACAAGCGTCACGCTCGTATCTATATAAATCTCAAACACAACCTATCAACAATCACCCCTTAGCACAAACATCACACCCCAACAAAATTAGCCTTTGGCAAAGCCAATTCTTTTTATTTCCCGACCAAAACGACTATAAGAAAACCCGTAACTATTGGAAATACCTAAAAGCCAAATTAAAAAAAGAAAATAGTCAGTTGGTTAGTGCTACTACCCAACTGAAATTAACAGCAGCAGACGGCAAAAAATATAAGTCCGATATGCTTGATTATAATGGTATAATTATTTTAGGTAAAAAATTTCCCGGAACAAGGGCAAACCAGTTTATCGAGTGGTTTACCTATAGTGATGAAACCATAGACGGTAAAAGCAAAACAAAGGCTTATGCACTTTTTGAAAGTTCTTTTATTATTACTTTGCATTCTAATAAAAAACACTTAAATTCGTAGTTGCTTGATTAACAGAGCAAAATAACCGCTAAACACAAGTCTAGACCCAATTTTAAACTTTTTTTAGCACTATTAATTTTATAACTTAAGGTATATTGAGTAACTATATTCTTATGTTGTAAAACATTAAAAAATTATGAATAGATTTTTCGAAAAAGGTCAGAAATTTAATCAATGGACACTTAAAACATATTTAGGTGGTGGCGGAAATGGAGAAGTTTGGAAGTGTACTGACAAAGATGCTAATGAAGGTGCTATTAAATTAATAAAACGCATTAATAATAAATCTTATGGTAGATTTTTAGATGAAATCTCTGTTGTTGATAGAAATTCTGATATTTCTGGAATAATTCCAATAATAGACAAAAATTTACCAAAAAAGTTAAATAAATTTGACATTCCCTATTTTGTTATGCCAGTTGCTATTGATGCAAGACAAAAACTAAGAGGCTCAACAATTGAAGATAAAGTTGATGCTGTTATAGAAATAGCAAAAACATTAAATGAATTACATAAGCGTAGTATATCACATAGAGATATAAAATTACCAAATATATTATTTTACAATTCAAGATATTGTATTGCCGATTTTGGATTAGTGAATTTTCCAAATAAAAAAGATATTTCAAAAAATAATGAAGTAATAGGTGCAAAATGGACAATGGCACCTGAAATGAAAAGAAGTTCTTCTTCGGCAGATAGTTTAAAAGCAGATACTTATTCATTAGCAAAAACCTTATGGATTATATTAACAGAAAATGATAAAGGTTTTGATGGTCAATATACTACTGAATCAATAATTGAATTAAGAAATAATTTTAAAAGTGTTTATACAAAACCAATTGACGATTTACTCATATCTTCAACTGATAATGACCCATTAAAAAGACCTACAATAGGTCAATTTATAGAAAATCTTGAAGAATGGAAATTCTTAAATGAAGATTTTGGAGAGAGAAATTTGGCACAATGGTTTGAAATTCAAACAAAACTTTTCCCAACTGCTTTTCCTACACGAGTTATTTGGGAAAATAATGAAGATATAATTAAAGTTTTAAATGTTTTAGGCTCTTATGATAATTTAAATCATATGTTTTTTCCTGATGGTGGCGGTCTTGATTTAGAAAATTCAAAATTATCAACAGAACGAGATTGCATTGAGTTAAATTTTGGTGGTTTAATTGACATTGTAAAGCCAAAAAGGTTAATTTTTGAATCATTTGGATTTGACCCAGAATGGAATTATTTTAGACTTGAACTTAACGAATTAGAACCAACTGGAATTAACAAAACAAGAGAAGGAGAAGAACCATATGGAAAATTATATGATCACGAAGGTGTTTCTGAAATTCATCCTGGTTCTTATGATAAATATGAAATCGTAGAACATAACTATGATTATATGGAAATGGGTTATGAAATACCCAATACTGCCAGACAAGTGTCAAGATGGTTTAGAGGTGCTTTTGTTGTTTTTAATAAAACTTCTATTTACAATCAAACTTCATCTACTTATGATGGAAGACAAAATAAAATGGATACTGATGAATTTAGAAAATATATTCAAGAATGGATTAACCATTACAAATCAAGCACATTGAAACCATCATTTATGGATAAACTAAGAAACAAAAGACGAACAAAATAAAAACGATATACAAACAAAATATAAACGTAATTGCGGTTTTTGTGCCAAATTCAGAGTTAGTATCTTTGTACAAAGTTTAGTGATAAATTGAAAGGTAAGTGCTTTGAAATCCGCAACTACGCTTACATAGAACGTTAGGTTCAATATTGAAAAAACTATGAAAATTAAGACAAACATTCTAATTATTATTTTTTTTGCATTAATTTCAAATTTTGGTTTTTCTCAAAATATATTCAAAAAAGAGATTAGATTAAGGAAAGAAAATAATATTAAAGAAACTTCATTCTATATCAAATACAGGAAAGGAAAAAAAACTTTAACGAAAAAAGAGATTTACGACAGAAATGGATTGTTAACCGAATTAAGAAAGTTTGATAAAAAAGGAAACTTGAAAGAAAAACTAATTTTTGAGTATCCAAATGAACAAATTAGAGTTTTGAGTGAATTTGACTCAAATGGAAGTTTAATCAAATCTTATAACCAAAAATTTGATTCAAGAAATATACTCGAACCAAATAGAAGAAAAAGTGATAGTAAAAAATTTAAATACAAATACAATAAAAATGGAAATATAGCAGAAGTTTGGAGGTTGGATTTAAAAAAGAAGTTATTACAAACAGAAAGTTTCTATGATGAAAATAACAGGCTAATCAAACAACGCCTTTTAATTTTTGTTATTTATCCAAAAACATACTATTATCTGACTACAGAAAGACATCTTGATGATGAAGGAAATGTATTAAAAATAAAATCAATAAAAAACGGAAAAGTAAAAAATACGGAAATAAGGGTACATGAAAAATACAGCACATAACAAAGAATTGTGGTAAAAACCAAGTAATTTCTCGGATCTCTATAAAACTACATCAAATCATAACCACCCCTTAGCACAAACATCACACCCCAACAAAACTAGCATTTGAAAAAGCCTATTCTTTTTACTTTAATTACTTTGTCGTATCATAAAAAACACTTAACTTCGTAGTTACCTGATTGACAGAGCAAAACAACCGCTAAACACAAGTCTAGACCCAATTTTAAACTTTTCTTTAGCACTATTCATTTTAGATCAAAAGGGATATAAAGAACTGTTATTCCTATGTTTGGCACAGGCAAAAAAAAGAACTCAATAGAATCCTTTCCGAGTAAAAAAATTATCTTTGTGAAAAGTATTAAAAACAAAAATATTAATGGACAAAAAACACAACTTCACTTTTATAGACCTGTTTGCAGGTATTGGTGGATTTCATTTAGCCTTTCATAATTTAGGAGGTAAATGTGTGTTTGCGTCTGAAATGGATATTCACGCAAGAAAAACATACGAACATAATTTTAAAAAAATATCGCCAGAACTTTTTGAAAATAAAATGTTCAATGATGATATAAGGAATGTTACACCATCGGATATTCCTGATTTTGATATTCTATGTGCAGGATTTCCTTGCCAACCTTTTAGTCAAGCAGGTCATAAAAGAGGTTTTGAAGATAATCATAGTTCCGAAAGAGGAAATTTGTTTTTTAACATTGTAGATATTTTAGAAGAAAAAAAACCAAAAGCATTTTTCCTTGAAAATGTAAGAGGTCTTATAAAGCACGATAATGGAAATACTTTTAAGGTTATTAGAAACATTCTTGAAAACGAATTAGGCTATTCTTTTTATTTCAAAATAGTAAAGGCATCAGACTATGGTTTACCCCAATTAAGACCAAGAGCATTTATGATTGGTTTTAGAGATGAAGGATTTTTAAAAGGATTTTCTTTTCCTGCGAAAAAACCACTTAAATTCAATATGAGTGACGTTTGGAATGGAGAATGCAGTAGAGAAATTGGATTTACTCTAAGAGTTGGTGGTCGTGGGTCAAAAATAGATGATAGACGAAATTGGGATGCATATTTGGTTGACGGACAAGTAAAACAATTAGGAATTGAACAAGGAAAAAAAATGCAAGGCTTTCCAAATAGTTTTGAATTTCCAGTAAGTAAAACACAAGGAATTAAACAACTTGGAAATAGTGTTGCAATAGATGCAATCCAAATTGTAGCAGACCAATTAATAACATATTTAAACACATTGTCTTTAAGCCCAATAATGAAAGAAACAAAAAATAAAGGAGAATGGACTGAATTATTAGTTTTTATAAAACTATTAACAGAACAAAAACTACATTTATCTGATAAGGAATTAAATCCTAAAGATGCTTTTTTTAACATTAAAAAAGTTACTACTCAAAATTTAGATTTAGAATTTTTTATAATTGATAAATCAACAATTCAACTTAAAGATAAAAATTCAGAAAGAACCAAAGAAATTAAAATCTCAGAAATTTTAAATAAATCTATACTTGAAAAATTGACTAATGCTGTGATTAATGGTAAAAGAACTTTTACTATACCAATATTTGATTTAATTCAAAAAACTTTAGAATTTGACACAATAAAAGGTGGAACAAGTTACCAAAAAGCAGATATTCAATTATATATTTCAAATAAAGAAATAAGCTCTAAAAATGAAGGATTTGGTATCAAATCACATTTAGGAAGTAAACCTACTTTATTAAATGCTTCAGGAAACACAAATTTCATCTTTGAAATTAATGGTGTTGATTGCTCAAAAATGGATGAGATTAATGCTATTGATACTAAAACAAAACTAAAAGACAGAATACATTTCATTGAAGCAATGGGCGGTTCTTTAAATTTTATTGGAGCAGAAAAAGAAACAATGGAATACAACTTAAAAATGGCAGATAGTTTAATGCCAAATATTGTTGGAGAATTACTAATGAGTTTTTACAGTAAACGAATTTCAAAAATTGCAGACATTGTCGATGAAATTGATACCAACGGTAAACTTAATTCTAAAGTTAATTATGGAGACAAAAAAAGTTTAGAAGTTAAAATTAAAAAACTTTTAATAGATATTCTTCTTGGGTTTTTCGCAGGAACAAAATGGAATGGAGAATATATTTCTAACGGAACTATTGTGATGAAAAAAACAGGAGATATGGTTGGGTTTCATATTATTGACTTAAAAAGTTTAAAAGACTATTTATTTGAAAATATAAAATTAGACACACCATCTACGACAAGACATAGATTTGGAAAAATCTACAAAGAAAAAAATGGAAAGTTGTATTTTAAATTGAATTTGCAATTAAGATTTTAATATGAGAGTAATAATTACTACTATAAAATCTATGAAAACCAATAATGCCCATCCCCCCCTACTAGTATAAACATCACACACCAACAAAATTAGCATTTGACAAAGCCTATTCTTTTTACTTTAATTACTTTGCATTCTAATAAAAAACACTTAATTTCGTAGTTGCTTGATTAACAGAGCGAAATACCCGCTAAACACAAGTCTAGACCCAATTTTAAACTTTTTTTTTAGCACTATTAATTTTTTAATAAAAAGTATATTGAGTAACTATATTCCTATATTGTAAAACATACAAGAAATATTATGAGTAGAATTTCAAAATCAGACATCTTATATTTATTTGATGACTTGTGGCCAATTATGCCTTACGTTGAAGACCATAAACGGAATTGTTTAGAGCAAATAAAACCGATTAAAAATTATTTCACCAAATATTCGCTGAACGAAAATCACAACGAATTATTAAACGGACTTGATTCACTTGATGGAATTGGATTAACTATTGCGAGTGGATTAATTTGGTCAACACATAGAAAAGATAGAGTGCCATTTGACAAATACACTACGACTTATGCACTCGAATTAAAATTGATAAAAACGGAAAAAATATCTACTGATTATATCGGAATTTGTGAAATTATAAAAGAGTATTGCAACGGAATGGAATTTAAAGACGGAGGCGAATATGAAATAGAAGATTTTGTGCGAGATGCGATGGTGGAAATGGAAGATAAAGATTATTTAATTGAACCGAAATAGTGAGTAAAGTACGTTTTACAACAGCGGTAACCGTTGCACAAGCCTTGGAATTCGCAACTACTAGTACAAGCGTCACGCTCGTATCTCTAGAAAACCTATTCTTTTATTTTAATACTTTGTAATATCATAAAAAACACTTAATTTCGTAGTTGCCTGATTAACAAGGTGAAATAACCGCTAAACACAAGTCTAGACCCAATTTTAAACTTTTTTTAGCAATTAACAAGGGATATAAGGAACTGTATGCCTATGTTCTCGGTCATAAAAAAAATAAATGATACCAAACAAAGTTAAAATAACAGGCTACAAAAGACTCAAAGATTGTTCAACCTATTTAGATCGAAAATTAATCGCTGTTGTTGGGGCGAACGAAGCTGGAAAGAGTACATTATTAAATGCCCTTCTATCGATAGAAAACGATGATGAATATAAAATAAATGAATTAACGAAGGGAAATAACTTTAATGAAGACGATGCAATAGTTAGGGTAGAATATTTAATTGAAAAGGATGAATTATATATATTAAAAGAGTATAATGGAATTGGTGATCCGCGGTATTATTATTTATCTAAAGCAGTAAATGGTAGAAGAACGCATGGTTTTACAGGAGAAGTAAGAAGGAATAAAAAGCATAGAAATCTAATTCAGATATTCAAACTACAATCTTTATCCAAGTCACGAGCTAAGAAGCTAATTAATTCCTTAGAATATTCGAAACAAGATGAAGAAGGAGATATTGAGGAAACAATACCATTGACAGATTTAATAGAACAATTACTATTGATAATTGATGCTGATTCGGAAAATTTTGAAGATGACGATTTCGAATTAATAAATCAAATAATTGAAACAATAACTAATCCTAATTTAAAAGTAAGTGTATCATCGCAAAATCTTTTAGATGAATTCAGCAAGATGTTAGAAGAATTAATTGAAATTGAAAAACAAGAACATCCTTCAGATAGTTTCTTAAAACACCTCGATACGAATAGACCTCAGTTTGTTTTCTTCAGCAATGATGAACGATTTCTAGAAACTCGATATTCATTAGAAGATTTGCAAGACCCTTCAGGAGCAATTATTAACCTGCTTAAGGTTGGCAAGGTTGATTTAGATAGCGTTCTTGATTCGATAACTAATGAGAATACAGGCGATAGGTTAACACTATTAGAACGAGTGAACTCTAATTTGAAAAATGAATATTCAAAATCTTGGAGTCAAGCATTAGTTTATCCTCAATTTTTATTCGATATTGATTCTATTAAAATTCAAATCAAATCTATTGATGGTTACAACGAAATTACTGATAGAAGTGATGGGTTGAAACAGTATATTTCTCTTAAAGCATTCTTAGTAACAAGAAATTTACCTGCAAAACCAGTTTTGCTAATAGATGAAGCCGAGATGCATTTACACTATTCAGCCCAAGCTGATTTGATTAATGAATTTGAACGACAAGAGGTTGTTAATTCTATTTTATATACAACTCACTCTGCAGGTTGTCTACCAAGTGATTTGGGTACAGGAATACGTTCGGTTGAACCAATAATTCATGAAACCAAAAATACAGGAATTAGTAAAATTAGAAATTCAATATGGATGAATGATGGTGGTTTTTCACCAATATTGTTCGCAATGGGGGCTAATATAATTGCATTTACTTTGGCTCGTAAAGCCATTATTGCTGAAGGACCATCAGAAACTATTTTATTACCAAGAATGTTTAGAGAGGCATTAGCAATAAAAAATCTTGATTTCCAAGTTGCCCCAGGAATTGCCAGTATTTCGAAAGATAATGCTGCACTTTTTGAATTAGAATCTGCAAAAACAACCTATCTTGTTGACGGTGACGGAGGTGGAAAGGCTAATAGAACGAAACTTGAAAAAGGAGGAATAGATTCCGATTCAATTGTTGACCTACCAGAAGGTTATTCATTGGAGGATTTTATAGAGCCTATAATCATACAGAAAGCTATAAATAGAGAATTATTTAAATCGGGAATTGATGAAATTGAATTTGAACTCAATAAAATAAGTAGTACAAACAGGATATTATGGTTTGAGAAACAATGTAATAAATTAGAAATAAAATTACCGAACAAAGTGAGGATTGCAGAGAATATTACAAAGGAGAACAGTAATATTAATATTCTTGATAAATCTCGCAAAAGGCAGTTAAAAAGCGTTTACAATAAAATAATTAAATTGCTGAATTGAAAATACGACCG
>Ga0256834_1002986_pt1 | contig 10320 bp, 16 predicted proteins | sample 4281140metaG_FD_190536 | JGI IMG/M metagenome (GOLD analysis project Ga0256834, IMG submission 190536) | Hydrothermal vent microbial communities from East Pacific Rise, Pacific Ocean - 4281-140 | ecosystem: Environmental > Aquatic > Marine > Hydrothermal vents | place: Pacific Ocean: East... | reverse complement strand
ATAATGGTAGCAATGCTTACGCTGATCGTAGCAGGTGTCACTAAACCTACGCTTACAAGTCTAAGTCTAGAGGGTAATGTAACTACTTTAAATGTAGGGAATGAAGCGAACATTACCAGAGTAGTCCATGTAGTGCTCCCTCCAGACATAACACCGCCAGTACTTACACTTAACGGAGAAAGTAGACTCACACTTCATCAAGGTTCGGTCTATACGGAACTAGATGCAACAGCACAAGATGCAGTAGATGGAAATGTATCTGTAACTATAAGTGGAACTGTCAATACTTATGTGGTAGGTGAGTATGTCATCACTTATACGGCTACAGATAGCAGTGGCAACAGTGCAAGTGTGACTAGGCATGTGAATGTAAAAAGCAATGAACCCACACTAGAAAGCTTAGTATTAAGTATGAAACAAACAAGTTTTATAAGAAAAAAAGTACCAAATTCTGATTACTATACTAAAGTAAGAGAACCTGTAACAGTTATGGGAATATATAGTGATGGGCATAGTGAAGATGTGACAGATAATGTTAAATGGGAAGGAGAAGGATATGGAAAAGTTATTAAGGTTACATCAAATCGTCTTAGGACTAAAACAGGAGAAGCAACATTAACTGCTTCAATAGGGGACATAAAGTCGAATACATTAAATATTGATGTAAGGAATGAACAAGAAGAAAGGCTGCTCTTAGTAGAAATTTCAAATAAAAATAAAATATATTATAAAAATAGAGATGCACTAATTTATTTAGATTTAATGTATAAACCTACATCACCAGTGAAGTTGAGATTGAAACTTAAAGAAAGTGATGGGGTAAGATTTGAAAATGGTTCTTTAGATACAGAAATAATCTTTTCTCCTTCAGATACACTTTTTGACAGACATTATGTAAAAATTATTGATGATGATACAAATAATACTCAGTCTTATACTGTAGCAACGGAAGTATTTGAAAGCAATGATGCAAGATATGGTGGCAAAAATCCCAAAGACATAGTAGTAGAGCCTAGCAAGATTAAGCTATTGGTGCCAAGTATAGAGGGCAGAAGAGGAGCTATAAGAGGAGTGCCTATAACGTTTAGTGTGCTCTCTGAGCATCTTAGTTTAAAATATTCACTTGTTGCTCCACCTAAAGGAATGAAAATTATAGAGGATTATGACCCTCATAACCCTGGGGGTGGTATGCCACGTATAGGTGGTGTAAATGTAGAATGGAATGTACCTATGGATATAGAAGAAAAAATCTATACTATCACGATGAAAGCTACAGACTTAGAGGGTAATACAGCAGAAGTAAGCTTTGACATAAAAGTACCTAAAACAAAACCTATACAAACAACACTAGTAAATAACGAACTCATAGTGACAGACAAAAGTTCTTTGCTTTATGGTATGAAGATGAAGGGACATAATGGAGAAGATATATCTAGCCTGAAGTTACGGTCTGTGGCTTACGCAGATGTATGGAAAAAGAAGATAAAAGATAAAAAACCTGAAGATGTGGTTGAGAGAACAGTATTTATTTTAGACAATATGCCTGACAAGCTAGATGTAAAAATGCCTGAATATATGGACACTTTCAAAGAACGAATAAATATAGGTATGCGTGGATATAAATATAATGAGAGAATGTATGATTATGCTATGTCTTTTGACCCATGGGACAGAACATATGGAGAAATATATCTTTATGAAAATACAAATGGATATACTTTCTTGCACAGAGACACTGAGTATGAGAGACATGGCTCTAAAGTATTTTTAATTGTTTTTGATAAATCACAAAAGATAGGTAAATAGTGATGAATTTTTTATTAAAAATATTAATCCCGAATTTAAATTCAAAGTGCAATTTTTCCATCTAAAAAATCATACCTAATTACTCATTCCCACCCCACGCGGGAGCGATGGGAACGAGGTGAAGAGATCTACAACTCCATACAGAGTTGGGAAGAGAAGACATGGAGTCTGGATGGCAGAACATCGATTAGCTACACCTTTGAAGTCAATGGTACGGTCTATGGTGGTGGTATGGAACTTAAACTTATAGACGCTCAGGTCAAGACAGGTCGAGAGTGGATTATTGATTTTATTTATTAAAAGGGATGTAATATGAAATTTTTAGGATGGGTTGTGGCTTTGCCGTTTATGTCACTGATGTTGTTTGTAGTGCTTCGTATGTTTTTATGCGGACCAGATCAGTCTGATGTAAGGGTGATGAAACCGATGGCGGAAAAAATAAGTCAGTACATTATAAAAAATGGGATACCTGAGAGTTTGAAGGATATTCCTGATTTGCCGTATAAGTTAGAAGGATGTAATAAGCCACAAGATAATGTTGAAGATTGTACTTTTTTTGTAAAAGATTATAGATATAGTTTGGAACTATATGAGATGGGAGGTGGTGATCTAAGTATAAGGATTAAAAATAGGGCTACTAAAACAGGTGTAGATATTGGACTTAGAAGAAATAATAAAGAAAGTCAATGGTTCTTTGTTGAAGAAAAAAGTTTTAGTTCAAAAAGATCAGGGGTTTGTAGCCCAATGAAGCAGTAGAGGAGGAAAGGCAATGAGAAAGATAATTTTATTGGTATTGATGAGTGTATATGTTTTTTCTTGGGAGGTCACAACCCATAGAGCAATAGACCAGACAGCTATTTTAAACGGACAGGCTACAAACTTTTATAACTTTCTAAATGACAGTGGTTTAGGAAGTCAAACATTTGATGACCGCAATTCTATTATGTTTGATACGTATGGGGTGACATACTTTTATTATATTAGAAAAGGTGAAGAAGGTGGTATGTCTGATTGGAATTTGACTTTTAATGCTTCTCCTACACCAATTGACCTCATAGAAGCCGGCACCATCCTCGAAGATGCCGTCTGGGCTGGAGGGCTTTTTAGTGGTGATGGGCGTTTTAACAATCATTTTTATGACCCGCAAAAGGGCAAAAGGGGTCACAAAAGGGGTCAGGTGATGCTAATGCTACTTAATCCATTTTTTGCTATACTTTTGCAAAGGAGTCCTCATGGCAAGAAGACCACGTATTGAATTACCGGGATATTATCATATTGTCAACAGAGGTGTGAACAAGATGCATATCTTTCGCAAAATGGATGATTATGAATACTTTGAAGAGCTGATATGCTTTTATGCGAAAAGCTACGGAGTGATCATTCATAACTATTGTCTCATGAGCAACCACTACCATTTACTCATAGAGATAACACAAGAGAATCTCTCCAAATTTATGAGACAACTCAATATGAACTACGCCATCTACTTTAACAAGAAATATAAAAGAGTCGGACACCTATGGCAAGGACGGTTTAAATCCTGGTATGTCACAGATGAAGCGTATCTTTATACGCTGATGTGCTATATAGAACAAAACCCACTTAAAGCTCGTATGGTTCAAAGATTGGAAGATTACCCCTATAGTTCTTACCATTGTTTTTTTGAAGATGTGATACCTGAATGTTTACAAAGATCATGGATACTCAAAAACCATCAAGAGGATAAAGAAGCAATCAAAGAGATGCTTAACAGTTCCATTGACAGTACTCTCTTGCAGGAACTCAAAATGGCATCCAACCTTATTGAAGCATCTAATAGCAATAAAAAACCTGATATTACGAAATTAAAAAAAATGTTTGAAAATATAGAAGAGAAAGATACACGCAATAAGAAGATCGTTCAGGCATATGACAAAGGGTATTCACAGTATATGATTGCTAAAGTATTGGGACTCAATCAAGCAACGGTGCAGAGGATCATTAAGAGGAACAGGTAGCATTATCATCACCTCTTTGATTGATTCCTGACCCCTTTGACCCTTGACCCTTTGACTTCCCAAGAAATAGAATTTGGATGAAATACAGACGGTATTTTTTATGGCTTTGAAGAATATGGGGTATCAGATGATGGAACGTTTATGCGTAATAGCTATGATGACTATACCAAGATTGTACAAAACTGGGGGAGGAGACTGTTTTATTGTAAGCATTGATAATGCAGGTGATGTGTTAGATAATATTACAATGTGTAAGGTAAGTGATGACCCTACTGCAGGTACTCTAGGAAATATGTCAGTAGGTATTCAGTTACAACCTTAGACAGTTATATATAAGTCAAATATGCCCTCAAGTCTTCTTTGGGGCGAATCCTTTCTCCAAACTGCTTAACAGCATCCACACGTTAAAATCTGATAATTAAAAAGATACCAAAGAAGGTATTATATGGGTAAAGTATCCATATAATGGTGTTAATTTTATGTAAGGAATACAATGTTTAAATCGTTGAAGCGTAGTGTTATGAAAATGTTCAGGGAGTTTTTGGTCTACCATAACAGTTCTCTGGAATTTCGTGCCAAGTTGTTGACACTCATGGTCTCTTCCAACGGTGAGATCTCTGAATGTGAAAAACAGAAACTCAAAGAGATCGCCTATCAGATCTACAGTGAGGATCATGAACGGGCTGAGCTGCTTATAGAGACAGTGAAAGAGTATCATGATAAGATCATTACAAATAATGGACTGGATTTTGAACATCTTATTCAGCTGGTTGCCAAAGAGGTACGTGAAGTCAAACGTTTTCATACAAAAATTGATATAGGTTTACTTATGGAACTCCATAGCTGTGTAGATGAAGAGGATGAAGAGGATAGACTGTTCCAAATAAGGATCATAGAATTTTTGCAGAGCCTAAAGGAAGAGTATGGAGATGCTGCATAATGGAATGGTACAGGTTTCTTATCTTTGGCAGGGTACAGGGTGTATTTTATAGAAAGTCTGTCTCTCAATCTTTGATGAAAAAACAGTTCAAAGGCTATATTCAGAATCTGCCGGATGGTACAGTCGAAGTGGTCGCTGAAGTGTTTGATGATGATTTTGATACCTTTATGCAGATCTTGAAAGAGGGGTCACCTTTGAGTTCTGTAGAAAATATTAGCTATGAGATAATCGATGATGCCGAATTCAATACTGACGGTTTTGAAATACGTTATTAAGAGGAGAAAGTGAAATGAGTTCCGGATGGGGATGCCAGTTCATGGGGACAAAAGATGATGACAAAGAGTGGTGTCTAAAACTCCATCATCATTGTGAACCCGGATGCAAAGGGTGCATTATTGCCGGTCAGGTGGAATTTTCTACACCGAATATTTCTGAAGAACAGGAGAGAAAAGTGAAGAAGCGTTCAGACAATCCTCTGGAGAAATAATTCAAATGCACCCTACGTCATTTCTTTTCCGAATTTTGCTTTTAATTTTGCCAGTTTAGGCGGAATGACTGCCATGCAGTACCCTTGCATGGAGTTTTGACGGTAATAATCCTGATGGTAGGCTTCGGCCGGATAGTATGTGTCAAGCGGCTCAATGACAGTAACAATAGGATCACTGTAGTCATCCTGTGCCGCTTCCATGGCAGCTTCTGCAGCTTCTTTGGTCTCTTCCTCTGTATAAAGAATGGTTGACCTGTACTGTGTCCCTCTGTCAGCACCTTGATAGTTGAGTGTAGTGGGGTTATGCACAGTAAAGAATATATCCAGGAGTGTATCGACCGTAATGACAGTATCATCGTAAGTGATCTTGATGACTTCTGCGTGTCCTGTCTCTCCGGTACAGATATCTCTGTATGTCGGGTTTAATGTCTGTCCGTTCGCATATCCGCTCTCTACGTCACTGATGCCTTTGAGCAGTTCAAATACTGCCTCGGTACACCAGAAACATCCGCCGCCGACTATGAGTTCTTTTATTGCCATTTTAAATCCTTGTTAAATGCTACTTTAGTTCATTTTTAATTATATGAGATGTGCTATAATATCTAAGAAAATAAAATATTACATAATTTTTGGAGGTTTTATGATGAATGTTAATGTTGTATGTCCACATTGTCTCAAGGTGAATCGTATTCCTAAAAAAGACTCGTATGCCAAAGCCAATTGCGGCTCTTGTAAACAATCCCTTTTGGACAGTAAACCCATTGCCGTGAATGCAGATAAACTGGCAACATTCCTGGCGAACTCAGACATTCCTGTCGTGGTGGATTTCTGGGCGCCCTGGTGTGGTCCCTGTCTACAAATGGCTCCGGCGTTTGAAGAAGCTGCATTGTCGATGCCGCTTCAGGCACAGTTCCTGAAGGTCAATACGGAAGAGGAACAAACCTTAGGTGCACAGTATGGCATTCGCAGTATTCCGACGCTGATCGTGTTTAAAAATGGTAAGCAGGTGGATCAAATTTCTGGCGCTTTAAGTGCGGCACGTCTTCAAAGCTGGGTAAAACAGTTTGTCTAAGATCCTGCTTCTTGAAGATGATGTGAATCTGAATGAAACTGTGACAGAATTCCTGGAAGAGCAGGGATTTGAAGTTGTCTCTGTCTATGATGGAGATGAGGCGCAGGAGAAGCTGTATGAAAGCAAATACGACTTGCTTCTGTTTGATATCAATGTACCGGGTATCAACGGTTTGGAACTTTTAAAAGAGAGTCGGGAGGAGGGTAATGTCACCCCGGCGATCTACATCACTTCTATGGATACGGTAGATGATCTTGAAAGAGGTTTTAAAAGTGGTTGTGATGATTATATTCGTAAACCTTTTGCACTGAAAGAGTTGAAGATACGTATTGAAACCTTGTTGAAACGTGATTTTTTCCATAATTCAAATGAATTGATGCAGATCTCGGAAGGTATTAGCTATGATATTAAGAGTAATGAACTTTCAAATCAGGGGGAAGTTGTTTCTCTCGGAAATAAAGAATCCAGACTGTTAAAACTTTTCCTGAAACATGAAGGTGAAGTGATAGCGCATGAAAATATTTATGAATATTTGTGGGATTATGATGAAGAGCCAAGCGACACAGCATTGCGTACCTATATTAAAAACCTTCGCAAGATCATAGGGAAGGAACGTATTGTCAGTATTAAAAAACAAGGCTACAAGTTCAGTACTCAAAAGTGAAAAAACTTCCCTTTTAAGATTTTTTACTTTGTATGTCACGATGATTAGTATTCTGATCGGCCTTTCATCACTTTTCTATTATGAAACACAGGAAAAACTCTTTCTTGCACAGCAGCGTGCAACACTGACGAAATATGCATACATCCAGACAAAAAGACTGAAAGTCCTGCATCACTACTTTTATGAGAGAAAAACCTACCCGAGAGATGAACGCTTTAAAAGTGCCATCTACGATATAGATCTGAGAAAGATATTCTCTTTGCTCGAGAATAAAGATATCCGTTTTGATGAAGATATTTATATTGCCGACAACTATATACATTTTGTTAAGAGTCTCGATGTCTATTTTCTGGGTGCGAAATACCTTATACTTGAGATCAAAGATGATGGTGTATGGCGTGATGAAATATGGAAAATGATCATTGGCTACAGTCTTTTGGCTTTTATACTCTTTATGCTTTTTGGTCTTTACCTGGCAAAACTCTTCTTGAAACCTATGCGTGATTCTATTGTACTGCTCGACCGGTTTATCAAGGACACGACCCATGAACTCAATACGCCGCTCTCTGCCATACTGGCAAATATAGAGATGATGGATACCTCTGTTATGGTAGAGAAAAACCGAAAAAAACTCACCCGTATCAATATTGCCGCAAAAACAGTTTCCACACTGTATAAAGATCTGACCTTCCTGACACTCGAACAGGATAAAAAGAATAATGATGAAAAGATCTATATCAAAAACGAGGTCTTGGACAGGATAGAGTATTTTGATATTTTGACACGATCAAAAAATATTGCACTGAAACATGATCTGGATGACTCGACGATCATTATGGATAAGCGAAAGTTTGTCCGGGTGCTTGATAATTTATTTTCCAATGCGATCAAATATAACATACGAGGCGGGAAAATAGAGATCATACTTTGTATGAATGAATTAAGCGTGATCGATACGGGTATCGGTATCTCTGAAGAGAAGATACCTTTTATGTTCGATAGATATATGCGCTTCAATAAAAGTGAAGGCGGTTTTGGTATTGGACTGAGTATCGTGAAAAAAATACTGGATGAATATAAAATAAAAATAGACGTACATTCCAAAGTGGGTGTAGGTACAAGGATAGTACTGTCATGGTAAAGAAAATACTGATAATGCTTCTGCTGGGTTCCTCTGTGCAGGCTCAAAACATATATGAACGGAATTGCATCCCTTGCCATAGAAACATGCCTACTTCCCTGCAACAGATGTTCATGTCTTATCTGGCAGCATACAGCGGAGAGGATAATGTAAAGACCATTTTGAAATATTATTTGAACCACCCTACAAAAAGCCTATCACTTATGTCTGATCTTTTTATTGATACCTATGGTATTAAAAATACAACAAAATTAAATAATGATGAATTAGATGAAGCTATAAATATTTATTGGGAAAAATTTAAGGTTTTTGATAAGTTGAAATAGTTATAATCAATTTCTTATCAACAAACAAGGAAGATAAATGAAAAGAATGTTAACAATATTGGCTTTGGCTTTTTTAGTCACAGCAGCTATGCCAACAGTTGCATCGGCAAGTGCAAAAAAAGGGCAAAAAATCTTTAAAAAGAAGTTTCGTAAGAAATGTGGTTTTTCAGGTGTACGTTTTGCAAGGAATCATACACAGGCAGAATGGGAGAGTATTTATGAAAAAGGGAAATTTCAAAAAGAAGCCAAAAAAATATGTCCACGTTTAAAAGTTGAGAAGATCAAAAACAAATGGTGGAAAAATGTTTATCAGTTTACATATAAATACGCGAGTGACGGTGTTGTTCCCAAGTGCTAATGGTGACTCAACTGAAATAGGTGTCACATCTTGAAGCAGATACTCCTCTTCTGCTTCTCTTTTTTCTTTTTACCTCACAATCTTTTCACAATTAAATGTTATCATTCCTCTGTTTTAAAACTAACCAAAAGGATGAATATGACTAAAATGACTAAATTGGCACTTGCTGCTTTACTTGGACTTGCTGTACTTTCAACAACTGCATCTGCAGACGCTAACAAAGGTAAAAAGATCTATATGAAGAAAATGAAAGCTGCATGTGGTTTTTCTGGAGCAAAATTTGCCACTAAACACACACAGGGTGAGTGGGAAAAGATCAAAGGTGCAGGTAAATTTGCTGCTGAAGCTGCAAAGATCTGCCCAGGTCTTAAGTTGAAAGACAAGTATGTAAACGATGTTTATGACTTTTCTTATGAGTATGCATCTGATTCAGGTAACGTACCTTCTTGCTAAATCACGTTGTACACAGGGTTTTCCTGTGTGCTAAGTTATGAAAAGTATAATGTATGCTTTTAAAGTTACTATGTTATACTTCAAATGTAAATACACACAAAAGGACAGAAATATGAAAAAAATCGCAATCGCAATGTTATTCGCTGGATCTACACTACTTATGGCTGATGGAGCTGCTGCATATGCTAAATGTGCTGGTTGTCACGGAGCTAACGGTGAAAAAGCTGCACTTGGTAAATCTGCAATCATTACAGGTCAAGATGCTGCTAAAACAATAGAGCAACTTAACGGTTATAAAGCAGGTACACTTAACCAACACGGTATGGGTGCTGTTATGAAAGGTCAGGTTGCTGCTCTAAGTGAAGCTGATATCAAAACTGTAGCTGATCACATTGCTGCAATGAAGTAAGACTTCTTTTCAAAAGCCTTTTGGCTTTTGAAAGCTTATTTGATTTACCTCTTCTTCTTCCACTTTTATAATATAAACATCTATTTTTTAATGACAAATTTTCTGCGACTCATAAAATATTAAATTTCAAAACTCTATTATTTACCGCTCGTACATTTTCCTGATTCGCATTTCATTGAAGCATTGCTCTCTTTTTTAGGCGCTTTTTTCTCTACAGCTTTAAAAGTTTTATCTGTTTCTTCTATGGTTAGTCTGCCTGTTTTTGGGTCACGTACACAATTGTAAAGTGATTTGGTCGTCTTGGCTTTAAGTACACAGTCTCTTCTTTTGTCCTCTTTTGTCATCTGATCGAGGATATTGACTTTTTTCTTTACCAGTACCGCAGAACCGTCTACCATACTGGATCCGCATTTACCGGCTCCACATTTCATCCCGCCTTCAGTGAGGGATTTTTTGTCGTCTTTGTCTGTACAACCTGAGAGGAGGGCTAAAGCCAATGCAGATGTCATAAGTAGTTTTGTAATCATAGTTTTCTCCTACGTGTTATTATTTTGTCAATAGATATTTTTCATACATTTCATAAAAGATCGGTATCAAAAGCAAGCTTAGCACAGCAGAGCTTACAACACCGCCTATCATCGGTGCTGCGATACGCTGCATCACTTCT
>Ga0256834_1002985_pt1 | contig 10320 bp, 8 predicted proteins | sample 4281140metaG_FD_190536 | JGI IMG/M metagenome (GOLD analysis project Ga0256834, IMG submission 190536) | Hydrothermal vent microbial communities from East Pacific Rise, Pacific Ocean - 4281-140 | ecosystem: Environmental > Aquatic > Marine > Hydrothermal vents | place: Pacific Ocean: East Pacific... | reverse complement strand
TCTACGACGCCATCTACATCGCCCAGGCCCTCAAGTACGGAAAGCTCGCGACGGCCGATGAGAAACAGGGAAAAATAGCGGAAAAGCTCGGCGTTGAGGTGGTTTACCTCTAAAGCGCCGAGACGTGGAAGATTGCCTCCATCGCCCTTCCGAAGAGGTAGCTCAGGAACGCCGCGCCGAGGCCAGTAGTTACCATCTCCGCGACCTTCTTCTTGACCGATATTCCCGAGAGGAGCGAAATCAGCGTCGCCACTATCGCGAGAGCCGAACCCGCGAGGAGTATCGAGAAGGCGAGCGCCGTGAGCGAGTTCGAGGCCAGGAAGTAGGGAGTAACCGGGAAGACGACGCCGAGAAGGTACGATAAGCCCGTGTACAACGCGGCGCGAACCTCATTCTCCTCGGCCTCTGGAAGGAGGAGCTTTTTAACGGCATCAGGGTTGTCCTTGAGCTTCTCCGCTATCTCCTTCGCCATGTCCTCGGGCATTCCGCCCTCTATCAGCTTCTCCCTGAGTTCCTCGGCCGTTTTATCGGGCGAGACCTCGAAGAGGACCTCTGTCCTCGAGCGGATTGACTCCTTGACCTGCCTCTGCGAGCGGACCGAGACGAAGGTGCCTATCGCCATCGAGAGCGCGCCGGCAACTCCGACGATGAGACCGCTTATCCCGACGAGCTGTGGGTTGTTCGGGTAAACCGCCGAGAGGCCCGTAACCGCTCCGAGTATCTCGACGAGGCCGTCGTTCATTCCGAGGACGAGGTCCCTGATGTTCTCCACGTGGAAGGCCTTCTCCTCCTCTCGGAAGAACTTCTCGTGCTCTATCTCGTCAAGGATTACCCTCCTAAGGGTTTCGCGCTCCTCATCGCTCATCTCGCTGGCATATTCGTTGAGGAAGCGGAAGTACTTCTCTATCGCGCTGTTCTCGCCCATCTCAAGGAGGGAAGCGACGGAACCCGGCCCGAGGAACTTCCGAAGGAGCTTAACGCTCCATACAGTCAGGCGGTTCACCCTCGGCCTCGGCGGTTTCTCGTTCCTTCTCTCGAGGAAGGACTTCCAGAACTCGGCGTGCCAGCGCTCAAGCTCGGCCAGACGCTTGAACTCCGCCCTTATCTTCTCGTCCTTTTCCCACTCGGCGAGCCTCTCGTACAGCTCCGCGTCTGCCCACTCGTCGAGGTAGAAGCGCCTTGCGAGTTTAACCGCCTCTGAGGACATCGAGCACCACCTCGAAGGGGGCATCGGTTTTTATCGCCGTTGGCGAGAAGTGCGTCCTGCTCGCCCTGTAGCCGAGTTTCTCGAGCCTTTCAATTATTTCGCTCACCTTCCTCACTTCCAGGCCGTTCCTCCGCGCGAGGGCGTGGGTGTCGTAGTGGAACGGAACGTCGAGTTCACCCGCGAGTAGCTCCACAAAGGTCCTTGTTTTCTTATGGGCAGGTTCAAAGCCCTCAAGCTCCTTTGAAAGTTTCTCCACGAACTCAGAATCCTTCAGCGGGCCGAGCCACATCGGGCCGAAGGCCTTGGGCTTCTCCGGGAGGAAGGCTTTCTCGTAGGTGAAGCTTCCGTTCTCATCTTGCCAGAGGTAGCCGAGCTGGGCGAGGCTCCTCTCGGCCTTCTTCGCCCCGCTCTTAAACCGGAGGAACGCCCTGAAGTAATGGTCGCGGTAGTAAGCCAGGAGAACTTCAACTCCAAGGTCGTACTTTGCAGAGTATCTAACCACCGTCCCGATGAGGATTCTCAAACCGGCCTCGTGGCACAGCTCGCCCCGTATCGGCCTCGCGAGGTAGTTCTTCACGCAGGCCCTGGCGTAGGCCCCACAGAGAACTCCGGTATCCGTTGCCGTAACGGCCAGAACGCCCCTCCTCTTCACGCTTCTCAATGCCGTATCGAGGAACTCCATCGGCGAGCCGAAGGGGTCCAAATCGACCAGGTCGAAGTAGCGGAAGTTCTCAGTCATCAGCCTGTTGGCATCGCCCTTGTTTATGACTATCAGCTTCTCTCCCCAGAGGTAGGAGCGGTCGCCCTCCTCGTAAAGCTCCCCCCCGAAGTTGAGGGCGACGTTCCGCTTCATCAGGCTGTAGGCTTCGTCGCTTATGTCGTTGAGCCAGACTTCCTCCGCTGGACTTTCAAGGGCGTAGCGGATTCCCCTTATTCCCGTCGCCGAGAGCGCGTCGAGAACCCTCTTGGGTTCAAGAGCACGGGCGACGAGGACGCTTATATCCCTGTTGAGTGCCATTACTGGGTTGTAGAAGACCGGCGCGTCGTAAATTCGTTCGGCTTTCGGTACAAAGAACCTCGCGGAACCTTCACTAACCTCAATCAGCTCCATTCTCCCACCCGTAAAGAAAAGGGTTGAGGGGCTTTAAAGGTTTAGAGAATCTCGACGATGTCTCCCAAAGCCTGTCCCGGGAGACCGGGCTTGAAGACGGCCTTGACCTCGCCGCGGTTGCCGTGGGTCTTGATGACCCTGCCGAACATCTTCCTTCCCGTTGGAGTTCTCCAGACAACCTTCCTGCCGATGAGCTGGGCCGCGCTTCCCCTGTCTTCTATGCCGATGGGCTTGAGAATCATCCTGTGGTTGTCCTGGTGCTCGTGTGAACCCGCGTAGGAGAGGATGACGGCCTTCACTTTCACAGCCATCACCTCCCCCGGTTTTGGTAAAGGAGTTCCCTTTTAAGTTTTACTCAGAAACTCGCTCAAACCGTCGTCTATTTCGAGAACCTCTCTGATTGATTTTATCTTTATGAAGTTAACCCTTTCGAAGAGCAGCGCGACGTCGCTTTTATAGGGAGAGGCTTTCTGGACGAGGAGCGTGTTGTCGTCGAGGATGTACGTGAAGCGCGCGGGACTGTCATCGACCCACACGAAGGGTTCATCGGGGTAAAGCTCCCTCAGCGTCTCGAACTTCTGGAGCATGTCCTTCGTTCCCTTGAACGTCACGACCTCATCGAACTCGTCGTACCAGCCGGTCTTCTTCATGAAAATTACCTTTCCGCCTGGATATGTGTGCTCGCCGGAGAAGCTTATAACCTTCCTGCCCCGCCTTCTAAGCTCCCTCACAACTTGGCGGGCGAAGGGAAAGTCCTTGATGTACCTGGGCATCAGGTTGTAGTACTCGTGGATTGTCCCCTGCGCCACGAGCTCGTGGATGACGCCGAGGTGCTGGTAGGTGAGCTTGCCCTTGATGAAGAGGAACAGCGCCTTGTAGTACTCGTCGTAGAGGTCGCTCTCTATAACAGCTGGAATCGTCTTTTCAATGGCTATCCTGAGGGCCTTTTCAACGGCTCCGGTGCTGTCAACGAGCGTTCCATCGAAGTCAAAAAGGTAAACGGTCACCCTCAACACCTGTTCGGGTTTAAACTCTGGAGTTTATATCCTTTCCGAAACCGTTTTATCTTCTCCCACGAAATCCCGCCGGTGGTGGTAATGAGGATTGAAAAGCTGAGGGAGTTCATAACCGAAAACGAGCTGGACGGTGTTGTCATTTCCCATAGACCAAACCTCTATTACTTCACGGGTTCCGCCCCAGTTCTCGGCGGATACCTACTCGTAACCGCTGACGAAGCCGTTTTCTTCGTCCCCCAGCTTGAGTATGAAGAAGCCAAAGAAACCTCACGCGTTCCCGTTGAGGCTTTCAAGCGCGGACCGGAGCTCTTCGAGAGGCTCAAGCCCTTCAAGCTGAGGAAACTCGGAATCGAGGGAAGAACAGCCTATTCAACGGTCCAGAACTACAGGGAAAAGCTCGGCGTTGAGGAATTCGTTACTGTTGATGACGTCATAAAGGAGCTGAGGATGATTAAGACGAAGGAGGAGCTTGAAGTAATAGCGAGGGCGTGCGAGATAGCAGACCAAGCGATGCTCGCGGCCATAGAGGAGATAAGCGAGGGCAAGCGCGAGAGGGAAATAGCCGCCAAGATGGAGTACGTCATGAAGATGAACGGCGCTGAGAAGCCGGCCTTTGACACGATAATCGCGAGTGGTTGGCGTTCCGCTTTACCCCACGGTGTCGCGAGCGACAAGAGAATCGAGCGGGGTGAGTTCGTCGTTATAGACGAGGGCGCCCTCTACAAGCACTACAACTCAGACACGACGAGGACAATAGTCGTCGGAACTCCAAACGAAAAGCAGAAGGACATCTATCAGGCTGTCCTTGAGGCCCAGATGAAGGGCGTTGAGATGGCGAGGCCGGGAATAACTGCGAAGGAGCTCGACACAATTGTTAGGGACGTCATCAGGGAGTACGGCTACGGCGACTACTTCATCCACTCGACTGGACACGGCGTCGGCCTTGAGATACACGAGTGGCCCGGCGTGAACCAGAGCGATGAGACGGTTCTCAAGCCCGGTATGGTCGTCACCGTCGAGCCGGGCATCTACATTCCAAAGTTCGGGGGAGTCAGGATAGAGGACACAATAGTCATAACCGAAAACGGGGCCAAGAGACTGACGAGAACGGAGAGGGAGCTAATCTGATTCCACTAACTTTTTATTCTGTTGGTGTGCATTAACAATCTGGCGGTGGTAATGGTGGATAGCGTTGGGAGGCTCATCCTCCAAGAGCTTCGCGAGATTAAGGAGGAGCTTAGAGTGCTCAACTCGAAGATTGACAACTTTGCGGGCTATTTCGAAGCCGATGAGGACGAGCTTCAGGAGCTGATGTCGGAGCTTGAAAACGCTAAGAAAAAGGGCGTGAAGCTCGAGGAGGTTCTCCATGAGCTATGAGGTCGTTCTTTCGAGAAACACCCTGAAGTTTCTCAAAAAAACTGCCTCCCACTGACAGGGAGCGAATAAAGGAGGCCCTTCTTAAACTCAGCCAGAATCCCTGGTTCACACAATATAAAAAGCTCAGGGGTTATCCTTTTTACCGCATACGGGTTGGAGATTACCGCATAATTTACAGCGTTGAAGAAGACTCAAAAACGGTCTACGTCGTTCGCATAGGAAGGAGAGAAAACGTTTACGGCCTCTAATCTCCTATCATCGCCATTATTTTTCTGTGCAGGGCTTTAATCAGCTCCCTTCTATCTTCCATCAGAACCACGTCGCTCGAGCCTATAGCTTCCAGATTGAAGGCGAAGGGACTGGGAACGGCGTTCCTCTGGAAGACCACCTTTATCTTCCCGTTCCTAACCCAGCTCAGAAACAGTTCCGCGTTTTCCACATCCATCTTGTCCTCCATAATCTCGCGGTAGACCTCCTTCAGGAGCGGGAAGTCCGGGTAGTTCTCCTTGAGCACCTTAAGGAGCGAGACCGCCATGACCTGCTGCCTGCCGAGCCTCTTGCTCCTCCCGACGTAGCGCCTCAAAATTAGCAACCCTCGGTTGGCGACGTGGCGGAAGCGCCTCTTCAACAGTTCGGTGTTGTCTAAGGCCCTCTTCAGCGTTTCCCTCAGGTCATCCACCTCGAAAAGCTCAATCACTTCCTCCTCGCTCAGCTCAACCTCCGGCGGAAGGAGCAAAGCGAAGCCGTTGTCGTTTATCGCTATCCCGACGTTGCAGTTCTTTTTCTTGCTCACGAGGTGGGCGAAGGCCCTGCTCAAAGCGTCGTTGGCGCGCCTCCCAATTAGCGTGTGGAAGAAGTAGCGGTTCCTCCTGTTTCCCGGAACGAACTCAACAAGGACTGTCTCGTCGTCGGGAACCACCGAATACCTCGCCTGCTCGCGGAAGTAAGCGATTATGGCGCGCGAGGCCTTCTCGTCTATCCCGTACTTCCTCATCAACCTTTTGACGGCGTCCTTCCTGCTGAGTAGCCCCTTAACCTCCCTCCTAAAGCGCTGAATGTCCACCGCCAAATCGAAGCTGAGCGGGAGCATCTCGGAGAACCACGCCGGAATGGTCGGCTTGGCACCCTCACGCGGGATGACGTAGAGCTTGTTGCCTCTGCTCTTGACGAACTCGTAGGTTCTTCCAGCTAAGACGAAGATGTCGCCGGGCATCAAGCGCTCCGCGAACTCCTCCTCAACTGTGCCTATTAGCTTTTTGTCCATTGTGTAAACTCTGATTTTGGCCTCATCCGGAATGGTTCCGACGTTCATGTAGTAAATCGCCCTCGTCATCTTTCCGCGCTTTCCGAACTTCCCGTCCTCCAGCCATATCTTGGCGTAAACCTTCCGCTCCTCCAATCCGGCGTATTCTCCAGCTAAGTACCTTAAAACGCTCATGAAGTCCTTGAAGGACAAATCCCTGAATGGATAAGCCCTTCTGACAACGCGGTAAGCTTCGTCAACATCCCAGACCTTGTTTAAGGCCATTCCGAGGAGGTGTTGAGTTAAGACGTCGAGCGGGTTTTTAGGGATTCTGACGCGGTCTAAGCGTCTGTTCCTCGCGTTGTGCGCCAGAACGGTGACCTCGACCAGGTCATCTCTATCGAGAGCCAAAATAACTCCCTTGCTGACCTCGTGTAGCCTGTGGCCGGCCCTACCTATTCTCTGTAAAGCGCGGTTCACGCTCTTTGGCGAGCCGATTAGAACCACCAAATCAATCGTTCCAATGTCTATCCCTAGCTCAAGGCTGGTCGAGCTGTTTTTTGAGACGAAGCCATTGACAACGTAGTTCCCTGTTTCGGAGTTCAATATGCCATAAGCATCGGTGATGAAAACAGGTTCAATGGATTCAATTCTATCAAAGAAAACGTCTCCCTCGGCGAGTTTTCTAAGCTCCTCGATTTCAGGAATTATGTTTTCTCTCCTCTTCTCTCTTGCAACCCTCTCGTAAAAATCGAGAAGTTTCACCAAGTTTCTTCTGCTGATTTCACGGGTTCCGAGTTCGACTTTCACGGGATTATAAAAGCCAGCCTTTTGAAGCCTGTAAGAGCTGATACCAAGTGCTTCCCGGAGCTTTCTCAGGCGTTTGCCGATTCCTGGGATTACATCTTGGTTGGAGTACCCTTTCCCAGAGATTTCCTTTATTTTCCTAAGTTCTGGACGCCAAGGTTTAATTAGTTCCGCAAATTTCCTGAGGTACTCTCCTCCCAAGATGGCAACGGTGTAAGACATCCCGGTCTTTCTTATCTCCCTGGCCCTAAAGAATTGTCGTTCATTGTAATACCTTCTCCTGATGGAGGCAACGATTCCGAGCTGAAGCAAGAGATTGCGTATCCCCTCGGCGAACTCGGAGTTGAACGTAGCGAAGCCCGCTGAATACACTCGCCTGCCTTCTTTTATCTCAAGGTACCCATCACCATCGAAGTACCCTGAGAGAAACTGAGCTTTGTGCTCCTTTGGAAGGCGGTAGAGTATCTCTGGAAATCTGCCGTTGAGGGATTTCTTGCCCCCATTCCCAACGAACTCTCTGAACATGTGAAAAAGAACGTTAAAGGAAAGCTCAAGAGAGTATGTACTCTCGTTTTGCTTTCTTATGCTCCCCTCGATTCCGAGCTCCTCTTTGGCGAGCTTGGCATAATGCTTAAGCATGTCCAAATCGCTGGAGAACAGCGTTACCGTGCCATCTTTCCACGAACCATCGGCAATCCAGAAACCGAGCAATCGAGCCAGCCCAGGTGTGAACCTCTTCGGCAATTCATAGCTGTTTTTGTCGGAAGTTATCCTCACCACGTCGCTTTCGTCAAGGGTCATTCCAACTTCCTGGAGGACTACTTTTAGTTTGCTCCACCTAAATGGATACTCCCCTCGGAGTTGCTTCGATAAGTAGCTTTCACTCATGCCTAGCTTTCTTGCAAAAGCGTTAATTGAACAGAATTTAGTCTGAATGTTCTTCTTCAGTTCCCTTAGAAATTCAGTTCGAAGGTGCAGGTATGCGGAGTCCGGGAGGATTTCAAAAATGGGAACTTCTTCATCAGGACTTGGCAACCTGCGCAGAACTCCAACGTAATCACCCGGTTTAAGCTTCTCAACCTCAACCCAGGTGAGCTTTCCATCCTTTATCGTCAGGAACTTATGTTCTCGTGTGGCTTCAACTTCAAAGCCGAGCCTTGTCTTAAGCTTGACACCAGTCGAGTTGTATTCGATTCTGTGAGTTCCCCCAAACTCAACAAAACGACTCCTTGATTCTTTAACTCCCACGATTTCCTCATCTACACTAAGACCGTCAATTCTTCTAATGCCTCTGGAGGTAATAATTTTGGAATGACCCGGAACGCACACTACTGCTTTTAACTCGCCCCTCTTCAGCTTCTCCTCAACGTCCAGCCTAACCTCGCGTGATAGACTTGAGTGGTGCGTCTCTATTAGGCCTTCAAACTCTGGGTAGCGCTTCTTCAGGTTGAAGGCAACCCTCTCGGCACCGCTCCTCGTGTTGGTGAAGATTAGCGTCGTCCTGTGCTCCCTGATAAGCTCCGCCAGTCTCCTGTAGAGCGCCTCGCTCAGCGCTCCGGCAGGGGTGTAGATTAGGTCCTCGACGACGCTCTCGACCTTTATTTCGGTCTGCTTGGCGAAGCTGACGTCAACGATAAGGCCCGGCCTCGGCTCCCCGTTGTCATCGAAGCCGAAAACGAACTTCGCTATCTCCTCGAGCGGGTGTATCGTCGCGCTGAGGCCGATTCTCACGAACTTCTCCTCGGCCATCTCCTGAAGTCTCTCAACGCTCAAAGCCAAGTGGGAACCGCGTTTGTTCTCAGCTAGAGCGTGAACTTCGTCTATAATGAGGTATTTAACCGTCTTCAGCCTCTCGCGGAACTTGGGGGCGTTTAGAGCTATCGCAAGGCTCTCCGGGGTGGTTATCAGAATGTGGGGCGGTTTCTTCACCATCTTGCTCTTCTCGTAGCTCGACGTGTCGCTCGTCCTTATGCCGACGCGAATTTCGGGCAAATCGTAGCCGAGCTCCTTCGCCACTTCCTTAATTTCGGCCAAGGGCCCCTCCAGGTTGCGCTTTATGTCGTTGTTCAAAGCCCTCAGCGGTGAGACGTAGAGGACGTAGATTTTATCCTCAAGTTTGCCCTCCTTTCCGAGGAGAATCAGCTCGTTTATGGCCGAGAGGAAAGCGGAGAGCGTTTTTCCAGAGCCGGTCGGCGAGGAGATAAGCACGTTCTCACCTTTATGAATCTCCATAACCGCGTAGCGCTGTGGGGGCGTGAAGCTCCCGAACTTCCGCCTGAACCACTCCCTAACCGGCTCGCTGAGGATTGAAAATATCTCCTCGTCGCTGTATTCCCGTCTCGCCCATCGTATTCTTTTCCTCGCCATCGGCCACCCGTTGGACTTTCGGTTTTTAAACTATTCGGTTGGTTAAGCAAACTTTTTAAGTGGGCTTAGCGAACTAAATCCGGTGGGAGAATGGAGGTCGAGGAGAAGCTCAGGAAGGTTCTCAACGAGTTCAATCGCCTTCACGGTAGCGAGGCCAGCGCGAGGATTCTAAAGCTCGAGGGGGACGAGGTCGTTATAGAGTTTGAGGGCTCCTTCTGCGCCACCTGCGGGCTGTACGACTACTTCGACGACATCAAGTGGGAGGCTATGGATTTGGGCCTTGAGCTTGAGCCGGTCGAGGTCCTCGAGGCCGAGGAAGACGATTTCGAGCACGGCCGCTACGTTGTGAGGTATAAGCTCGAGAGAAAGCCCCTCCTTGCGGTGGACGGTAAGGATTAAAACTTTCGGGCAGATTTTTCATACATGAACTTACCTCCCCTCGCCGTTGCGCTCGCGCTCATCTTCCTCTGGGACGGCTACTTCTTCTTCAATTACATAATTAGCCTTTTCAGGAATTACATAATTAGGGAATGGACGCCGAGGGTTTCAATCATAATCCCGGCTTACAACGAGGGGGAAAGGGTTCTTAGAGCCATACGCTCGGCGCTCGCTCAGGATTATCCGGACTTTGAGGTCATCGTCGTCGATGACGGCAGTGAGGACAGCACGTTTGAAGTTGCTTCATCGGTAAGGAACCCCCGCCTGAAGGTTTACAGGAAGGAGCACGGGGGCAAAGCCAGAGCCCTGAACTTCGGCCTTTCTAAAGCCTCTGGCGAGATAATAGTGACGACCGATGCCGACAGCTACCTTGAACCGACCACGGTCAGGGAACTCGTGAGGCGCTTCTACTCCGACGAAGTGCTCGGCGTTGGAGGACAGGTCAGGGTCACGGGGGATTCCTTCCTTGAGAGGGCGCAGGACGCGGAGCACCTGAGGATAGCGATGTTCCGCAGGGCCAAGGAGCTTGAAGATTTGAGCCTCGCCCCAGGTCCGGTTTCGGCCTTCCGCAGGGACGCCCTCGAGAGAATCGGGGGCTTCGTCGAGGACATCGTCGAGGACTACGCCACCACAAAGGCCGTCAAGAGGCTCGGAAAGGTGGTCTACGCGCCAAGGGCAAGGGTCTGGACGGAGATGCCGAAGAACCTCTCAGTTCTCTGGCGCCAGAGGAAGCGCTGGTTCCTCGGCGACCTCA
>Ga0256834_1002984_pt1 | contig 10324 bp, 14 predicted proteins | sample 4281140metaG_FD_190536 | JGI IMG/M metagenome (GOLD analysis project Ga0256834, IMG submission 190536) | Hydrothermal vent microbial communities from East Pacific Rise, Pacific Ocean - 4281-140 | ecosystem: Environmental > Aquatic > Marine > Hydrothermal vents | place: Pacific Ocean: East... | reverse complement strand
TGTCATCTCCTTTTGCTCTTAGCTCTGCCAATAAATCAAAACCATTTTGAAAAGGCACTTTAATATCAAGCAACATCAAATCAAAATGCATCTCATACAAAATATCCATAGCTTCCAAAGCATCAAATGCCTGTATAACATCAAACTCAAGATGCATTAAATACTGCTTTATCGTATCACTAAGAGAGACATCATCTTCTAAGAGTAGAATCTTGGCTTGCATATACTTCCTATTTTTTGGGATATTCAGGATGACAATAATCAACTCCCTCTATTATACCCAAAGAGCAACAGCCATCATTCACGCCTAAGTTTTTCAGTCCATCATCAAATGCCCAATAGTGATTATAACTGCCTTTTTTCAAAAAAACAAATGTATCTATCAAATCTTGTTTTCCTTCAACATCTTTAAGAAATTTATCTAAATCCATAATATCCGTAACTTCTACCATGCATCCAACTTCCATCGCATCTCTTGGTGATTTAATCCCTTTTGCATATAAAGAATCATATAGAATTTGTGTAGCATCTATTGCAAACTTTCCTATTGGCATCTCTTGGAGTTCATTTTCAGAATACTCAATTGTATAATCTTTGAGATTTGTGATATTTATATCATAATTTTTTATCATCTCTTCTACTGCTTGGATATGTTTTATCTCTGACTTTGTGGCTATATTTACAAATTGGCTTGCGGGTTGTACTTTGTTTATCTCAAGATATATCTCATAAGCCAACTTCTCTTCATGCCACATGTATGATAGCGAATATTTTTGCTCTTGGCTTAGCTCAACTGATGTATCACTTTGACTAGCTTCAAACGAACCTTTGCCACCACTATTTTTTGAGTTGGAGTTGCATCCTATAAAGAGTAAACCTATCATGATGATAGAAAGTGTAATTTTTTCTAATTTCATCATTGTTCCTTGTTTGGTTTTTGTAAATTATAGACCGGCACAATGAACTAAATATGAATTAATTGCATATATTTGAATAAACTTTTGGCTAGGATTTTATAAGTAAGAAATTCTCTAAAATTTAACTACACTTTTTATAAAAAAAGGTGTAAATAGGTTCTTGTTATTCTTTTACCTCAATGCACTTGTTTAGTTTTTTATCAAAAGTCAATATCTCATCAATTTTTGAATACGCACAAAGCAAACAATCAACAAAATCTAGATTTTTATCTTTGTATAACTCTAATGCCTTTTGAACTATAGCTTTGTTTGACGCATAAATATTTTCAAAACTTATTAACTCTGACAAATCCAAAAATATCTTCTCTTTGGACGCTTTGTAAACACCATTAAGAACATATACGACTTCAGCCAAAACTTCATTTGCTATATAAATATTTTTATTCTCTATAATTTCTTGGGCGATATTAGCCATATCTTTATCGTCGTTAACCAAATATCGCAAAATATAATTTGAATCCAGCCTAATCATCTAATTTAAATTTCTCCACAACATGCATTTGCCAAGCTTTATTTTCCAATACTCTTTTTGCGGAATCAGCATACTTGGAAAAAGAACCTTTTAAAGATTTTTTATCTTTTTTCTTTTGTGTGCTTATCTCGCTTATAGGAAACATAATAAATTCTATCTCGCGATTTATATATTCATCTGGTATTTGTATGTTGACATTTTTATCTGTTGGTTTTATGATTTCTCTTATCATGTATATAACCTTTTATTTTGCTTTGGTGTATTTTAACATAATTTTTTTTCTTTCTTATTTTTGTGTATATCAAATATTTATATTTTTAGGTTTACACAGTTAGGTCTAAAATTTAAATCTGAAGTGCAATTTTGAGAGAAGATTGGAACTAAGGGTTTAAAGAGGTTAAATGTTAATATTTACTTCTTTATCTAACCACAGAAAGGGAAGCGAATGTATCAACATTTAACCATAGAAGAAAGGTATCATATACAGGCTTATAAAAAAATGGATATAGATTTAGAAAACAGAATTTCAGAAGGGATAAAAAAAGATTGGTCACCAGAACAGGTATTTGCTATGTTGAAGATTAAAGATAATATGACTATTCCATTTGTAAGAATTTCTTAGATTCACATAATAAGCGAATACCCTACAAGTGATAGTTGGAGTATCTACTAGAAGAGTTAGTTACGCTTAATCAATCATAACAAAGCATTAAGGGTAAAAAATGGCATATATCCAACTAACTCTCCAAGATATGTCTCTATTTCTTCTCTTATTTGGCTTAAATCGTTATTTTTTACGGCTATTATTGGTTTTTTAAATAGAACTATTCCTATGAGGTTTAGTAATCTTTTGAAATTGTAGGTAAACATATGATAAGAGTGTTTTCTCCTAATACCTTATTTTTTGTCCTAACTAAAAAATAATCCCAACCTAGAAGTTTCATGATTTCTATTGGTATCCCTACACCTTTTTTAAAAAATGTGTTTAAAAATGAGAGAGAAAAGAACTGAAATTTTCAAAACATTAAAAAATTTGTTATAATGGATACAAATTATAAAAAGGCTAAAAGATGCAGTTGTCAATAGATTTAAAAACTAAAGATATTATTTCACTCATTTCACAAATGTCTCTGCATGAGCTTGAAAAAGTTAAAAATAGTTTGATTGAAAGAGAGTTATACTTTAAAGAATTTAAAAAAGATAATATTGAAAATATTATGGATGATTTTAAAAAAGAGGATTATTCAAAAGATTTTTTAACTGATTTAGAAGAAGGATTAAAAAAGAGTTCCATTTATAAATGAAAATCAAAAAGATAAGAGATGACTTAGAGAGTTATCTCAAAAAACACAATCTTACAAAAAAGTATAAAAAGTCAAAAAAACTTTTTGAAAGTGACCCTTTTTATCCTTCTTTAAATACTGAACTATTAGAACCAAAAGACAGATTGATTTACTCATTTAGACTAGATAGAAAATACAGAGCTTTGTTTATTTATGTTGGAGAAAATGAGATAGAGATTATAGTTTTTACTAATCATTATAAGTGAAGATATAACAAATACGACAGACTGTGCAATTAGTTTCTAGTTCACAGTTAAGAGGAGTTAGCTTGCGACTATTAACCTTTTGTAACCATTCAGCAGCCCCAAAGAAGCACTACAATAAGTATACAAAAGGTTCTAATAAGTCCTTATTTAAAGGGGTTTAATCTTGTAGCTCCTTTTGGTTGAGCAAAAAAAACTTCTTATCATACAAAGGTAAAAACGATTGTTAATAACTACAGATTTTTGCATTTTGTTATTTTATTATGAACTAAAACTTATAAGTTCCATTTAGATAAAAATATCTTCCTGGTTCATTTAATAGCATAGTGTCAGTCCCTGTTGTTAGTAGAACTAAATCTTTATAAGTATTTGTGATAGCATAAGTTTTGTCAAGGAGATTATCTACACCTGCTGTTAGTGTAATTCCATAGCTAAAGTCACGGCTTAGTTTTAAGTTTAGTACTCCATACCCTGCTAACTCTTGTTCTCCATTTTCATAGTCAACATCACTCCATTTTGTAGAGCCTATATAGGCAAGAGAGGCATTTACTATGTCACTGTTTTCATAATTTAGAGAGATATTTGCTTTAAATGGTCTCATATCTGGCATATTTGTACTACTTTGTCCAGTAAGAGCGTTATCTTTTTCACCTTTTTTATAAGATATACCGTAGTTAAGAAATAGTTCATCAGTTGCTAAAACAGTTCCACTTAATTCCACTCCATATATAGATGCGTCTACATTTTCAAAGGAGTGAAATGCTCCCATAGAGCCATCTGCTTTAGCTTTTTTGTTTGCTGTGTTGTATACGATATAATCTTTGAGCATACTATAATATGCTTTTGTTTTTATAGTAAAGTTGTCATAAATTTTCTCAACTCCAAAGTCAACCTCATAGTTTTGAGTCTCTTTTAGATCAGGTGTTCCGATGTGATTTCCCATCATGACAAGATATAGCTCTCTTGGGTCTGGTACACGGCTAGATTTTCCTAATCCTGCAAAGTATGTTAGAGTATCACTTGCGTGTATAGTTGCAAACATATTTCCACTAAGTCCACTATAATCATTTTCAGGTTCCATTTTATTAGCTGTTTCTACAATAGTATCATCATATCTCAAACCATACTCAAAATCTGTATTGTCATATCTGTAGTTTGCTTTTATAAATAGAGCTTGGTTTGTTGTGTCTACATCATTTAGTGACTTCATAAGCATACCATTTGGCATTATATTTGGTATACCATTTGTTTCATAGTGACCATCCCAATTTCTGCGACTTGCATCTATTCCAACAGTAAAATTAACACTCTTTAAATCAAAATTATTTTTAAGTTTTACTCCTTGCATCTTAGTGGTAAGAGCGTGGGTTTTATAAGATGGAGTTCCCATTTTTCTATATTTTGTTGACATAGGGTGATCTACTTCTGATTGATAGATTTGAAAATCTATAGCTTTAGAGTATCTGCTTAAATTATAGATTGAATACTCAAGGTTATAGATATCTGAGTCATCATATAGAGCATCCATTTTTGAAGATGGGTAGAGTATATTGTCACTTCTATTGGCGGTGTAACTTAAACGAAGCTCTTGGTTATCTGTAATATCAAAAAAGATTTTTCCCATAAGAGTTGATTTTTCAAATGCATCCATATCTGCATATTGTGGTTGATACTGTGCTCCAGCCATTACGGTTCCAGTAGTTGTATTTATGATTTGTTGGGCAAAATCATCGCCATTTCCATCTTTGTATTGACCACCTTTTTCATAAGATGTGCTTAAAAGTCCTCTTATCCTATCGGTTCCACCACTGATACTTCCTGCAACTTTTTGATATCCAAAACTACCGCCATTTAGAGTGATATCTCCACTTAACTCTTTAGTTGGTTTTTTTGTTTTTATGTTTACAAGGCCACTTAGAGTTCCAAAGTTTTCTACATCAAATGGACCTTCTGTTACCTCTACTGTTTGGATATTGTTAGTAAGTACATGTGAAGTTGGTGGATCCATTCGATTTACACACGCACCACACACTTTTGTGCCATCTATGATGATATTTATATTGTCTCTTTTTTGCCCACGAAGTAGTATGTCATTTGCGATGCCACTTCTTCTTACGATATCTACCGAAGGTATATTTTTACTCAAAGCTTCAGCTAAGTCTGCAGATTTTATCTCTTTGGCACTAACATCTTTGACGATTTGCGAGTTTATCGTCTCCTCTATAGTAACTTTTTCTAAATCAGCACTCTGTGCATAAGTTATGGCACAAATAGATAACAGTATCACTCTCTTTTTCATTTGTAAATCCTCCTAAAGATTGTAGGAGTTAATTTTAGTAAGCTAGTGTTAATTATCTGTTAAATTTTTTTTAGAAGTAGTAAAAAAGTGTTAAAATAGCTCTTTTTTCACTATCTGTTATATTATATTTTACATTTAGTGCTATCTCTTTACTCAATCTTTGTGTTAAAAAAAGTTCAAAATTGTCTATTTTATCGCCATATGAAAAAAACTCTCTTTTTGCACTAAAGCCAAATTTTTGATTTGAAAAATTTCTGATTATACCAATCTTTGGAGCTATAGATACAGACACATCTTTGCCATAATAAAGTGCAGGATTTAAAAACAGATAATATAAAAACCCCATATTTTTATAACTTCTACCAACTCCTCCATCTATCCTAAATTGCATCTTATCTCTATAATCTCTTTTAAACCCAGCGATAATACTCCAAGACAATGGAGCAAACAAGTCGTCTCTTAGGGCATATGAGCTGATATTTATAATGTCAAACTTTTCAAATTTTATATCTTTAAGTTCTCTTTTTAGCATCTCAAAATCAAAAAAATTGATATATGCTCCCTCTATAAAACCAGTATCTAAATCATAGATATCGTGAAATGCAGGTTTATATGAAAATGATATATCACCTCTATTGCTTGTTCCTATTGTTACTCTATCTGATTTATGTCCAGTTAGTGGATTTATAGGTTTTTTAACCGGGTATTTTATATCTCCATCTATTTTGCTTCTCTCTTGTAAAATCTTCATCAAATTAGCGATATAGTGCTTTTTTTCTACCCTATTTTTAGCTCGATTAAAACGAAGCATCTCAGTTGCTAAGTCTAAAGTATATGCTTTTTGTCTATCTCTTAGAGGTTTTAAAAGTTCAAGATTGTAGTCACTTTTTAAAAATTTATTAGCAATTTTTTTGTTATCAATCTTTTTAAAAATCTCTTGCATCTTTTTAGTTTTTGAAGGACGATAGACAACACCATCTATAAAACCAGCTTTTTTTACTGCCCTAATTGTATCTATGGGAATAGCTTTTATACTAAAATCATCAATCAAGACAACACCTTCTCTTGCAGATTCAAAAAGCCATAAAAGATTATAAGAACAGTTTTCATTAAAAAAGAAGTAATCAGCATAGATATCTCTAAATTCAAATTGATGATAAAGAAGTAGTTTTATCTCTTCTTGTGTTAAATTAAGCTCATACTCCCAAATATCTCTTCTCTCCATATCGTTATACTCTTTTATCTTGTCATAATATGAAGTTATTGAGTATCTGCCTTCATAGTTTCCACTCAAACCATTGTATGCATATAAAAAGCCATTTGTCTCATCTGTTATAGCTGCATAATCTATGGCATTTGAGATAAGAGGAGTCTTTTTATCAGAATCTACACGCAAAAATGTATGACCATACATAGATGCAGGTGAATTTATATGAGCTGTTGGAAATATCAAAGATAAATATTTTGGGTCATACTCTTTTATAATCTTCTCTAACTCATTACATGAGTATTGTTGAGACTTACCTTTTAAACTTGGAAGCTCTTTTAAAAGCCAATTTATACGAGCAGGAAATCTGCACAATAGAGATTGATTATATTCGCTCAAAAGTGCTTCAACTAATGCTTTTAATTCTGCTTTAGGGTTTGTTTTCCCTTTTGGAGATAGAAAGAAGTTTTCATCATCTACTTCGCTTTTGCCATTTTTAAAATGAAGCAATGTATGCCAGTAGCGATTATCGTGTAAACTTAAATATTTTGTAGAGTTAAAATCAAAACTAAAGAGAGAAGAGGTTATAAAAAACAACAAAAGGGCTGTAAAAAACCCTCTATGTTGCAAAAATTAACCTATGATAGAAGCGATGTTATCGATAACTTCAGCAGATGTTACATCAGAAGATGTATAAATTTTTGAAAAGTTAGCTTTTAATGCTTGAGTAAAAGCAGCTTTATCTTCAACACTCATAAGAGTTGAAAGAGTATCAAGGTTTTCACCATTTCCAGCAGCAATATCTATAGCTAATTCATCCATATTTTGAGCAACAAACTTCTCTAATTTTTCATTTAGAACAATTTTTGTAGGCTTATCACAGTTTAGTGTACCACTTGTGATACCAAATGTTTGGTTACCAGAAGTTCCATTTGTTGTAGTAGCAAATAGTTGCATCAACACTGTATCTTGGTTTTCAATAACCATACTTCCCAAACCACAACCTGTGTTTGTATTTCCAGCAGCATTAAGTGATGATGCCAATAGCACTGCACTTGCAGCCATAATAATTTTCTTCATAAAGTCTCCTTAAAATTTGATGAGTGGTAGTTTAGCATTATTTAATTAAAATAATTATAATTTTCTTCTTAATCACTTTTTTTGTAAAATCAGAAATTATTATAAAATAAGGTAGCTATAAAGTGCAAAATATAAAAAAATTACTTCAAAACCTAAATGAACTTGTGATGTTTAAACACTCTATCTTTTCGCTCCCTTTTATTTTCATAGCTATGATAGTTTCGGCTGATGGATGGTTTGGGTGGAAATTATTTTTTTTAGGAGTTTTAGCAGCCGTGAGTGCTAGAAATTTTGCGATGGGGTTTAACAGATATGTTGATATAGATATCGATAAAGATAACCCAAGAACTGCAAATCGTCCAAGTGTCGATGGGCGGTTAAATAAAAATACCATTTTGATTTTTACAATTGTTAATGCTTTTGTTTTTGTTTTGGTTGCTTTTTTTATAAACTCTTTGGCATTTTGGTTATCATTTCCAATACTTCTTATTTTGGGTGGATACTCTCTGTTTAAAAGATTTTCCTCTTTGGCACATCTAATTTTGGGACTCTCTTTGGGACTTGCTCCCATCGCGGGGGTTGTTGCTGTGGAAGGGCAGATAACACTTTGGTCAATATTTCTCTCTATTGGTGTTATGTTTTGGGTGGCTGGGTTTGATCTGCTCTACTCTTTGCAAGATATTGAGTATGACAAAGAGCTAAAGCTCCACTCTATACCTTCAGTTTATGGCTCCAAATGTACACTTTTTCTATCTCAAATATTTCATTCTCTTACTATTTTATTTTGGATTTTCTTTGCTTATCTATCTCTTAGTGGGTTTTTTATTTATGTTGCAGTTTTTGCATCTGCTGTAGTTTTATACTTTGAACATTTGATTGTAAATAGGGATTTTACAAAAATAGATAAAGTTTTTTTTACTCTTAATGGTTATCTTGGTATAATGTTCTTAATTTTTGTAATTATTGATAAGGTTATTTAAACTATGGATGTTAGGTTCGTCTCAAGTATTTTAGATATTTATGTTTCTGTGCTTGATGGGGAGTCTGATGAGCTGTTTAGAAAAGAGTATCGTGTTTTATCTGATTTTGAAGAAGATGCTGTTGGGCAGTGGTTAAAATTAGCAAAAGCTAGGGGTGAGACAAGTGATAGTGATGATGTTTTAATTCAATTATTGGTAGAACTTCATAAAAAAGTTGACTCATTAACTGCATATGTCAAAAATGAGGAGAGAACACTTTTATCACTTGAACACTCTTTTAAGATTTGTAAAATTGGGTTTGAACATATCATGTTAGAAGAGGAGCTATTGGAGATTGGCAAGGAGTATTATTGTCGTATTTGTATGCCTGTTTTTCCAAAGAGAGAGATGCCTATTTTTATAAAAGCGTATGAAAAAAATTGTGCAAAGATAACGCTTATGCATGAAAGAGATCAAAAAGATTGGAATGCATATGTTACGGCAAGAGAGAGAATTGAAATAAGAGAAAAAAGGTTGCAAACATGATAATAGAGATGTTAGCTTTTTTGATTTTTGCTATAGTGCTTATGCTTCTTATTGCCTATTTTTATTATCGTGATAAAGGGATAGTCAAACAGTTAGAAGCTTATGAAGTAGCGATAGATGAGTTAAATAGAAGACTTCATAATGTTGAGAAGAAAAGTGATAATGACAAAGTTTATATGGAACATGTCTCTAATTTTTCAAATGAATTGAGTAAAATAGAAGAAGAGTTAAATGATAGATTAGATGATTTGAGTGATCCACTTCTAAAAACTATAAGAGCGATTAAAGATATGGAGGTTGAAGTAAAAAGAATCAACGAAAGTGTAAATGAACGCATAAACAAACTAGAAGAAAACACTAAGCTTTCAACTATGTCAAATAGTGCAAAACTTATCAATGAAAAAGCAATAGTAGAACTTTATAAAGCAGGCTATAGTGCAGCAGAAATTGCTAAAAGAGAGAGAACTCCTATCGGTGAAGTAGAATTAATTTTAAGGATTTCAAATCTTAGATAATATTCACTCCTCTTGGAGAGAGGTGTTAGAGAACTCTTTAGGTGAGTTGGATAGTGAATATTTGGAGTTTTTAAAAAATGACAACTCCTATTTTCCTGATAAGGATAATCTTCTAAATGCTTTTAAAACACTTCCTCTTGAGAAGACAAAATATATACTTTTTGGACAAGATCCATATCCTAGATATGAAAGTGCGATTGGATATGCATTTATAGATGGAAAAGTAAAATCTATCTTTAGTGAAAATGGACTCTCAAAAGAGGTAAATAGGGCAACAAGTCTTAGAAATTTTATCAAAATGGCTCTTTACTGTGATGGGGCATTAAAAGATGATTTTTCAAAAGAGGCGGTTGCATCTATAGATAAAAGAGCCTATATTACAAATATAACTCAACTTAGAGAAAATTTTGAGAAAAATGGAGTTTTACTTTTAAATACAGCACTCATTTTTACAAATAAAGAGGATTCCAAAAAACATATAAAAGCTTGGAAAGGTTTTGTAAATAGATTTTTAGAAGAACTAAGAGATTTTAAAATCGAATTGATTTTGTTTGGTAATTTTGCTAAAGATGTCGAAAAATACCAAAGCACAAATTTCTATAAAAAACATATCATGATGCATCCATACAATATCAGCTTTATAACTGAACCAAAAGCACATAATCTTTTTGCTCCCATGAAACTACTTATAAAATAGCTTATAAAATTCTTTAATAAATTTTT
>Ga0256834_1002983_pt1 | contig 10325 bp, 7 predicted proteins | sample 4281140metaG_FD_190536 | JGI IMG/M metagenome (GOLD analysis project Ga0256834, IMG submission 190536) | Hydrothermal vent microbial communities from East Pacific Rise, Pacific Ocean - 4281-140 | ecosystem: Environmental > Aquatic > Marine > Hydrothermal vents | place: Pacific Ocean: East Pacific... | reverse complement strand
ACAAACGCCAACGCTTTCTCGCCGACACCGTGCTCCGCCATGACTGCCAGAGCGTGAGCGTAGTGGTGCTGTATAGAGAGAGATTTAAGTGCGGTGTTTTCACTCTTTTGACTTTTTGCCCACTTGACGGTTTCATATGCCGGATGTTTGTCATGTACGACAATATCGGGAGCGAAGTCGTAAAACCGTTTGAACGTTTCGACCGTCCGCCCAAAATACTCCACCGACTCTATGGTGTTCAGATCGCCGATATGGGGAGAGAGAACGATCTTGTTCCCAAAAGCCAGAGCGATAGTGCTTTTCTGGTTGGCACCTACCGCAAGGATCTCTTTTTCGGTTTCAAAAGAGAGAGGAATCGTCATGGGGGCGATACCGCGCGCGACACGAAGCCACTGCGCTTTCCCCGACACTACCTGTACCACCGAATCGTCGCATGCGTTCACTATGTCACGATCATGATCGAGTACGGCATCGACTACGTGATCGAGCTTTTGTACAAGCTCGTCCATTTCGCGTATGATAGGCTCATCGCCGAGGTTTGCGCTCGTGGCGACCAGCGGCCTGTCGAGATAATCGAAAAGGAGATGATGTAACGGAGTATAGGGGAGCATCAACCCTATCCGGTCGATGCCTGGAGCTACCTTGTCGCTTACGACTCCTTGCAAGCGTATGCACTCGGCACCCTTTTTCATCAATACGATTGGACGCTCCCTGGAGTTTAAAAGAGCCTCTTCGTTCTCATCCATTATTGCCAGTTTCGCGGCCATCTCGGTATCTTTGACCATTATTGCGAAAGGTTTTGTCGGGCGGCGTTTTCTTTCGCGCAACCTTCCGACCGCTTCGCCGTTTGTGGCGTCGCACATCAGATGAAAACCGCCCAGACCCTTCACCGCGACTATCATACCCTCTTTCAAAAAGCGCGCGACCCTCTCCAAAATCTCTTCACCGCCAAGATCGAGCCTCCTGCCGCCATGCCAAAGGCCAAGCCGCGGTCCGCACTCCGGACATGAAATCGGCTGGGCATGATAGCGTCGCTGCAGCGGATTTTCGTACTCCTTCTTGCACTTTTCGCACATCTTGAATCTTGCCATCGAAGTGTTGGGCCGATCGTATGGAACGGTTTCGACGATAGTGTAGCGCGGTCCGCAATCTGTACAGTTGATGAAGGGGTATCGGTATCTACGGTTTTTCGGGTCGTACATTTCAGCTATACAGGCGTCGCATACCGCGATATCCGGAGTGACGGCGGCACTTCTTTCTCTCAAGCTGTCCGTCTCTTCTATGCGAAACTCTCTTTCGCCCAAAGGTTCCAGTTCCGAGCGATCTATCGTATCAATTCTCGCCAGCGGAGGCGGCGAGGTTTGCAGCTGCCCGATAAAAGAGTCGATCCTCTCTTCGCTCCCCTCCACTTCTATTATCACGCCGCCGCCGTCATTCAGTACGAATCCGCCCAGCCCGGCCTCCGTAGCGTATCTATACACGGCCGGCCTGAAGCCCACTCCCTGAACGAGCCCCCCTATCCGTAGACGGATTCGTCTATATTCCGAGTGCGCCAACGAGTGCATTCTCCCTGTCGATCGGCAACACTCTGTTCATAAGCAAGGAGTGGTTTCCGATATTTTTCTGAATACGGCTAAAAAGCGACGGATTCGCGAACGCCTTGCCGCAAAGTACGATATGCTCCGCCTTCGCTCTGCTCTTTAGCTCTACGGCTATGTCGCTTATATAGTCTCCAAACGATTCGAATATGGAGAAAGAGAGCAAAACGTTATCCACCCCGGCGAGCCTGTAACTCATCAGGCTCGCGATAAAGGCATAGGGATCGAAGCGGTTTTTTACCACTTTAGTATCTATCTGAAGCCCCCCCTTGCCTGAAAACTTCATAGCCTCCATACCTACACTGTCAAACCCGTCGCCGGGCAGATCCATGATGATTGCCGCCGCTTCGAAAATATCTTCGATCTCTTCGCCGAAGAGTCTTTCTGCAAGATGAGGAAACCTCTCCTCGAAATTTTTCACAAGCCGGTCCGATCCTTCCCTAAGATCGGTGATCTCACTTTTAAGATCCGTACCTGAAAAATCCATCGGCGGAACGGCCACTATCGGAGTTTTGCCGTTGTGATATATGAAAGCGGGCTCTTTGCCGAAGTAGACGCCGACGGCACTCTCACGCTCTTTTCCATGCTCGACAAGTACCGACAATACCGATGCCGTCTCCTGCGAAAAGCGTATACTGTTCGAGTGTTCTGACGGAAAGTCCTCACCCTCGAGAATATAAAGAGCGGAGGCTTCCGCACTTTCAAACTTCTCCATACGATCCACAGTAACGCCGTCGTTATCTGGTATCGCCGCCATGCCGTGGGCCACGACTATACGGTCGCTCTCGCGATCGAGTCGAAGCGGAAATATCCCGCGCTCTCCCTCTACAAAGAAGCGGACCGACTTGTTTATAAAGAGTCTGCTCTCGCGTTGGGGCTCGACCGCAAGATCGAAATCGACGACGATATCCGCTGCCGTCTCTTCATCACACATCTCATAGGCGATATGATCGAAACCGAGAGAAGTCAGCTCTTTGGCCAGCAGAATCGTGAAGCCTTCGTCCGGATATTTAAGAAGTGTCGTTCGGCCATAGATTTCAAAAAGGCTCTCATCACCGATCGCCGCATGGATCATGGGCCTTTCTATGCTCAAGAGAGCGTGAACTTCATCTTTTATCACTGCACAACGATGCTGGAGTTTCGAAGCATCGAGCATCAGCATAACCTTCTGCGACGGACGATCGACCTTTGAGGCGTCATAAAAGAGCCGATGACCGAAAAGGGTCTTTATACGTACGCTTTTACCGCTCCCGATAGCTTTCGCCATCACTTCGAACATCGTTTTGAAGCTTCCGGAATCGTTTGCATAGCGCCTCTTTCCCCCGCTCTCCATTCTCACAGGCACACCGCAAGAGTGGCAGCTTACAAGAGGAAACTCCCTTCTAAACGGATTTGAAGCCGTCTCCTTTTCACACTCTTTGCAGGGAGTGAAAAAACGCATATGACTATTGTCGCGCTCGAACGGGTATCTTTCGAAAAAGGGGTAGTGTGCTCCGCAGCAGTTACAGCTTGTAAAAGGGTAGTAGTAGCGTCTCGACGAAGGGTCGAATATCTCCGTCATACACCTGGTACACAATCCTATCGAATGGGGCAGAAGGCTCGTCTTTTTTGTTTCAATCTTTTGAAACGCTCTATCGACGATGCGATGCGAAGAGCTTCCCATAAAGATCGACGCCGGCAGCGACGAGCCGAGTTTGTCAAGGAACGGAGCGAGTTTGCTGTCGTTTTCGTCCGCTACGAGCGTCAACACTCCGCCCTTTTGAAGCAAAGAGACGCTTATCCCCTCCTCCTGGGCGAGCGACTCCATGAAGTTCCTGATATAGCCGTGTGAAGCGGCATACTCCATCTCGAATATAAATGCCATGATCTATCGGTTCCTTCCGCTCCTTGAAAAACCGGCTGCGACCGAGACCGGTTTTTCAAGGAGGTTTTGCGCTATTTTACCGTACGATTAGGGATTAATCGGACATCGGCCCGGTAATGTTTTGTTATGGTATCAAAGCCGGGCCATCGTCGGTGAATTGTAGGCCGCAATGATCTCTTTCAAAGATCGACCCTTGCGAGTTTTTACATCTATACCGCCCTTTTTGAGCAATTCAAGCGTCTCGTTCACCATGAACGGAAGACTCTTTTCCAGCATAGGCGTCAATGAGATATCGACAGTTTCTATATCCTCCGGTACTATTCCTACGACATTCACTTCCGCCATCTTGTCAAGCATGGAACAGATCTCCAGCATCTCCACCACTTCCACTTCATGTGCAGTCTGACGATAGGTTCCAAGCCCCATCAATGCGTCGGCCGGCAGGTTGTAGACAGACCCGGGTTCATCCTCGATCGAAACCGTATCGAGAATTATCACCCTGTCGTAGCTCTGATAGTAGGTCATAAGCTTGAAGCCGAGAGTGCCGCCGTCGATTATATCGACGGCCGGTGAAAAGTCGTAATTCTCTTCGAGATAGCGTGCGGCATATATTCCCACTCCCTCATCCTTGAAGAGAATATTTCCGATTCCGATTACGACCGTTCCGCCCTGCAGCACTATTTACTCTCTTCTTTCTTGAACTTCGATCCGCCAAAGACGATCGCCATATCTCCCTCTTGCCAGTAGATGGTACGCCAAATCTGATAGTAGACATGGAACATCACCCATGCGATTATCCACCACATCGTATAGTGGTGTGAAATGCGCACATCCATCAGGGTTCCACCGGTAACGGGAATGGTCCAGTCGGTTACGAGGTGCAACATCGCGGGCCACCACTCACCGATAGAGCTCAAACCGGATCCCAGACCGTGTACATACAGCTGCAGACCGGTCAGAAGCATCCATGCGAGCATCAGGTGCAAAATGGTGAAATAGACCGTGTTGAAACTGTCGTTGTGGCTGCTGTCGAAATTCTTCCTGCGATTGAGCGTCAGAAGATTCAGCACCACTTCTACAAACTCCTTGATATTTTTACCGGTCGGAATGATCTTTTTGTACGGCTTTTCGAAACGGCTGAAAAAATACAGATATGCGATGATTATCGATGTAACGTCAAGAAGGATCGCTACGATGAAGTGGACCCATCTGTTCCAGGCCATCACATACTTGTCTACCGCCGGATCGGCAATAAAGCTCTGATAATAGGGGTGCGCAATGTACAGACCCGTTATGACGGCGGCCAAAACGGAGATCGCGTTTATCCAGTGGATGATCCGCCCTGTGGCGGTCATCCGTTTTACTCTCTTGTATCCATTTTTCATGCTACCTCCTTAGATAGAGCAGCTCGTATCGACCTTGTATACGCCAAGCTCTCTGCCTTTGGTATCGACAATATGCACCGCACATGCGATACAGGGGTCGAAACTGTGTACGGTACGCAAAATCTCGAGAGGCTGCTCCGGGTCGGCGACTTTGGTTCCGATGAGACTCGCTTCGTAAGCACCCATCCTCTCTTTGTAATCCCTCGGAGCCGCATTCCATGTAGATGGAACGACAGCCTGGTAGTTCGCCACTTTGCCGTTCTCTATGCGGACCCAGTGCCCCAGCGCACCTCTTGGCGCCTCTGCAAGACCGTACCCCTTGGCATCCTTGCTGACCTGATCGAAATCGAATTCGGTCCATGTCGAAAGATCGCCCATGGCGACATTTTTCGCCAACTCATCGGTCCACTCGACCATCACATCGGCCATCAGCTCCGTTTCGATCGCGCGTGCCGCAGTTCGACCGACAGTGGAGAAGAGCACTTTCGTAGGCAGATTTCCGTTTTTGAGGAATCTCGTCACATACTCGCTTATACGTTTGTCTCCTTTCGCAACACCGATCACCATGCGCGCGAGCGGCCCAACCTCCACACGCTTGTCGTCATAGATCGGAGACTTGATCCAGCTATACTTGTTTTTCGTATCCAGATAGGCGATTCCGTTCTCTTTCTTGCCAAAACCTGTATACTCCGGATCGGTTTTTCCGTCGAAAGGATGGAGCGGCTTGTCACCCTTGTACCATGCGTGCGTTACATCTTCGGCTATCTTTTCCGGATCGAAATCGTGTACCTTGCTCAAATCTCCATTCAACACTACGCCGCTCGGAAAGAGCAGTTCGGAGTTGTAAAAGCCGGTATCGTCAAGGCGGAAATCACCATATGAGAGATAACTCTTGAGACCGCCGCCCGTTCCGTCGAGCGCTTCGTCGGCATACATGGTCCCGGCCATGTAGACATCGGGAAGGTACGCCTGCTTGATGAACTTCCTGAACTTCATCAACAGATCTTTAAAGAGCGCGATACGTGAAGGATTCTGAATGTCCTGAACACATGTCACACCGCCTACGACGATACTCTGCGGGTGAGGGTTTTTACCTCCGAAGATCGCCATCATCTTGGCGGCGTCACGCTGAAGATCGAGAGCCTGCAGATAGTGCGTGACACCAAGAAGGTTCTGCTCCGGTGTCAATTTGTAACTCTTGTTGCCCCAGTAGCCGTTGCCGAAAATTCCAAGACGCCCCTGCTTGACGAATTTCGTCAGCCGCTCCTTGACCTGTGCAAATTCACTCTCGCTGTCGGTCCAGGGATGCTCGCCCGCTATCCCCGCCCACTTGCGCGCCTCTTCAGCCGTCTTTTTGGGATCGGCTTTGAGTGCGGAGGTGATATCGACCCAATCGAGAGCGTGCAGATGGTAGAAGTGAACCACATGGTCGTGCAGGTAGAGTGCGCCTTGTATCAGGTTTCGTACGATTCGGGCATTTTTCGGAATCGTGACACCGAAAGCGTGTTCGACCGCCTCGATACTTCGCTGATAGTGCGTACCGGTACAAACACCACATATCCTCATCGCCAAAAGACCGCAATCACGCGGGTCCCGCCCTTTCAGGATCGTCTCGATACCACGGAACATCGTAGATGAGCTGAAAGCGTCGACAATAGTATTGTTCTCGTCTATTACAGCCTCTATACGAAGATGTCCCTCTATTCGTGTAATCGGATCTACTACTATATGATGTTTGCTCATTACGCTTCTCCCTCGTCAGATTTCTTTCCCGCCAGTGCACTGGCTGCGGCATGAATACCTATACCCACGGCCGTAGCCGTAAGAACACCGAGACCGAACTCGTCGACCGTCTTCTCGACTCCTCCCGTCGGTGCCTTGATATTTGCATCCGCCATCGGACGCTCATATGCATATTTGTCCCAAAAGTCGGGTTCGGAACATCCGATACATCCATGGCCGACCCCTACCGGCCAGTTGACACTCTCGTTGTAACGGATAATGGAACAGTTGTTGAAGGTCATCGGACCTTTGCACCCTACTTTGTAGAGGCAGAAGTTGTTCTTTGCGCCTTCATCTCCCCACTCCTCTACAAACTCACCGGCATCGAAATGGGCTCTACGCTCGCAGTTGTCGTGAATGCGATATCCGAAAGCGAACTTGGGTCTTAGCAGAGAGTCGAGCTCCGGCACCTGTCCGGTAAGCACGTAATGCAAAATGACGCCTACCATGTTCGCCGGGTTGGCCGGACAGGCCGGAATATTGATGATCGGCTTGCCCCTTACTATATCCATGACCCCGACCGCGCCGGTAGGATTGGGAGCGGCCGCCGGAACACCGCCGAAAGTAGCACACGTACCGACAGCTACAAGCGCCGCGGCATGCTCTGCGATTCTTACAAGATGCTCCTCGAATGTCTCACCGCTCGGTCCTATGGTTCCGTAGTTGCCGTTCATGGCGGTCGGAATGGCACCCTCTACAAAGAGCAGATATTTTCCCTTGAAAGTCTCCATGGCGTCGTGAAGCTGCTCTTCGGCCTGATGGCCAGCGGCGACCATGATCGTCTCGTTGAACTCCAGACTTATAATATCGAGAATGATCTCGTCGATCTTCGGTCCGTCGCTTCGAAGCAGAGCTTCGGTATTGCCGGCACAATCTTGCAACTCGAGCCAGATCACCGGAACCCTGTTCATAACTTCCGCAGCTTCCGCTACGAGCGGTTCAAAAAAGCTGGGCAGCATCAGCATAGCCGTGGTAGCGCTTACCCATTTCATGAAATCACGGCGATCATACCCCTCGTCACTGAGAACTTCGGATAGTTCGACCTTGTTTCCGAGCGGTTCGAGCTTTTTTAGCTCTTCGAGTCTCTTCTTGCACTGTGCATATAGTCTTTGATAATAGATATCACCTCTGTTGGTGTCGACCCGTGCACTCTTTTCGGTGAACAGCTTTTTCACCGCCTCTCTTTTATCAGTCATGAATCACCTCCAAGTGAATAGTCATTCACTATGGTAGAAAAGAATAACTTAAAATGATATTAACAAAGTAAATTCCCGGTTAAAAAGTTCGATTCTTATATACTTTTGGGACCAAACCGGATATTCGAGCAAAATCCGGCCGCGATTTTAGAGAATCGAGAAAGTTCAACAGGAAGAGATATTTTCACTGGGTGGTGCAGACGGAGCATACATCGAAGCTTCTGAAGACAAACTCCGCCGCGGTTTCGTCCGGAAGACCGATCAGCGCTTTTTGGGCTATACCGGGTCTTTGTACGGTACCGCCGGCAAGATTCCACTGTGTAGGTGTGACGATGCAGTAGCGAGCAATCTTTCCTCGTCTGAGATGAACGGTGTGCGTAAGCGATCCGCGGGCCGCTTCCACCGCGCCAAACCCGCGTACGGAATCGATATCGGAAAGTCTCACCGGAGGCTCGATATACGAGGGCTGGCTCAAGTCGATCTCCTTCAGGATCGTTTTGCATCGCACCAAAAGTTTTGCCGTCTCCAGCATCCTCGCCGCGATCCGGGTCAGCGATGCATCTTTGTATCGTCTGCGCATCCCACGGACGAGAGGATCTTTTAAAACCATCGCCCTCGCCAAAGGGCCAGTTTCATAAAAGTCACCCCTGTATCTGACAACTTTTGCGTGGTTTTTATGCCCTTGTACCGGTGTCGGCTCCTCTTCATCGATCGCATCCGGATCCACCGAAGAGATTCTCGTCCTCAGCGCCTTGCCGGAAGGGCCCAAAAGGTGGTCGCCAAGGACTATGAAACGGTCATGGCTCTGCCCGAGACGCTCCCACTTCAGACTCTTTATACGACGCATCAGCTCAGGAAGATCACCTTCCGACTCGAAGAGTCGTTCCGCACTGGCCATATGAACACTCTCCTCGAGAGGCATTTTCAAAAGTTTCGTCTCGAAGATTCCGCCCAAAGAGTGAAGAATCGACTCTACCTGAAGCAGTTCCAGATTTGTAGGATCGCACATGACACCGCCCGGAATCGCATATGAGGTATGGGGCCACTGTCCGGCAAGATGCGCGATCGCTTTTGCACACAGTGAAGCGGCTTTGTGAACAATCAGTATAGAGGAGTCATCAGTTTTTTCGAAACCGGGAACGGAGGGCAGCAGAGTCAGATAGAACCATTTGAAATGGTTTTGTACTATCTCGAGTGCAAGCGTCAGATTTCGTATCGCATGAGCTTTTGGCGAAACTTCAAGTCTGTACCCGGCATTTTCGTAACAAGACTCCATGGCCTTTACGGTAGCTATCAGGTGGGCATGACCGCATATCCCGCATACACGCGGCGTAATGGCCAGGGCATCGAGTGCCTCTTTGCGCTCCAGTATCCTCTCCATACCCCGAAAATGGGGAAATACGATCTCCGCAAAGCGGATCGATCCATCCCCGCTCGTATCGAGTACAAGCGTGGCTTCTCCCTCGATTCGCTCGACGAGTCTCTCAATCTTCATCGAACTTCCTCTTCTCGAGACGCGGTATGCTGAACGCCTTGGCCACTCCGACAAGAGTGAGGTACGCACGTTTCGGTACACCGAGCGGCAGTCTCGCCGGAATCGACATCAAAGTTTTTGTCTCGAACAGCCTTCCAGAGGGAAAATCCGGCTCTGTACACCCTATACAGGGCATACCGGCACGCGTTTTGGAGCTTACCTCGTTCCATAAAATTCTATTGCAGCTTCCGTGTGTAAAGGGTCCCTGGCAACCCTGTTTGTAAAAGAGACAACCCTCTTTGTGACCGTAGGAGTCGGCATCGACCTTCCACTCGAAGTATTCGTTGCGAAGACACCCTTCGTGTACAGTATAGCCGTAGAGTTCGACCGGCCTGAAGAGATTGTCGAGTCTGATATTTCTATGGTTCTTTATCATACGGAGGGTGTACGAGAGCCATTGCGGATGAACAGGACAGCCCGGCAGATTTATCGTTTTGTGCGCGAACTCTTCAAGCAAACCCCTCTTCCGCTCACCTTCAAAGAGCGCTCCGGTTATCTTTCCGGGATCGGACTCTTTGAAAATGCCGCCAAACGATGCGCAGTTTCCTACACAGATGATACGGTTCGCTCTTTTTGCATAGTGCCTGGCGATCTCATACACTTCGACACCGGCACGCATGAAGCCTTTTTCTCTCAAGGCTCCCTCTATGACCAGTATATCCGCATCCACCCTTTTCAAAGCGACCGACTCGATCGAAAAGGGGGTAGGAAATACCGGGTGATGAACAAAATCGAAGTCCTCGAGCAGCCGATTCAAATCGGACGCGTTCATGAAGGAGTGGCTATTGCCGTTGCATGTGATTCCCTGAAGCCAGAGTACCTTAGGCTTTGGCGTCATCACTTTTCAATGCGCGGTAGATATTTTCCGCAATCTCGTCTACATAACTCTCAAGATCTCTTGTCAGCATCTTTTCACCGTTTATAAAGGCCATGCCGCCGAGGTATCCCATGAAAAGACCGAACGCA
>Ga0256834_1002982_pt1 | contig 10325 bp, 12 predicted proteins | sample 4281140metaG_FD_190536 | JGI IMG/M metagenome (GOLD analysis project Ga0256834, IMG submission 190536) | Hydrothermal vent microbial communities from East Pacific Rise, Pacific Ocean - 4281-140 | ecosystem: Environmental > Aquatic > Marine > Hydrothermal vents | place: Pacific Ocean: East... | reverse complement strand
AAGTATCACAACAATTCAAATCATCTCAAGGTGCAAAAGATTATGCAACTTTAAGATCTATTGTAGATACCGCTAGAAAAAGAGAGATGAATGAGTTTGAAGTTATTAGAAATATTGTTGGTGGTGTTTCTGTTTTTTAATATGGTTTAGAGGTGGAAAATTAATTGAAATGGTGGGGTGAGTTGTTACAAAAATCTTTTTATAATTTTTAGATAATTTTTTAGTTAACTTAGCAAATTCAGGCGTTGGTATTATTTTTAAGTTCATCTATCAATTCATCTAGTGATAACTCTTCTATCTCTTTGTTTTCTTGAAGCTTAGCTTGTTTTATCGATTTTTCAAAACTCTCTAAAAGTTTCATTTTGTTATAGCTATGTTGTATAAATTCTAAAAATTTCTCTTTATTGCTATTGAAGCCTTCTAAAAATATATTTTCTACTTCACTATTTTCTATCTTTAGTGTTAACATATCTTACTTGCCTTTTTATAATATTTCCTTAGATTATACCACAAAATTTTCTATCTTATAACCTTGTCTCCTTATCAATACAGTAATTCCAAAGTACTCTTCTGTTTTTTCAATCGCTTCTATGATAGTAAGCAAATTTAATCGATTTTTAGACACGACAAATATCTTTTAATATCTCTTTTTTAGCCAAAGGTTTTAGATATTTTTCTCTAGCAAGATCAACTTTCTTACCAAAAGTACTTTCTATCATAGTTTTAAAAGCTTTCTTTTTGTCATATATATCGGTAACACCTTTTTCCATCTCTATGACAATATCTATATCACTCTCTTTTGTAGCTTCATCTCTTGAATATGAGCCAAAAAGACCAATTTTTGTAATCTTAAATTTCTCATAAAACTCATCTTTATGTTCAAAGAGGTATTTTAGAATTTCATGTTTGGTCATAATTGCTCCTCTTGCAAACTATATTAATATTTGTTCAATTATATCGTATTTTGTGTTATAAATTAGGAACTCATCGTAGTTTTCGTATATTAAAGAGCCATATCTTAACATTTTTTTTAGCATGAATATGTCGTTTATATATTGAATCTATAGGTGAAACAATGTATCATCTTCTAACCTTGTCAGCAAATCATCTCTCTTTAATTTAGCTTCTTGGAAACATTTTAGTGTAAAATTTGATTTCCTACTGAAGATATTTCGATTTAAAATATTTTTTGGTTAATTTAGCAAATTCAAGTGTTGGTATTATTGTTCATCTAGCGATAACTCCTCTAACTCTTTATTCTCTTGAAGCTTAGCTTGTTTTATTGAATTTTTTAATATGCTTCTTATAGCAGAATTGATATAATTTACAATTCCCTAGAACATCCATCTTAGGCTTGAATATTCAACTTTAATTAATGGAATTTATGGGTAAAGATAATAAGTATATTCAAAAAGTAAATGAAGCTGTCTCTAACAAAAAATCAAATCCAAGGCTTAATAAAGAGAAAGACAAATCTACCATAGTCACGAATACTATAAATTTTACCAAAAGGAAAAAATATTGATAATTAAAAAACAGGAAAGTAATGGCTTTTTTGAGCTTAGATTAATGGCATTGGCAAGATTAAGATTATGTATATAGGGTTGCAGGTTGGACGTGGAATAGCAGCTCTTCTAGTTCTATTTCATCATAGTTCTCTTGGATCTGAAGTGTTTTATGGTGATAAAGCATTTAATGGTTTTTGGGAATTTGGAGCTATTGGGGTGGATTTTTTCTTTGTGTTAAGTGGGTTTATTATCTATTGGGTTCACTCAAATGACAGTAAAGGACTCTCTAGCGCAAGTTTATATATTAAAAAACGATTAATTAGAATATACCCTCCTTTTATACTAATTTCACTAGTTCTTCTTGTTGCATATAATGCTTTTCCTCATTTATCTGCAAGCAATAGGGAGATTGGAATAATAAGTAGCCTATTCTTAATACCCTCACCTACACTAAATCCAGCACTGAGTGTTTCATGGACTTTAATGCATGAAATGCTATTTTACATGATATTTATTGCACTATACTTTAATCGATTACTTTTACACAGCTTCTTAATCGTTTGGTCCATATTAATAATTGTACTTAATTTAATATGGGTGGATGATGGGTTAATGTTAAATTTTGTACTTAACCCACATAATCTCCAGTTTTTATTTGGAATAGTTGCAGCGATTATCGTAAAACAGCACAAACACAAGCAACTGTATTTATTTGTTGGATTATTTATGCTTTTTTCCTATATAACAAGCCATCAATATGGAATTAATGCTAGTTTTAGTCAATTAGTCTTAAAAGTATATTTAGGATTTTGTTTTATGTTTATCGTTGTAGGATTATGCTCAATTGAAAAGCATATTAACTATCCAAAATCATTTGTTTTCATAGGTGCTGCATCTTATTCGATTTATCTAATTCATGACCCAGCTATTTCAATTTTAAATCGTGTAGCTCAAAAAATATATATACAAATACCTTTAGCTCCAGAGGTGTTTTTTATTTTTACTGCTAGTTTGAGCTTATTAGTTGGAATATTTTATTATTTGGTATGGGAAAAGCCATCATTACACTTTCTTAAAAAAAATATTTTATATGGCAAAACTCCCTTAAATAAGGAATTATAATCTGATTGAAGTGTACAGTTACAACCTAATTCTTTGTCAAAAAATATCATATAGAATGTGTGTCTTTATGTTTTCTCTTCTTTTTGTTGGTTTAGTGCCATCGCCACACCGATGAGTATCAACATTGCTGGTAATATTTGCAATTTAAACCTTACAGCTCCTCCAAGATTTGCAGGAGATATGATCACATATAAAAGTGACCATGAAAAGATAAAAAGTATTAGAAATTTTAGATATTTATTGCTATAAATCATTTTCCAATTTTTGAAGATGTATTTATATGTAAGATAAAGCATGATGACATTTTCCACAGCAGCCATCAGTGTAAAAGGATTTCGAATATCCCATGGCATAGGGCGAAACAAGGTAGTAAAAAGATTTGGGATATAGTAGAGTAGATAATCCCAAAAATCTGTAATAACATTTGTAGAAACTGCACTTCTCCCATATGCTAAGTTTTGTGTAGTAGCCGTCATCTTTAAAAATAGTGTATCAAAAGAGGTTATACCTTGGAGTTGTAAAAACTGTTGTCCCAATATACCAAATATAGGCAGAACTATCAAAAAAAGTGAGAAATTTCTTATAGAATTTATCTTGAGATAGTATAGAAACATAGAAGTTACCATGATTATAGAATACCAACTTCGGATGTAGGAAACTAACCATATAGCGAGTATAATCATAATCAAATAGCGAAACTTAAACTCATCGATGATATGGATAAAAGCATAAGTAAACATCCCTACAAAAAATAGATTTAATGGGTCTTTACCAAGAATAGATGACCAAAATAAAACTGATGGAAAGAGAAAAAATATATAGATAAACTTGTGATCGATTTTTAGATTATTCTTTTTCATTATATATTCAAAAGATTTATATAAAAATATAAGTCCTAAAAAGCCTATAAAGGAGTTAAAAAGTTTTAATGCATGGTAGCTATCACCAACAAAATAGGTAAAAAAGCGATTAATTTTAACAATATTAAATGTCGATCCACCTCCTTCACGAACATATACATTGAAGCTATGCACTGCTTCTGCAAAGTACATATAAGAGTCTAAACGATAATAAATAGATTCATATGCCAGCATAAGAACTAGTGTCAAAAATGCTTTTATAAGCCATAATTTTAGATAATGTCTATTGCCGATAAAAATAAATATTATAGTTATTGAGAGAAAAAGGATAAGTGCAAATGTCAAGTCATAATATGGTGTACTATATATGCCAAACCGATTGGCTACCATAAAAACATTGTGACTGAGATTAGGGAAACTGATAATAAAAATAAATAAAAAAATAGTGATAGATAAACCTATGAAAACTACTTTTTTATTTATAGTTGTTATATTATTTTTCACTCTTTTCTCCACATTTTAAACAAAAATAAGTGCATGCTACAAATTAATGTTAACATATTTTCTATAAATAATTAAAACTATTTAACATATAAATCTTTATTTTTTAAATCATCTCTTTTGTATAATCCTTTTTTTACTAATAAATAAGAAAATATTCTATATAGTAAAAAATAAATCAATACAGAAATAACTACTACAAAATTCTCTGTTGAAAGTGCAGAAAAAAAGAAAAAAGAAAAAGTTAAAATGGAAAAGAAAGCATAATAAACTATTCTAAATTTATCATGATTACCGATCAATTCTGCATATTTTACAAAAGAGTATCGTTTATGTGTTGAGTGTTCTATGATCCGTAAAATTGGAAATATAATTATAAACAGTAAGCCCAAATAGAGTAGTTTATCACTATCTATAAACAATACAATGGGAAAAGTATATTTTGTAATCGCTAAAATAGTAAATGTCAACAGATTCCATCTATTTCGGACACTATTATGCCAATAAAAAAATACTCTATTAATAGCAAGAAGAATAAAAAAAGAGACAATATTAAGTCCAAAATCAAAATAAGAGTCTACCCAATACAATAAGCCAACAGATAACAATACGCTAAAATATCTAAAATAAATTATCCGTAAGTAGTTGTTTTTTATATAGGTATTACTTTCACCATCCAATCTTAATGTAGGATTTTTTTCATTTTTTGTTGTGGATATATCATTTTCGATATACCCAATCTCATACAAAGTATTAAATATAATCTGAGACAACAAAAACAATAAAACAAAAACTTCCAAGCCAAGATCTACATACATATAAGTTATAAAAAACTGTGGGATTATAAAGATAATGATCCATGAAATCAAATCTATCTTACTCTTTAATCTACTGTAAAACAGATAGTAAAATGGTAAATAAAACTTAAACATCTAAAAATCCCTTATGCATATGATATCTTTGTGCTCTTTCCAAAAACTACAATCTTTTTCTTTGTTACAGATTGCATATGCTTTATCTGCAGATTGCATTAGTGCCAAATCAGTTTTATTGTCGCTAACAACTACCAACTCATCTATGGTAGTAAACTCATCTTGCAACAGTTCATACTTGGTCAATAAAATATCTTTATCGTATAGTCCAGTATAAGAGCCATTAACTTTTTGTAGCTTTGAAGCATAGTAATAATCAGCATCAAAATAGCTAGAGATTTCTTTGATGATAAACTCATAAGATCCAGACATAAGCACTGTCTTGTAGTCTCGGTTTTTATACTCTTTTATCATTGATGAAGTTGTATCTTTTACCTTAGATACTAACTCTTCATTGACAAACTTCTCACTATGGCTCTGTATCTCTTTGCACGAGCTATTTTTTAAAAAAGTTGTTGCATAGATCCTTATTAAGTCTTTTTTAAAAAACTTATAGATAAAATAATTACCCACTTTAACCGGAAATAGCTTACTAATTTTTCTAAACAATAGATATTTTTTATCATCTGCAAAATAATTATCTAAAAAACTAAAAGTTGTATTGACACTATACAGAGTATCACAAACATCAAAAACTGCTATCTTCATTTGGATAGCTTTTGATATATATCTGAGTATTTTCGTACAGCAATACTTTTAGAAAAATTATTTTCTAATAATTTGTCAAAGGTATCAAAAGAAGTAGTAGTTTTAAAATTGTAAGCCAGTGATATAAGTTCTTTGGCCCAATTTTTGATCTCTTTATCTTTGTGAGATAGATCTACTATTTTCCCAACATCATAGTCTCTAAAAAACTCTTCCATATCGCCTACATACAGATTGGTAAATGAAGGGATATGACAAGCAAGGTTCTCGGCAAACTTTGTTGGAGACATGGCTACTCTTGAATAAGTGTTGTTTATTAAAAACAGAGAAACATCGGCAATATTCAAATATTTATACACATCATAAAACTCAGAAGACAATATCTTATAATAATTTTCATCAATTAGGTGTTGTTTGAAAAATCCTTTAATATATTCATGTTCACTACCTCTATTTATCACCAAAAATCTAAAGTTTTGGTTTTTTGATACTACTTTTTTGAATAACTTTACTTCACAATCAAAATCATATCTCTCTCTAACATCTCCAACATGAATAATGATTTTATCATCTTCTTGATAGCCTAGCTCTCTCTTTAGTTTAAGCTTTTCATGTGGCTCTAAAATTTTAAAAACACTCTTACTGACACATGTAGGTATCACAGTAATTTTTTCAGAATCAACACCTAGTTCTTTAGTCAATACATCTGAAGACGCTTTTGTTAAAGTAACAATATGATCAGATTTTTTATATATCAGATTTTCAATGTATTTAAGCACTTTGTATAAGACAGAACCGATCTGAATTCTACCAGCTTCTGTTTTTTCATCTATCTGAAAAGCTCTGATATCAAATAGCAGCTTGTTATTTTTGGATCTTAACAAAGCTCCTATCATAGCCGGAATCAAGCTTCTTGCATGTATGACATTTATATTTTTAGTTTTTAACAAACTTCTTAATTTTACTTGACTTGAAGCTATTTGGTATATTGTTGAAAATATTCCATACTTATTGCTATATCTCTGATAATGCCAATCAATGTTTTCAGCATCCATTTTTTTTGACAACTCCAAGATAGTATCTTCTGTTAAATCTTTTTCAAAAGAATATAATGTGATATTATATTCTTTTGATAAATCTTGCAAATATTCTAGAACTTGAGACTTGCCTAGAGGTTCACTCATTCCTAAAATCGAAATATATAATACATTTTTCATTATTCTAATAATTCCTTATAATATTTTTTCCATTGCTTTGCAATAACTTTAGTATCAAACTGTTTAATCTTTTCTTTTGCATTATTTGCAAGAGTTTGTTTTAGCTCACTATCTTGATAAAGTTTTTCTATGGAGTTAGCAAGGGCTTGATTATCTTTAGAAGAAACCAATAACCCTTCTTTTTCATTTTCAATCATCTCGACTATACCATCAACATTTGTTGCAACTATTCCCTTGCCCATAATCATCGCTTCACCTACAACTAAACCAAAGGCTTCATGTGTGGATGGTATAACTATTAGGTCAACTTCTTTATAAAGCCTCATTAGCTCTGAGTGTTCCAACTCTCCTATAAGTTTTATATTTGGTAGAATTGATTTTTTCAAATGACTTTCTAGTGGACCTTTTCCTGCAAATAAAAAAGTAAAATTTGAATACTTTTTATTTAAGATTTTGGCAGATTCTATTAGATACTTGTGTCCTTTTTCTTTTACTAGCCTACCTGGAGTAAGTATAATAAAGTCATCATTGCTAGAAGACATGTATTTTTCTAAAGCTAAATGAGAGTTATTGCATTCATATTTCTCAAGCTCAGCAATAGGAAATGAATTAAATATAATATCTATTGTGCCTAATCTAAAGTGTTTTTTATAATGCTTCTGGACTGCAAGACTTACGGCTGTTGTTTTATCAAAAAACTTTTTGATAATAAAAGTATCTATCTTTTTTCTAATTTTTTTTAGAAAAGTATTGGCCGGGTAGGTAGCATATCCTAAATTATGAAAAGTTGTGATTGTTTTGATATTAGAGTAAAAAAGTTTTGATAGTCCCACATAAAAATAAGCAAAGAAAAGATGAGCATGGACTATATCATAACGGTTATTTTTTACCAATGTAAAAACTTTATAAATGCCTTCAAAAATATTCCATTTGTAAGAAAGTTCTAATTTATGAACTTTTATCCCATTATCCTCTAGCTCTTTAGCTAAATCATCTATTTTAAAAAGGATAGCAACTTCACAATCAATTCCTAGTTTTTGAAGTTCAGGTAAAGTATTTACAAGTACTCTTTCAGCTCCTCCTCGACCAAGTGTTTCTATGATAAAGAGTATTTTCATATCAGACTCTTTTTTTTATGAATTTTGCTGGAATCCCGCCAACAACTGTATAGGGTTCTATATATTTTGTTACAACTGCATTAGCACCAACGACAACTCCTTGGTCTATCTCAGAACCAGCAGTTACTACAGTATGTGCACCAATCCATACATCATCCTTAATAGTAATTTCTTTAATAGTGTGCGATTGAGAATTAATGCAAACACTTTTTTTTATTCCATGGTTAGCATCACGAATAATGCTATAAGCAGAGATAAGAGCATTTTTGCCTATCTTTATAGATTTCTTCGCCACTATCTGGGAGCCAAAACCAATAAAGCTATTACAATCAATAATAATTGTGCCATATTGTGCATAGATGCAGCAGTTTTCTTCTATTGATACATTATTTTTTATAATAATTTTGCCACCATCGGTTGTTTTTATATTAACATTTTTAGCAATCTTGATATTTTTCCCAAGACTAATATTTTCTTCTAGTAGTTTTATTTTTATTCTATTTATTCTATTTATATAGAAAACAAAACTTTTTTTAAAAAAACTTCTTATTCGTCTTGTAAATACATCCATCATTTAACCCTCTTTGAAAAACATCTTGTTTTATTGTTAACTAGCATCATTTTTCCTACTCCTTAATATGCTTAATGTGATATGTATATGTATTAAAAATAACACTAATACAAATGTCATTAAAAATGATAATAATTTAATCATAGCAATAAAATCATTTTCACTAAATAAAATCAGTGAAATTGGTATGATTGCATATATGATTGCATATAATAATACAACTTCTTGTTTTTGTAAAATTATAAAAATGTTTGCTAATGGAGTAGTTATAAAACTTAAAAACATCCATGGTGACAATATAGAAGCTATTTCGCCTGCAAGTTTCCAATTTTCTCCAAAAATGATAGTAAAAATATCTACAGAGAAAAAATATATCATTAGGAAGATTAGAGCAGAAACTAACACAGATTTTTTTAAAAAACTAATATATAGCTCATAAAGTTGATATGATTTTGAAACAGACATTTTTTGTAATAATACTTGAGATATTGAACCTGCTATTACTGATATGGGCATTTTTAACATTCTTTGAGCCAAATAAAATTGTCCCAAAGTAGCCATTGAAAATATAATTGGCAACAATATATTAAAGCCTTGTTCTCTAATTCCATCAACTATGGCATTGGGCAGTGAAAACAAAGGGAATTTTTTATATTTTTTCGCTAAAGCAATAATTTTAATTTTTTTCATATGTTTAAATAATTTTAATTTTTTTACATTTAAAAAAAGTTTTGTATTTGAAACTATTTGAGAAATTATTTGACCACTTATGAGACCTAAGGCTCCTGCTTTTAAAAAACCTAAACTTAGCTGAATTATAGATGCAGCTATAGATTTGTATATGCTTGTTTTTGCTAAATCTTTATATTGTTTTATTCTAGTATTAAAATAATTAAGCAAGTTAAAGCACCCAATTAAAAATATACTAAAGGGAATAAAATAGAGCCAATGAGAAATTTCTTGATTATTTAAAAGCTTTAATATATAATCGTGAAAAACAATTATTATCAACAGAGAAGATAATGAAATTGTTATATTTATAATAAACCCTAAAGCAAATATATTGATAGCATCTTCATCTTTTTTTGGAAGCATTATAGCTAACTCATACTTGCCATTTGCAATAGAACCAAATATAGAAGTTGCTGCTATAAAAAGAGCAAATACCCCAAAATCTTCAGGTGTATAGATGCGAGTTAAAATAGGGCTTATAGCTATAGGTATGGCTTGAGCTATAGTTGTTCCTGTCATCAAAGTTAAAACATTGCGACTAAATTCTGATGTTGGCTTGAGTTTATTTAGCAATTAAGAGCTCTTATTTATATATTCAATCACATAAGGATTTATAGGCAAATACATAGGGGAATGAACTACTATTGGTATATTTTTTTCTTTTAGTTTGTCTCCATTTTGAACCCATACTGTTGTTATTTTTTCCTCAACATATTGCAAGACTAAAGTCTTGCTTCCAAAGTGAATTGTATATTTTTGTACCACTTCTTGTTTAGAAGCTAAATCTTTTTTATTGAGAGTTATATCATTCATCAGTAAAAACCTTCCAATAGCCAGATTTTGTACTTCCTATTCGTTTTATGATATCATCTTTTTTTAATCTATCCAAATGCTCTTTGATTGTAGAGTCACCTTTATTTAAAATGTTCATTAAATCTTTTTTTGTATATCTATTGTTTTTCTTTAAAAGTTTGGTGATTTTATATCTTGTGGTTTCTTGGGTAGTTATTTTTTCTTTAAAAACACTCACTCTAAACCCATGAACAAACTCTTCAAATATTGGCTCTATCACTCCATGTTCTTTGCATTCATTTTTGATTCTTGCTATACCTGAGCCGT
>Ga0256834_1002981_pt1 | contig 10328 bp, 11 predicted proteins | sample 4281140metaG_FD_190536 | JGI IMG/M metagenome (GOLD analysis project Ga0256834, IMG submission 190536) | Hydrothermal vent microbial communities from East Pacific Rise, Pacific Ocean - 4281-140 | ecosystem: Environmental > Aquatic > Marine > Hydrothermal vents | place: Pacific Ocean: East... | reverse complement strand
CAGCTGAAAATCAGTGATGCAGCACTTCGTCTTCTCGTTGAAGGATATGCCCGGGAGGCGGGTGTGCGAAAGACTGAGAAACACCTGTTGAAGATAGTTCGAAAGGCTGTGGTGCGATTTCTTGAAGATCCGGATCTCACTCTGTCGGTCACTGTGAAAAACATCGAAGAATTTCTGGGGAAACCGTTTTTTAAGAAGAAATCACTGATCACCGGAGTCGGTGTGGTCACAGGACTTGCATGGACTGCTCTGGGCGGTGTTACCCTGGCCGTTGAGGCTGCAGCCGTTGAGAAAAAGGGCGGGGGGTTTAAGCAGACAGGCCAGCTGGGTGATGTGATGCGAGAGTCCTCGGAGATCGCCTACAGTTTTCTGCTCTCCAATGCAAAACGCTACGGGGTGAGGGAAGATTATTTTCAGGATCACTTTGTTCATCTCCATGTCCCGGAGGGTGCAACTCCCAAAGATGGTCCCAGTGCCGGGATCACCATGGCATCGGCACTGCTGAGTCTCGGGCTGGGAAAAAAGATGAAGCATAATCTTGCCATGACCGGAGAGCTTACCCTCACCGGAAAAGTCCTTCCGGTGGGCGGCATTAAAGAGAAGGTGATTGCCTCAAAGCGCAGTGGTATTAATGAGTTGATTCTTCCCGAGGCAAACAGGGATGACTTTGATACGCTACCCGACTATATTAAAGAGGGATTTGAGGTCCATTTCGCCCAACGTTATGATCAGGTGGCCAAAGTACTGCTGTCTGCGTTCAATGAGTAATGGAGGTGGCATGAGGAATAAAAAAAGTGTTCTGCTGGCCGTTTTTGCGCTGATTATTTATCTCCTGGCGCAGCAGGGAGAGGATCTGGCCCGGTCGCTGCCGGAAAAATCATCGGGAAATAACAGGATTTTGCAAACAGCTTTCACAAAAAAACAGAGTGATCTGCAGGTGGAGGGGCGGGGTGTTGTCAGGAAAATCCTGCCGGATGACCTGAAAGGATTGCGACACCAGAAGTTTATCCTCCAGGTGAACCCGGGGCAGACGGTACTTGTTGCCCATAACATAGATATGGCACCCCGCCTGAATGGTCTGAAAAAGGGCGATATGGTCTCTTTTTACGGTGAGTATGAGTGGAACGAACGGGGCGGGGTCATTCACTGGACCCACCATAGCCCTGACAGTGGTCATATCAGCGGTTGGTTGAAGTACAATGGCAGAATCTACCAGTAACATCTTCAAGAGACGACTGCTCAAGAGCTTTGGGTATTCCATGCAGGGGCTGCTGGCCACTGTGAGGGAAGAAGAGGCCTTTCGGGTGGAACTGCTGCTTGCCCTGTTCCTTGTACCGCTTGGACTGTATCTCGGCGAGAGTGGTGTTGCAAAGGCGCTGCTTGCCGGAAGCGTCTTTCTTGTGCTCATTGTCGAGATTGTCAACTCCGCTGTCGAGAGTGTGGTGGACAGGTTTGGGGCCGAGCAGCATGAACTGGCAGGGCGGGCCAAAGACCAGGGTTCTGCTGCCGTGTTTCTGGCACTGTTTCTTGTGCTGCTTGTCTGGACTGTGGTGCTGTGGCCCGCAGCCGCCTAACTGCTCTCCGGGCCGATGTCAGCCTTCAGGAAAGGCTCGAAGCGTTGTCGTTCTTCCGGGGCAAGTCTGTGCGGACGCCTGTCCTCCATATTCAGAAACAGGGCCTTCTGCTGCCCGCTTGCGGTGAGTTCCTGCCCGTTGTTGTAAAAACGAAATTCCATCACTGCTGAAACATTTCTCAACTGGGACAGCCACAGCTCAATATGCACCGTCTCCCCCAGAAAGAGTTGTTTTTTATACTGAATTGATGTTGCAGCAAGGCTTGGGAGGATCCGGGACTTTTCCATGATTTCATGGGCAGGCATTCCGGCCTCTTCAAGGAGTTTCAGACGACCGATCTCCATCCACTGGATGTAGACAATGTTGCTTACATGCCCTGCAAAATCAATGTGATATGTGTATATATCCTCTGTGAAACGAATCGTTTTCATATTCCCTGAGTTGATGATGAGCAATGAACGCTGAAGAGTAAAGGGGGATCCGGGGTGAATATGTTCTCCTCAACAATGCGGCTCTTTGCTCCTTTGCTCTGGTGTGTTCAGAGATTTCTCTGGTTGAACCGTACCGCCTTTACAACGCCTATGATGCTGCCGGCAAAACAGGACCAGTAGGCGATCCAGAGCCCGAAGTGGGAACCGATCCACCAGCCAATCCAGCCGTAGAGTGAAATACTCAGCAGGATGATAAGCTTTTTCATGGTTTTCAGTTGATTGTGCATTCTCGGTCAAAAGCTGATTGGTGGTGCTTCAGCCTGCCTGGTACAGCATGCATTGTCCTGTAATCACACTGTATCAGGTGTCGGTCTGTTTTGATTTATCACGAAGTTACCACAAAAAGAGAGATGAAAGCCAGTATAATCCCATTCCCACCAGCACCGTCCCTCCAAGGCTTTTTGTTTTCAGGGCAAAGAGCAGGGTGGGGATGGCCACGAGAAATTCAGGTTTTCCGAGGCTCAGACTGCGACTGCTCTGATCGGTAAAGAGAATGGGGGCGAGCAGTGAACAGAGTATGGCCACCGGGATCATGCTCAGCCAGTCAATCAGCCACTGGGGAAGCCTGCGCTGTGCCAGGTAAAAAAGTGGCAGCCAGCGTGGCAGGTAGGTGACAAGTCCCATTCCGCCGAAGAGAAAGAGGTAATCGGAAAAATTCATTTACGGCTGTCCTGATAGCGTTTAAGGAAAAAGCCAATGGTGGCGGCACTGATGGAAGCCCCGATGATATAGCTGTTTCCGGGGATGAAGATATACCAGGCAGTGGCGATGACCAGAGCAGCGATGCCGGTGAGGACATAGATCATGTTGTGGAGCTGAAAGAGGAGCAGAGCCAGAAACATGGCGGTGAGGGCATAGTCGGTGCCAAAGGCGCCACGGGGGATGAACTGACCGATGACAGCACCGGAGGTGGTGGATAAGACCCATGCCAGATTGGCAAGCTGGTTGACGGTTATGGCACGTTTGAAGTCCCATCCTCCCCTGCGGAACCGAGCCATGTTCACGGCGAAACTTTCATCGGTGATTCCGTAGGCAAAAAGATTGAGCAGGATGCGGCGGAGTCCGCTCAGGTGCACCGCCACGGCAGAGCTCATCAGAAAGTGACGCAGGTTCACAACAAATGTCGTAAATATGATTGCCCAGATTGAGGCTCCGGCGGTGAGCATAGCCACACAGATGAACTGGGCTGATCCTGCAAAGACCAGAACAGACATCATGGCCACGGCCCAGACCGGGATTTCAGCCTGGTTGGCAAGTACGCCAAGGGCAAGACCTATGGGGATATAGCCGAAACAGATGGGCCAGGAGGCCAGGGCGCCGTCCCGAAACCAGGAGGCGTCATCTGCAGGATCTGTCTGTTCTGTCATACTTGGATGCTGTTCTGAAAAATTCAGTGTTTCCGGCCTGTGTCTTTTTTTGCTGAAGCCGCGCTCTGTTTTATGGGTTGCCAAAGAGGTATTTCCGTGGGTATAATAACAGATTTTCAGGAAAATCGATGCTTTTGTTTGAGAATAAATGTCCTTTCGGGGATCTGCGATATGTGGAGATAAATTATGTTCAGTGCTTCTGATTTGCGTAAAGGGCTAAAAATACAGATTGATGGCCAACCTTATATCATTACCCATTTTGAGTTTTCCAAGCCGGGAAAGGGGCAGTCCCTCTATCGCTGCAAGATGCGAAATATGATCACCGGAAATCAGTTCAGCCAGACCTATCGTTCCAATGAGAAATTTGAGAAGCCGGCCCTTGAAGAGCGCAAGATGCAGTATCTGTATAATCAGGGTGATGAATACCATTTCATGGACACTGAAAACTACGAGCAGACCTTCATAACAAAGGAGCAGCTTGGGGATAATGTGTACTTTCTTCAGGATAATATGGAGCTGGATGTGCTCTTTTTTGACGAAAAGCCCATCGATGTCACCCTGCCGATATTCGTGAACCTTGTGGTTACCGTGGCAGAACCCTGGGCCAAGGGTGACACTTCCGGGAATGACACAAAGCCTGTGACAGTTGAAACCGGCTATGTCCTTCAGGTTCCCCCCTTCGTGGTTGAAGGTGATAAGATCCAGATTGATACCAGAACCGGGGACTATGTAACCCGGGTGAAGGAATAGGCCGCAGAGCCGCCCCGTGGCTCTGTGAGTATTGCCATGAATGAAGTAAACACTTCTCTCTTTATCCTCTATGCTTGATCAGGAAAGGCTGCATCTGCGTGCAGCCTTTTTCCAGACCGTCCGCCTTTTTTTTCAGGAGCAGGGCTTCCTTGAGGTGGATACCCCCATCCGCCAGCCCCTGCTCATTCCGGAGCAGAATATTACTCCAGTCCCGTCAGTTGATCATTTTCTGCAGTCTTCTCCTGAACTGTATATGAAGCGCCTCCTGGCAGGCGGCAGTGATAAAATCTTTCAGCTTTGCCACTGCTTCAGGTATGGCGAACGGGGCCGTCTCCATCTCGAAGAGTTCGTGATGCTGGAGTGGTATCGTCAGGACTGTGACTACAGTCACCTGATGCGGGACTGTAAGGAATTGATCTGCTTCCTGGAATCCCGGCTCTCTCCATGGCATTTTCCTGTCTCACTGAGGGGTCCGTGGCAGAAAATGACTGTGCATGAGGCCTTTTTGAAATATTGTTCAATGACCCCTGAGCAGGCTCTGGAGCAGGATCGTTTTGATCTGTTGCTGGTGGAAAAGGTTGAACCGGAGTTAGGGGTGGACATTCCTGCTTTTCTTTGTGATTACCCACTGGAACTGGCATCCCTGGCACGCCCAAAACCCGAAGACCCGGATGTTGCAGAACGTTTTGAACTGTATGTTGCCGGGGTCGAACTGGCCAACGGTTTTTCCGAACTCACTGACCCCCTTGTGCAGCGCAGCCGTTTTGAAGAGGAGTACGCACAAATGGATACTGAGCCGGAGCGGGGAAAAAAAATGCCGGAATTATTCCTGAAAGATCTGGAAAAAATTGAATCTGCAGCGGGAATTGCCATGGGACTGGATCGGCTGTTCATGCTCATATGTGGCGGGAACAGCCTGTCTGAAGTTGTAACATTTTCACCGGATGACCTTGATATGTAAGGGAATCGTTGAATAGAATCTTTTTGACAAGAGCCGTGTCAATGTGATAATATTTCTTATTAAGGGCGCGGTTGCTGAATGACTGGCTCTTTTTTGTCCTTTTCAAGGGGAAGAGGGCATATCCTACTAATGGAGATTGAACCATGGACACAAAGGAACTGAAAAAGATCCTTGCTGGAATCGGTGTCGTCGGCCTGCTGGCCGGTGGCGGTATTGCCGTTCCAGGCAGTGCCGGGGCCAGCGGTTGAGGTGGTGACAAACCCAGTGCAGTTGGCACTGACACACCCGCAGCCGGCAGTGGCTGAGGCGGAACCAAAGACGACGCAGTTAGCGCCGAAGAACACGCCGAAGAAGCTGTCGAAGCAGCACAAGATGCAGCTGAACATGCAGAAGAAGCTGTTGAAGATGTAAAGAAAAAGCTTCCCCAAAAGAGCGGCTGAAGTGGTTAATACGTAAGTGCGGTCGCACTTTCAGGTTGTATGAAAAAGCCGATTATGACTTTGCCGTAATCGGCTTTTCTGTTTTTTGTTAACGGGTCAGGGCTGAGCAGAGCCCTAAATTCTGAATACCGTCTTGTTTCGTCCCAGCCCTTTGGCCTTGTAGAGAAACTTATCCGCTCTGTGCAGGAGTTCATCAAGGCTTCCGGTGTCCTCATCTGCCTTGACAACACCTATGCTGATGGTACACTGGATACGTTCTGAGGTATCCGTTATTATTTCCAGCGCCGCGACCTTTTTCCGTATCAGCTCAAGCTGCTTCATAACGTCCTGCTGGACAGGGTATCGGCAGAGTATGGCAAATTCCTCTCCCCCGAGTCTTCCCAGCACCGCATCCGGCTGTATGACTTCAGCAATGCTTGCCGTCACCGTCCTGATGACAAGATCTCCCGTGGGGTGGCCGTAAGAGTCATTTATCTTTTTGAAGTTGTCGATGTCTATCATGGCGGCGTAAAGATTCGTCGGGTCCCTGGAAAACTGCTCTTCCGCGAGTTCAAAGAATTTTCTCCGGTTATAGATTCCGGTCATCGGGTCATGGGAGGCCAGAAAGTCGAGTTTTCTGACCATTTCTTCCAGATCCTCGGTCCGCTCTGCCACTTTTCTGTCAAGTGTTCTGATATTTTCTTCAATGGTGTCCAGCATACTGTCAAAGGTCTGGGCCAGAGTTCCGATCTCATCATTTGCCCTGAACCGTGATCTGACGGTCAGGTCACCGTTTTTTACCTGCAGGGCTTTGCGTGACAGCGTCTCAATGGGGCTGACAAGGCGTTTTAAAAAATAGGCGCTGATAAACAGCGACAGGGAGAGCAGGATGAAGGAGATTATCCAGAAGTATTTTTTCAGTTTATTGGCCGTTGAGTTTATTTCCGCTAGGTATGCCGAACTGCAGATATACCAGTCAAAATCTTTATTATAGGTGATCCAGGAGACCTTGTCGTAGACATAGTTTCCCTTGTCATTGGGCTTGTCCCACAGATAGTAAAGGACCTTCTCCCCGGATTTGTATGCCTTGACCAGGTCATCAAAAATAAAACTGTCTTTCCCGGGATTTTTGAGGGTTAAAAAGTTTTTTCCTTCAATGTTGGAGTTGGGATGAAGGATCATGTTTCCTTTGGCATCGAAAATATAGATGTATCCGGTGTCGGCGATTTTTGTATTTGTGAGAAGTTTGCGCAGATTTTTGACCAGTTCAAGCTTTTTGACTTTGACCTGACGTTCAACACTGTCGAGGTACATACCGGTGCCGATGATCCATTCCCAGTTGGGGATCAGTTTGGCAAAGGTGAGCTTTTTATACAGTTCACCGTTGCCGTCGAGTTTACTCCATGAGTAACTGTGAAATCCTTCACCACGCTCCCGTGCGATTTTCACCAGGGGCGGGACAATGAGTATTCCCTCGGGGTCTTTTACCCTGGACATGTCCCTGCCCTGAAGTGTCGGGTGGCTGATCAGTATGGAGTCGTAGGTACTGATATAGAAATATTCATTTTTTCCATAGCGGAGTCTTGCCACATAGTCGATGGCTTTCTTCTTCATCTCACGAGTTATCTCACAAGTATAGACTCCTGTGCCAATGATCCAGTCAAATGGTTCAAAATAAAAAACATAGCTGAGTTTCTTTTCAATTCTGCCGCTCTTTGGATTGATCCATTTGTAGCTGACAAAGCCCTCTTTCTGTTCCCGGGCGATTCTGGCAAACTCTCTTATAAAGTAGACACCATCCTGATCTTTGAGGTCTTTGAGATCCTTTCCCTCAAGCTCGGGTTCTATGGGATGGAGGACGGAACTGGTCCCCTTGTTGATAAAGAAATAGCCGCTGCCGTTGTTGTATCTATGCAGCATGATAAAGTTCTTTATGGATTGGCGGATCTCTTTCGGACTGCTGTCCCGAAGGCTTCTCTGGTAAAAGACAGTGAGATTTTTTTTAAATGACCGGGCTTCGGAGAGAAGCTGTTTTCGTATGGATTCCGGTTGTGAGGAGGTGTAGAGCTCGTTTACCAGGGTGAAGGCCACATCGGTGACGTTTTTGAGCTCATTTTTGTGCTGAATAATGGAGCTCTTGTGGTAGCTTTTCAGTTCCCGGGCAGTGGAATCGACTACTGTGGCAATTTCCTGGAGGTGTGCTTTACCGGTTTTTTCTTCAAGATATATGGCCCTCTCTGCAATCTTCGGCGATACAAACAGCATGATGACCGCAGTGTAAATCGCAACGATCAGTGCCGGCAGAGCCAGGGCCTTAAAGTAGATTTTTGAAAACATCTTTGGTATCCCGAAAGAGAATCGAAGTGCTTTGGCTGTGTTGCCTGCTGCAAATCAGCAATAGCCTGAATCCGTTCAAACAAGAAAGGGCATCCCCAGCGGACGCAAACGGATTGAGGATAACTGCATGTTTCCTGGTCAAAGATCAGTACACTCTCTTATATACTATCTTATATGGGAGGCGCATGTAAAGCGGGCAATATCTTTTGCGGTGAGCGTGGAAGCCCTGAGCAGGCACGGATTTCTGTGTTCGGCACAGGTGGCTGAAGACTCTTGTGTCAGATCCCTCAGTCCCGGCGTCTTCTCTTTTTGTGCTGCGGGCGGCCGGAAGATTGGGGGCGGTCCTTTCTGCTGTTTCCGCGTCCGGATTTTCCGGAAGGCAGGAGGCGTTCCAGGATGCGTCGCTGTCTCATGCGTTCCGACTGGCCGCGGGCCACAAAAATCGGTTTTCCGGTATCACGGTGCAGTCCTGTCACATACATGGCTGTGGCGAGGGTTCCCGGGGTTGGGGTGAAGTCCTGGAACTGTCTCAGTTCAAGGCCTAAGTTTTTGAGTGTGGCGGCCATATGGGCGGTGTGGGATTCTTTGCAGCCGGGGTGGGAGGATATGATATAGGGGGTGAAACGGACGTTTTTTTTCAGTTCCCGACTGAGCCTGGCGCCGAGTTGTAAAATCTTCAGCAGCTGTTCATGGGACTCCTTGTGCATGACCTCAAGCACCAGAGGATCGGTGTGCTCGGGGGCAATCTTCAGGGAGCCGGGCGTGTGGGCGCGGATTATCTCTTTAAAGAGGGCAGGTGTTCTCAGCAGCAGTTCAAGGCGGAGGCCTGATGAGATGAAGACGTTTTTCATGGCCGGCAGCGATGAAATATCACGGAGCAGTTTGAGAAATGCCTTTTCGTCCACCACGAGGTTTTTACATACTTTCGGGTAGAGGCAGTCGTGCTGCTTGCAGGAGCCGATTCTGCACGATGTGCCGTAGAGATTGGCCGTGGGGCCGCCAAGGTCGGTGATGGTTCCGGAAAAATGGGGCATGGAGCTGAGCTCTTTTGCCTCACGCAGCAGCGATTCACGGCTGCGACTGGTGATGGCCGGTCCCTGATGGCGGGTGATGGCACAAAAGGAGCAGTTTCCGGAACAGCCGCGCACAATGGTGAGGGAGTGCTGGATCATCCGTGCAGCCGGAACATTGGGGAATGCCGGGTGTTCACAGCGGGTGAAGGGGAGCTCGTAAAGGCGGTCCATCTCGCGACTGCTGAGAATGGGTGACTGGGGCTGCTGAATAATCCAGGAACTCTGCTGCCGCTGTATGAGGAGTTTATCCGCGGAGCTTCTGGCCTGGGCATCCACCAGTTTTTCAGCAGTCAGAAAGAGAGCCTTGTCCTCCTGTATTTCCTGCCATGACGGCAGAAGGGTGACGCTCTTTTCCTCACGTGTCTCTCTTTCGGCAAAGGCCTGGTCACTGAGTCGTTCACAGGTCCCTGCGATTTGTGTGAGCTCCCGGCCGCTGCTGAGGCGTCGGGCAATTTCAAGGATTGCATGTTCGCCCATTCCGTAAACCAGCAGGTCCGCCTTGGCATCACTGAGCAGTGAGCCGCGCAGCTTTTTCTGCTTGTAATCATAGTGGACAAAACGGCGCAGGGACGCCTCAACTCCGCCAAGGATGACGGGGACATTCCTGTAGGCGGAGCGGGCAAGATTACTGTAGAGCATTGAGGCCCGGTCCGGGCGTCGCCGCTGTTTCTTCTCCCGTGTCCTGCCAAACCAGGGATTGCCGTGGGGGGAGTAGGCATCTTTTTCCCGTACCTTGCCGTTGCCGGTGTAGTTGGCCACAATGGAATCGAGGTTGCCACCGCTGATACCGAAAAAGAGGCGTGGTCTGCCAAAGCGTTTGAAGTCGATATTGCTGTCATGGCGCGGCTGGGCAAGTATTGCCACCCGGTACCCGTTGTCTTCAAGGAGCCTGCCGATCAGGGCCACTCCAAATGAGGGGTGGTCAACATAGGCATCTCCGGTGACAAGGATAATATCGGGCGCATCCCAGCCTCGGGCTGAGCACTCCTGCATGTTTACCGGCAGCGGGGTGGGGGAAGTTGTATTCATGATGTCCCATTGTAACTGCGGCGAACCGATTGTGCAAACCTGAAGCGCATCCTTTGCTTGTTTCCTTACAGAGAACCCGCTAAGGTGGGTCCAGACGGTAAATACTTTAAAAGCTGACAGGCTGCTCTCTGCGTAACAGACAGGAAATTGGGCATGGATATAGAACGATTTATTGAGATCCTTGAAAAAGAGGTGAAGGATTATCAGGTTCCGGTGGTGGATCTTATTGCGGTGCAGACAAAGGACCCGTTTAAGGTGCTGGTGGCCACCATTCTTTCGGCAAGGACCAAGGATGAGGTGACTGCAGAAGCTTCGGGGCGGCTTTTT
>Ga0256834_1002980_pt1 | contig 10331 bp, 9 predicted proteins | sample 4281140metaG_FD_190536 | JGI IMG/M metagenome (GOLD analysis project Ga0256834, IMG submission 190536) | Hydrothermal vent microbial communities from East Pacific Rise, Pacific Ocean - 4281-140 | ecosystem: Environmental > Aquatic > Marine > Hydrothermal vents | place: Pacific Ocean: East Pacific... | reverse complement strand
GTACAGAAAAGCTTTCTGGCTGAATTCCCGGAAGCGGTCTGTTTTCCGGATGAAGGCAGGTGTTACCGCGCAGGTCTGGCGTCTCTGCTGGGAGTGCCCATGCTGGGAGGGATTGAGAAAGGATGGATATATTCCGTTATCCCTGCACTGTATGGGGTTCCGTTGCTTTCTCCCAGGCTTGTTGAAAGCTTTCACAGACGGGGAGCAAAGGTGCTGGGCTACCTGCCTGCAGACCTGCAGCAGGCACGCCTCTGCATCGATTCCGGAGTGGATTTTATCCTCAGTAACCATCCTCCTGTGACCGGGATCTGAAAAAAACCTGCTATATTCGCACTATTTCATTTCTTTACGATTTCCGGCAGCCTGATTTGTGGAGATAAACATCCCCATGAGCCAGGCCACAATAACTGCGGTGAAAAATTGTCCGACAATTGCCTCCATCTGGCAGAGTGATGAGGCACCCGGGGTCTGGGGGGTAATATCGCCATAGCCGAGGGTTGTGAGAGTGACGAAACTGAAATAGTTGAAGATGTGGACCGGTGATCCCTGGAGAGTATCCAGCAGGGTACCGCTGTAGGCACCGGGGCGTAACTCATTCAGCAGGGTATAGAGTGAGCCCCAGAAGAGTCCAATGATAAGGTAGAGACTGAAGGCTGCATAGAGAACATTGACTGTAACCTTTCTGGCGCGGGAAATCTGGAGTGTATAGGAGTAGACAAGGAGTCCGAAATAGATTGCAAAGAGAAAATATGCACCCTGTCTGCTGAAAGATATGAGGTCGTATATTCCCAGCCAGTAGAGAATAAGCAGCGGCAGTAACAGGGCAATGGTTACGGGACGGTGTTTCTGGTGTTTTCCCACTGCATAGATGGCAACAAAGAGAACCACGGACAGGGAGAGGTGGGCAAAGACAGCCATTGACCGGTATGGTGTCAGAAAGGGACTTCCGACAATGTAGAGCAGCAGAAAAAACAGGAGGTTTCTAAAGGCGTTGCCCTGAAATGAATCTCTCTGTTTTCTCCTGGAATGATCGTGTGACTGCTTTGCTGTCTTCATCAGCGGCGTCGAGGACGTGAAACCCTTGCTCCACTTGGTCTGCTGTGTTTTACGCGTTCCCTGGCAACGGTCTGGCGGTGATGCCTGGCAACGCCGGCACGGTAGTAGCGGTCATAGTCCCATGAACTTCGATAGACATGGTTGACGGGTCTGCTGCTGTAGCCCGGAGCATATCCCGTTGGACTGCAGCCAGAAAGAGATCCTGCCAGGAAGAGAAAACCGGTTATTAATATAGAAAGAATGATCTTTTTCATATTGCTCTGCTCCATTGTGTCTATTGCCGGGTTACAGCGTGTAGGGAATGTATCATTTCAGCAAGATCAGCACCGTGTTGCTCTGTTGTTTCAGGCGGACCGATGTAAACCGCTATGGCAACATGTTCAGGAGAGATCTGATAAAAGACGGCATGAAGATCCATGATTTCATCATCTTTTTTTCCTGTTCCACTGACATAAAGGACGTTCATGGCGTTAATGGTGTCAAATCTGCGTTCCGCGGTGACGAAATTGCTGAGAAGATCAAGGCCCAGTGAGGCGATATACTCTTCAGCACCCTCTATGTTTTTGAGGGCCTCAGGGACCCACAGGCCGAACCACAGCGGCATGCCGTCATTGGGCATGGCACTGATCAGGCGGGCGCGACCTGTCTTGTCGCTATCTTCATCAGGGGATTGGGGGAATTCGCTGCCCACATTTACCTGCCATTCATCCTGGATGGTGAGGGTGAAGTATTCCACCCCCCGTGATGAGTATTCCAGGGTCACCCGGGCATGGGCCAACCCGGCGCTGATAAACAGGATTGTCAGGGTGAAAAGAGTGATTTTTTTACGCATATCGTGTCCTCTGTCTTCGGTGTTGGTTTTTTTTCTTCACTCAACTGTATGATCTCGTCCTGTGCTCCGTCTGCCTCATGCGAATGTTGACGGATTCAGGATTATGAAAAATTCAGGTTGAAATCCACGTTCAGCAGATATCGGGCCTCCTGCTCAAGGCTTGCAAGCTGCAGTGGATGGTTCTTCAGCTCGTCTTTTGCAAAATGGACGGTCAGATTGTTATTATGAGCAATTATTGTGTCAATAGTTGCGGTCTCTTCTTTTCTGGAGCGATGCAGGAGGGTGGCCAGACGAAGGAGTACCACCAGCCGCAGAGCGGTTTCCTGATTGTTGTCAGACAGTGTCTTGAAGAGTTTCCTTGAGATTTTTTTCCGGTGGCAGCGTACCAGAACACTCATCCAATCCTGTTCTTCATAAGAAAATCCCGGAAGATCGGCATGGTCGAGGAGGTAGGCACCATGTTTCTGATAGCCACTGAGGGAGACGGCGAGACCAATTTCATGCAGGCTGCTGGCCCAGTGCAGTCGTTCGGCATCTTCGATACTGAGTCCCCATGCCTGTTCACATGCAGTGAGCAGCTGGTGGGCAGTTTTACTTACCCGCCTGGCGTGTTTCTGGCTGAGCTGAAAACGCTGCTGCATACTGATCACTGTCTTCAGGCGGGTGTCTTCACTCTGGATACGGCCCAGACGTTCATAGAGCAGGCCTTCCCGCAGGGCCCCGTCGGAGACCTCCATGCTTGTAATCTTTAAGGCTTCAAACGTGGCGATAAGGATGGCAAGACCTCCTGCAAAGACAGGCTGTCTGTCCTGTTTCAAGCCGGGAAGATCAAGTTCGGCAAGCCTTCCTGCGGCAATCATTCTGTCACGAATGGTATATAAACTCTCAAGCGTTATGTGATACGAGTCGATTCCAAGTCTCTGGACAACTCTGCCTATTGCCTTGATTGTCCCGGATGCGCCGGTGGCTGAAGTCCAGTCAACCTTCTGGAAGTGGCGTCGCACGGGGCGCAGTTCGAGGTGGGCTGCAATTCCCGCTTTTTTCCAGTGCTTTTTCCCCAGTCTGCCGTTTTTAAAAAATCTGCGACTCATACTGACACAGCCCATGTTCAGGCTGCGCAGATGCAGGGGCTCAAAATCTTCACCGATGATGAGTTCCGTACTGCCCCCGCCAATATCCATGACAAAACGTATGCCGTCTTCGGCCACCAGAGAATGGGAAACACCGAGGTAGACCAGTCGGGCTTCCTCCCTGCCGCCGATCACAGAGATGGGGTGTCCCAGAACATCGCATGCATTCCGAAGAAAAATCCGGGAATTTTTTGCCTGTCGCAGAGTTTTTGTTCCAACGGCCGCAACACTTCCCGGCGGGAAATCGTTGACCCGTTCACTGAACCGTTCCAGGCAGGCAAGGGCGCGGGTCCTGGATTCCTGGGAGAGTATGCCGTTGTCATCAAGGCCGGCTCCAAGTCGTACCATCTCCTTGAGGTTGTCGAGGATGTGAATATGACCATCTTCAATACGTGCCACAACCATGTGGAAACTGTTGGAACCCAGATCGATTGCGGCCAGATGCTGTTTCTTTTGAGGTGCTTTCTTCACTGCTCTGTCACCTGCAGGAGAGGGTGTTGTTCCCTGTGTTCCCGCAGTCATTGCGGGGCAGAAGGTATGATCCTGAAAGAGTCTCTGTTCAACTCATTGGTATTTCAAGAGTATAGTTTGTGAGAATGAAAGTCAAACACGATTGTCCGGAAATCCCAGTTCGTTGTGAAAACGTATTAATATGTGGAATTTTTCTGTAAAAGGCATACAATCGGAATATGTCACAAAAAGAGAGCGTGATGGGGTGCTTGTGAAAGGCCCTGTTCAAGATTACACAGGTTGCTGTATGAAGAAATCACTTTGGAAAATGGAGCTGTTTTACCCCAAAAGTCTGCAGCAACGGACTATAATTTTTGTACTTCTACCTATTTTTTTCTTCCTCACCCTGGCCGGTTTTTTCGGGTATCGTGCGGTTCGCAGTATTCTCCTTGAGCAATGGAGCGAAGCTGCCCTTGCAAAACTTGAACGATCAGCTTTTGATATCGATGTCCAGCTTGAACGTCCCAAGGAAGTATTGCTTTTACTGGAAGGTATCACAGAAAAAGTTCTTTCAGAAGGGCTGGAGGAGATGGTTATCGACCAGCTTGAAAGGGTTGACGGTGTCGTCAGTGTGAAGGTGGAATGGGTGTCCTCCATGGCCCGGGATGAACTTCGTTTTAAGGGACGCAGCCGTGGCTGGTTTGGCAGGCGGGAAAACTCACGGTGGATATTTGATATTACTCCCCCCGTATATAACGTGGAAAACAACAGTCAAACCGTTTCCATGGTGACCGACCTGGTCAATAAAAATGGCTTCAAGGTGGGTGACATTGAGGTCGTGCTTGATTTTGAGAAACTGATATCCCGTACGGTGAAGAAGCCGTGGTGGAATGTGAACAAGGCCTATATTATCGACTATAACGGTGTCATCCTGAACAGTACTGATCCCAGGGGAGAAGATGCCGGACAAAAACGCAAGGTCTTTGGAGAAAACGGGATTCTGGAACAGAAAACCCTGGAGGCATTGCGTGAGGAGGTTTCCGGTACTGTCTTTGGTCCCGGTCGGCCGCCCGAAGAAATCAGCGGCTTCTATCATCTGCAGGAAGCTCCCTGGGTCATGGTGGTCATTGCACCAGGAAAAAAAGTTCTCAAGCCGATCATTCGTTTCCGTCTGCTGTTTTTCTATTCTGCCATGGGGTGCATTGCCATACTGCTCCTCTTTATCCGTATTATGATTGCAAAAACAACGCGGGCCATTAACGAGTTGTCCCGTACGGCCAGCGATCTTGCACGGGGCGTATTTGACGAACCGTTACCTGTGAATACCCGGGATGAAGTGGGCCTGTTGACGGAAAACTTCAACACAATGACCAGCCAGCTGAAGAAAGGGGTACAGTTGCAGAAGGCGATGGACATTGCCCGGGAAGTCCAGATGACCCTGTTGCCCAGAAAAGATTTTTCAGGCAGGGGGGTGGAAATCAGCGGGCTCAGTACCTATTGTGACGAGACGGGTGGAGACTATTTTGATTTCATTGAACGTAAACCTCAATCCGGCAGATTTCATGTTATTGTGGGGGATGTTGTCGGTCATGGCATAGGTGCTGCTCTGCTGATGGCCACTCTGCGGGCCCTGGTACGTGCCAATGTGTATACCGGTGCAGCGCCTGATATGTTGGTTTCCAATGTGAATCGCCAGCTCTGTCTGGATACCGCGGAACATGGGAATTTTGCCTCACTCTTTTATCTCCACGTTGATGTGGCGAAGAAGCGACTGCAGTGGGTCCGTGCCGGGCATGATCCTGCCATTTTATTTAATACCGTGACAAACACGTTCTCAGAGCTGAAAGGGAACGGCCTGGTGCTCGGGCTGGATCCGGAATATCAATTTCAGACCAATTCCATCGAGTTCGGCAGTGAGAGGCTGGTGGTGCTCATGGGGAGTGATGGCGTCTGGGAGGCCGTGAATGAAGATGGTGAACAGTACGGCAAACAGCGTCTGAAACAACTTGTACAGGAAAATGCGGATCTTTCCCCGAGGGAGATGTTGCATGTTATCAATGAATCCATAAGCAAGTTCAGAGGAACTGCCGCCCTCTGTGATGATATTACTCTGGTATCACTTGTTCTTGATGAAAGAAATTCTGCGGAAAACCGTCTGTGAGAAGCAATGTCTGAATCAGATTCCCAAAAACGTGTAACCCAAAGAAGTCTGTTCTTCTGGGCTGTTCAGGGGAATTTAAAGATGCAGCTGTTGCTTTTGCTGCTCATTGTGGGGATGGTTTTTTTCAGGGTGGTTCCTCTGGAGATGCAGAAACGCATAGTAAATGACGCAATCTCCCTGGGAAAATTTGACAGTCTGCTGCTCTACTGCGGGATCTACATCCTGGCTGTCACAGCCACGGCAGCAATAAAACTTGCAGCGAATTATCTCCAGGCGGTGATCGGTGAGCGGGCCATGCTTGCCATGCGAAAAGATCTGTATGCCCATATCATACAGCTTCCACTGCATTTCTTCCGAAATACACAGCCTGGAATGGTGGTGTCCGCACTGATGACCGAGCTCAGTACGGCTGGAAATTTTGCGGGAATGGCGCTGGCCGTACCCATCTCCAATATCCTTACTCTGCTTGCTTTTGCCGGTTATCTGCTCTGGCTGAATCCGCAACTGGCCCTGGCAACCCTTGGTATTTATCCTGTAGTTGCCTTTCTCATACCCTATCTCCAGAAAAAGGCAAATCACCTGAACAAAAAAAGGGTGGATCAGTCCCGTCTGCTCTCAAGTCAGGTCGCTGAATCCATCACTGGTGTTACAGAAATCAATGTTCATGGGGCCTATGATCAGGAAAAAAGAAAATTTAATGTTTTTGCGGAAAGGCTTCGTGATATCAGAACAAAGTGGTCACTGCTGCGTTTTGCCATTAAGACAGTAAATAATTATTTTGCAAGTCTGGGGCCTTTTGTGGTCTTTCTCTTTGGCGGGTACCTGGTGATGCAGGGCGAGCTTGAGCTTGGTTCCCTTGTGGCATTTCTTTCGGCCCAGGAAAAACTCTACGACCCCTGGAAAGAACTTATTGAATATTATCAGGTGTATCAGGATGCATCGGTCCGCTACTACAGGACCATGCAGTACTTTGACATTGCAAAAGGGCACGAAGAACTGCCGGGACTGGAACCCGTTGGGCTACCGGAGGGCAGCATTGATGTTGAAAACCTCGGATATGTTACCTGCAAAGGAGTAACTCTGCTGCGTGCTGTGTCGTTTTCCCTGCATGGTGGAGAGACCATGGCTCTTATCGGGTTCTCCGGAAGCGGCAAGAGTACACTGATCCACTGTATTGCCAAGATGTTTGACTACTCCAGTGGTTCCATTCGTCTTGACGGGCACGAAGTGAAGACCATGGGGAAACGGGAGATAATACGGAATGTCGGTTACATTGCCCAGCAGCCGTTTATCTTTTCCGGAACCATCCGTGAAAACCTGCTCTATGCCCATGAGGCCGCCCTTGCAGATGGAAATCCTGCTGAATATGAGGAGCCTGAGCTGGATTCACTCATTTTTGCCCTGCAGCAGGCTGGGATGTTTGTCGATGTCATCCGTTTTGGCTTAAATACTGTGCTGGATCATGATGATACCGGGATGATGGAGAAGATCGTACGTATCAGAGAGCAGTTTCAGACCCATTTCGGGGAGGAACTGGAGCAGTATATCGAATTTTATAACGAGGATGACTATCTGCAGCATTGCAGTGTTGCGGAGAATATTATCTTCGGGACAGCACTTGATCGGCAGCACCTGCTTCCCTCACTTGGGGCAAATCTCCGGTTCAGGTCATTTCTGGATTCAGCGGGACTGACGAAACCGCTCCTTGTTCTGGGGACAGAGCTGCTGGAGACTGTGGTGACACAGTCGGAGTCGGAGGAGCTTGCCCGTGCGTTTACCGTTGTGGTCACCACCCCGGAACAGTTGAGTGAGTATCGGACCTTCCTGGTACATCTGGGAGAGGATGATGTCTCTTCCCTGACATCGGATGAGAAAAGCTCACTGCTTACTCTGGCTCTCCAGTATATTCCCGGATCCTATGAAATCACTGAGATTTCTCAGGAGATGAAGAGGAAAGTACTCCAGGCGAGGCGCGAGTGGAGTAGCTGGAGTAAACAAAACTTCTCAGGTTTTTTCAGCCATTTCGCCAAGGACCGCTATATTAACGGACAGTCAATTCTCAACAATATCCTCTTTGGAAACCTTAAAAGAGTGGATGATTATGCTCAGGAGCTGGTGAATCAGAATATAATCCGTCTGCTCATTGAAGAGGATTGTCTTGAATCCATCGCCGAGGCGGGGATGGAATACCAGCTCGGAAGCATGGGCAACCTGTTATCCGGCGGTCAGAAACAGAAGCTCTCCATAGCCCGTGTCTTATTGAAAAATCCGAAAATTATTCTTATGGATGAGTCCACCTCTGCCCTTGACAATAAGTCCCAGGCCAGGATTCAGAACCTTATTGAACGTCGCTGGCGAAAAAGCCGGACGGTGATAGCGGTTGTGCATCGCCTGGATGGCATTGAGGGGTATGACAGGATCGGAGTTATGAAAGATGGGCAACTTGCGGAGTTTGGGACCTATGCGGAACTGGTGGAACAAAAAGGACTGTTTTGTGAGCTGGTATTCGGGAGTTAGGGAAGGCTGAAGCCGGGAGAGAAGATAATGGTGTACCGCGGAAGTTCTTCATTGCTGGAGTGTTTTGCTGATGTGTGAATATTCACAGAAAATCAAATCCCTGGAAGGGTTGCAGGCGCTGGGGGATGAGCTGGACAGGCTTGCCCCTGTCTGGGGTATCTCCAAAAAAGATCTGTTCGAGATAAACCTCATTATTGAAGAAGTGTGTACAAATTATATTGAGCATGGTGAGGGTGGCGGGAAGAACTGTATTGGTGTGAGTATCACCTTGGCCGGCTCCGTCGTACTGATAACAATTCGGGATCAGGGCCCCCGTTTCGATCCCACTGCAGTGGCAGACCCGGAGCTGGATCTTCCCATGGAGGAGCGCAGGGAAGGGGGGCTTGGGCTTTATTTTGTAAAGCATTTTGCAGACAAGGTGCTGTATTCCAGGCAGGACAACAGTAATGTGCTGACCATTGAAAAAACGCTTAAAGGATAATAATGGAGAAGGTGATGGATATTTCCGTATCTCACAGGGGAGAGACTATAGTTGTTATGGTGGATGGCCGGCTTGATTCCACAACCTCGGCTCAGCTGGAACTCTGGGTTGAGGAAAATCTTTCACCCCCTGACGCTGATGTGGTGATGGACTTTTCCAGGCTTGATTATATATCCAGTGCCGGACTCAGGGTGATGCTGAATCTCTCCAAACTCATTGCCGGTCATTCCAGGAAATTTTTTGTCGCCGGTGCCCAGGATCACGTGAGGGAGGTGTTTGAAATTTCAGGGTTTGATTCTTTTATTCCACTCTGTGACTCAGTGGAGGAGGCGGTCTCCGGCTGAGTTTTTCCCGGGGTGCTAACAGCACGGTCCTTCAATCCCCAGGAGTTCATTGATAACACCCCGCACACAGCCTTCCCCGGCAGTTACCGTGATGGCAGACGCGGGACAGTTTTTCATGCAGGCACCGCACTCCATGCAGCGATCCCGTTCAGTGAGCCGGGCCTTCTTCCCTTCCAGTGTAAATACTCCGTGGGGGCAGACAAGTGCGCACATCCCGCAGCCGATACAGCTCTTTTTGTCATATTCCAGGGTGACAACCCCTGTCAGGTATTGAAAATTACTCATTGGATGTCTTTTCTCCTTAGCTTGTCCAGAGTGCAGAGGCCCAGAGGGCAATCCCTGTGATCATAAAGAGAAACTGCAGCGGCATGGCCCGCAGCATCTCTTTTCTGACCCCGTTGAGTGAGGTGTAGGTGGATGCTCCAGTAAAGGCCATGCCAAACCAGGAAGAGACGGCAAGGGCTATGAGCAGCCATGCAATATTTTCCATTGCGCTGTGGGAGGCATTCCCCTGAAAAGCGGAGAAGACCGGGAAAAAGAGCAGAAGCCCACAGACACCACCTTTGATACTGAAGGCGCGGCCGGGTACCCACGGCAGAAGCAGTGGGGTGAGCACACTGCCCGCCATGACTCCTGTGAGCAGAGCGATGACTGGAGGCAGGCCGGAGGACAGCGCGGATTGAAGAAAAGGGGCATCACCTGTAAATCCGGCGATGAGAAAAAAGATGAGGGCCAGGGGAATGATCTGGCGGAGTGCCAGCACAATGTCCACCGGGATCAGGGCCAGTCGTTCCCGGAGGGGGAAATTTTTGATGCGCATGGAAGGTGTTGCCTGGCAGCTGTTATCCAGGAATTCCGGAAGATCACCTACCATCACCGGGCCATAGACAACTGAAAAGCCACTGTATCTGTGTATTTCGAACGCGGCAATTCCGGTGGCACCGAGCTGCGGGAGGATCAGTTTTCGATGACTCACCACCTCATGGAGGCGGGAGGCCCCGATCCGGTCAACGAGTTCTTCTGTACCAAAAGTGCCCTTACCGGCAGCACACCAGACATTCACTCCCTTTGTGTCGAGAACCAGTATCCATGCATCCCGTTTATTCAAGGCCCTGCGCAGCAGGTCAAAACTCATCTTGTAGTTGGCTGTCACCAGGACCGGACTTGTATCTGTGGGGCTGCCGATGGCGTAGAGTCCGGCTTCAACGGTGAAAGAGTCCCGTCCGATATTCCAGCGGACAAGACAGTGGCCCAGTTTGTCCCGAAGTGTTAATTCTGCTGTGACCAGGGGGACATTCCCCACTGCCGTGGCATGGCTTCCGGTGACAAAGGACTGCCGGTGAGACGGAAGGTGGAATTT
>Ga0256834_1002979_pt1 | contig 10333 bp, 8 predicted proteins | sample 4281140metaG_FD_190536 | JGI IMG/M metagenome (GOLD analysis project Ga0256834, IMG submission 190536) | Hydrothermal vent microbial communities from East Pacific Rise, Pacific Ocean - 4281-140 | ecosystem: Environmental > Aquatic > Marine > Hydrothermal vents | place: Pacific Ocean: East Pacific... | reverse complement strand
TTTTGTCAATTAAAATTCTCCCACTTTTCAAATTAAAAATATGGTTTCCTAAATCAAAAATACTCTTATAATCATTCCAAGCGTAGCAATAGTCATTTTCTAACTTAATATGCAAATGACTATAACCAGAAACATTATTTATTGTTTCCCCTTTAATTTCTCCATTTTTCATTTTTTTAAATTCAAAATGGTCATAAACAGTACTTTCATAAACTTTTGCTTCTGATTTTATTGAGTGAAATATATGTGTTGTGTCAATTATTTTATAGTATTTATCTAATGAATCTTTATATATTTCTCCGCTTTCATCTTTCATTCTATTTATTGTTTCTTCAATTACTTGAGGGATCATTCCAGAATCTAACCTTAATTCTCCATTTTGGTTTCTATAAATACCATCTTGATAATTCCATTTTTCGTTAAAAGAGAAATCTCCATTTAGATTTTCAACCCACTCAATTTTTATTCTATTTTCAGAATAATCTTTTTTCTCATTTGTTTTACAAGAAATTCTGATTAAGAATAAAAGTGAAATAATTATAAACTTTATTTTCATTTGAGTACAGTTTAGGTATGACGCACAATGGTTTGTATAAGAATAGTAGCCGATTCCGTAAGTAGGATTTTTCAATTTACTACTAATGTTTTTGCGGGCTACAATGTTCATATTTACAACTATTTCGGCTATTATTTTTATACTTTGTTGTAGCCAGTACTTCTTTCTTCCAAACTGTCTTTCAGTGGGTTGGGGCAGGCATACTCTTTGACAAGTTTTGGACGTGCGGTGGCTTTTTCGAGCGACTTGGCAATGTGTATGACTGCGAAGCGTTTGGTTTATAGTGCATCATATAATTGACCTCCTATTTTTAATTCTTGTGGTATAATTGGTTTTATTTCTGTCAAGTTCGATTTATAACGTACTTCTGATACTTTGTACGGAATATTTATTTTTTCAATCTTAGAAATGTCCTGATGTTTATAAAACTCTAAAGAATTTTTAGCTAAATCATAATCGAACTTTATTTTAATTGATTGTTCTATCGTATTACCAAGTGTCTTACTTACAATAAGAAAGAGTTTTTCAATTAATTCATTTTCTGTTATATTTCCTTTAATCGATAATAATAAATTTTCAATACTTCTTCCTCGTACTTTCTGCTTGGTAAATAAAGAAGCAACTACAACTTGATTATTTTCTGTTGGATTTAACTGTTCAGATGAAAAAATATGAATACGTTCAAAATTACTATTACTTTTTACTTCTAATTTTTCATTGCCAGCGTTAAAATCAAATTTCTCAGAGGGTTTACAATGCCAATAATTAAGCAATGTTTCTGGATTATTACTTGTTTCAATAACTAATAATTCTGACCAAAGTCCTTGTACTGTTTTTGTGGGTGTTTCTGAAAGTGTACGAAAGATTTCAACCAAATTATTAAATGAATTATATACTTCTTTTTGTGTTGGATTTAATGACAAAGACTTTATTAGCGTTTCTGCTATTCCTAAAAAGTATTTTTGCAAGTAGCTCTGATTACTCTTAAATACAATTACCGAAAATTCAGCAAATTTTACTGTGCTATTTTCTGAAATTTTACATTCAAGATTATGAGTTAATTCAAGATATTTTAGTCGTATATTCTTTTTTGATAAATGAGTTCCATCAATTAATGATGAAATTAAAATGACAGGAAATCCCTCATTATTTATTGCAACTTTTGCATATGAATAATCATCCAAAGTCGAAGCGTTGAATAAATTACGATTACTTGCTGATGGCAAGTTTAGCTCTGAAAAAATGTCAATTAATTTCATATATTTTCAGGTTGTCTAATTATGTCTTTTCCAATATTTTCAGGTATCCAAATAGCAAGGCTTAAAACATCTTGATATAACTGATTTCCATCTTCATCATATATATCTTCACCCGAAGTATCAGTTAAGTTTAAACGATGAATTTGAATTGATACCTTATCATTGTCTTTTATATTTCTATCTCCGACATAAACTTCTCCTTTCAGATATTTACCATTTTTTGTGGGCTGTTCACCTTGAAACAATTGCTGAATTTCATCATTCCTATTTAATCTACGTTTTCTGATTGTTTGTTGTATATTATTATTTTGAATATCAGAACTCATTAGGAAAACAAAACAAGTTTCATCGGGATTATCTTTAAGATAATTGCTTAAAATTCCACGTAAACTTGAAAAAGTTTGGCTATCTGTTTCTTTTGTAAATTTTAATCGATTTAATAAATACTGAAGAGTATCCGAAAGAGACAGTTCTGCAACTAAATGTTTCTGTAAATCTGTACGCTCTACGTGCCCAGTATTAGTTCTAAAATCTGCTAAGTACTTCTCTGTAAAATCCTTTGCAATATTTTGGTTTGCTATAATCAAATTATCTGTATCGTGTGGTGCTTTAATTGAAAACCATTCAGAACCAAAATAGTCACGGTCTAAACCATCAAATAAAATATTTGGTCTTGTTAATCTTAATATTTGGTCTAAAACAACTTCTCTATCTCAATCATTTAAATGTTTATTATTTACATCATATTCTTCTAACCTTGCACGTACATCTTCTTCGTGTTCAATAATAGCTCTATAAGCATCAATATTTGGCTGGTCTAACCAAACTCTGCAAAAGCCTAAGTATGAACCTTTATAGCCAAAAAACCTTGCTCTTTGTAATGTTGTATCTACTTGACCTGTTGCTAAGTTTCTTGGCATATATGTTACAGTTAGACCTTCTACTGTAAATCCTCTTGACATTGCTTGTCCACCAACCAAGATGTGAGAATAGAAATCACTCCATCTGATTTCTGGTGTTCTTCCTCTACTTGCATTTACTTCAATAATCCTTGTGTTTTTTATCGCGTGAATTAGCCGATTTCCTGTAAGTGTTTCAAAAGATGGCAATTCTTCTCCAACTGTCAATTGTAAATCTCTGTATGCTTCTTGAAACTCAAGAAGAAGTTCTCTTTTTTCTTCTACATCATTGCTTTGCAAAAGTCTTTTCCAACTTTCAGTAACATTTCTAATCCAACTAAAGAAAATATTTTGAGAATTTGTTAATCTTGATGGGTGAACCATCATTGAACGATTACGTTGGTCTTTTTTAATTTCTCCAGCAACTACACCAAGAAAATACGTTTTCAAAGCAAAAAGTAAACTTTCAGGTGGTTCGTGAATAGGATTGTGATTAGTCGGAATTTCGTCATTTGGTATCCTATTTATTAAATGTGAGTTTTGCGTAAAAAACTCATTTCCTCCAGTATAACCAGTACCTGGCGTTAATAATTTTATGAAATTCGGGGATATTCTCTCCATTATATTAACGAAAAGATTGGCTTGTGGTGTTGCTGTATATTGTAAAAATGTATGATGTGGAAAAATACTTCTCAATTCATTTATTCTCCGATAGATTGTAGAAGCTTCTCCTTCGTTTACATCTGCACCATCACGAGCATTAGCCCTACCACGTGTATTTAAACTTGCTTGGTCACTTTCATCATCAATAATTAATGTAGGAACACCTTGTAAATTAAGACCACTTAGAACACTCGTCAGGTTTCTTAACCTACTTCCATTTTTCATTACGGTTAACAAAATAGTAGAGCAATCTTCTTTTTGAAAAGTTGTATCAGCCCATTGTTCCAACTTCATTTCTATAGTATCTCTATCTTCCTGCGTACCTGCATTTTTGATTATTGACCATTTTCTATCATAACGTGTGTCAATCCTTAAATCACTTTTCATTCTTTCATATGATTGCTCCGAAAGAGCGGTAGAAGTTCCAGCTATTACAATCACAATTTGATAATGATTATCATTTGCTAAGGCAGAAAGAGACGTGAAAGAAAGTGTTTTGCCACTCTGAACATAACCAATAACTAATCCTGTATCAACATTAGTTTCTTCTTCTGGATTACCACACATTTCAAGAATGCGATAAGTTTCATCAATTACTCTATCACCAACCTCATTAATACTATTTGTAACATCAACAAAACCTTTCTTTTTTATTAATGAATAAATTTCTTCTCCTGTAAATGGTTTCCATTTAGCATTATTGTCATTTTTTGCTCCTGTTATTTCAACTGTTTCTGCCATAGTAATTCTTATTGAGTATTTGAAATTTTTGTAATTAATTCGTTGAAATTTCTACGTATTTCACCTTGTGTTTTTGCCCCGCTTTCTTTGGCAATAATTTCAGCTAAACCTAAGGCAGCAGCCATTCTAAGTATCGGTTCAATTTTTGAATTGTCAGTCCCAGCAAATTGTATCATAAACGGATGTGTGAGTGATAGTCTTATTCCAACTTGTCTACTTGATTTGTCTGTTTTTTTATTTTTTATTAGATGATTTCCAACTTCTATTAATTCGTTTAAAGAAGGGTCGTAGGAAAGTTCAATGGAAATATTCCAATCAATTTTATTAAAAATAACACTGAATTCTTTTTGGATTGCTTTCTCTGTATGAGCTAAAGGTTTTTCTTCTTCCTCAACCTCAGGCTTGTTAAAAGTTTCCTCAATTGCTTTTGGGGCATTATCTTTTAAGTCAGAAACCGTTTTATCTAAAGCTTTTGAACCTGAATTTTTGTAATCTTTCTCAGTAGCTCTTACTCTGTAATTTTCAGCTTGTTGTAACAATGAAAATTCATCAGAACTTATATCATCTTTCAGAAGTCTAAGAAAGATTTCAAGATTTTCATCCCATTGAATACCCTTTTTTGTAAAAGAGACATCAAATCCGTTCAGATGCAACTCACCAAAAACTCTTTGATAACGATAACTATTTGGTGCTCCAAATATAAAATCAGGTCTAAAACCGTTATCAAAACTACCTTCAATTACTCGTCCTCTGCGAAATAATGCAAAACCAGCTTCGTTTGTAGATGCTTTTTCTCTAATTGCAACAAAACCGTGTACGCTTAAATTCTCATCAATATCAAAATTAATTTCCTTTTTCCATTTTATTGGTTCGCCAACAGGTGAATATGGTTTTTGTTGAAATCGTTCTGTTAAAATTTTGGGTTCAACATATTTTAATTCTGTATTATCAACAGTTAATTTCAATACTCCTTTTCTAATAAACTCTCTGTAAATGCTTGTCAGATGTGATTTAACTTTACCAAGACCTTTTCTTCTTGGCATTTTATTAACTTGTTGTAATTCAATTATCGTGTAATGATTATTCGTATCTGTTGGATTAGTCGCATATTCCAATTCTTCAATTTTATCTTCAAAAATTTTGTTCATATCGAACGTGACAGTTTTCTCAAATCCCTCACCTAAAGCAGTAGTTCTAACAATCCAAAAATCGGAAAACCAACAAGCAGCAGACTTCATCCCCATTCCAAATTCTGACAATCCAGATGTGTCAGAAGGTATTTCAGCGGCTCTAAAAGCTCTTGCATAATTTTCCTCTTCAATTCCTGCGGCATTATCTCTAATTGTAATCTTGCTTTCGGGGTCATTAATTTCGATTAAAACTTCTAATTTAAAATCATCCCCGTGTAAAGATTTTAGCTTTTCTTCATTTTCTTGATAACTTGCAATTGCATTATCTACAAATTCAGCTAATGCAAACCAAGTTTCATATTCCAAAAATTTTAGAACTGAAAGAATTGAAACATTTGGTCGTATATTTACCTTATTATTTTTCATACTGTATTATCTTGTCCTCTATGCTTACACTTTTACCATTTATATTTTTTATTGTTTTTCCATTAAGAGGTTTAATAGGTTCTTCAATAAGTTGTTCTGCCACTAATTTTACAATATGAGAATTGACAGCATTACCTAATGCTTTGAAAGCTGCATTATCATTTGGGGGCAATATTAACCCTTCCAATGATTGTAGTTTCAGCCCTTCTGTCTTAGTTAAATATCTATTTTCCCAACCTAAAATGGGTCTTTGTGTGTTTGTACAAACTAAAGAAGGAAAAAAATTAACTTTCTTAACTCTAATTCCAGATGCTCTAAACTGTAAAATATAATTGTTAATTATTCTCTCACTATCTCCGACATTCCACTCTAATTTTTGCCAACTCTGCGATGGTAATTTTGATATTTCTTTTACAATGTCTTTAATATATCTCTCATTTTTAAGATAAAATTCTCGATTATATTTTATGTAACGTTTTTTCCAGTCAGGAAACTTCCTTTTGACCCTTGCATAACTTGGTAAATTCGCAAACTGTTCTTTTCTTGTTATGCCCTTTAAACTTACCCCAAAATTCCCTTTATATCCTTCAAGTTCTTTTTTTGTCATTCTATGAGGATAGGTTTCTTCGTATGGATAAGTTGCACCGAACTCCATTCCCCAAATTGGAAATCCAGGTATTTTTGTTTCTTTTGGTATTCTATCAATAAATTCTTGCCATAGTTTTATACATTCTTGGTTGGCTTTTGGCAATTCCTTTATTCCTTTCGGATTTTCCTCAATGAATTGCTGGATTTCAACTGTTTTAGATTTTTGGGTGTCTATTTTTTCAAAACTGAAATGAGACAATCCATCTAATGAGCCTACAATAAAAATTCTTTTTCGGTGCTGAGGAATACCAAAATCCTGTGGTGAGTATATCTCGTGTTCAACTTCGTAGCCTATCCTATCTAACTCACTTTTCATATATTTCCAAGTTTCCTCGTTATCGTGTTTGGCAATAAAAGGTACATTTTCAAGAATAAAATATTTTGGTTTTCTATGTTCTAAAATTTTTACAATTTCATCAAATAAAGTTCCTCTATCATCTTCACGTCCTAATTGATTTCCTGCTTTTGAAAATGGTTGACAAGGAAATCCAGCACATAATATATCGTGTTCAGGAATTGTATTAATATCCTTTTCAAGTACTTTTTTAATGTCTCCGTGTACTTCTATTCCCCAGTTCTCTTGATAAACTTCTCTTAATGCAGGGTCGAGTTCACTAACAAAAACACATTCGTGTCCAAGTTCGTGCAAAGCTTTATGAAAGCCTCCAAGTCCTGCGAATAAGTCAATAAATTTCATTAATAATTTATATTATAGTTTATATTTCCAATTTTCTTAAATGTCTCATAGTTTCTCTTTCTACTTGTTCAAATTCTGGTAGATTTTGAATTTGTTCTTTCATAGATTTTTGCCAACGAGCCTTATATTGCGGTAATCGTTGCTCTAATTTTACAAAAAAATCTTTTGGTTTTACCTCTTTACTTTCACATTTTGCAATAAACTCATTAATAAAAAAATCTATTTCTAATCCATTAATTTCAAGCAAATACCATATATCATAAAAATCTCGTGCTTGCATTCTTTGTATAATAGAACGAAGTTTTTCGACAAGAATTTCTTCAAGAGTGTAGCACAGTAATTTGTGTTCTTCTTGGTCAGTGTAAGTTAAAAAAACAAGTTTATTGATTGGTTCAAATTGTAATTCTTCACTTTTTGAAATATCAACTTTTACACTTTTATGTGCTCCCATTCCTCCAAGAGGACCAACATAGCTTATATAAAAATTAATTCCTCCATCTTCGTGTTCGTTATTGTCAATTATTTCTAATGGAATATTTGCTTCTTCTTTTACATACTCAAACACTTCATTGAAATAATCAAAGATTTGTTGATTTGAAATATTATTATTCAACAATGTAAAGTCAAGGTCTTCTGAAAATCGATAATCTTCAAAATACACTTTCTTTAAAACTGTACCACCCTTAAAAACAATAGCTTTTGATAATTCACTATGTTTAGCCACAGCTTGCAAAATCCAAGACAAAATGTAATCTTTTTCAATTTGCTGGTCACGAACACCTACTGCTCTGGCTTTCTTTTGTATTTCCCCTGGCTTTATCACGTATAAATTGCTGTTTTAATAGTTTCTAATTCAATATTTTGTTGAATACTCCATTTTGTTTTTATTTTTCCTGATTTTGGAAGTTCAGTATCTAAAAGCACAACGGAATTTGTTTTTAATTTTTGTAAATCTTCAATTATTGTTGTTTCAATTTTTAATAATTCTAAAATAAATCCAAGTCGTTTTATAACTGCTTGCGAATTAAATTTAATAGCATATTCTAATAATATATTAAACCTTATTTTATTGCGAGAGATATAAATTGCTCGTGCTATTTCAACAATTCCTCCTGAATAATCAGGTTTAAATAAACAATCAATTATTGTTTTTTCAAGGTCAGAACAAGCAACTTTATTAAAATTGTCTATCCAAATTTTCTTTGTTCCAAAGAAATGTTTTTCGTTATGATAGATAAATTGAAAAGGAACATCTTTAACTTTAATTGTTGATGGTCGTATTTGTTTTGAAACTACAATTTGTTCTTTTAATGATGGTTGAGTAATTAAATTATGTATTTGTAATGCAGAATAATAAGCTATGTAATATTTTGCATCTTGCACCAAATATTCTGCTAACAAATGCCAATCAGGCATAAATGTTTCAGCATTTTGTTCATATGGAATGACATAATATAATCCACGCTTAACCCTCATTAAAAGTCCTCTGCGTGTCATATCACTGAGTAATTCTCTTAATGCACTATCGTTTGATTTAGGTAATGCTTTTTTTGCAAGTTCATAATCAAAACAATGCCTGTCCTGTTCATTAAAAAATGTCAAGATTTCGTTAGACTGCTTTGATATGTACTTATTTTTCATAGTTAATTTATCAGTTTATAACTGCCTGCAAAGATATAAAACATAATTTAATTTTTTTGTAAAAACTAAATAAAAACATTAATCATAGTTTAATTGTCAGATTTAACCTTATTTATTTACTATAAACAATCTCTGTGTTGAGCGTTGGCAAAAAATAGCTCTTTTGGTTTTTAATGTTGGCTTCTTCGTGTGTCGGCAAAAAACCAAATGTGCTATTTGTGCGTGGAGCTCTTATCTCAATTTTCATATGCAATTTTTCTTTCCTTGTATTGGCTACAACGGTTTAGGGTTATGATTTCGTTGCTGAAAATCCGCTAGGATTTTCGGGCTAGAAATCAGGTTAAATATACAGAAAGTTTGTCGGACTTTCACCAAACCCAGCAATGAATTATACCCATTGTTGCCCACAGTATTTTATTTATCGGAGAATAACAATCTTTTTTCTAAAGGTTTAAAATCATTTTCATTAGGATAAAGTTTGGTCATAAACTCAAAATATTTTTCAACTTGGATTCCTTTATCTCCTAAATCAGTTGTGTAAAAAGTCAAAGTATCTTTTTGACTTATAACTTTATAAATCCATTGATATTTATTTCCTTCTTTGATTCGGTCAATTTGTTCATAAAAATGCTTTTCAAATTCATTATTTTTATTGTTTAAAATAATCAAGTTGAAATTTTTCTTAAGAATTGGCTTTTGATTTTCAAGTTCAGAATATCGTTTCTCAGTTGTTAAAAGTTGTATTTTATCATTTAATCGAGTTATAGTTAATTCATCAACACGTATCCAATTTTCCATTGTTAAATTCACGATTATTTTCAACGTGTCTTTATCGGTCATTTTTGAAGTGAAAATATTTAAATTTTCGGTCAAATTAAGTTCTGAAATAAATTGTTCAACTTTCTTTTCAGGTTTAAGTTCCGATTTGCAATTAATTAATAAAATAAGAGTAAATGTATATAATAATATATTTATAATTTTCTGTTTAATCATCATTTTTCATATTGTGGGCAACGAGTTTGTATAAGATTTGTGCGACCTAAAATCCGCAGGATTTTCGGTTTAAGCAAATCGGTTTGTTAAAATGTTTATCGTTTAGTTTCAAATCAAATTTAAGCATAAATTTTATACGGTGTTGTACACCGTTTTTATTCCTTAAATCTCCAATAGTCAACAACAACATCTATTTTAATTCATTTGTTTTCCATAAACAAGATAAAATTCAGACGCTTGTCTTACAGTTTCTGCATCCATTTTGTCCTCTTTTTGGTCTATTTGCTTTAATAACTTAATTCCGTCATAATAGTATTCACTATTTACAATCGTGTCAGTTCCAGTTTCGTTTAATTCCACAATTTTGGCAAAAGTCAGACTATCTTTTTTGAAATAAAATTCATAATTCGCTGGTGATTGATTTGGTTGTCCAACTTCTACAATTATTCTATAAATTTCTCCGTTGTTGTCAGTCAGTTCATAAATTGAAACTCCACCAACAATTTCGCCATCCAAGTCTTCCGTATTAAATTCTGTTATAGATTCTGACAAATCTTTTCGGTTATCAATTTCAGTCACGTATTTTTCAATTTCAGACAATGTTTTGTCATTTCCACAACTGATTAGAAATCCGATTATTAATGTTATGTAGATAGTTTTTCTCAAATGGTGTACAACGG
>Ga0256834_1002978_pt1 | contig 10344 bp, 4 predicted proteins | sample 4281140metaG_FD_190536 | JGI IMG/M metagenome (GOLD analysis project Ga0256834, IMG submission 190536) | Hydrothermal vent microbial communities from East Pacific Rise, Pacific Ocean - 4281-140 | ecosystem: Environmental > Aquatic > Marine > Hydrothermal vents | place: Pacific Ocean: East Pacific... | reverse complement strand
TCCCCGAAACCCTGAATCTAGAAAACAGCCCCGAACCATCACAATCCGAAACATCCGGTCAACCAACCGGACAAACCGAAAACACATCCCCCGAAAATCACGCACAAGAAGCCTTTTTCAGTGTGCAAATACAAAGCAGTTCTAAAAAAATCCCGCTCAAACCGGACCGTTTCAACGGACTTTCAAATATTTTTTCCAAAAAAATGGGAAAAACCTACAAATATTTTTACGGAAAAACCACTTCACTCGACCAAGCCAAAAAATTGCTTCGAACCGCCAAAAAAGCAGGTTACCGCGATGCTTTTATCGTAGGATTTATTAACGAAAAAAGAGTATCTGTTGCAAAAATCATAAAACATCTTGCAAAAAACCGATAAAAACACAAGCCGTATGTGGTTTTTGTTGTTAAAAATGAAAATATTTACTTAAAAACAAATGAATTAATTTTGTAACCCAAAATCAATATATGAAAATGAGAAAATTACTCTTGATATTTATCTTGGCTGCCCTTTCAACATTCGGCTTACAAGCTCAGCCGGTCAACGACAACTTTACCGGAGCGTATGACGTTACGTCGCTCATCAACTCATGCTCCGACGTGGGAATTTACACCACCGAAGACGCCACGGCCGACCTGAACGCCGCATCCTGTTGGAACACGGCGCCCAATTATAACGTTTGGTTCAAATTCCAGGCCCCGGCAAGCGGAAGAATCCGTGTGGAAGTAAAGCGGGGCGGAGTGTACGGAAACATCCGCGAAGTCAACGCCGCCATTTGGGAAAGCAACGGCACCACCGAAGTGGCCTGTAACGTGTACGTTTACGAAGAAGACAATGTGGTGGTGCAATCCCTGTCGTTAACGCCCGGTCAATGGTACTATATTTCCGTTGATAACGACAACGTCTTTTCGCAAGGTACTTTTACCCTCTGCCTCGACGACGACGTGGACTACGACTTTTACGAAGGTGCCGTGGATTTGGACGGTATTATGAACAACTGTAGCGCTCCCGCCGCATACACTACCGTAGGCGCTACCTCCGACCGCAACCCCGCAAGCTGTTGGAACACCTTACCCAACTACAACCGTTGGTTTAAATTCACCGCTCCCGCCACGGGACAAATCAAAGTGGAAGTGAAAAGAGGGGGCACACAAGGCGACATCAGAAATATCAACGTCGCCATCTGGGAAAGCGACGGCACCACCGAAGTAGCCTGTAAACGCTACATCTACAGCGAAGACAACGTCATCGTCCAAAGCCTCAATCTCACGCCGGGACAAACCTATTACATCTCGGTGGACAATGCTTCCGGACTGCGGCGCGGCGCATTCACCATCTGCCTGCAAGATACGGTGGACTACGACTTTTACGAAGGCGCTTACGACGTAACTTCGTTCATCAACGGATGTTCTCCCGACGCCGCCTATACCACCCACGGATACACGGCCGACAAAAACGCCGCCTCTTGCTGGGACGCTTCGCCCAACAACAACGTATGGTTCAAATTCCAAGCCCCGGCCAACGGGAACATACGTATCGAAATCAAACGCGGCGGTGCGCAAGGTACCATCAGAAATCTCAACGCCGCCCTTTGGGAAGCCGACGGGACAACCGAACTGGCTTGCGCCAGGTATGTGGACCGGTATGACAACATCGTATTGCAAAAACCCGGTTTAACTCCCGGACAATGGTATTACATATCCGTGGATAACTCCAACCTCACCTATTCGGGCAGTTTCACCCTTTGCCTCTCCGACCAATTGGATTACGATTGGTATGAAGGGGCATACGACATCACGGGACTGATGGGCGGATGTAGCGACCTGGAAGCATACTCCACCGTCGGCGCCACTCCCGACCGTAACGCCGGCTCGTGCTGGAATGCTTCGCCCAATTACAACAGGTGGTTTAAATTTCAAGCCCCCGCCACCGGACAAGTACGCATCAGAGTGGAAACCACCGCTCACTTGGGTACCATCCAAAACATAAATGCCGCCATCTGGGAAAGCGACGGAGTAACCGAAGTGGCGTGTAACCGTTACATCGACCCCGACGACCGCGTGGTCATACAAGCCGTAGGCTTGACTCCGGGACAATGGTATTACCTTACCGTGGACAACTACAATGCCGACGCCCGGGGCACCTTCACCCTGTGTATTTACGACAATGTGGATTACGACTTTTACGAAGGCGCTTACGACGTCTCGAGCCTGATAAACACCTGTAGTAACAACGCCGTTTATTCCACCAAAGGCGCCACGGCCGACCGGGTTGCAGCCTCCTGTTGGGACGCCGCTCCCTATTATAACCGTTGGTTTAAGTTTACCGCTTCTACCAATGACATCACCGTAACCGTTCAATCGGGCGGAAGCCTCGGTACGCTCCAGCGTATCAATTTGGCCTTGTGGGATTCGGACGGCGTTACCGAATTGGCCTGCGCCCGGTATATCAACCCCGACGATACGCAAGTAAGCCTTTCCTACAACGGACTCACGCCCGGAAATGTTTATTACATTACGGTGGACAACGGAACACCCGAAAGCAGGGGAACCTTTACCTTATGTTTGGAAAACAGTTCGATGGTGTGGACAGGCAACGTAGATACCGACTGGAGCAATCCGGGGAACTGGCGACCGGAAGCCACGCCCACCGCCGACGATACCTGTATTATCCCTACCGAACCCGAAGGAAGAAACTTTCCCGAAACCAATGAAAACGGGCAAGGGGTATGCAAAAATCTCATCATTTATCCCGGTGCTTACGTTTTGGTTCCCGACGGAAACAGCCTCATCATTGATAAAAATTTGGAAATCAAGGCGGATGTCAATAAAACGGGGGCCATCATCGACCTCAATCCCACCGGACAAATCAGTGTAGGGTCCAAAGCCACCTGCCAAAGATACATTAAAGCCAATAACGACTATCATTACGTATCCAGCCCCATACCGGGACTTGCCGTAGAAGATGCATTCGCTCCGGCAGCCTATCGATACTATTTCGACGAACCTTCGGGCGCTGACAACCAAATGGACGGTTGGATGTGGGCCTCGGGTCCCATTCAAGTAGCCAGAGGATACGCCTTGTATAACGGCTCGGACTATATGCTTAACTTTGTCGGTGATGACATCCATTCCGGAACCTACTCCATCAACGTCACCCTGACCGACGGCTTGGAAATCCCCGAAAATGAAGGATATAATTTGGTGGGAAATCCCTACCCTTCCGCCATCGATGCCAACGCTTTTATCGATGAAAACATTTCGGTAATCGAAGGAACACTCTATTTTTGGAACGATGCCGACGGTGACGGCGTTTTCGAACATGAAGATTACGCCACTTGGAACGGTTCCGGGTCAACGGGCGTAGGCGGAGGACAGCGCCCCAACGGAAAAATAGGCTCCAACCAAGGTTTTATGGTAAAATCCCATGTAGCCTCGGGAACCGTGTATTTTAAAAATTATATGCGCGACCGGGAAAACACGCAATTTTTCCGTCCCTCAAACAACGTGTTGCGCCGTATCCGGGTTCAAGTGAACAACGACAGATATTTCAGTGAAACCCTTATCGCTTTCCGTGATGACGCCACCTCGGGCTTCGATCTGCGTTACGACGGAAGAAAACTGCTGACCAACGGACACTTGAACTTATACACCAAAACCGGTAACACCGTATTGGCCATTCAAAGTTTTAACGAAGACACCCTGCACCGGGGCGTTCCCGTAAGCATACCGCTTCATTTGCAAGTAGGACAAGCGGGACAATATGTGTTTTCCGTAAATATGTTCGAACAACTCGACGAATTTTCCGTCATCTTGCGTGACCACCGCTTGCAAGCGGATATTCCCTTGGAGCCTTACACTTCCTACCGTTTTTATTCGGAAGCCGGACAATTCGACGACCGGTTTGAACTCATATTCAGCCGGCGTCCTTTGAAAAACAAGCATCAAGTTAAATGGGTGGAAAATATTTTCCCCAACCCGGCCGACGATATCATCCGGTTGCGTTTCGGTTCGGAACTTTCGGGACATCTTCAAATTATCGATTTGAGTGGAAAAATCATCGAAGAACTCGAGTTCGAGCCAACCGACCGTATGGAAATTCCGGTTTCGGATCTCTCCAAGGGCGTTTATATTCTTCGCATTCACTCGGCCAATCAAACCAAAGAATATCAGTTTATCAAAAAGTAATAACGGTAAAAGAACAGTTCGACAAAGCCGCCTGCGGGCGGCTTTTTTTACGGGCAAAATACCTATCTTTGTCGAAAAAGGCATTATGGCAAAATTCACCTACTCGGAAAAGAAAGACACGCGTTCGGGATTCGGAGATGCGCTGTTGGAATTGGGGAAAACAAATAAAAACATCGTAGCGCTTACGGCCGATTTGGCCGGTTCGTTGAAGATGAACGCCTTTGCCAAAGCATTTCCCGAACGTTTTTTCGATGTAGGTATTCAAGAGGCCAATATGATGGGTATGGCTGCGGGCCTTACCCTTGAGGGAAAGATTCCCTTTGCCGGCACTTTTGCCGAATTTGCCTCGGGGCGTGTATATGACCAAGTGCGTCAAAGCATCGCCTATTCGGAAAAAAACGTAAAAATCGCCGCTTCACATTCGGGTTTGACCGTAGGAGAAGACGGCGCCACGCATCAGGCATTGGAAGATATCGGAATGATGAAGATGCTCCCCGGAATGACCGTAATCAATACCTGTGATTATAACCAAACATATCAAGCCACCCTGGCGGTTGCCCGGTACAAAGGTCCCGTTTATTTACGGTTCGGACGTCCGAAAGTGCCCAATTTTACTCCTTCGGATATGCCTTTTGAAATCGGGAAGGCTTGGCTGATGCGAGAAGGTGCCGACGTAACGCTTATCGCTACGGGGCATTTGGTTTGGGAGGCGGTAGAAGCTACCGAAAAGTTGGAAGCCGATGGTATTTCCGTCGAACTTATTAACATTCATACCATAAAACCTTTAGACCAGGCGTCCGTATTAAACTCCGTCAAAAAAACCGGAGCGGTAGTGACCGCCGAAGAACACAACCGGCTGGGCGGACTGGGCGAAAGTATTGCCGGCTTGTTGGCCAAACATTATCCCGTTCCGCAAGAATTCGTAGCGGTGGACGACCGGTTCGGCGAATCGGGTGAAGGATTTGAACTGATGAAAAAGTTCGGTCTGGATGCCGAAGGTATTTACAAAGCGGTGAAAAAAGTTTTGGAACGGAAGAGATAATCATGGCGAAAATTTCATTCGACCGGTGATAATGAGGATAGCGCCCGTAATAGTCAGCAGGCCTCCTATCAATTGAACCGTTGTGGGAAAATTTCCGAAGAACAAATAGGAACCTGTCAGAACAAACAATCCTTTGGTGGTTCCCAGCACCGATTTTTTGGATATTTCGATGTATTTCAAAGCATAAAGCGAAGCTATAACCGTGAGGAAAGGGCCGAGAAAGGCGCCTATCAAGACGTTGTAAAACGCTTTTTTCGGAATAAGAAAACTTTGATCCGCCAGCCATAAGTTAATCAGGAAAAAAACGGTCAAAAAAATAACCCTGTTGACCGTTAACACTACCGGTGAAAGGCGTTTTACAAATTTTTTTAACAACACGGTATTAAAAGCAAATATAACGACCGAAAGCAATACGTATTGACTGCCGTAGATAAACATTTCGGATAATTTCACTCCGCCTTTGTAACTGATAAGCACGGTACCGGTCAAAGTGATTACAATGCCCAAAAACTCTTGCAAATTGATTTTTTCTTTGAGCAATAACACCCCCAACAGGACTACAAAAACCGGCGAAAGATTATTTAAAAACGAAACCACGGCGGGATTTTCCACACTGTGGATGGCTTTGAAAAAGAAATAAGTTCCGGCCAGTTCCATAAAGCCGTTTAAGATTAAAATTTTGTATTCATATCGTCCGAAAGATTTATAAATCCTAAACGACCGGGTTAGCGTTCCGTATAAAAGGATGTAAATTCCGCCCGTAAAAAACCACCAAAATCCGAATTGCGGAAAGCTCGTTTGATTCATTACGGCTTTGCTGAAAATATAGACATTCGAAACGGCCAATACGGCTACAAAAGTCCACAAATACCCTTTTGTCCTGTCGCTAAATTTCATATTTCATACATTTTTCCCGCCAAATCCAAGATAAATGCAAAATCTCTGGCGGTATCCTTTAGGGACTTGAACCGTCCCGACACTCCGGAATGTCCGGCATTCATTTCGGTATGGAGCAATATGAGCGAATCGCCCCGGTTGTATTCACGCAATTTGGCCACCCACTTGGCGGGTTCCCAATATTGCACTTGCGAATCATGAAATCCGGCGGTAGCCAATATGTTAGGATAGGCTTGTGCTACAATATTATCGTAAGGCGAGTAAGATTTGATATAATCGTAATATTTTTTTTCGTTCGGGTTTCCCCATTCGTCGTATTCACCCGTGGTAAGCGGAATGTTTTCGTCCAACATGGTAGTCAAAACATCCACAAAAGGGACTTGCGCTACGATTCCTTTAAACAATTGCGGTGCCATATTGGCCACGGCACCCATTAATAAACCGCCTGCCGAACCACCCATTGCGTAAAGTTTTTCCGGCGAAGTAATGTTTTCGGCTATTAAATACCGGGCCGCATCGATAAAATCGTAGAAAGTGTTTTTCTTTTTCAACAATTTTCCTTCTTCATACCACTTTCTTCCCAAATACTCCCCTCCCCTAACGTGTGCAATGGCAAAGACAAAACCCCGATCAAGCAGTGAAAGCCGGTTATGACTGAAATTGTCGTCCACCGTGATGCCGTAAGCTCCGTAAGCGTAAAGCAACAGCGGATTGTTGTCGTATAAGCGTAGTTTTTTATGCCATACCAACGAAACGGGTATCCGGGTTCCGTCTCTTCCCGGCGCCCACAAGCGAAGCGAACGGTAATTTTCTTTATCAAATTTTCCTCCGGCTACTACGTCTTCTTTCAATATTTCTTTTTTCTTGGCATCCACATCATATTCCAGCACACTGGCCGGAGTGGTCAGCGAATTATAAACATAGCGCACTTTTCTGCTGTTTATTTCGGCATTGATGTCTAAATATACCGTATAGGTTTCTTCGGGAAAATCAATATAAAAATCTTCTTTTTTGTCCAAACTCAAGATACGCAACCGGGTTAATCCGTTGTTTCGTTCGGTTAAAGCGATAAAATCCCTGAAAATTTCGAGTTCTTCGATCAGGGTTTCTTCCCGGTGAGGTAAAAACACTTCCCATTCCTTTTCTTTTGCGTTCAAACGTCCTTTTAAAATTTTATAATTGGGTGCATTTTCATTGGTAACCATGAGAAATTCGTCCTCACGCAAGTGGTAAGGATAATATTCCACGCCTTTTATTCTTTTTTTCAACAACCGGAAGGTCATATCCGGGCGGTCCGAGAAAATGTACCGGTATTCGGTAGTGGTATTGGCCGAAATGACCAAAAAGATGAATTGTTCGGATTTGCTTTTGGAGATGTGAATGTCGTATTCGGGGTCGGTTTCTTCGTAAATCAAAACATCATTTTCGGGGGCGGTACCTAAGGTATGTTTGTATAGCCTGTAGGCACGCAAAGTTTCGGGATGTTTCACCACATAGAAAAAAGTCCGGGAATCTTGCGCCCATACGCCGGTTCCGGTTGTGTTTTTTATGACTTCGTCATAAACTTTTCCTGTTTTCAGGTCTTTGAAGCGGATTTCGTATAAGCGTCTTCCCTGCATATCTTCGGTAAAAGCCAACGTAGTATCGTCGGGGGTGATTTTCAAAGCACCGAGTTGGTAAAAATCCTTCTTCGCACCTCTTATATTGGCATCGAAAAACGTTTCTTTTTGATTTTCCGTTTTCCATCGTAGAAACACGGGAAATTCTTTTCCTTTGGGATACCGGACTTGATAATAATAATCCTTATACCTGTAAGGAACACTTTCGTCCTCGTCTTTCAATCTGGCTTTGAGTTCTTCAAACAATGTATTCCGAAAACTTTCGACATCTCGGGTAACGCGGGCAAAATATTCGTTTTCGGCCTCCAAATGCTTGCGCACTTCGGGACGCTCCCTTTCACGCATCCAATAGTAATAATCCACCCTAAGATCATCGAACTTTATCAGTTTTTCGGGAATTTTCTTCGGTACCGGCGCTTGTAATCCCTTTCGCATATTTTTTTCCTGCAAAGGTAGAATTTTCCGCCTAACAAAAACCCGGCCGCCGTTTTTAGGAATAATTTTTGCGGCGGACATATATTAAAAAATCCCTAAACGGAAGAAATATTAAAAATATAATCCTTACTTTTGTAATCGCCAGCATTAAAAAAATTTAATTTATGAGAAATTTTATTAGCATTCTTTTTATTCTATTGGTTGCCCATTCGTTTTCGCAACCCGCCCGTTATCCGCTTAAAATCAACAAAGTCATATTTGCCGAACCTATGCCGGATTCGTATGCTTTTTACAATTTGTCGGAAAAATTGGATGCGGCACGCTTGAACGATGCCCCTTATCGATTCGAGAGGGTGTCGTCGGACATATTTTTACATTTTCCGGTTGACGAGCTGGGGCACTTCGAGAAGTTTGAAATGTTCAAAACCCGTTATATGGAAGCGGATTTGTCGTCCGAATATCCCGATATTCAGACCTTTGCAGGTAAGAGTAAAACGGGTAAGTTACTTTATTTGTCCGTAACGCCATACGGCATTCACGGGACGGTCCTTCGTCCGGGTCAAAACACCTTTTTGGTTAAACAATACGACCCTTCGCGTTGGATAGCATTCGACCGGGCCGAACAGCCGACCGAAGAAACTTTTATTTGTGAAACCCCCGAAGCGGAAGCCGGAACCTCTTCAAATTCCGACACACAAGCCAGGCCCTTGTTCTTTGACGGCATTATGCGCAAATACCGCTATGCCATATCCACTACCGGGGAATTCAGCCAATATCACTTAAACCGCTTGGGTATTCCGCCTTCCGAAACCGATGCCAATAAAAAGGCAGCCGTAATCGGCGAACTGGTAACCGCCATCACGCGTATGAACAGCGTTTATGAAAAAGATTTTGCCATAAGTCTGATGCTTGTAAATAACAATGACGCCATTGTCTTTTTGGATGCTTCCAACGATCCTTTCGATAACAACACTACAAGTATGGGTTCGCTTTTAAACGCCAATCAAAATACGCAAGACAATTATATCGGAAGTACCAACTATGATGTAGGGCAAGTTTGGTGCCAAGGCGGACTGCAAGGACTCGCTCAATTGGCCGTTGTTTGTTCTTCGGGGATGAAAGCGCGCGGAGCGGTTCGAGGCAGTTATCCCGAAACCGACAGGTTTATTATTTCCGTAGCTTCCCACGAATTGGGACATCAATTCGGTGCGCAACATGTTTTTTATAACAGTTGCGGAGGAAACCGTCAGGACGACCATGCCGTTGAAATCGGAAGCGGAACCACCATCATGGCTTACGCCGGAATATGTCCGCCCAACCTGCAATATTTCACGGACGACCGGTTCAATTATATTTCCATTAAAGATTTCAGAGCGAATCTTTTTGACACCGGAAGTTGTAGTCAAAACATTAATTTAAACAACCAAGCGCCTTCGGTCAACGCTGGCCCCGACCGGTATATTCCCAAGCAAACCCCCTTCGTTTTGACGGCCGTCGCATCCGACCCCGACGGTGATACGTTAACCTACGTTTGGGACGAAGAAGATATTCCTTCACACAATCAAAGTTCGCCACCGCAACCCACTTGGATCGACGGACCTATGTTTCGTCCCTATGCGGAGCGCACCGAAAATTACCGTTATTTTCCCAAATTGGACGATATCTTATCGGCCACCGGAAATAATCCTTCCACCCAGTGGGAAGTATTACCCTCGGTCGGTCGTTTATTAAAATTTAATGTCACCGTACGTGACCGGAACCTGCAAGGCGGGCAAACCATGAACGATGTAATTTACTTGGGTATCGACGCAAGTGCCGGTCCTTTTGTTTTTACTTCCCAAACTTCGGACGAGATATGGGCTGTCGGACAAACCGTTAACATCACTTGGGATGTGGCCGGAACCAACACGGGTAACGTCAACACGCCTTACCTGCACCTGCTATTGGCCAGGGACGGCAGGCATTTTACCGACACTTTAGCCGCACACATCGTCAATAACGGTTCATACAGTTTTACCGTCCCCGCCCACCTCAGCACACCCAACGGACGCATTATGCTTAAGGCCGACAACAATTACTTCTTTGCCGTTGCATTAGGCACCATTACCATAGGAAATTATCAGGAAACGTGTAACCATACGTTTACTTCAAGCCCTAACATCAGC
>Ga0256834_1002977_pt1 | contig 10344 bp, 10 predicted proteins | sample 4281140metaG_FD_190536 | JGI IMG/M metagenome (GOLD analysis project Ga0256834, IMG submission 190536) | Hydrothermal vent microbial communities from East Pacific Rise, Pacific Ocean - 4281-140 | ecosystem: Environmental > Aquatic > Marine > Hydrothermal vents | place: Pacific Ocean: East... | reverse complement strand
GTTTTCATTATTTTCTCCCTAGAAATAAAAGCGGGCCAGCAGCCCCCCTTTGCGCCACTTTATGAGCAAAAGCGTAGGTGATGTGCGCACCTCAAGTCAATTGATTTTTGAGGTGCGTGCCTCATATCACGTCAAATCAATGGGTTGGCATATTTTTATGGTTCTTTGGGGGCAGGTAACGGATCTATTCGGGCATATTTTCCCGCAAAGTGATCTCGATCCGAATCCGTTCCTGTGAGGCAATCGTACCCACCTGCTCGGCCCTTGCCCGCAAGATCCGGATAGAGCTGCGCACCAGATGGCCAACATCCTGCGTGATCACCGCATCCAGCGTGCCGTCAATCAGCCGCGCGCGGGTGTCAGGCGTCAGTTCGTGCCCGATGATCACCATCTCGGCGGCGCCACCCTCAGCCTCGATCGCTCGCATGGTTTCGCCAATATCGTGATGCATCAGATAGATGCCGACGACGGGTTTCTCGCCCTGCAAGGCCGTGTGGATAATCCGGGCGGTGCGCTGTGGGTCGCCATAGGTTTCCATCGTCGGGCGCACTGTCAGACGGTCCGCATATTTCGCCATGATCGCATCAAATCCCAGACGTCGCTCCTGACTGTCACGCGACTGGATTGTTTCGGTCAAAACCAGTACCACACCAGCCTTTGCACCGGTGAAGCGCGCCATCAACTGCCCCACTGTGCGCCCTGCCGCTTCGTTGTTTACCCCGACAAATAAGGTATTATCGGCGTTTGGCTGGTTGGAAACAAAGGCGACAACCGCAATCCCGCGATTGTCCAGCCGCGATATGGCATCGCGCACCTGCGGGCTTTCGGGGGCCATGATGGCCACGCCGTCGACTGTATCGGCCGACAGTTCGTCCAGTCGGGCGGCGATACGGTGCGGGTCATTGGCCGGCACCCTGATAACCGTCGCACTGGTGCGTTCGCTGTGCAGTGCATTATTGGCCTCGTTGATTGAATCGCGGATCAGATCAATGAATTCATCGTCATGGTCCGGCAGCAAAAATACCATCCGGTATTCCTTGCCCCGCGCCAGATTGGCGGCAGAAATATCCCGCACAAACCCGATATCCGCAATCGCGCGGGTCACACGTTCGACCGTCACCTTACGCACCCCGCTACGACGGTTCAGCACCCGGTCAACGGTTGCCAAACTGACGCCAGCGGCTTTTGCAAGGTCTTTGGTTGTCGGTCTTGCCATGTGGTCTCCGCTTGGGCAATCAGGTTGCGCTATAATGAGGCACGTCAATCATTTATATATACCCCGTGGCCCCAAGTAAACGTCGACATGCCACATCCGGCAAGCCTGTTTGTGCGCATTGCAGCCTTTTGGTATAGAAAACAAATTCAGCAGATACCCGCCAAAGGCACCTTTGGATCTTTGCAAACAACCTGCGACATATTTACGGTTATTGATCGATAACATTGCACAGCCCCCTGCCCAACCCATTTATAAGGTAAGACGATCTTAATCCGTTACCATAAGGGGGTGCCCGCCATGAGTACTGATAATCGTAACATCATCTGGTTTGAAAAATTGTCCCGCACGGATGTGGGTCTGGTCGGGGGCAAGAATTCTTCGCTTGGGGAAATGGTCAGCAACCTGTCACAGGCGGGGATCAAAGTGCCCGCCGGTTTTGCCACCACCGCCGACGCCTATCGGGCCTATATGACCTACAATCATCTGGATGACCTGATCGCAACGACCCTGAGCCAAGAGGCTGACGGCAAGATTTCATTGCAAGAAGCCGGTGAAACCATCCGCGCGGCCATCATCAAAGGGGACTGGCCGCAAGACATTCGCGACGACCTGATCAAAAGCTACCGTGAACTGGGCAAACGCAGCGGGAATGATGAACTGCCCGTCGCTGTGCGCTCCAGCGCCACGGCCGAGGATCTGCCGGACGCCAGTTTTGCCGGTCAGCAGGAAACCTATCTGAATGTGCGCGGGGAAAAGGCGCTGCTGAACACCTGTCGGCGCTGCTATGCCTCGCTGTTTACCGATCGGGCGATTTCCTATCGCAAGATAAAGGGGTTCGATCATCAGAAAATTGCATTGTCGGTCGGGGTGCAGCGGATGGTGCGCTCGGATATTGGCGGCTCGGGCGTGATGTTTTCCATTGATACCGAATCCGGTTTTGACAAGGTTGTCCTGATCAATGCCGCCTGGGGATTGGGCGAAAACGTGGTTCAGGGCGCGGTAAATCCAGATGAATACGAGGTTTACAAGCCATTGTTATCCAACCCGGATTTGGCCCCGATCCTTGAAAAGAAACTGGGCGCCAAAGAAAAGAAAATGATCTATGCGGGCAGCAGTGGCGGCGAAACCCGCAATGTGCCCACCTCCAAGGCCGAGCGCGCCGCATTTGTGCTGACGGATGATGATATTCTGAACCTTGCCCGACAGGCCTGCACGATCGAGGAACACTATGGCCAGCCAATGGATATGGAATGGGCCAAGGACGGCATCACCGGCGAATTGTTCATCGTTCAGGCCCGCCCCGAAACCGTGCAATCGCGCATTGGGAAAGGGGTGCAGAAAACCTATCGCGTACGCAATGCTGGCAAGAAACTGTTAAGCGGTCTTAGCGTCGGGTCCGCCGCCATTTCCGGCCGTGTTTGCCTGATTGAAAACGCCAAGGACATCGACCGGTTTGTCGATGGCTCGATCCTTGTCACCTCGACCACCGATCCCGATTGGGTGCCGATCATGAAACGGGCTGCGGCGATTGTGACAGATCACGGCGGGCGCACCTCTCATGCCGCGATTGTCAGTCGTGAACTGGGGCTTCCGGCGATTGTCGGCACCTCGCGGGCCACGCATATCCTGCATGATGAACAGGACATCACCGTGTCCTGTGCCGAAGGGGACGAGGGCTTTGTTTACGAGGGTCACGCCGAGATCGAGGTGCAGGAAATCCAGACCGATGACGTGCCCGAGACCAAAACCCGTGTGATGCTGAACCTTGCCAACCCCTCGGCCGCGTTTCGCTGGTGGCGGTTGCCCGCAGATGGTGTCGGACTGGCGCGGATGGAGTTTGTCATCAACAATGCCGTGCGGGTTCACCCGATGGCACTGGTCCATTTCGACAGTCTGAAGGACGACGCCGCGCACGAAGAAATCGCTGAACTGACAAAGGGTTACGCAGACAAGCGCGACTATTTTGTGGACCATCTGGCGATGGGGTTATCGCGCATTGCGGCGGTTATGTATCCCAAACCGGTGATCATCCGGATGAGCGATTTCAAAACCAATGAATACGCCGATCTTTTGGGCGGCAAACAGTTCGAGCCGAAAGAGGAAAATCCGATGATCGGTTTTCGTGGGGCCTCGCGATACTACTCGGACCGTTACCGCGAGGGGTTCGCGCTGGAATGTCGGGCGATCAGAAAACTGCGCATGGAAATGGGCTTTGACAATGTGATCGTGATGATCCCCTTCTGCCGCTCGCCGGACGAAGCGGATCGCGTGATGGCGGTGATGGCCGAAAACGGGCTGCAGCGGGGCAAGGACGGTTTGCAGGTCTATGTCATGTGCGAAATCCCCTCGAATGTGATCCTGGCCGAGGAATTTGCCAAACGGTTTGACGGTTTCTCGATCGGCTCGAACGATCTGACGCAGCTGACACTGGGCGTTGACCGCGATTCCGAGGATCTGTCAGACCTGTTTCAGGAAAGCGATCCGGCGGTGTTGTGGATGATCAAAACGGTGATCGAAAAAGCGCATAAAGCCGGGTCCAAAGTGGGGCTGTGTGGTCAGGCGCCCAGCAACAACCCCGAATTTGCCCGCAAACTGGTGGAATACGGCATTGATTCAATCTCGGTCACGCCGGACGCCTATTTGGCGGTGAAACAGAACGTGGCCAAGGCCGAGTGATCAGGTGCCCGACACCGAAACGGCGCGCCTGTGGGCCATGCTGATCTGCACCAGCGCCGAGATGTTCATTACCAGCGCGTAAATCAGCGCAGGCGTGGCAAGGGCCGGATTCTTTAACAGGGATCCGGCCACAAACATCGCCACGGCGACGTTTTGCAAGGATGCCTCGACCATAATCGCGCGGCGTTGGCCGGTGTTCAGCCCCATCAGCACCCCTGCCCCGCCAGCCAATCCCAGTGCAATCAGGTTCAGTGCGACAACAGCCGGTCCAACGCTGGACAGATGATCGGTGATCGCGTCCCAGTTTTGCACAAAGGTGGCCAGCACCATCACCGCGAAAATCAGTTTAGAAACAGGGTCAAGAATTGCCCCCAACCGTTTTGCAGCCTCGGGGCGCCATGCGGAAAACCCGATCCCGATGGCCATGGGAACCAATGCGACAGCGCTCATCGCCATGCTCATCTTCGCCAGACCCGAAACTCCCGGCAATGCCGCCACGCCCGCCAACATCAGGATTGCCGGAATCGTCACTGCCGCCAGCGAAGTCGTTACCAACGTCATTGCGGCAGACAGGGCCACATCGGCGCGGGCCAGCCACGCGATATAGTTTGACGTCACACCGCCTGGGGCCGCCGCCACCAGAACCAGACCGATCGACATTTCAGTGGACAGGCCAAACAGCCGCACCAGCAAAAAGGCGCAGGCCGGCAACAGCATCATTTGCACCACAAGCCCCGTGAACAAGGCCTGCGGGTGGCGAAATGCCGCCCCCACACGGTCAAGCGACAGGCGTAACCCCACCACAAACATCAATAAAACCAAACCTGCCGGCAGGAATGCAGCCAGTATTTGTGTCATTGGAGATACCCCGTCAAACTGTTCCGGTTGCAATAGTCGGATTTGACCGTCATTGACATGACTTAAGTCAAGGCATTACCCGAATTCCGCCCATATTATTGCGGGAACTTTCAAGGAGAATAACCATGCTTGCACGGCGCAGTTTTCTAATTCTGGGCGGCTCGTTCATCGGGGCGGCTGGCGCGGGTCTGCCGGTTCTGGCCCAGCGACAAGATGTTGATCTAGAGGCGGACACGGCCCAGGACACCGCGGATGTTCGCCGCCGGTTCATGATGGAAGACACCTATGGCAATCTGGTCAAGGATGACGATTTCCAAGGCAAATTCATGCTGATCTATTTCGGCTATATGTCCTGTCCCGATGTCTGCCCAACCACACTGGCCACACTGGCCGAAGCGATGGAGCAACTGGGCGATCTGAACGAGGATCTGGCCGTGTTGTTTGTCACCGTTGATCCGGATCGTGACGGACCGAAAGATTTGCATGACTACGTGCAGTTCTTTGACAAACGCATCATCGCCTTGCGCGGCCCCAAAGCCTATACCGATCACATGGTCAAGGCGTTCAACGCGCGGTACGAATTCTATTACCCCGATCCCGAGGACAAGAGCGAATATACTGTGGATCACACGGCCTCGGTCGCCTTTATCGGCCCCTATGGCAACCTGATCAAACGCTTCCCGCATGGCACATCGGCCGAGTCCATTGCCAAGGATATTCGTGAAATTATGGAAGAGGCCCGCAAGTAATGCAGCGGCGGGCGTTTTTGACACTGGCCGCCGCAACGATTGCAAGCCGGGGATTGGCGCAAGATGGTGCAATGCCCGCCGCAGCACTGGCCCATCCTGCAATTCCAGCCAAGGATGCCAGTGATCTGTTGATGACGGATGCCGATGGCAATCCGGTTTCTATTACCGATTATGCCGGTCGGCTGGTGGTGTTGAACCTTTGGGGGTCATGGTGCCCGCCCTGCCGTCGCGAGATGCCCTCGATTTCACGGCTTGTTGATAAGGTCGATCCGGCCAAGATCGCCGTGCTGCCCTTGGCGTTTGAAAACGGCAACGCGACACGGGTCAAGGTGTTCTACAAATCCACCGGCATTACCAACCTGCCCATCCTGTTGGGCGATGGGCAAAACCTGAAATCCATTCTTTCTCTGTCCCGCCTGCCCACCACCGCCATTCTGGACCAAACCGGTATGCATATTGCCACCGTTGCAGGCGAAGCCATGTGGGATGATGACGACACCGTGGCGTGGCTAAACCGGCTGGCCGCCGCTTAAACCAGATCGGTTTTCTTGAACCGCCAATACCCCAGCGCCGCAAACAGCAGGCCCAGAATTGTCGGGTAAACCATCGCCCAGACCACATATCCAACCACGCCGAACGCATCCAGTATGACATAGGACGCCGGCCCCAGCAGGATCAATTGCGGATCAAACAGGATCATTGATGCTGTGCGGAAACTTTGCAGCGGGTTGGCCAATGCAATGCCGACCACATATTCCGGCGGAAATTGTGAACGGATCATGATCGACAGCAACAACAGATCCAGCAGCGCCACCAGCAGCAGCCAGATCACCATCGACGCCCCCAGCGCCACTTCGGTTGAACGCGATATGGTGGACAGCAAAAACCCCAGCCCCAGAAAACAGGTCGATAGGGCTGCCACCAGACCGGCATAGAGCATCACATGATTCCACGGTATTTCATGCCCTTTGACCGCGCCATAAGCAGCCGCAATCGCCAGCGCGATAATAACCGGCGTCAGGATCAGCACCAGACGGGCAAAGAACCGCCCCCAGAACCACGCCGAAAGGCTGACCGGAAAGGCCAGCATATATTCCAGATTACCCGCCTCGCGGTCACCCACCATCGAGCGGGCCGTCACCACAATGATAAACAGCGGCAGCACCGCCATGGCGATCTGGATATAGGTCACCAACAGGCGCGACAGGCCGGTAAAGCCCAACACGCGGCTTTCGGAAACACCAGTCAGGATCAGCAACAGCATCAGCCCGATCAGCACCACGGAATAGAAATGAAACCAGCGCGAACGCAGGCTTTCGGTCAATTCCAGCCGGAACATCAGGCCAAGGGAGGCACGGGGGGAAGATGTCATTTGGTCCATTCCTCGACGGGTAAACAGCGGCTGGATAGGCCGCGCAAAATTACAGCGGCCCGCATGACTTCGAAGGTCACGGTTCCGGGTTCATTGGTGGGCACAGCGGCATATCCGTAATCCATCGGGCTGATGGTGTCGGGGTGGTAGAACGCCTTGCGCGCATCCAGCCAGTCCTTGCCGGTATTGCTGTCCATCACCCAGAATTCAAGTGTCGGGTCCGCTTTCCAGTCCTGCACCGAAAGCCAGTGGATCGCATCGCCAATGTCATCGAATTTGAAGATATTCTTTTCGGGGTCGCGAATTTCTGCCGCATAACGGGCGTCGGAAATGATCATGCCGCAGATCGTGCAGGTTTCCCTGCCCCAGCGGATTTCCACAGGGCCTTCATCCGGTTCTTTGCAGGCCACCAGCAAGGGGGCAGCCGCCAAAAGGCCCAGAACCGAACGGCGGTGAAGATGACAACGGCACATATCCCCTACCCCTTACCCGTGTCGCCGGTGTCCAGCGACAGATGTTCAATCAAGCTGGCATAGCGCGACAACAAGCCAAGAAAACGCAGCGTATCGGCGGCCGGAATTTTACCGGCATAATGGCGCCCCTCGTCCGTTTCTGTGAACCCCCAATCCAGCAGTGCCGCGCCAAAGGTCGGGTGCGCGTTGGCCAGCCCGATACGGCACTGGCGAAACACGCCTGCCTTTAACCGGTCCACCACGGAATCATCCAGCACCACCGCCCCGCGATCCAGTTCGATCACGCGGTTCACAAGGGATGCCACTTCTTCCAGCCGGTGCGAGGCAATCAGCATCGAGCAATCCTTGCGTTCAGCCAAAAGATCAATGAACACAGCACGGGCCGCCGGATCGAGGTTGGCGGCAGGTTCATCGAAAATCAACAGGTCGGCATCGCGGGCCAGTGCCACGGTGACAAGGATTTTCTGTTTCTGCCCGCCCGACAGCCGGTAAAACGGCCGGTTGCGGATTTCGTCCAGATCAATGCCCATCTTGACCGCGATATCCTGCATCCCCGCCGCGCTGGCCCCTGCCCCCTTTTCGGCAAAATGCAGCAGATCGCCCACAGGCAAACGCAGCGGAGGCGGCAATTGCGGCACAAAAGCAATCCGCGCCAAGGTGCCGACATCACGCCGTGCTGTGCGCGCGCCTTCAAACTGCACATCGCCCTGATAGCGGTAATGGCCCAGCAGACAGCGAAACAGCGTGGTTTTCCCCGCCCCGTTCGAGCCGATCAGCGCAATCCGGTCGCCCGCATTGATCGAGAGCGTTAGCTCGTCCAGCACCGCGCGCTTTTCAAAGCGTTTGGTCAGGCCGTTGATATCAATCAAACCCATATTCTAGATCACCTTGTCCAATCCGCGGAAGGTATAGCTTAGCGCCCCTTGAGGGCAGGCATCAATGCACAAACCGCAGCGGGTGCAATCGGGCGCGATATATTCGGTGGTGTCCTGCGCATAGCCCATCTTGGTGATTTCCAGCACATGCGGCACCAGACAAACGGCACGGCATTCGCCCTCGTGCACACATTTGGACAGATCGTATTTGATCTGGACCGGTGCAGCGGTGCCGATCAGGCCATAGGTCAGGCCCATCGGGCAGATATAGCGACACCATGCGCGACGGGTAAAGAATATCTCGAACCCCAGCAGGAAGATCACCCAGACCAGTGCCACAGTCGGCCCGTAGATCAGGGCGCGGCTGACAATGCCGATCGGATTGACGTATTCGTAAACTGTCAGACCGATCAGGAAGGTCAGGACCATGAACACGACCCATAGAACCACGCGCAAACCACGGTGGAACGGATGGTCCTTGACCCAGCCGCGATTGGCCAGAAAGACGTGGATCGACTCGGCCCATTCGGCCAGCAGGTGATAAGGACAAGCCCAAGAGCAAAAAGCGCGCCCGCCAAAGAACCACCACAGGATCGCCACCGTTACTGTGCCGATAATAAGGTTCAACATCAGATCCTTGTAGGCCAGCGTCACCATCAGTGCCGAGGTCGGGTCCGCCATGTGGAACCCCAGGAACCGCGAGGCGGTCATCGCCCCTTCGACCAGTTGCACATCCCACGAAAAGGACACCACAAACATCAGGTTGATCAGGATGATCGAGGTCCAGCGGATATATTTCCACTTGTTCGACACCAGCGGGTATTCATGTTCCTTGGCGATAATTTCACGCCGGATCGCGCTTTGCTCGGGCGTTTTCTGGAACTTTTTCATATCCCGCGCAGCATCGGTTTCCTCGGCCTTATCGGGGCGGCGCGGTTTGGCGCCGAACATCATGGCCAGTTTATGTGCATACCATTTCATGCTCATGACGTTTCTCCCAGGCTCATTTCCGTATCAATGACAATCGCGGCAGGTTCGGTCGGGCACATCATTTCGCAGGTGCCACAACCAACGCATTTGTCAGTGATGGTCGGAACAAAACGATGCTCGCCATCGCCTTCCGACATCGCCACCAGCGAAATCGCCCCCTCAATCGGACATTCGCGCACGCACAGGTCGCACAGTTCCAGATCATAGGGATGATCCGCCACCTTGATCGGTTCCCAGCGGTCAATTTCCTCGTAACGCAGCATGCCTTCAAAATCAGGCCCCTGCACGACACCTTTGAACCCCTCGCCCTTCATTGCAAGACAACGGTCAGGGCGGGCCAGACGGGCAATGCCCATTGTGACTTCTTCTTTCGCGGCAATATCATGCGATAGTGCACCGGTCGGGCAGGCCAATACACATTGCACCGCGTCGCAGGAAAAATCGCATGCCTGCGAACGGGCATCGATATAGGGCACGCCCAAGCCATAGCCTTCGTCGCTGTCGCCCAGTTTGATCGCCTGAACGGGGCAAACCTGCACGCATTGGCCGCATTTGATACAGGCGGCCAGAAACTTGTCCTCGACCAACGCACCGGGCGGGCGCAGGCGGTCGAACATGCGGTTCAGAACCGGATACCACCCCACAAGCGAGGCCGTGACCACCGCTGCACCCGCCCCCAGCGAGCGCATGATCATCCGGCGGCGTTCCAGTTGCAGCCGCGTCAGGCGTTTCTTTTTCGGCTTTTTGGCGGGGGCTGTTTCATCAGTCATTGCAGCATCTCCAGCGCTGATTTCGGGGCGTCCTGAACCTTTAGACGTTCAGGCGGTTCCATCAATGGGGCAGTTTCACGCATCAACAGGCGCGGTTCGGAAAACGGCGCAAGGCGTTCGACAAAATCCAGTGCCGCCAAGGCAAATCCGCCGCGAAAGAACGAGGCATGTGGCACCTCCATCCAAAGGCGGTCGGCGTAGTTGTAGATTTCATAAGGCACATCGCCAACGCCATCTCTGTCTTTGTCAAAACCGGCATAATCATCCCAGTGGTTGCCGTTCCAGCCTTCGCGCATCGCGGTGCCGCGGCCATTGACCAGAACCTGTGTGAAATTCGACAAAAAGGAATTGTCGCTAAAATTGTT
>Ga0256834_1002976_pt1 | contig 10345 bp, 13 predicted proteins | sample 4281140metaG_FD_190536 | JGI IMG/M metagenome (GOLD analysis project Ga0256834, IMG submission 190536) | Hydrothermal vent microbial communities from East Pacific Rise, Pacific Ocean - 4281-140 | ecosystem: Environmental > Aquatic > Marine > Hydrothermal vents | place: Pacific Ocean: East... | reverse complement strand
CGGCCTCAACCGGCCTCTTCGAGGAGCCAAGCGGGGTGATAGAGGAGCGCGCGGAGAGGCTGGCCGAATTGCTGGCGGGGATTTTAAAGAACCCTACGGAAGGTTCTTAATCCTCTTCAAGTCCTCCTTCGTGTTCACGTTGAAGAAGCTTCCCCTCCACTCCTCCGGCAGGGGCTCTACGGGAACGTAGCAGGGGGCTGCCTCGCGAATCGCCCGATTCAGGGCATAGTTCCCTGTCCTTATCTTCTCATCGAGAATCTCCATGAAGCTCCGGGAATAGGCCGCGTGGAGGGGTTCGAGGTAGCCGTTGTTCCAACGCGGCACGCAGGCAATTTTTCCGCGCTCTCTGAACCTGGAGATGAGAAAATCAACGAACTCCGGAACGAGAAGGGGCATATCGCCGGCGACGACGAAGGCGTCACCGAGGCGCAGGGCGGTGTAGACGCCGCTCATTGGACCTACGAGCAGGTCGTCCACGACAACGCGATGGCCAAGGGACTCAAACCTCACCGCATTATCCGGGGAGACCACCAGAACGACCTCATCGATGGATTCAGTCCGCTTGAGGGCCTCAAGTGTGTGCAGGATAAGCGGCTTTCCGTTGACCCGGAAGAGGAGCTTGTCCCCACCGAAGCGCCTCGCCCTTCCCCCGGCCAGAACCGCGCCCAGCATCAGAGCACCCCCTTTGCAAGTTCGAGAACTGCCTTTATATAACCGCCGTAGTTCATGGCCTGACCCGCGGCCGGAAGGACGAAGCGGTCCACCAGTAGGGGGGACAGCAGGCCGATGAACACCACGGCAAGGACCAGAACCAGCATGACCAGAAGAAATACCGGCCGCTCACGATAGGCCACCGGCCCCTCCTCATTCTCGGTACCATGTCCGGCCCCAGCCCTTCCCCTCCAGATGGTGACCATGGCCCGGAAGTACGCCCACGCCGCCACCGCACTGGTGATCACAACCACAGAGGCAATCAGCGGGCTCACCTGGAGGAGGGCGTCGAAGATGAGCATCTTGCTGAAGAAGACGTTCAGGGGAGGGACGCCAACCAGCGACAGGGTGGCCACGGCGAATGCAGCCGTCGTGAGCGGCATGCTTCTTCCGACACCGGCGAGCTCATCTATATCGGCCGTTCCGGTGGCGAAGATGTAGGAGCCGGCGGCGAAGAAGAGGAGGGTCTTCGCTATCGCGTGGTTTATGATGTGGTAGGTTACGGCCACCAGCGCGAGCTTGCTCATAACCCCAAGCGCCATGAAGAGGTAGCCCATGTGGAGTATCGTCGAATACGCTATAAGCCGTTTGAGGTTCCGCTGGACGAGCATCATGAACGCTCCAAGGAACGAGCTCACGGTCCCAAGCGTGAAGAAGACCAGCGAGAGGTCCCTGGAGTAAGGTGGGCCCGCGAAGACCGTGAAGAGGTAGCGCGCGAGCATGTATATCCCAACAACCTCCACAAAGCCGCTCAGCAGTGCCGCGGCCGGAACGGGTGCCCCCTCGTACGCGTCCGGGAGCCAGTAGTGGCCTGGAAAGACGGCACTCTTAACGAGAACCATTGCCACGGTGAGGGCAAAGAAAATCCCCACGGCGAGTTTAGGATCCCCAAAGACCCCCACCGTCAGGGGGAAGGCTACGCCATGGAATTGAGCGCTGATATCGGCCATGTTGAGGGTTCCAAGGGAGGAGTAGACGAAGCCCAGGCCGAGGAAGTAGAGGCTGGTGGCCAGGGCCCCGCTTAGGGCGTACTTGAAGGCACCCTCAACGGACTGGCCCCGGTGACGGTAGAAGCCGACGATGGAGTACGCGGAGGCGCCCATGACCTCCAGCATCACGAAGAGATTGAACGCGTCGCCCGTCATAAAGGCCCCCAGGACGCCGGCCTCAAGTCCCAGCACCCCGGTGAAGAAGTACTCGACCCCATGCTCGCGGGAAAGGTAATCGACCGCGTAGATCGCGGCCAGGAAGAACCCCACGGTGGTCGTGAGAACGAGGAGTGCCGAGAACCTGTCAACCTCGAACACTATCCCAACGGGCGCTATCCAGCCACCGAAAGAATAGACCAGGGGCCGTCCGGAGTGGTAAGCCTCAACCGCAAGAAACGCAGCGAACAGCATCACAAGACTCGTCGCCGCGAGGACGTAGGCGTTGATAACCCACCTCCTTCTACCGGCCAGGATCGCCGTTATGGGAAGGAAAAAAGCGAACGTCAGTGGGACAACGGGGATCACTCCAAACTGCATGCCTACCACCCCCATCAGTCAAACATCCTCCCCGCATAGTCCTCGAAGTATGAGACGACGTTTCTCTTGATCTCTCCCTCGTCGAGGCTGCTCACATCTATCCAGTGGACGTAGAGGTACTTTCCGTCGTCGGTTATGTCAACAACGACCGTTCCGGGTGTGTTGGTTATCGAGTTGGCGACCAGAACCCTCGCGTAGTCGCTCTTTACGTCCAGGGGAATCCTCACTATGCCGGGTCTCGTCCGAAGGGTGAACACCCTCTTGGCAACGTCAACGTGGGTCCTCGTCTCCTCAACCACGAAGTAGCGCAGGAAGAAGATTATCGCCGACAACCATCTGCGGGGCTGGAACACTTTTCGGTCGTCCTCAACGACCCAGCGTCCCACGAGTAGGGAGACCACAAGCGCAACGAGGGTCCCGGTGATAACATCGTACCCGGTGGCCGAACCGGTGTAGAAGATGTAGGTGAGGAAGACGAGCAGGAACGTGCCCGCTGAGAACCGCCCGAAGGGTTTCATTTCCCCTCCCTCCTGAGGTGGGCCACGTCCCTAACGTCGACGGTGCCGTACAGACGGTAGATTTGAATGGCGTAGGTGGAGAGGAGGATGTTCATCGCCATCCCTATGACGACCGCCGTCAGGACCAGCGCCTGTGGGACAGGATCCACCGCGGTTCTAAGGAACTCATCGAAGGGTATGTGCCCCTCGTACACAGGCGGGAAGACCGGATAAACGAGGCGGTAGCCGATTATTATGAAGAGCATGTTTATCGCGTCCCCCATGATGTTGAGCATGATTATCTTCTTCACCATGTTGGACCTCGTGACCACCCCGTAGATCCCCAGGAGCATCATGCCGAAGAGGACCAGGACCGAATAGAACATCAGAAACCCCGCGCTCATCTGACCTCCCCCCTGAGAATCCTCCTGAATATCCACTCGGAGACACCGAGGATCAGGAAGACGGATAGGAAGCCAAAGCTAACCGCCAGATACTCACCAACATCAAGGTCAAAGAGGCCCAGCTCCCCGGGCAGGAGGTTTATCTGGAGGAAACGGCCGCCAAGGGCAAGCGGCGCGTAGACCGTGAGGAGTATTATGGCTATCCCAACGGCGTAGGCTCCAAGGGTGTGCCTCAGGGTCAGCCCCCTCCTCTCAAGGGTGAACTTGGAGAAGACCGCGAACAGGAGGAGCGAGGCAACGGCCATCGCCGAACCGCCTTGGAATCCACCGCCGGGGGTGAGATGGCCGTGAAGGGCTATCGAGGCCGAGATACCTATTATCATGAGGAGAACGAGCCGGGTTATCACCCTGACTATGAGATCCATATGCCTGTGGGGTTCCACCCTCTCCATGTCCCTCACCATCCTCTCCTGTCCCTCCCTAAGCCTCAGAACGGAGAGGGTCCCCATTATGGCCAGGAAGAACACAAAGGTCTCAAACAGCGTATCAAAGCCGCGGTAGTTCCACACTATGGCGGTGACCACCTCCGGACTGTGGGAGGTCAGTTCGCCCGAGGCGAAGGCATGACCCAAGTAGAACTCACCCAGGGGGCGCAGTGGGTTCTTTGACAGGCCCATGACGTCCTTCTCGACCACCGCGTAGGATAACACGAGGAAAGCGAGCAGGAAGGAGAGTGCAACTGCGGTATCCCTCTTCACCGTCATTCTCCCACCTCAAAACGTTCGGTTTTGCTTATGGCGAGGATCACGAGGGCGGTGTAGGCCCCGACCGCTATGGCCAGGTAGGCCAGCACTATATCCGGGGCGGCGAGGATGTAGAATCCAAGGGCAAAGAAGGTCGATTGAACCGAGGACAGGGCGAGGGCCTTCAGCAGGTCGTGTTCCTTCATCGCCAGGTAGCTGAAGACGAAGCCGAACGAGACCACCATGGCCAGGATCAACAGGTGTAGCTCTATCATCTCCTCACCCTCCGGAAGACAAATCTAGCTTCCCCCTCCTCACCGGGGAGATCCTCGTGCTCACGGACGAGCTCCTCAACGTCCTTCCTTACCGGAAGATCCTCCGCCAGGTGGTCGACGACGAGCCTCGGTGGCCTTCCAATCCTACCGAAGTAAACGGCCGAAACGAGAGAATGTGAGCCTGTTGGAGCGGTGAGGAGTATAAGAACCCCCGTGGTCAACGCTATACCAGTAAGGAAGTACCGCAGGGCACCCAACCACGGACTCACGAGGGCGACCAGCCCGGCCCCAAAGATCGGGAGGACCGCACCGCCGATGGTTCCAACCGTTGCCGCGTGGGCCCTCAGGTAGAAATCGTCAAAGCGGAGCATCCCTATCGAGGCTATGACGTCGTAAACCGCGCCGATGAAGATCATCACCATACCAGCAAGGAAGACCGCCTCCCCTATCATACCTCCACCTCCCCGTACAGGACGTATTTTGTGTAGTAAACGTCCAGCATGTAGGCCCATAGGGCGAGGATTATCGCCCCGCTCGCCAGAAGGATGGAGCGAAAGTAGATGCCGAGGATGACCATGAAGGCCGCCATGTCAAACGACAGGCAGTCCACGGCCATGATTATGTCCGCGGTTGTGGGACCTTTAATGGCCCTGATACCGTAGAGGACAAAGGCGAAGGTGTAGAGGACGGCCACAAAGTACAGGCTCGTGTAAAACACCGACTGAACGTTCATCTCACATCACCACCCCGAAGAGGATTATCAAGAGGGCAAACACCACCGCAAAGGCCGCCATCAGGGCGTTCATGTCGTAAACCCTTTCCCCGGCCCTCCCGCTCATCCGGGATATCAGCCGCAGGAGCGGCATGAACATCGCCTCGTCTAGGTGCCTCACGGGATAATCGAAGACGTCGTCGCAGTCCTTGACCAGCGGCAGCTCGTGCCGCGGGATGGACCTTAAGATGGGGAGGATGCGGGTTATGTAGGCCCTTTTTCCCCCTTCAAGCAGAAGATCCTTAGTAACGGTCAGCATTCCACCCATGTTGTAGAATATCAGGAGAAGCTCGGAGACCCTGTCCGTTGGCATCCTCCCAACCCTCAACCCAATGTACGCGGTTCCGATCAGGAGAAGGATGGCGGCCAGGGAGGCCGGAACCCTCGCCGTGAAGAGGGCCGCAAGGGATGGGAACGAGAACCCCGTAACCTCTCCGAGGGCAGGCACTATGAAGGGCTCCACGAGGAGGGGAAGAACCGCCAAGAGTACGGTGAGCATGGCCGTGGTGCCCACAACTCCCCTGAGCAGGAACGGAACGTTTTCGGCACCGAGTTCCCGTTTGCACATCTCCCTGTTGAGCTTCCTTACCTGAACCACCGAGGCGAAGGGGAAGAGTCCAAGGAAGATCACCGCGGAGAACATCAGGAGAACAAGCGTATCCCCCGACAGAAGTGCCCCCTGATACACGAGCCACTTTGAAACAAAGGCGGCCAGTGGGGGCAGCCCGGCCATTGAAAAGGCCGAGATCGACATTAAAAAGGCCATCACGTGCCCCCTAAAGAGCTTCCGGAGGGAGCATACGTTTGGCTCCTCCCCGTAGTGCTCTATGGCACCGAGGCCAAAGAAGATGGAGGACTTGTACACGACCTGGTAGAGGGTATGGAAGAGGGCACCAGCCAGGAGGATCCTTCCGGCCAGAGAACCGTGAAGGACCATGGCCGAACCGAGGGCGAAATAGGAGATGCCGACGTCCATAACGCTGTGGTATGCGAACTTTCTCTTGAGCCTTATCTCTCTGAAGGAGTAGAGGGTCGAGAAGGCCGAGATCGTACCCAGGAAGGCAACAACGTAGCCGAGAGATTTTGAAAGGGGCAGAACAAACCAGAATAATCTGATCGCCATGTAAACCCCAACGGCCTCAAGGGATATCAGGACCGGAACCACCGGGGATGGGACCCTTCTGTAGACGTCTGGAACCCACACATGGAATGGAAAGGCCCCGCTCCTGACAAGCGGGGGGGAGACGAGGAGGGCGTAGAGGAACGAGACGGAAACCGGAAGGGCAGCCAGATTCACCCTTATCGCGCCGAAGGTAGGACCCGCGGTGGTTAAGAGCGAAGCGGTGATCAAAAGCGGCACCACACCGAAGACCTGGGTCAGGACGATGTAGTTCCTAGGGGTATCCCTGTCCCCCCTCACAGCCGTTGAGAGAATCAGGACGTAGGTGAAGAGCGCCAGAAGTTCGTACGAGAGAACCATCCTCTCAAAGCTTTCCGTTGTGAGGAACAGAAGGGCGGACAGAAGCGTTCCGTTGTAGGCAACGGCAAAGGTCAGATGTCTGGGCCTCATCTCGTAGTCCATAAGATACACGGAAGAAAGCAAGCCTATCAGCCCAAGGACAAACGTAAAGAAGGCGGAGAGAGGGTCCACGTTAACCCGAGCCTCGAAGATCCCGCTGAAGATCCCTCCCTTGATACCCTCCGAGATGCCGTAAACCCCAACGACCATCGTGAACAGGGAGCCCAGGACGGAGAAAGGCAGGGATACCCTGAAGTCCCTCTTGAAGAGGGGCGCCACTGCCCCCAGCAGAAAGAAAAGCACCGCAAACTCAACGAGGGCAACGTCCGTAAGGTACAGCAACCTCAAACACCCCCGTAAAAGCCTATCATCTTGACCAGTGGATACGCGAGGTAAGCCGAGATCAGGGTGAGGACCACCAGAGTGACGAGGGACGCCGCGATCACCGGGTGGGTTCCAGCACTCACCGCCGGAGAACCCCTCCTCCCGAAGATGTTGCGGCCTATCCACTTAGTACCCACCCAGAGGAAGACGACTGAATCCGCCAGTACCAGAAGCATCGGAAGCCAGGCCAGGGGATGCAACCCCGCCTCACCGACGGCCGCGAGCAATTCCGCCTTACTGAACGCTATCCCCATTGGAGGAAGACCCGCCAGACCAAGGAGTGCAACGGCCCAGGAGAACCCGCTCACGGGCATGCCCTCCTGAAGACCACCTATCCTCCTGAGGTCAAGGGTTCCAAGGGAGTAGGTAAAACTCCCGGCGGTGAGGAACCCCAACCCCTTGACGAACGCGTGAGCCGTGAGCTGAAACATGGCCGCCTGGAGGCCGATGCGCAGACCGAGGGAGGCAAAGGTGAGACCAACGAACATTATCCCCGCCTCTGCAACGGTAGAATAGGCCAACAGCCTCTTCGCGTCGTTCTGGAGGGGGTAGTTCAGCATGGGAATGAGCAGTGTAAGGGAGACCATAACCGCCATGAGGTAGAAGATCCAGAGGGGCAGGGGTCCGATGAACTGGATGACCCTCGCGACGAGGTAAACGCCCATCTCGACCATCGCCGCGCCGTGGAGGAACGCCGAAGCGGGGGTAGGGGCCTCCATCGCGTCCGGAATCCACGAGTATGTGGGGAACTGGGCGCTCTTGGTGTAGCCGGCTATGAGCAGGGCGAGGAAGAGCCAGGGCTTGACGTCGGGGGAAACCCTGGAGAGCGAGAACAGGCTGAGATCGTGGAGCTGGGTTATTCCAACACCTATCGCGGTGTAAAAACCCACCATGGCCCCCACGTTCGGGATTATGAAGGCCTTGAAGCCGGCCCGCCTTGCCTCCCCCGTGTTGTAATAGCTGACGACACCCCAGCAGGCTAAGCCCATCAGCTCGAAGAAGATGAGCAGACCAAGGAACGTTGAGGAGTATATGAACCCAAGAGTTGCCCCCTCGAAGAGCGTCATCCATGCGTAGAAGAGGCCCTTACCTTTCCTCACAGGATGGCCGACGTTCCTCTCGCTCATGTACTCGACGCCGTAGAACATGAATATGAAGCCCGCAACCGCCACAACGCTGCCGATTAGAACGCTCATAGGGTCGATTATTATGCCGTACGCCTCCCCAAAGCTTCGGGTTTCCAGGTAAACGATATGAACGAGCCCCCCACCGGAGGTGAGGTACACGTAATCCAGCACCAGCTGGCTCACCATTGCCGTGAGGAGGGAACCCATCATCAGAGTATCCGCCCGTCTCCCGTCGAGTTTAAAGAGAACCAGGCCCGCGAGCAGGGGAATCATAAAGGTCAGAGCTGCGAGTGCACCCACCATCCCTCTCCCTCCATTAGGGCAGTCTGAATCATTTAGAATGCCCTAAAACTCTGGTCACCACTATTTTTAAATCTTGCGGAGATTTTCGAAAAAATTTTATAATCTGGCCGTCAAGTGCATTCATCTTTCGTTCTCCTTGTCATCAACCACAAAATATTCAATCGTGCTCAGGTACTGGACGTGCCTCATGACCTTCTCCGGGTTCATCATCTCCTCCATGAGCCACTCGAAGTAACCGTCCCTGTCGTAGGCGATCTCGTAGTTAACCACGACGTCGAGGTAGCCGGAGTGGAAGTTCTCGGCCTCTTCCTTTGTGTACAGCTCAAACGAAACGTGGTAGCCGTATTCGTCCTCTATGGGATCGCGGACGTTCTCAACGAAATCGGCAACGCGGTTCATCTTGACCGGGTCGTAGGCACGTTCAATGATGACCATAACGTCTATCTCGGGAAACCCGGGATCCCTGAGGTGTCTGCCGTAGAACACCACCGAAACGAGATTCTCACCGTAGAGCTCCCCCAGCCTCCTGAGAATTTCACCCTTTACCTCATCAATCCCCGTCACGTTTCCACCTCCAAAAAGTTTGAAAGGGACGTAAAACATCAATCAAAGCTCGGTCGATAGCGGTACTCCAGATGAAGCTTGCTTTCCGCGTCGAGCTTTCCGGCCGCTTCCAGCAGGGCCCTTCTGTCGCCTTCGGGCAGTTTCTCAAGGGGCAACTTCATGACGTCCCTCGGTGTTATCTCGAACTTCCTCGCGTCATCGACAACACCAAGGGAGTCCTTAATCAGCCTCACTGCCTCGTCGCTGAGTTCCCCCTCCTCCTCTATCAGCAGCAGGTCCCCCCCGTAGTGACCGGTTATCCTTGCCGAGTACTCCGGGTAGTCCTCGTACTTGAAACGGTAGAGCTTCCACGGCACCTCAGACACCCGCCGTAACGGGGTACTTCTCCCTCAGCGCCTCACCCCACTCCCTGTACTCATCGACCAGACGCCAGAACTCGTTCTCAAGGAAGCGCATGGCAAAGCCAACCCTGGAATCCTTCTCCTTCAGGAAGTAGCCGGTTATCAGGTCGTGGAGCTTCTCCCTAGGTTTCTCATCCTCAAACGCCTTTCCAACGAGGGTCATGAAGTCCTCAAGGACCGCGTCACGGTCGAAATAGCCGATCACCCTTCTAAGCTCTTCCCTGAGCGTCAACCAGTAGCGGAGCGGGATGGGTCTCTCCGGGATTTTGAACTCGATCTCGCTCTCCTTTCTGGCCTTCTCCTCCGGAGGCAGTGCGTACCAGTACTCCCCCTTCATCTTCTTCTCCCTGATACCCAGGAGCTGGGATATCCCGTAGAGTATCTCCTCCGGGCTCGGCGGACAGCCTGGGATGTACATGTCTATCGGCACTATCATCTCCGGCCCGCCGCTCCTGAGCCTGTCCCTTCCGCGCTGGGGTGAGGTGTTGTAGAGGGCGTAGCTGTTGTACCATATACCCCCGCTGCAGGCGCACGTCCCTATGGCAACCACTATCCTCGGCTTCGGCGGCATAGCCTCGTAGGTTTTCTTGAGGGAGATCCTCGTCTGCCTCGTGAGTGGACCGGTTATGAGCAGTGCATCGGCATGTCTTGGGTTGGGGACGACCTTAACACCAAGCCTCTCAAGGTCGTAGTACGGGCTTATGACGTCGAGGACCTCGATGTCGCAGCCGTTGCACGAACCTGCGTCAACGTGGTAGACCCAGACGGACTTCAGTCTCTGCTTCCCCATCATTCCTCACCCCCCTTCTCCTTCGTGGACTCTCCCACCAGAACGAACGCAGGATAGGCGTTTCCCTCTGTTTCCCTAAGCGTAACAACCGTTTTGCGCATTTTCTCCTCCTGTGTGAGCTTCATTCTGTCCCCTAGGGAGTAGAGGTCGAAGACGTCCTTTGGCAGAACCTTCTTGACGTACTCTATCTGCCTCTCGGTGAAGTCGAGGTACTCACCGCACTCCTCACAGTAGGCCAGCTTGTGCTCGACGACCTCGACCAGGTCCTCCTTGCTGTTGCTCGCTATCTCAAAGCGCGTCGTCGGCTCCATCGCTCCGGTTGGACAGAC